>ERZ1645187.2508-NODE-2508-length-16042-cov-7.599362_pt1 | contig 16042 bp, 12 predicted proteins | sample MGYA00575352_ERZ1645187 | MGnify/ENA primary metagenome ERZ1645187 (study PRJEB40837, sample SAMN11349314) | freshwater sediment metagenome | isolation source: river sediment | host: Sediment | place: India: Wazaribad , New Delhi | collected 2017-02-21 ... | reverse complement strand
GGCGCCTTTGGGATGTGGACTGGCTGGAAGATAACAGTTTTCATGCCTGGCATCGAGATACGGATGACCGACTGAAGGCGCAGGTGAAGCTGATCGGTGATCTGACGCTGGATGAAGTGGGTGACCTGATGGATGCCGGTGAAACTCCGCTGATGCAATTGACGCTGGAAAATCTGGAGACGCATCCGTTATCGGTTTTTTTGAGGAAGAAGGGGAAGGGAGGCTGAAAGTCTGGAGGTTTGGTTAACGTTCAGGCATTCGAGATCAACCACTGTTGGGTTCCTCTGTCCTGACGGGCATTTTCGATGATGGCATCAAGGCGTGCTAACAGATTTGATGCGGATGAAAAGTAAGACCAGGCAACTTCAGAATCAAGGTCAGAGTTATAACTTGCCCTTTCATTCGAGATTCGAGGAAGGACGAAGATGGTGGTATCACGAACGACTGTCAAGCATTTTTTGTTTCTATCAAAGGCTAAAAGGTTGAAGCCAAAACCAGAAGACATCCATAGTTGGTTGGTGATCAGATGCCTGTCATGATTTTTTAATGTTTGCGTTTTAGCTACCGTTATTTCAATAGAGGGAAAATCATTTGCTAAGCACTTAATCAATGATTTATGTAATGCTAAAATATTGTCATTGGTCGTGACAACTGTTAATTTTATCGGTCGTTTTGCAGGACTACCATTACTTATAGCCTTTAGGAGGGGAACAATATTGTTTTGGATGTCTTGTTCTTTAGCAGTCAAATAGTTATCAACTAAAATGGCGCGATGAAACGTGTGTTTAGCAATAATGAGACGATTGAATGAGAATTTCTTGTCGTGCTGCTTTAAAAACATTGGGGCACGTGCTGTTAATTTGATTCCTTTTTCTTTCAAATTTTCAGGAGTAAGTACCATAAGACCCCAATTATTCTCAATATCATGGGCTTTGACATTATTTTCATCTAAGAGAAAAACCTCGTCTTCCATTTCCTTCCAAAATGACTCATCCTCAAATTTTTGAGATAACTCAGGATTGCATTTTATTAGGGCAGTAGGGTTTTTAATGAATTTTTTAATAAGCGGATGTTGATTTTTTATCAGTTCTTCGGGAGAAATATTCAGGTGAATTACTGCTTTGCCAAAAACCAGTTTATAGGTAGCCGTTAAGATGTTTCCATTGTTCTCATCTTCAATTAAAAGACTATCAAAAGAGTTTTGAAGTAACTTGATAAATTTTTCAAGAAAACCCATCTGACAATAAATGGTTGGTTTATCATTCATGCCTAATTGAAGTTTTGCTGGTTAAGCTGGAAGAGTTGAATGGCAAGGTTGTCAGCTTCGTCGAAAAAGCCTTTGCCGAAATCCTGGCTCATACGGCCGTGTTTGTCGATGGTGATTTCGCGCACCTGGGGGGCGCCTTCTTCACGTTTCGAAGGATCAGGGTCATCAATGTAGTAGATGATGACATCCTCAGGCTTGCATTCACCTTTAGCAATGAGAAACTGGAGTTTACGGATGAGGTATTCAGAGTGGGTTTCGATTACCAAAGAATTTGTTTTTTTCTTTGATTGTTTAATTAAATCTTCATAAGTATCTGGCATAATTGATTTTAAATACGGCCATAGGTCAATCAATGGCTCTTCAATTTTCTTTGCCCTTTGAATGAAATCTACAAACGCATCTGCCAAAAGGGATTGAAACTTTGGATGAAGATTCGCTTCAGGCTCTTCAATTATTAGAGAAGCATCGTTGTTGGTGTTGGCAAGTACAATTAATAACATTAAAATATGTCCATAGGCTGTGCCCAAATCGGAGATATGTCTTTTTATACCTTTATTATAGTTCATCAAAAAAATATGAATGAACTCTTCGTGTTCATCTTTGGAAATATTTAATTGAAATCCATCAAGACCAAAAACCCTTTGCCATTTTGTAAAAAACGGAGTATCGTCATCCTTAAATTCATTAGAGTTACTGGAAATATCAATGTTTTGAAATTCGTCGTAAATAGACGTTTGGTCTTTATAATTAAAAAGGTTTTTCTGAATCCAGTTATTTTCATGTAATGGAATACCTCTAAGTTGTGAAAATTTGGTATGAGGCACGTATTCAAAAGACATAATATCAGTTTTGAATTCGTTGATTAAAAAAACATAAATGCTGTTAATATGTTGAATAAGTTCAATGAAACGTGGATAAACCTGATCTTTTTTGCTATCTAGAATTTGACTGTAGTTTTTGAAGGCATTACCAGAAAGAGAATTACTTGTATGGTTTTGACTAAAAAGAGATGAAAATAAGAGGAGAGTAATATCCTTACTGGAAAAATCATCCATGTCTGGAATTTTCCACTGACTAAATGTTTTTAAAATTGCAGTATAAAGGCTATCATTTAAATCACCTTCCTGAAGCGATGTTACAGGAACACTTTTTTCATGAAATAAATCGAATAGGGTTAGATTATTTAATAAAAGAAAGTTTAAAATCGATGAATGCAATTCAATAATTGAGGGGTCATCAGATGTTATTACTTTATTTGTTTCGGAAAATGTGCTTTTGCAAGTTTCTTTTTCTTTGAGTTCGTTAAAGAATGCAATGAAATTAAGAAAATCGATTTTCTTTACTCTAAAACCTTTCGGCCAACTGACTTGTCTTAGCTCTGACTTAATTAATAATGCATTATTATACATAATCTTTACTTCATCGAGAACAGGTTCAGCATGATAATAGTTGTCAGAAACTGGAAACTTAGTGTTAATCGAAAAGGCTATTTTGATAGGGATTTTACTTTGACCAACTAGATAGTGAAAAACATATTCAAGCTTTGTGGAATTGGAGCTATCTGATAAAGAATCGCTTAACTTACCAATTTTTACTAGTGGGCCAGATTTAATATCAAGAGGAAATTCTACTGTAGTTTGCTTAATTATTGTTTCGGACAAAACGTTTTTAAGCAGCAGTAATGATTTGTTTATTGAGCTTTTACCGCTATTATTAGGACCTGTAAAGATGGTCAATGGCTTCATTTTAAAGGACGCCTTATCTTTAAACACCCTGAAATTCTTAATAGAGAATGAGTTGAACATATTATTTCTGTTTTATTAGGTTAATTTCAAACGCTTTCCAGCCCCATTGATTTTTCTTTTTGTTGAATGAAAGAATGGCTTTGCCGGAGATGGTTTGCTGACAAGCCAGTTTGTGTTGTATTATCATTTCCGGTTCAATGAATACATTTCCTGCAAAACCAAATGAATTTCCAGGACGGATTGTGATTGACTCTTCAAAAGAACGAACAGCATCAGAAGATATGCTATCGTCTGCTTTTCGAGCAGTAAACAATTGGCAGAAGCCGTCAGATTTTTCTTTCAATCTGACAAAAAGTAAATCACCGATGTTGAGCTTGTCAAAGAACGCATCATATTTAAAGAAGCCATATACTTTTTGATTCTGAATAAAGTTGGCCATTTTCTTGTCTTTGTTGACAAATTCGATAGCAATCAGGATTTCCTCCATATCAGCATAAAGTAATTCTTCGGCCTTGTTTTTATTGTTACGATAAAAAACCATGTTGTTTTTCAGCGCGTTGGTTTTGGCATACCAATCCTGACTCTGCCAATTGGAAACTTCAAAAGGTATCCTCCATTGATGCTGATTTCTTACTTCGATGATTTTTTCAATTTCTGTTTTTGCCTCTGGTAATAGGTTCTTTTGAATGAGAAAAGCAGCAAGTTTTTGACGCACCTTCACAATAAAGTCTTCAGGAGTTTTGAGACTGAGAGCCATACACAGGCAAGAGATTTTTGTTTCAGTATCTTGCTGAAGATCCCCCAATAGATCCCACACCCAAAAATCGTTGCGTTTTTGACGAGCAAACGGCAAGAACACGTTCATCACCTGATCATGGTTATTTAGTGCAATCAAGAGTTTTGCCTGATAAAAGGAAGTGTAGGAATATTCAGGGTGCTGGGCGCTTAGCTGCTCAATCGAAGGTAGAAAAACCTTAATCTTTTCCAGGTCGGGCAAGGTACGGAATTGATGACTGTTTTCTTCAGTTAACTCATTACCGAGCAGATGACGCGCATAAGTGATGTATGCCTGTTCAGCCAGGGCCATCATCTTACGGCCCATATACACCTCAGCTTCATAGTCTTTCGGCTGGAAATTAATGAAGTTCCAGCATTCGGCAAATTCAATGTAGATCGGATTGTCTTTGAAGGCCTTCTGAAAAGCCTTGAAATAAAATGAAAATGCATCGGAGGGTTTAGTGAAATTGAAATCTTTTGTACAACGCCATATTCTCTTTATATTTTCAGCATGGTGTTGTTGATTTGAGACTGATAAAACCAGCTTACCAATTTGAAAAGCTGCAGAGTCAAAGAGCGTACGATCATCTAAAGGTAATGGGTATTTTTCACCCGGTAGATCAGCATTGAACATACCCTGGGGCAAGAACATGGCTATTTTGTCAAGAAGTGTAATCGCTTTCTGAACATCCTGATCAGCAACAGCTTTTTTTAAAAAATCGTAATAAACCCAAGAAAGTGCTCTGATCAACCAGATGCTGTCAGGAGTCTCTTCAAGAAGCTGATATGCTAATTCCCTTGCTTCGTCGAGTTGGCCACTGAGACGCAGTTGTTTTATCATTTCAGTTGACATAATCAGTTGATTTTAATCCGTTCACTATGCTTTTCAAGTCATTTATTAAAAGCGCGCTGTTGGTTTTCTTCTCGAGAACCAATACCCTCCCGAAAAAGCCCGAACTATTGTATTCAATATCCAATTTAGCCACTTCCGCGTTTCTTTGGAATGTGTATCGTTTTCTCCATTCGAGGTGTTCGATCTCAGTAATGCTTATTAACGAAGGAATTGCAGCTGATTTCAGTGCGTCAAAAAGGACTCCCAAAAACGGTTTATCTACAGCCGTGTTTAAGTCGAAAGCTACAGTTTTAGAAACACTTTCAGTTGGCTTTTGCACAACACACAACTGATCCAATTCTTTACACAACTTCAAGGCAATTTCACCCAGAGGGGTTGAATTGGAAGCAGAGGAAATAAGTTGACAAGAAGTATTGAACTCATTTCTGCCATTCACCCAGTATTTAATGGAAGCAAATTCGTTTGCACGTGAGAAAGTACACCAAATCTCATATCCTTTTTTGCTGTAAGCAGTGATTGATAAAGACTGCCTGGCAGCAAGGAAATTGAGCTTTATGAAATGATTTTGGATTGATATTGGTCCATTGTCAAGGTTAAACTGATGCAATAGCTTCAGGACATTTTCATCGGGAAATATCTCTTCTTGAGAGATGCTAGTATTTGTCAATGCCTCCAGTGCCAAGGCTACAGGAGGATCAATAAAAATCAATCCTGAGAAAGAATTAAAGAATGGAGGGTTGATTAAGTGCAAGAACTTCAAAGCTCTGGTGACAGCCGTATAAGCCCATCTGTAAAAGCCTGCGTTTTTACGAGAAGTTGACGGAAGTGGTTTATTATAAAAATCAAAATTGTCAATAACACCATAATCCCAGAAAACGAAAGCGTTATCCCACTCGCCACCCTGCGCTTTATGGCAAGTTACGGCGTAGCCATATTTCAAGAAAATACAATTGAAAAAAGGATCGGCAGCAATAGCATCTTCAAACATTTTTGTATCAGGCTTGAGGTCGGGATGCCGGTTTTTAAAATCAATGTATAAAGCCCTTGTCTCATGAGAGGTAAGGTAATTATCACCGTATAGATAATTCTCGAGCATATAACCACTAATCGTTTTGCCATTGTTATCAATATCAGGAAAAACAAGCTCAACAAAACGCCAGGTAAGCGTGACATTTGCCACCCCGTTGTTTTTTAATTTAAAAGCAACAGTTCGGCTAATGGTCTCGTATTTAGTATTGGCGACAACGCCCATCTCACCATTCAGAATGCCCAGCTTATAATTGTTTGCCCCAATAATGATTGTATCACCGATTTGCAAAGGTAAGTCAGCGCCATATTTGTCTGACCTGACCATCATATTCAAGTCGAGAGCAGTTTTGTTTTTGAAGGTGATAATAATTTTGGTAGAAGCAGCTGCTTTATAGGTGTACAGAAAACTTTGAAAAGAAGGATTGAAAATGTATTTATTATCAGACCGCAGATCGAAGTCGTTGAAGAAACCAGATTTCAGACACTGCCGAATGCGGGTTGCAGTGCGGAGAATCGTGTTATCGCCGTTTTGGCGCACTACCTGAGTGAGTTCAACAGTAACAGGATTGATGCCAAATTGTTTAGCAATTTCTTGCTCATCGAGGGCAGGAGAAAAATTCATACCTATAGGTGGAAGCTGAGCAGGGTCCCCGATGAAAATGATTTTTGCCCGGCTTGTTGGGTCGAGGATTCCGGCAAACGTAAAAAGATCGTTTAATAAATGGCCTGTCCCGAAGCGAAAAAACTCACCAACACTCAGTATGTTAGAAATCATAGATGCTTCATCAACAAGGAATACAGAACGAAAAGCGTCGGGATAGTTACGTAATTTAAACGAATAGAGAAATGTTTCGTTACCTTCATCATCCGTTGTGGCGATTTCTTCAAAGTCGGAGAAGCTGTAAATGCCTTTATGGATTGTAGTAGCCGGCTTTCCTGAGCGGTCGTGGATGACTTTGGCAGCTCTACCTGTTGGAGCCATCAGTTGAAAAGGAGTTTCGATTGATGAAAGATGGTCTGCAATACCTTTAAGCAAAGTCGTTTTACCACTACCGGCGTAGCCTTTCAATAAAAAGATTTTGTTATCAGATACCAAAAAATCAGAAAGGCATTGAACTGCCTTCTGCTGGTCGCTGGTAAGTGATAAATCCTTAAATTGATCTAAAAGTGTCATTTGGGTTAATTTTGATGCAAAGGTGGGGTTAACCTATGCACTGTAACTACATAATTAAAAAGTGAGTTTGACTTCTTGACCGGTAAGAATAAGTGTTATCAGTTCGAACAAGTCTTTAATGCTGTCGGTTGGACCAATCTTGTAATCAGGATCTAATCTTTTGTTACGTTCAAGGTCGGAAAAGAAATTGTCAGCAACCGATGATCCATGTGTCAAGAAGAGTTTGTTTCTAAGATAATTCAAATCACGAAGTCTAGTTAGGTACATATGGTTATCGGACATTTTAAAATGCTTAAGAAGAATAAATGCAATTTGGGGCGCTATTTCATCATTAACTAACCTTGAGTTTACATCAATAGTATAATACGGATTTGTCTTATTTTTTTTTATGAAGCACTTTGAGTTAATTGGTTTAAGTGCTGGTTTATTTGAATTGTTCAATAAGGTTGGTGTACCATCAGGATTGTATGAATCGAATTCAAAATCATGCTGCATTAGGTAATCACCTGATGTAACTAATTTCCAATTTTTATACTTTATTGGAAAACAAGTATATGACTTACCATTCTTATCAAATAGTTTGAATTGAGTATTGTCAATTTTGTTATAAAACATTTCACTTACTTCGTTTAGAGCACTCCATAAAGTCATAAACGCCATTTCATAATCAGAGAAATGGAAGCGGTTTTTGTCGTAATCATGTTGTTCAAAGCGTTTCTTTAAAAGACCATAAAACATCTCAAGACGTTCAATGATCCGGTTCTTGAATTGGGTTTGGCCTTTTTCAGGCAGGCTCTTAAAAGTGATGTCGTTAATTATTAATCGAGTCAATTCCCAATATGGTCTGAGAATAGAATACTTCTCAAGACAGTTGATAACTATGTTCACAAAGGACATAAAGTTATCATGGCTGAATTGTGGAGATGCGGCATATTCAGGGGATTCTTTCACATAAATACCATCAGCACCATTTTCAAGGACTTCATTCATAGTCCAGGATTTGTTTGAAGCTGTGAAAACGATTATTGGTACGCCAGGGAATTTAGATTTCAATTCCTTTAAAATATTTATCGTGTATGCCATATCCGGTTTATTATCATTTTTGGGATTTGGCATATATAGATCAAGAAATACAAGATCAAATCTTTCATAGTCTTTCAAATTGATATCAATAAGTTCGCTAAACACATGGATATCATTATTAAACAGTAAAGAGAGGCTGCTTTTCCATCCCTTATCTGCGTTGTCATCAATCAGAAGTATTTTTTTGTATTTCAAGTATTTGTGGCCTGAAAAGTCAAGCCTACCATCCTTAAGTAATTGTTCTGCGCTTTGGACAGAATTATTGCTTGAAAGTGCTGTGCTGATTATTGCCTTTCTTTCATCTGGAGAGCAAATGTTGGCTTTATATTTTTTTGACAAATATTTAAAGTAGAGGGTTGGTGGAAATTCATAACCTGTTTCCTCATCTGAGTAACCAGCATTTCTTGCTAGGTTGACAGCACCCCAAAAGTTAGTTATAGCATGGCTACCTTGCTTATGACTTGGACTTATTTTTATGATTGATAACAAAGCAGCGTCGAAAGATTTATCCGAAAGTTTCTCTTGAAAAAATAATTCGTAGGCATTTACAGTTGACCCTGCTTCATCCTTTACCATGGTGAAGACGTCATCCCAGGTTTTAATATAGAATCCTTCCTCGTATTGAAAGTTTTCAATTTCACCAGATCCTAACGTTTCTTTGTCGAACATCAAATCAGGAATAGACTGGAAAGCAAGTGTAATTGGAAGCTTATCCAAGCCATTTGTAAACTGGTGGTACCTTATATGACATGCAAGTCTTACCAAAAATTTCCAATCCAAATTCTGATCACTAATCAATAAAATCGAGGAAATTTTTTTATCAATATCTTCAAGTCTTTTACATATTAAATGAGGAGAAAAATCTTTTTCGCTTGTTATTTTTAGAATACCATACGGAATTTGGGCTAATTCTGCTGAAATATCGAGGTAAAAAAACTGTTCATTCGAAAAGTGTAGAAAATTATGATTTTCTGATTGTTGAATCACTAAATGCATAACTATAAATTTTTTGATTTAAAGACATCCATTTTCTTATAAAGCTCCTCCAATGATAATGTGGCATAGCTTGGAAGAATATTCTTGTTGATATAGTCGTCAGAATAATTCATTATTTTTAGAAGTAGAACAAGCTCTCTTGATTTTAAAAAAGCATCGATGTTTCCATTTTCTAGAAGTGATAAAAGAAACTCTGTTAGAAAGTAATACTTACCATAGTTGATATTGCAAAGATACTTGATTGGGAAAAGTCCAGTTTGCTCATATACCAAGATAGCGTCGTTTAACCTTTTAAATAATAGCTCTCTGGTGGTTGCTTTCAAGTGAAAGCCAATACTTTCCTTACCGCCTGAAAAATTTATAAGATTCTTTATTTGTGACTTAAAAGAGGATACTAATATCTCATCTAGTTTGTTGTCTTTATAGCTTTCATGAAAAAACACCCATAAATAATCATCCAAATTAAAGTCGGAATGAATTTCGTAATTATTTTTAACTTCTGTATAATCAGATAATTTGTTTACAAAATGAACAATATTCCGGACACTTTCAGGCGCATTTTCAATAAATAGCCTGCCAGTGCCGTCAATACTCTCAAATTTGTCATCAATGATCAAGATTCGCTTCATATTCTATAGAAACTCAATTTATTAATGAAAGCATTGTTGGGGCTGTCAAGTTTAACAATGGGCTCAATTTCCCATTCATTCCGCTTGTCGGAGAGTACTCTCAATTCATAACCCACATTTTCAAAGTCCATAAAGACACTCCAATTGCACAAAGCTTTTAGATTTTTGTCAAGTTGTAATGAAGAATTTCTCAGGTTTTCTAATACTTTCACAGGAGCATTAGATGATATACTTAGCTCATCACTAATGTTCACTTCAATCATTTCTGAATCATGGTTTACATTTGCAGTAACACGAATTATTTTTTTACCTTCAAATGTTTTAGTACCATTTATATTTGAATGGGTGTTAATCTCATTAAAAATGTGTGTAATTGACCTTCTTAATGAAGGAAGCCACGAAAAAAAACTTGCTTTTATATCAAAAACATTTTCCTGATCTAATATTAGATCATACTTAAAACTAGAAATAGTTCCAATCGCAGCAGTTTTGATAACGGATGAAAGTTTGGTATCAAACTCTCCGCTACCAAAACGGAAATTTCGTTTGAAATCTTCCGCATATTGACGAAATACAGGGCTTTGAGCAAATGGATGAATTACTTGCCCTTTTTCTTGGGACCTTATAACAGTTTCAAACTCTTTTATAAGGCTAATTGCAGCACTTCTAACTTCCAAATGTATGGATTCAAAATTCGATTTATTACGGTATCCAAAAGCTGAACTTAAAGCCGGATGATTTTTAACTTTTAGAAGAAGATCATTGAGATTTTGATAATCTGTAAATTCATCAGGTTTGTGAATTAATTCCTTTAAACCTGAATCAATTTTATATGATTCATCAGGCCTATGAATCAGTTCTTTCAACCTTGAATCATTATCATACTTGAAATTAGATAAAAAGATGGCAGTACTTCTTGGCGTGTGAGGGTTTTCTTTTCGACCAGACTCAACAGGAGGCTTTACAGGACCTATGCCATCCATAAGTATTTTTTTAATATTGTTGATTTCTTCGAAGATTTTATCTTCTCTTCCTCTTTGTCCATCAAGTTCTTTTGAAACCAAATTAAATAATCGTTCTCTCAGGCGATTATTTATTTTTTCCCGACTTGCCATTGCAACAAGGCCGTTTATGAATTGGATTTTTGCCTCCAAAGGAGATTTTTGCGGGTCAATAGGATAAGCAAAAATATCTTTTATTGTAGTTTGAACAGGGGATGGTTCTTTAATACTTTCAATAGGTTCCTCTGGAAAAAGGTCATTTATATCCAGAAAGTCTTCAGGGAAAATATTTGAGGGATCAGTTGGATTATTTTCCATAAATGTGGCCAATTTACGCTTGAAAGATGAAGTAGGATTAATTTTATTACCTTTAAAGGTCTCACTTTTGTTGTCTGGTTCAATTTTATCAATTTCCTCAACTGATGAAATTGTCCTTTCCAAGTCTTGATTTAGATCGTTTAGTGATTTTTGTCCAGAATTCACCTCTTTTTGCTCTTGAGAAAGTAGCTGGTGACCAGCCTTTATCTTTTCCAGTTCATTTGCTGAGGGGATTCTTAATCCTATTGAGTAATTAGGAAGAATTTTATTAATCATCGAAATATTGGTAACCAATCTACCGTTTTCGTCAAAGACTCCGTCACCAAATATTTTTTCAAGAGTACTTAATGCATCACCATCAAAAAAATCTTCAATATTAATTTGTTGTGCTTCAATAGTTGGGTAGCCAACGTATTCAACTTTTGAAGTCTTATCTGTTAATGTTATCTCTATAATACCAGAAAAATGATAAATATCAATATCACTTAAGACAGCGTCTTTATTTCTAAGAGATTTTCCAAGAGCGGTTATAACATTTTTAGGGATTTTTAATCTTCGAGAATGATCAACTTCTTGAAGCTTTTCTTTTGATTTTGCTTTAACAACTTCTTCTTCATTATACTCAGAAATATGTGACTCATCAGTTTCAGCTAAGTCATCACCAATAAAATCTATTTGGAGATCATTACTCTGTTTAATTACATCTTGCGTCAAATCATCATGTTTTTGATTTTTGGCGTGATTTAACTTTAGCTTTTTCAAACCTGGTTTATTGCTTCTCAGTATAGAACCCAAAGTGACTGGTTCATGTATCATTGGAGAGTCATTCGCAGATTTCGAGTTAATAGGAGAAATTGGTACAATAGTATTGAATTCACCAATTTGATTTGATTGTAGTATGATTTCGTAAAGGTCCTTTTGAGTTTCTTGAATATGAATGTAGTTGTCATTTATTAGCAGTAATTCTGGATAATTGACATATTCTTTCTCGCTGAACCAGTATGGCTTGTTTTTAATGAAGATCTTATGATTCCGGTATGTAACACCCTTTGAATCAGTAAAAGGCATAGATTGAAAAATTTTGAATCGCATGCTCATAATCAATCCTTGTTATAGTTAAAAACTTCCATTGCTTTTTCAATACCCCTTGCTTCCCATACATCGAGAATTTCAGACAATTTGCTCTGAGGAGCGTTTAGCTTGACAAAACGCTCAAAGAGTTTTTTGTACGTGTTATCGTCCTTACCTTTTACCATTTTAAGGTATTCGAGTTTGCCGTCCAATACATTGAGTAAGGATGGAGGTAAAACATTTTTATGCTTGTTATTGTACGTAACCTTAAAATAATCTGAAGCTTTTCCATAACCATACCTTTCCCATAAGTAAAGCCATTTTCTTAGCTCTTTAATATAGGAGCGACGGACGTTTATTTTCTCGTTTACGATAAGACCGGTTGTTTCCTGACGGAAACCCCTTTTCTGTAACCTTGTTTTAAAAGGATTGATGCAAAAGTTTTGATCTTCGATGATACGGTGCAACTCTTTAAGAAAATCCCCATCATTTTGGTAAACATTGTGCTTAGACGAAAAGGTAATATCGTCGGCATAGCGGGTGTAATTTAAGCCAAAACGATTAGCTAAACCAGTAAGAAGAAAGTCGAGCCGGTAAGCAATGATATTACTGATAACGGGAGAGGTAGGGGCACCCTGGGGAAGCACATTGCGTTTGACCTTTATCCATTCTCCATCACCATTTTTACGATCCACCTCCATTTCGGTACAACATAAGGCAGCGATTCGGTTGGCAAGTTCAAGCCTGCCATTTTCTTTGGATAAATTAAAAGGCGGATGTTGTAACCTCTTCCATATACGGGCTTGATCGATGGAAGTAAAGAAATCCTTCAAGTCAATATTAAAAACATAATTTTGATTCAGATGTGGCCTAGCATTGTCAACGATTGAAGATCCAGGAACAAAGCCCGTTGCCGCTTTATGTGCCTCAAAAACTTCCTGAAGTAAGACGTTAAGGCCGGTTTGAAAGGCTTTTAGCATGCTGACAGGCGCATTAATCTCGCGCTTGCCTCCTGACTTCTTGGCTATCTGGAATGACTTGTAGCTCGTTTTAGGGATTGAAGGGGAAGTGAAGTAGCGGAACGCCTTAACAGTCATCGTGTTGGGATTTCTCAAGTATTCCTGTGGATATAGCATACAGATGAGATCCGTTAAATCCTCAATTGTCCGGATTTTGACGAAGACTCTTTTTACGTCTATTTTATGACTGGTTGATTTCATGGTTAAAGTTTAAAAATGAAATGCCTGCCCGTCTATTCTTTGTTTATTTGCCACAACCACTAACTATATGAATAATAATTAGATGTTGCTTTACAATTAACAATGTAAAAACATTCGTCCCGATGTTTCCACAGGGAAGACATGCCGATTATTTTCCAATAAATTGGAACAGCATGCACGAGTCAATATTTTGGGGCAGGCATTTCAAAGAACTTTTGCAAAGAAAACACTATTGTATGCATTCTAAGTACACATCAAAAGTAAGCGAACTGTTTTGAATCTGCAAGCGTTAATTATTGTGAGAATAAGCAAGAGTTTTAATTAACTTTGCATTGTGATAAACGACCTAAGATATTATAATTATGGCAGTTACAAAAAATGCGCTTGTACGGTATCAAGTACTGGACAGATGTTTCAGAAATCCAGGGAGGACATATACACTCGATAATCTTTTGGAGGAGTGCAATGAAGCATTGTATGAGATCAATGGTGACACCGAGGGAATCAAGCGCAGACAACTGCAAAAAGACATCGTCTTCATGGAAAGTGATCAGGGCTGGGCTATACCCCTGGAACGCGTCAGGTTTGGTAATAAGAATCAGCATGTTTCATTCAGGTATTCAGATCCATCATTTTCGATTAACAATCAGCCATTGAACCAAACAGAGGCAGAACAGTTAAAAGCTGCATTATTTATGTTGACAAGGTTTACCGGTGCTCCACAGTTTGACTGGATACAAGAAATAGTTCCTATTATAGAGGATAAATTAGGCTTGGTAGGAAATGGAGAAAAAGTAATCGCTTTTGATCAAAATCTTGAAACGCAAGGGCAGCAGTTTATTCCGGTATTTTTCAGTGCCATCACGAACAAAGTTGTGCTGTCAGTTACATATCAGGATTTTGTGAATCCGGAGGCTTACATTTTTCAATTTCATCCTTATTATCTCAAGCAATACAACAATCGTTGGTTTGTATTTGGACATAAGGAGGGAACTGAAAAATATGATTGGAATTTAGCATTGGACCGTGTTTTAAGTATTCAACCGACAAAGACAGCATATATTGGTAACGACACAGACTGGGAATCATATTTTTATGATATTGTCGGTGTTACAAAACTGGCAGATGGAATTATTGAGCAAGTTGTCTTGCGTTTTAGTGCTGATCAAGCTCCTTATGTGAGAACCAAACCATTGCATCCAAGTCAGCGTGCTCCAAAGGTGCTGGATGACGGTTCGATCGAAGTTAGGATCTACGTGATTATCAATTTTGAGTTGGAGCGTTTAATCTTGTCATTTGGAGAGCGTGTTCAGGTGATTGAACCGTTGCATTTGCGCGAGAAAATTGCAGGAATTTTACGTCAGGCCGGTTCACACTATTCAAAATAGACAGTAAGAAAAGGCTATTCAACGAGACGTTTGAGTTGCTGATCCATTATGATGCGCTGATCGTTGCGAAAGGCATCCTCTATCAATCTTTGGATTAAGCGGTCAGCGTCTGCTAAATCATAAGTAATCCCCCGGGCACTTGCTGCTTCGCTTAAAACTTTTTTCAACATTTCCTTGATACGCGCTTTCACCCAATCAAGGGAGTAAATCTGGCAATGAAAGGTTTCTTCAATGATCAATGTCTTGTCAATGAGTGAATAAATCCTTAAGCCATTCAAAAATGCATATTTATAGCCCTGCCCAATATCTTCTTTGATTACGATTCCATCGGCAAAGCGCATGGCATTGAAGTACTGATTTCCAGCTGTGGAAGTGTAAGAATTACCAAGAAATGCATTGACTTTCTCTGCATAGGTGAGCTTGCTGTTTCCTGTTCCAATAAGACTGCCGAGAATCAATTCTTTTGACATGTGATCGGAAATTAAAGGTTAAACTGATTAAAAAGGTCTTGAGCTACATGATTACGCGCCTCTTTTTGTTTGTTGGATGGCTTTGTTGCGTAGAAGCTTTCCTGCTTAGAACATGTGGAGCTGTTATTTTCTGAGTCAGAAATAAACGAAGAGATGATTTCAATGATCAACCTATCGAGGTGACCCAGCTCATATTCACTCAAACTGATGTTTGTTTTGATTTTAGTAAGGATCTTGCCATTGGCAAGCACATTCACTGCAATTAACTTCGATTCATTTTCACTTTTTTCAATGATGGCTTCATAATAGATGAAGTCGATTAATTTTTTGCCTAATGCAATTTTATTGAATGTCAACTGGTTCACTGATAGATATATTAATTGTTTAACAAACCATATTCGTCAGCCCAATGGAGGATGGCATTATAACTCTCTCCAAAAAAAACGATGCTTAGTTCTTTATCGATTTTTTCAAATGCCTCGTTTTCATCAAAAGTCCTTTCTTGAAGCACTGATGCTTCACGGAGCATTTCGATAAGTTCTTTTCTGACAGCCCGGAGCACCAATTTTCTGGTGTATCCGGTCATGCGATCAAAGGTTAAATCCAGTATTAGTGTGTTGTTAGCATCGAAAACTTTGACACTTGTCAAAAAACTTGAAGCTACACCTTTGATGACACCCTCACGGATTGTGAGTTTTCCAAACTGTCGGATTCCTTCGATGCTTTGAAAGCCGGAGCTGCTTTGATAGACTCTTCTAATGCTGAAACCGGTTTCCTCGTCTTTTATCATGATTGCATTCACCAAAGTTGTGTTTTAAATTGATGATGCAAAGAAAATCGTATGCTATGCACTGGAAGTGCACAAGTAAAACGAGGAGGAATGTAAGGATGGGTTAAGCGGCTGATTTGAGGAGCTGAAGGAGACTTGATGTGTGGAGGTCTGTTAGTCTTGGGAGCCTTTAGTCAGTAAGCCTTCGGCCTACTACATCCCAAGATTCTAATATTTTCTAAGTTTCTTTCA
>ERZ1645187.2507-NODE-2507-length-16045-cov-8.317011_pt1 | contig 16045 bp, 15 predicted proteins | sample MGYA00575352_ERZ1645187 | MGnify/ENA primary metagenome ERZ1645187 (study PRJEB40837, sample SAMN11349314) | freshwater sediment metagenome | isolation source: river sediment | host: Sediment | place: India: Wazaribad , New Delhi | collected 2017-02-21 ... | reverse complement strand
CCAGCGTGAACCAGTTCGCCACATAGATGTGCGGCTCGGTGCGCTTCCAGATCGTGGCGAGGAAGACCAGCAGGTAGGTCACCCACACGATCGTCAGCCACAGGTCGGCATACCATTCCGGCTCAGCATATTCCTTGCCCTGGGTGATGCCGAGCAGATAGCCCGTGCCCGCGATGACAATGAACAGGTTGTAGCCGAGAACGACGAACCACGGAGCCAGGTCGCCCGCCAGACGCGCGCGGCAGGTGCGCTGCACGACGTAGAGCGAGGTGGCCAGCAGCACGTTGCCGCCGAAGGCGAAAATCACCGCCGAGGTGTGCAGCGGGCGCAGACGACCGAAGCTGATCCAGGGCAGGTCCATGTTAATCGCGGGCCAGGCGAGTTCCGAGGCGATGATGACGCCGACGAGGAAGCCCGCGATGCCCCAGAACATGGCGATGACGCCTGCGAACTTGATCGGACCCCAATTGTAATTGGGCTTGCCGTCAATGAACTGCGGAGCCGGCGCGGCCGGGCGCTTCATGTAACGGTTCACGATCGCCAGCGCCGACGCGATGCTCGCAGCGGCGAAGACATACATGTGGAAGGCATAGGCCGCCGTATGGGCCTTAGCCGCGATAAAAATCGACAGGAAAACCATGGCCACGCTGATGACCAGCAGCGAAAGCTCGCCGATCGTCATCCTTTTCGTGCCATTGGCGGGAGTCAGCGAGCCAGTGCCCGCCATAGTGCCAGATTGCGCCATTTTAATTCGCCCCAATGACGACGGGCAGACTCATTACGAGCCCGCTCCATCAACTGCGCGACATTGCCCGCCCGCAAAGCCGAGGCATTGATTCATGTCAAAGCAGAACGACGCCCGAAAAGGCGTTGCAAAAATGCCAACACGCTCGGTCAAGCGCCGAAGGTCAAAATCCGCGACATAACGACGCAATCAAGGCCGCCCGACGCGGCGCACGGGCTCGGCCGAGGGCGACACGAAATGTCGCGACAATGCTTCGAGAGACTTCAGTAACGATTTTTCAGCTGCGCCATTACATCAAAATTTACGAAAGAAGCCGAAACAGGGGCGAATGGCTGGCCTCTTTACTTTTTCTGCGCCGACGCGGCGCAAAGATGGCCGAAATGATGATTTCGGGAGCCTGACCGATGAACGATGCAATTTATAGACTTTTGGCTGAACACGGTCGCCTGCCGGTCGACGCGACCTCGATTGGCCAGGATCAGGATCTCTATACAGCCGGCCTGACGTCTTTCGCCGCGGTGCAACTCATGCTGGCGTTGGAAGAGGAATTCGACGTGGAGTTTCCCGAGCGGATGCTCAACCGCCGCAGCTTCCAGTCCGTTGCGGCCATCGCCGCCTGCCTTGCCGAACTCACCGCCGAAAAGGCCGCCTGACATGCCAAGCCTCGCCGAACGCGCCGAGCGGGCCGCCGCCATTGCGGCGCAATACGCCCAATCTGTCGATAAAGACGGCCGCTTTCCCGGCGAAGCGCTGGCCGCGATGCGCGAGCAACGATTGCTCTCGGCGATGATTCCGGCGGAATTCGGCGGCGACGAGGCCAGCCTCAGCGAGATCGCCGAGGCCTGCTCCATCCTCGGACAGAGCTGCGCCTCCGCGGCGATGGTCTTCGCCATGCACCAGATCAAGGCGTCGAGCCTCATCTGGCACGGACGCGAAAGCCCCTGGCACCGCGATTTCATGCGCCGCGTCAGCGCCGAACAATTGTTGCTCGGCTCGGCCACCACCGAAGGCGGCATCGGCGGCGACCTGCGCTCCAGCCTGTGCGCCATCGAAGCCGACGGCGAGGTTTTCTCGCTGACCAAGGAAGGCACCTGCATTTCCTATGGCCTGCAATCGGACGCGATTCTCATCACCGCCCGGCGCGCGCCCGATTCGCCGCCGTCTGACCAGGTGATGGCGATCGTCACCAAGGACCAATACACGCTCGACATGACGCTGCCTTGGGACGCGCTCGGCATGCGCGGCACCTGTTCCGACAGCTTCACCTTCAAGGCGAAGGCGCCGGCGGAACAGATCCTGCCGTCGAGCTTTGCCGACATCGCGGCGCAATCCATGCTCGGCACGGCGCATCTGCTGTGGGGCTCGGTCTGGTATGGCGTCGCCGCCGACGCGGTGACGCGGGCGCAGGCCTTCGTCCGCAACGAGGCCAAGAAGCGGCCCAATTTTCAGTCTCCGGGCGCGCTGCGTCTGGCGGAGCTCGCCAACATGCTGCAGGCCATGCGCTCCAACGTGCAGCAGGGTCTGCGGCGTTATGAATCCGCCCACAGGGACGGCGACGACCTCGCCTCGATGGGATTCATCGTGGCGATGAACAACATCAAGACGGCCGCCTCGCGCGCCGCCTTCGACATCGTCAACCACGCTTTGCTGATCACCGGCATCTGGGGCTATCGCAACAATACGGCCTACAGCGTCGGCCGGCACATGCGCGACGTCCTGTCCGCGCCGGTGATGATCTCCAATGACCGCATCTTCAGCAACACGTCGAACCTGCTGCTGATCCATCGTCTCGACATGTCGCTCGCGGGGTAAGAATCATGTGCGTCAAATGCGACACCCTGCTCGACCGCCTGATTGCGGAAGAGATTCTGATCGACACCGGCGTTGACGGCCTCTATGGCCGCAGCGGCAAGTTCGAGGATGTTCTCAATCGTTTCGATGCGCTGATTTCGCGCTTCGGCGACGACCAGCAGGCCGAGGTCATCCGCTTTCCGCCGGGCATGAATCGCGCCCTGTTCGAGAAGAGCGGCTATCTGAAGAGCTTTCCCAATCTCGCCGGCACGATTCACAGCTTCAACGGCTCGGACAAGGACCACGCCAATCTTCTCGCCCGGCTCGAAGGCGGCGAGGATTGGACGCAGGAGCAACAGGCCACCGATGTCGTGCTGGCCCCGGCCGCCTGCTATCCGCTCTATCCGACCGTCGCGCGGCGCGGCGCGCTTCCCGCGCAGGGCCGCGTCTATGATCTCAATTCCTATTGCTTTCGCCGCGAACCGTCGAAAGACCCGGCGCGGATGCAGATGTTCCGCATGCGCGAATATGTCCGCATCGGCACGCCGGAGCAGGTCGTGGCGTTCCGCACCATGTGGATGGAACGCGGGCGGAAGCTGATCGACACGCTGCAATTGCCGTTCATGGTCGATGTCGCCAACGACCCGTTCTTCGGCCGCGCCGGACGGATGATGGCGTCGAGCCAGCGCGATCAGGGCCTCAAGTTCGAATTGCTCGTGCCGATCGAGAGCGCCGAGAAGCCGACCGCCTGCCTGAGCTTCAATTACCATCAGGATCATTTCGGCGCGACATGGGGCATAAGGACCGCCGCGAATGACGTGGCGCATACGGCCTGCGTCGGCTTCGGCATGGAGCGCGTGACGCTGGCCTTGTTCAAGCACCATGGCCTCGACACGACGCAATGGCCGGAGGGCGTGCGCAAGGCGCTCTGGGGATGAGCATGGTCGAAGAGCTCGTCGGCCCGGCCATTGCCGGCATCGACGCGCGCGCCTATCGGCAGCACATGCTGCATGGGCCGGAGCGCGATTGGCCGCAGACCAATTGCTATGTCGATCTGTGGATCGAGATGCTGCACGCGCTCGGGCATGAACCGCGCGCGGCGCTCGGCTTCACGCTGGCGCAGGATTTCGAAGGCGACCAGTTCACCTTCTTCAAATTTCCGCTGGAAGACCTCGCCGTACTCTATGGCGTCGAGACGATGGAACTGTCGATCTACGACAACGTCGAGGCGCATTGCCTGACGCAGATCGCACGCGGGCGGCCGGTGTTGGTCGAGGTCGATGGCTTCCACCTGCCCGACACGCGCGGCGTTTCCTACCAGCTCGAACACACCAAGACGACGATCGGCGTCAACGCTTTGTCGCCACAGGCGCGTCAGCTCGATTATTTCCACAACGAGGGCTATTTCAGCCTCTCGGGCGCGGATTACGACGCGATCTTCGGCACGAGCGCGGGGCTGTTTCCTTACGTCGAATTCGTCAAGCTCGGCGGGCCGCAGCCGGACGATCTGAAGGGCGCGGCCCGCGTCCTGCTGGGCAAGCATTTCGCCCGGCGGCCGGGCGTCAATCCGATCGCGGCGTTCGGCGCGCGCTTCGGCGAGCAGGCGCGCGCGGTTGGCGAGCGCGAGCCGGCTTTCTTCCACAAATACGCCTTCAACACGCTGCGGCAATTGGGGGCGAATTTCGAGCTCTGCGCCGCGCATCTCGACTGGCTCGACGCCGACGCCTTCGCCGCGGCGGCGAGCGAGGCGCGCGCCCTGTCGTCAGGCGCCAAGGTGCTGCAATTCCAGATGGCGCGCGCCACTGCGCGCAAGAAATACGAGGCGCTGGAGCCTGCCGTCGCGCCGCTCGCCGAAACCTACGACCGCCTGCTGCGCGCCATCGGCGCGGAGATCGGCTGACCATGGCGCGCATCATGGCCGGCGGCGGTTCTGTCGCTGCGCCGCTGGCGCGGCAATGGATGATGTGCGCCACCGCGGCCGACGCCTGCGCGACGCCGCAGGATTTCAGCGCCGAGCTGAACTGGCTGCCGGCGCGGGCACCGGCCACCGTCGCGCAGACGTTGATGGACGCCGGCCTCTGGCGCTTTGACACCCCGACGCCGCTCGACGATCTGGATTATTGGTGGCGCGCGCAATTCAGCGCGCAGGGACGACGCCTGTTGCGCTTCGACGGGCTTGCGACCATCGCCGAGGTGTTCATCGACGGCGCGCGCGTGCTGACGTCCGACAATATGTTTCATGCGCATGAGGTCGATTTCGAAGCGCGCGGCGCGCATGACATCGCCATCTGCTTCCGCGCCCTCGCGCCCGTGCTTGAGCGCAAGAGCCGGCGCGCCCGCTGGCGCACGCGCCTGGCGCAGCCGCAGGGCCTGCGCAATGTGCGCACGACATTGCTTGGACGCACGCTTGGCTTCTGCCCGCCGGCGCAGGCCATCGGGCCTTGGCGCGCCATTTCGATCGCCACGCCGGATGCGCTCGCCCCCGGCCATGTCGATCTTCGCGCAACGCTTGTCGGCGCGACAGGCTTTCTCGACATTGCGATCGACTGCGCGCAAGGCGCAAGCGGCGTCTTGTCCTGCGCCGGGCGGGAAACGCCGCTGCGGCGCGAGGGCGACAAGCTCGTCGCCCGACTCGAAATTGCCGATGTCGCCGTGTGGATGCCGCATACGCATGGCGCGCCGAATTTGCATGACGTGCGCGCGCTGATTGACGGCGTTGAGTTCGACCTTGGCCGCACCGGCTTTCGCCGCATCGACGTGGACCGCGACGCCGACGGACATGGCTTCGGCCTCGTCGTCAACGACATCCCGGTTTTTGCGCGCGGCGCGTGCTGGACGAGCGCCGATCTCGCCGGCCTGAGCGACAGGCGCGAGGACTACGCGCCGCTTCTCCTGCGCATGCGCGACGCGAGCATGAACATGGTGCGCGTCGGCGGCACGATGCTCTATGAGGGTGACGCCTTCTACGCGCTTTGCGACGAACTCGGCCTCATGGTCTGGCAGGACTTCATGTTCGCCGGCTTTGACTATCCGGCCGAGGATGAGGGCTTCCGCGCCAGCGTGGCGCGCGAGGCGCGGCAATTCCTGTCGCGGACGCAAGCCTCGCCGTCGCTCGCCATTCTGTGCGGCGGTAATGAGGTCGCCCAGCAGGCCGCGATGTTCGGACTGAAGCGCGAGACATGGTCGAACGCGATCTTCGACGATCTCTTGCCGACGATCGCGCGTGAATTGCGGCCCGACCTGCCCTATGCGCCGAACACGCCGTGGGGCGGGCCGTTGCCCTTCGTTCCCGACAGCGGCGTCTCGCATTATTACGGCGTCAGCGCCTATATGCGCGGCCTCGACGACGCGCGGCGCGCGAACGTTCGCTTCGCCTCCGAATGCCTGTGCTTCGCCAATGTGCCGGACCGCGTCGCGGTCGCGCTTGAGCCGGAGCGGGCTGAAACCGTGCATGCCGATTTTGCGCCGCGCATCGCCGGCGATACGGGCGCGACATGGTATTTCGACGGCGTGCGCAATCATTATCTCGAAGCGCTCTACAGCGTCAGCGCCGCTGATCTGCGCCGCGACGATCCGGCGCGCTATCTCGACCTGTCGCGCGCGGTCAGCGCCGAAGTGATGAGCCATGTCTTCGGCGAATGGCGACGCGCAGGTTCGCCGACGCGCGGCGGGCTCGTCTGGTTTCTCATGGATCTGTGGCCAGAGGCCGGCTGGGGCGTGCTCGACGCGACAGGCGCGCCGAAGGCCGCCTATTACGGCCTGAAGCGCGCCATGCGTCCTGTCCAGCTCGTGCTGACCGACGAGGGATTGAACGGCTTGCGCGCGCATCTCATCAACGAGAGCGCCGCGCCGGTCGCGGCTCGTTTGCGAATGTTCTGCCTGCGCGACGGCGAGACGATGGTGATGAATGCAACGCGCGACGTGACCTTGCCGGCGCGCGCCACGATGACGCTCGACGTCTGCGATCTGTGGGGCGGCTTTTTCGACACGACCTACGCCTATCGTTTCGGGCCGCCGTCGCATGACGTCAGCGTCGGGCAATTGCGCACGCGGCACGGCGAGTTGTTGTCGGAGGCGTTTCACTTTCCGCTCGGACGGGGCCACGAGCCGCGCACACTCGGCCTCACAGCCCAGCTTGTGCGCGACGGCGACGCCTTCGCACTCGATCTTGCAACGCAGCGTTTCGCCCAGTCGGTGCATGTGCGCGATGCGCATTTTGAGGCGCTGGACAATTGGCTGCACCTGCCGCCAGGAGAGACGCGGCGCGTGCCCTTGCGGCGCATCGGCGCCGGCGACGATCCGCCGCGCGGCGTCGTCGCCGCCGTCAATGGAGAAGCGGTTTCCTACGGGATTGCGTCTTGAAATCCGGCTCCGGGCCGTAGATGCTTGGCGTCAAGTGCAAGAGCCTTGAAAGAAGGACGCCATGGCCAAGACCGACTCCCTGTTCCTCATGCGCGCTCAGGTGGTCGAGGATTGGGTCGACTACAACAACCATCTCAACGACGCCTATTATACGCTCATCTTCAGCCATGCCGGCGATGCGCTGCTCGAACATATCGGACTGGGCAAGGCGGGCCGCGCCGAGACGGGGCGGACGATCTACACGACCGACCTGATCATCCATTATCTGCGTGAGGTGAAGCTTGGCGCGAGCGTCGGCGTCTCTTGCCGCATTCTCGAAAGCGACGGCAAGCGCATCCGCATCTGGTTCGAGATGGCGCATCCCGAGGGCGGCCTCGCGGCGACGAGCGAGCAGGTCTACATCTGCATCGACCAGAACGGCGAGAAGCCGCGCGCCGCGCATTGGCCCGAGCATGTCGGCAAGGCTATCGTCGCGCTTGTCGCGGAACATGCGCATGCGCCATGGCCCGAAGCCGCCGGGCGCGGCGTGTCGCTGAAGCGGCACGGTTAGGCGATTTCGGGCATCAGGCCGCTTGCAGCGAGCCGGGCGAGATCGGCCGGTTCGTCGACATCCCAGACCGTGGCGGGCTCGGCCCATGTCGCGCGGAGCCTGCGCAGGCGGGCGCGCGTCTCGGCCATGACTGCGGCTGTGCCCCACGGCATGTCGACGAAAATCTCGGCAATGCAGCGGCGCGCGCCGACGAGCGCGTAACCGCCATCCTCGGCCGGAAGAAACACGGCGTCGCAATTGTTCAGAGCCTCGGCGCAGTGCACGAGATGCTGCGGCGTCAGCATCGGACAATCCGTGCCGATCAGCAGCAGCGGGCCGCGCGCCTGCGTGAAGGCGTCGCCCATGCGCGCACCAAGATCGCCTTCGCATTGATCGGCGAGCGCGACATGAAAATCACGGGCGCATTCGGCAAAAAAGGCGTGCGCAGGATCGGCTGCGCGCCAGAGCGTGACGGGACCGAGCGCAGCGGCGCAGGCCGTCGCCAAAGTGCGGCGCGCCATCAGCCGATGCAGATCAGCCGCGCCGGCCGCGCCAAGCGCCGGAATCAGCCGCGTCTTGGCCGCGCCGGGCGCGGGCGCGCGGGCGAAGACGGCAATCTCAGTCGCGCGGGGCGTAGCCATAGGCCCTCGCCAGCGCGCGCGCGTCAGCGCCGAGGAACCAGCGCAGGCGCAGGCTCCACATCAGGAAAATCGTGCGCCAAACGCCCTTAGCCTCCCAGCGCCGGCCGGAGGTTTGCACGGGCGCGCCAAGGCAGAGGGGCGGCGACAGGCGCTTCAGCCTGCGGCTCGCCTCGATGTCTTCCATCAGCGGCAGAGCCGGAAAGCCGCCGATGGCGTCGAAGGCGGCGCGGGTCATGAACATCGCCTGATCGCCGGTGGCGATGCCGGTCAGGCGCGAGCGGGCGTTCATCAACGCGGCGACGACCGCCAGCATCGGATGCGCGCCGGAAATCGCCACGTCGAAACGGCCCCAGACGCGGCCCGTGCGCGCCAGGCCGTCATGGATCAACCTGTCAGCCGCATGCGGCAGCCGCGTGTCGGCATGGAGAAAGAGCAGAACGCCGGCATTGGCCGACGCCGCGCCGGCGTTCATCTGCGCCGCGCGGCCGCGCGGCGCCTCAAGCACACGGTCGGCGTGCGGCGTGGCAAGCGCGCGCGTGTCGTCGCGAGAGCCGCCGTCGACGACGATCACTTCCACGCCGCGCGCGCGCATCGGCGCGAGGGCGGCGAGGCTCCGGGAAATCCCCTGCCCTTCGTCAAGGACCGGCACAATGATCGCGAGCTTCAGCATCGCCGCAGGGTAGCACGCCTGCACCGCCGGCTTAATTTACATATTTATTTGTATATAAAAATAATTAGCGTCTTTTTCTGTCTTTTGTTAGCATCCGCGCCACGAGACAGGAGCCCCCCCATGCGCTTTTCATATCTTGCCGCCGCTTTCGCCGGCCTGCTGACCGCCGGCGCCGCCCATGCGCAGACACAGGTGCGCATCGGCTACATCCCGGTTCTGGGCACATCGCAGGTCTTCGTCGCCGCGCATGAGGGCTATTTGAAGGAAGGCGGGCTGGAGCCGCGCTTCATCGCTTTCGAATCCGGCCCGGCGATGATCTCGGCTTTGGCGTCGGGCACGCTCGACGTCTATGTCGCCGGCGTTGCGCCGCTCGCCGTCGCCCGCTCCAAGGGCGTCGAGGTGAAAGTGGTCGCCTCCACCGCCATCGAGGAAATGACAGTCGTCGCGGGCGCCAAGCTCGCCCCCTATTTCAAGGCGGGCGTTGCGCCGGCGCAGGCGCTGAAGGACTTCCGCGCCGCCAATGGCAAGCCGGCGCGCCTGGCGACGCAGCCGCCCGGCTCCGTGCCGCATACGACGCTGAACCATTGGCTGTTCGAAGTGGCCAAGGCCGACAAGGCCGATGTCGAGATCATCACCATGGGCATCGACGCAACGCAGCAGGCGGTGCTGGCCGCCGCCGTCGAAGGCGCAACGCTGCGCGAGCCGGCCGTCACCGTGTCGATCCAGCGCGACCCGCGCCTCAAGATCGTGGCGCTCGGCGGCCAGATGTTCCCCAAACAGCCGGGAACGGTCGTCGCCGTCTCGGGCGGCTTCCTCAAGGCGCCGGACGCGGTGCAGACGATCGTCAACGGCGTCGTGCGCGCCGACGCGCTCATCGCCAAGGATCCGCAGAAGGCCGCGACGCCGATCGAGGCGGCGCTGGGCAAGGGGCTGATCGACAAGGACACGATCCTCAAGGCTTTGGCCTCGCCGGCGACGCGTTTCGCCGTCGATCCGCGCGCCATCGCCGATTCGACGCGCGACATGCAGGCCTATCAGGTCAGGCTCGGCACGCTCGACAAGGAATATCCGCTCGAAGGGCTGTTCGACGCGTCGTATTTCGACAAGGCTGCGGCCAAATACCCGTCGGGGCGCGGCAAGTGAAAAGGCTCGCCCCGCATCTGCTGGCGGCGACCGGCCTCGCGCTGTTCCTGATCGTCTGGGAACTGGTTCCGACGCTTGGGCTTGTCGGCCCGAGCATCCTGCCGACGCCGAGCCAATTGCCCGCCGCGTTCATGCGCGAGCTGAAAAGCGGCGCGTGGCTGTCGTCTGTCGGCGCCAGCCTCGGCCATTACCTGATCGGACTTTCGGTCGGCGCCTTCGCCGGCGTGGCGCTTGGCATCGCCACGGGCATGTCGCAGCGGCTTGAATGGTCGCTGTCCTGGGTGGTGCGGGTGCTGCGGCCGATTCCGGGCCTCGCCTGGATTCCCTTCGCCATCCTGTGGTTCGGCGTCGAGCAGTCGGCGGCGGTGTTCATCATCGCCATCGGCGTGTTCTGGATCGCCTTCTTCGCCAGCCAGGGCGCGATCCGCGGCGTCGACCGCGACCTGATCGAGGTCGCCGACGCCTTCGGCTTTCGCAGCGCGCCGGAAAAGCTGTTCAAGGTGATGCTGCCGGCCGCGACGCCGGGGATTCTCATCGGCCTGCGCACGGCGCTTGGCCAGGCCTGGATGGCGGTCGTGGCGGCGGAATTGTTCGGAGTGCACGGCCTCGGCCAGCGCATGAACCAGGCCTCCAGCCTGCTCGCGACCGACATTGTCGTCGTCTACATGCTGACCATGGCGGCCCTCTACGGTCTGATGGACGCGGGCTTCATCGCGCTGCAGAAGCGCCTCATGGCATGGAAGGCTTGAAGGCAATGAGCGTCATCGACATCAAGGGCCTCGGCCTCGCCTTCGAGCAGGACGGCGCGCGCACCGAAATCCTGCGCGGCCTCGACCTCAGCGTCGAACAGGGCGAATTCGTCGCCATCGTCGGCGCTTCCGGCGTCGGCAAGTCGACCTTGCTGCGCGTGCTGATGGGATTGGCGCAGCCGTCCGCCGGCTTTGTCCGCGTCACGCCTGATCCGGCGGCCGAACGCGCCATGGCGCTGGTGTTCCAGGACGCCCGCCTGCTGCCGTGGCGGCGCGTGTTGTCCAACGTCGCCTTCGGCCTCGAAAAGACGCAGCTGACGCGCGCCGAGCGACGCGAGCGCGCGATGGCGGCGTTGGCCAGCGTCGGCCTGGCCGATATCGCGCAGCGCTTTCCGCATCAATTGTCTGGCGGCCAGCGGCAACGCGTGGCGCTCGCCCGCGCGCTGGCGACGCGTCCCTCGATCCTGCTGATGGACGAGCCGTTCAGCGCCCTCGACGCGCCAACGCGTCAAGCGTTGCAGGACGAGCTGCTGCGCGTGTGGAAACAGTTCGGCAAGACCATCCTGTTCGTCACGCATGACCTCGACGAGGCGGTCTATCTGGCCGACCGCGTCGTGGCGCTCGGCGGCAAGCCGGGCGAAGTGCGCACGATCGTCCGCGTTCATGCCGAACGGCCGAGGCGGCGCGGCGACCTCGCCCTGCGCGATCTCGCCGAGACGATCAAGGCCGGACTGCACGCCGAGGCCGGCACGCCCATCGACAATTGGGTGATATGAGAAGAAAGGCGAAAACCGACGTGAAACGGGCGGAATTCGCCTCCTTTTTTCGGAGCAAACGGAACAAGCCGCGAAAATCTCGCCCATTCGGGAGATTTCCATAAAAAGTTGAAGCCACGCACTTGATTAAACGAGCCAGACAGATAGGCTCGCCGCTCAAGAAAGAGCGCCCAACCGAACGAGGCGCCGCTCAAGGGGAGGAAAGTTTGACGGATTATGTTCTTCAAACCGAGGGACTGACCAAGGAATTTCTGGGTTTCGTTGCAGTGAGGGACGTCAATCTCCGCGTCAAGCGGGGGACGATTCACGCACTCATCGGACCCAATGGCGCAGGAAAGACCACGTGCTTCAACCTGCTGACCAAGTTCCTCGACCCGACGCGCGGCAAGATCACCTATAACGGGCGCGACATCACCAGCGCCAAGCCGGCGGACATCGCCCGGCTCGGCCTTGTGCGCTCGTTCCAGATCTCGGCCGTGTTCCCGCATCTCACGGCGCTCGAAAACGTGCGCGTGGCGCTGCAGCGCAAGCGCGGCGACAATTTCGACTTCTGGCGCTCGAAGAAGATTCTCGAATCGCTCAACGGGCAGGCGCAAAAGCTGCTCGACGACGTCGGCCTGACGGAATTCACCGACACCGTCGCCGTCGAGATGGCCTATGGCCGCAAGCGCGCGCTGGAGATCGCCACGACGCTGGCGCTCGAGCCGGAAATGATGCTGCTCGACGAACCGATGGCCGGCATGGGCCACGAGGACATCGACCGCATTCAGGCGCTGATCAAACGCGTTTCGGCCGGCCGCACCATTCTCATGGTCGAGCACAACCTGAACGTCGTCGCCAGCCTGTCGGACACGATCACCGTGCTGACTCGCGGCCAGGTTCTGGCCGAGGGCGATTACGCGACGGTGTCGAAAAACCCGGAGGTGCAGCAGGCCTATATGGGCTCGGGACATTGAGGACTACGCCATGACTGAACTTCTCAAGGTCCGCAATCTCGAGGCCTGGTACGGCGAATCGCACATCCTGCACGGCGTCGATTTCGACGTCCGCCAGGGCGAGGTCGTCACCCTGCTCGGCCGCAACGGCGCCGGCAAGACGACGACGCTCAAGTCGATCATGGGCATCGTCGGCAAGCGCAAGGGCTCGGTCACGTTCGAGGGCAAGGAGACGATCGCGCTCGCCTCCGATAAGATCGCCCGCACGGGCATCGCGTTGTGCCCCGAGGAACGCGGCATCTTCGCCAGCCTCGACGTGCGCGAAAACCTGATGCTGCCGCCGCAGGTTGCGCCGGGCGGCCTCAGCGTCGAGCAGGTCTTCGATCTCTTCCCGAACCTGAAAGAACGCATCAACAGCCAGGGCACCAAGCTCTCCGGCGGCGAGCAGCAGATGCTGGCCATCGGCCGCATCCTGCGCACCGGCGCGCGGCTGCTGATGCTCGATGAGCCGACGGAAGGCCTCGCGCCCGTCATCATCCAGCAGATCGGCCGCACCATTGCGCGGCTGAAGCAGGAAGGTTTCACCATCCTGCTCGTCGAGCAGAACTTCCGTTTCGCATCGACCGTCGCCGACAGGTTCTACGTGATGGAGCACGGCAAGATCATCGACGGGTTCGCCAACAGCGAGCTCGAAGCCAACATGCCCAAGCTCCACGAATACCTCGGCGTCTGACCTTTCACATCAATCTCGGAGGGAGATCATCGTGAAAAAGACATTCGCATACGCCGCGCTTGCCGCAACGCTGTTGTCAGGAACGGCTTTCGCGCAGGAAAAGACGATCAAGATCGGCAATCTGTCCGATCAATCGGGCCTGTACGCCGACGCCACCGGCCCCGGCTCGACGGTCGCCGCCAAGCTGGCGGTCGAGGATTCCGGTCTGCTCGCCAAGGGCTGGAAGATCGAAGTCATCGCCGGCGACCATCAGAACAAGGCCGACATCGGCACGAACATCACGCGCCAGTGGTTCGACGTCGAAAAGGTTGACCTGATCGTCGATACGCCGAACTCCGGCGTGGCGCTCGCGGTCAGCCAGGTGACGAAGGAAAAGAACAAGGTCTTCCTGAACTCAGGCGCCGCGACGTCGGACCTGACCGGCAAGGCCTGCTCGCCGAACACGATTCACTGGACTTACGACACCTTTGCGCTGGCCAATGGCACCGGCAAGGCGGTCGTCAAGAATGGCGGCGATTCGTGGTTCTTCCTGACGGCCGATTACGCCTTCGGCCATGCGCTCGAGCGCGACACGGGCGCGGTCGTCGAAGCCAACGGCGGCAAGATCGTCGGCAAGGTTCGTCATCCGATCAACACCTCCGACTTCTCGTCCTTCCTGCTGCAGGCGCAGGCGTCGAAGGCCAAGGTCATCGGCCTGGCCAACGCCGGCGGCGACACGACCAATTCGATCAAGCAGGCGGCGGAATTCGGCATCACCTCGGGTGGCCAGAAGCTCGCGGCGCTGCTGCTGTTCCTGACCGACGTGCATGCGCTCGGCCTGAACGTCGCGCAGGGCCTGACCTTCACCGAATCGTTCTACTGGGACATGAACGACGGCACGCGCGCCTTCTCCGACCGCTTCTCGAAGCAGATGAAGACCGGCGCCAAGCCGACGATGGTGCAGGCCGGCGTCTATTCCGCCGTTCGGCATTATCTGAAGGCCGCCGAGGAACTCGGCTCGGTCGCGGACGGCGCCAAGGTCGTCGCCAAGATGAAGGAGATGCCGACCGACGATGCGTTGTTCGGCAAGGGCTCCATCCGCGCCGACGGCCGCAAGCTGCATCCCGTCTATCTGTTCGAAGTGAAGAAGCCCTCCGAGTCGAAAGGCCCGTGGGACTATTACAAGCTGATGGGCACCATCTCCGTGGAAGACGCCTGGCGTCCGATGGACAAGGGCGATTGCCCGCTGGTCGCCAAGAAGTAAGCAACGCATACGCCGCGCGCCGCAAAGGGCGACGCGCGGCGGAAAACCAGGGACGCTCCGAGCAACGGAGCGCATGAGGGGACTCGCCGGAGAGCGCAATGTTCGAGCTAATAGGAATTTCACCGCAGGCCCTGTTCGGGCAACTGCTGCTTGGTCTTATCAATGGCGCGTTTTACGCCCTGTTGAGTCTTGGCCTCGCGGTCATTTTCGGAATGCTCAACATCGTGAATTTCGCGCATGGCGCGCTCTACATGATGGGCGCTTTCTGCGCCTGGTTCCTGCTGAACTATGCAGGAATCGGCTATTGGCCGGCGCTGATCCTGGCGCCGATCGTCATCGGAATTTTCGGCGTGATCATTGAACGGACGATGCTGAACAGGCTCGCCAATCTCGATCACCTCTACGGCCTGCTGCTGACCTTCGGCGTCGCGCTGATCGTGCAGGGCATCTTCCAGAATTATTTCGGCTCGTCGGGCCTGCCCTACGCCATTCCGGACCTGCTCAAGGGCGGCCAGAACCTCGGCTTCATGTATCTGCCGAACTATCGCGCCTGGGTCATCGTGTTCTCGCTCGCGGTCTGTCTTGCGACGTGGTTCCTGATCGAGAAGACCAAGCTCGGCGCCTATCTGCGCGCCGCGACGGAAAACCCGACGCTGGTTCGCGCCTTCGGCATCAACGTGCCGCTGATGATTACGCTGACCTATGGCTTCGGCGTCGCGCTCGCCGCGCTCGCCGGCGTTCTCGCCGCGCCGATCAATCAGGTCCGTCCGCTGATGGGCGCGGACTTCATCATCGTGGTGTTCGCGGTCGTCGTCATCGGCGGCATGGGCTCGATCATGGGCTCGATCGTCACCGGCTTCACCCTCGGCCTCATCGAAGGCCTGACCAAGGTGTTTTATCCCGAGGCTTCGAACACGGTCGTGTTCGTGATCATGGCTATCGTCCTGCTGATCAAGCCCGCTGGACTCTTCGGAAGGACCGCCTGACATGGCCACTGCCGCTATCGCCACCGTTTCGGCCAAGGATGCGCCGCGCCATGAGATGACCGCCTTTGCCGTGATGACCGTGCTTCTGGTCGTCGCGCCCATGGTCGTCTACCCGTTCTTCCTGATGCAGGCGCTCTGCTTCGCGCTGTTCGCCTGCGCCTTCAACCTGCTGCTCGGCTATGTCGGCCTGCTGTCGTTCGGACATGCGATGTTCCTCGGCTCGGCCGGCTATTTCAGCGCCCATATCGCCAAGGTTTGGGGTTGGCCGCCGGAGCTCGCCATTCTGGCGGCCGCCCTTGGCGCCGGCGTCATCGGCGTCGTCGTCGGCCAGCTCGCCATCAAGCGTCAGGGCATCTATTTCGCCATGATCACGCTGGCGCTGTCGCAGATGATCTACTTCTTCTGCCTGCAGGCGCCGTTCACGCATGGCGAAGACGGCATCCAGGCGGTTCCGCAGGGCAAGATGTTCGGCTTCATCGACCTGTCGAACCAGATGGTGCTGTATTTCACCGTGTTGGTGATCTTCCTCGCCGCCTTCCTGCTGATCCATCGCATCATCAACTCGCCCTTCGGCGAAATCCTGAAGTCGATCCGCGAGAATGAGCCGCGCGCCATCTCGCTCGGCTACAAGGCCGACAAGTACAAGCTCGCCGCCTTCGTCATGTCGGCGACGCTGGTCGGGCTCGCCGGCGCGGTCAAGGCGATCGTGGCGCAGAACGCCTCGCTCACCGACGTGCACTGG
>ERZ1645187.2506-NODE-2506-length-16047-cov-4.960605_pt1 | contig 16047 bp, 22 predicted proteins | sample MGYA00575352_ERZ1645187 | MGnify/ENA primary metagenome ERZ1645187 (study PRJEB40837, sample SAMN11349314) | freshwater sediment metagenome | isolation source: river sediment | host: Sediment | place: India: Wazaribad , New Delhi | collected 2017-02-21 ... | reverse complement strand
GGAACATCGATCCAATGATAATAATCACGAGCGATATCCCACTCTTTAGTGATCTGAAATGTACGATCACGGTGACTATGCCCACCATCAAAGATCCAGCGGATCAGCGATGTACGAGACTGTTCATGTACTTTTGTAAGGTCAGTCTTAAATGCTCCGATGAAAGAGTTAACCGATTGCTCTTCGCCTGCAACCTCTATGCTAACGATGATAGCTTCACCTGCTATAACATCATCTTCATCGTAATAGTCTTCTTGTTCTTCATTCAAGTAGATGAAAACCTTCAGCATCTTTGTATTAAACTCAGCACTAGATGCGATAAATTCGATCGTATTTTTTCCAAGATCTAACCTACGAATATTATCAAGTGAAGTATCAACAGATTGCGTAATAGCTTCTGTTACGACTTCTAGCAACTTATCAACAGACATCTTTGCTGGAAACTCATCACCCCAGCATTTGAAGTTAAATCCAGTTGTAGATTCTATCTCATCTCTAAATTGTGCGATCGAAAACGGTGCAAGATCAGGAAGATAATTACAAGAAGCGTTGACGGTATATTGATTTTTCATTATAAGATTTTATCACTCTATTTTAGTAGATGACATTTATGGCTTCATTTTACAGTTTTCACCATGCCATGCAATCATTGAATTGTATTGACCAGATTTATTACAATAGGGGCAATTGAACTTTGGTCTGTTTTTTGCACTTTTTTGGTAGTTTAGTTTCGAGACATCGGATCTAACTTTTCCAATATTTGCTTTACCAGCTTTAGCTGCATTTACAATTCGCCATTCTTTTTCTTTAGCTAATAAAGCTTGACTAATAATATTTCTGGTTTCATTGCTATGGGTTTTACCATAGAAGTGATTTTTTTCACCAAGCGAACTCAATCTTCTTTTAAGCCGCGTTTCTGGTGAGATAGGTCCCCTACTTCCACCTAATCCACCCGGTGCTTGATTCCAGCCCATCATTTCTTTGGGTCGAAGCTTTGATTCTGCTAAGTACGCAATCTCAGCAGAATCAAAGCTTTCTAAGAGAATAACTGAAGATTCAATGATTTTGTAAGATGCTATCGCCTTACTAACAATCGTTCGTACACCAGCTTGATGTTCTCGAAATCTACGTTGTGGAGTTTTATTGTAACTCCGATATACCCTAAAGATAGATCTTTAGGGTAGTTGGGATGTGGAATATGATAAAGATGATAAGTCATGCATTATTTACACATGACTCAAAAATCTCCATCAAAAGTCACTCATAATCCGTTTTATTATGATTCACAGAATACGAGAGTTTTGTCAAATCAATATTCTTTTTAAGCTGAGCAGTAGTCATTGGTGTCAGAACACGTCGAGCTAAAGCGTCACATTCAAATTTTGCGTCAGCTGTCTTGAGTTGAACAGGCGGCGTCTTTTGTGTCCAAGCAGAAGGTCCACGAAGATAACCAACGATGCCCATCTCAGAAGCAACCTTACAGAATCGAATAGCATCTAATACGATACCACCACTGTTCGGACTATCTTGAACTGACATACGTGCAGTTAACTCATACTTAGCATGACAGAAACCATAAGCAACGATATCCAAGTTTGCGATTTTGTTATCACTTCCTTGGAACACACCGCCTGGTTTTTGAGTAACTGTCAATGATGGACCAGCATACATTGTTGTACCAGCAACTGAAGCACCACGAACATCGTTTTGACCACGAAGCACGTTTTCTTTTGAGATGTGCTTATTCTTTAAACGATGACGTTCAGCCATGTTCAAAAAGTCAGTATTTGCAGACCGACCATTGATAGCATTGTCATCACCCTGTGTAGTACCAGCTGCCATATTCATCTGGATGTGTTGAGTAACAACCAATCCAGAATCAAGCAATGCACCTTGAAGAATTTCACTAAGACGGCTTGCTCCAAATGCTGACCGCATGTCACTACCAACGATCGTAACACCGTTCTCAACTGCAAGCTTTTCTAACGCTTGTTGATCGCTGGTAGAGATAAAGCTTGGCATACAATTGATGATGTGTTTACCAGCCTTGATAGCATTTTCGATGTACCATTTACTACCCTGGTCAGATCCGACGGGTAAATAGTTGAGAACAACATCTACCTCATTAGCCATCAACAATTCCTGATACATCTCAGCTGAAATAGGTTCTTCTACCGATTCCACAAACGTAATACGATCATCATAATTCTTCATGTGATCAGCAAATCCATCCATCGTCGGTCCGCGATAAACCATCGCAGGCTTTGAAAATGAACCGCAATTTTTAAGTTCTTTTGTAACCAACATTGCACAGTTCGGAGATGCAAAGATAGCTTCACGAAGTGGAGTGTTTACTTTACGTGCATCGATATCGAATCCAATAACGAATTCGAGATCGCTTGCTCTATATCCACCGATCTCTGGATACATTAACCCGACTTCATCGGTTGGATGATCGGTGTAAAACTGAGCGCCTTGAATAAGTGATGAAGAGCAATTGCCGACGCCTACAACAGCGACTTTGATTTTCTTAGACATGATGAGTCCCTTTAAAGTTGTTTACGAGTAGGATTTTGGATGATACTCGTGGTTCCTAACAAACGGAACCAACGTTGAGACAGAGATTTCTCAAAGATGGTCCACTATTTCAGTTTTACGTCATTGGCTCGGCCGAGACTGAGCTCGGAGGAGAGTAGGACGACAGAACATTTTCTGTACTTGTATTTATACATCCCAAGAATTCAAATCCAAAACATGAGATGGATTACTAACCGGTTTTTTCCAATCTACGCATTTATATTCCACTTTGAACACTTTGAACCATCCCATACTTTCATTTCACTACTTAGCTCATCATAGAAGATAGAACCAGTAATCGGATTTTTTACAGGTTTTCCGTTGACCAATATCAGGTTAGTCGCCGTAGTATGCTCCAATTTAGGTGGATCTACTGGCTTGGACCGAGTTTCTACCAAACCTACCAAAAAATCAATTGTATCACTAAGCTGTTCAGTAGTAACCTTTCCATAATTCATTGCCCAGATGTTTGGTACTTCGATTTCAACAAGTAAATTCGAACTAAATGTTGCAATTTCTGGAGCAACAAACACCGATTTGACAGAAATCTTGTCTGTATTCATCTTCTCTGATAGATATTGAGTCAATGACGGTGGAGTAAGAATTTTTTGAAGATGAAACACATCATCTTTAAGTTTAGGACTTTGATATTCTCTAACACGTTCTAAACAAAGACTTAGATTATCTCTGATCTCATCATATAGATATTCAGCATCTTCATAAGAAATGTTCAATCTAACGTGAATCTTAATCTCTTCGAGCATCAGAACTCCAACAAGTTTGTTTTCTGAATCGGGGCTGGACAGTTTAATGTATTTGGGTTCAAACTATCATTTTCCAAGTCCCAGCGATAGTACTTTCTTGCAAGGTGCACAGACCGTGGCTTTTCCATGTAATCGAAGAACTCAATACCGTCGATCGAATACCACGCTTCAGGCCACTGAAATATATCCCATTGATGCTTATTTGCTAGTTCATGCAGACGATCGTTGAATAGCTTCACGATCTCTTGACGCTGAGCTCTACTTCCAAAGAATGGAGTACCAAGATGATAACCAGTACTGGGTAACTTTCTTGACTCGTCTTCGATAGGAAGCAGTGTTACCAGTTCGATTTTCTTATCATGCTTTAAGAGTTCCGCTTCGTAATCTTTAAGAAGATCAAGCGTAGCTTGTTTAGGATCTGGCTCGCGACATAGGTGATGGCGTACATCGATGTTCCCCCAATAACAGGTCATCTCTTTGATTTGATCGTAATCATAACCAAAGTCAGTAATCTCTTTCTTGATTCCCTTCTTGAGGATCCCGCGAAGAGTTCTCCCGTCTTTTCTGAGGACGATCGATTTTGGAATATAGGCAGAATGTGCATGCGAATCTCCGATTACCAAACGATCGTGGAGATGTTTTATCCCTTCGCACTGTTTGATCCAAAGATCCTTGGTTCGTCCTTGATAAGGTTTTGTAAATTCTACACCAGGATCTAACACCCATTCTGTCGTCTGATCACACTTATCTTGAACTGCGTCCCAGTCAACGTTACGCCAGTAGTCAGACATCTTACTAGTATCCGATGCTCGTTCCTTTTTCCGCTTGCAACGATACCCATAATTTGGCATCGGATAATCAAGCGAAATTAGCTTGATGTTTTTATGCTGTGGCCAAATGATTCGCTCGAAGTATTTGGCAGTATGCTCTTGAGGTCCGTCAAACACGTTGATGCAATAAGGGTGATCCGGCTCAAAGTCCATCGTGTGATAGATATAAACCGTGTCAAACTCTGACCAATCAGTGTGGATACCTCTACCCTTTTCATTTAAGACAAGAGCATCAATACCAACATGTTTCAATTGATTTGCTCTTAAAAAAGCCCAAGCCCCAGTATGAGAATGCTCCCCATCAGGGAGCTTTCGAGGCATCATATCAATTGCAGCTTTCATGATTTTCCTAGATCAATCGGTTCAACGTGGAAGTGTTTTATTTTAACTTCAAAGTCCGGAACCATCAATTTGTGTACATCAAAGTTAGTAGGAATGTTATACGAGAGTGAGATATGAGGCGTAAAATCGTCAAAGTCGTGAGTACCACCAGCAGCAATAAACTTTTCATGTAGATCATTAAGCTGAGAAGAACTAACAACCAAAACTAATACATTCTCACCACCATCATACCTTGATTGAAATATGTCAAATCTAACCGGCTTCAATTCGAAGCTACCTGGAGAAACTTGAGCAAGAATTGATTTTACATTGATAGCTCTACGGCTGTAGAGTACAGTTGTATGAAAGTCTATAACAGGTGATGGGATAGAATGTTTGATACACCAAGCATCAAGATTTGCAGCAGTATGATCTGCTATGACACCACATACATACGTACCGCTTAAATTCATTAGATCAATACTTCCATTGCAGTCATTCCACCCATATTCTTTCCTAGATCCTGAGGAGATAGTAAACAAGAATAGTTTAGATTTGTTCCCTTACGATCATCTTTGACTGGACCGACTGGATGTAGTAACATGTGCTGTTTCGGGATCATTACATGTACACAAGATTTTTTCATCTCAAGATCTAATAGCACGATCGGTGCCATCACGTAAGAACTTACTTCTGGATGCATCAAAAAAGCTTGATAGTTACTCGAAGAGCATTGAGTAATCTGAATTGTGTCAACAAGCTTTGTTTCTTCATCTACTACTAGAAGATTCCATGAAGCTGGCACATCAAATGTGAACCCATTAATTCGAACGCTAACTGTTGGACCTGTTGTTTCTTCTAATAGTTGAATCGGCCTCAACAAGAAATCATTCAAGCTGGAATCGTAAAACCAACAATGCTTTGGGATTACAGGACCGCTTACATCATCGATGATATACGGGAAATTATAATCTGGTAATATAACCATTTTTATCTTTCATTTTAGTTATCATAAACACCAGATAACAATTAAATTATAACATAATTGGAAGGACTACACCGTCCTGTCGTCGATCATCACGGCTGCGGACTGATCCCAAGCTCATGCCGACATGCCTGTCAGCCGTATAGCCTGCGGGACTGAGGTAGCAGGCTTTCGCAATCCGCAAGCGTGATGGTTGTTATGTGTCATTAGCGCCAGTGCAGCGTTATGCATCCATATCCTTTGCGCTTTGCCTTGAGGAAATTCCATAAAGCGGCAATCCAACTTTCACCGCGCCAAAACTCCTCGTATCCATATGCGCCACCTTGCCACTCAATAGACTTCCATACCTGTATTTCCCAAGTGTTACCCATCGTCAGTCCTCCTGTAGTACCGGACTGTCAATTTGACAGTCCGGTAAAAATGTAAAATATGCTTTACAATTTTACAACTTCTTCTGTCAAAGCAGACATCTTTGCTGATTTAAACCGTTTGTAGTTTGATGATGCTAAATTGTATTTGTGTTTCAAATAATCTTGAAGGATCTGTTTTTCTTCTAGATAATCGATGACGTTTTGCACTTCTTTGATATCATCAAATTCAATTCCCAATATGGAATCATTGGGTTGTTTTAAAACTAGAACCTTGCGATCTTTTGGTGTACTACCGTCTGCCTTATCATAAGTAAACTTTGCAATCGTGATGTCCATGTGATACTCCTATAAAAATATTAAGATGAAGCTATTTTTAAACAACAGAATAGTCCTATTAATCGAGGAAAGTTAAAAGATTTCATGTGTACTTCAATTTCTTAACAGGATTTTAAGGGTATTCAGCTTCAATATAATAGTTCTTCCGATCCCTGTAGTGTTTCTTAGCATATTTCAGTTTAGAATGTATGTCAGTTACATGAATTTTTGTCTTATCACCCTTCTTGCGCATCCCTCTACCGACTGATTGAATGCACTTGACGAATGACTTTCCTGTATCTACCAAAACCATGCAAAAGATACGATCGATGCTAATACCAGTAGAAGCGATACCAGCTGAAGCAATGATGATCATATTATCTTTGCTTGCATACTGATCATACTGTTCTTGTCGAAATTCTGTTTTGCTTCCACCATCAAGATATACGGCACCATCAATCATCTCGGTGATCTCTCGACCTTGTGCTAAAGCATTAGTTGGTACTAATACTAGAGTGTTTCCATGAATGTCTCTTAAACTTTCAATGTATCTTGCGATACCAGCATTACGCTTAGAAAATGCAGTTAGATATGATCGTTCTGCCGCGTAGTCAGGCATGCCTGGATTTTCGTCGATCGTCTCTATTGGATCGATCTGAATCTCAGCAAGATATCCTTGCTCGATAAGCCATTTTGCCCGAACTTCTTTAACGATCGTACCGATTGAAAGCTTTAGTGAATATGCATCAGTTTGTGCTTTTGGGAACGTACCAGTACAGCCATATCGATGTGAGATATGTTTACCGTGAACATTAATCAGTTCTTTGATAACCTCTGCTTTAGCTCCATGAGCTTCATCAATGATGACAGCCTTGAAGTAATGCATGTAATGCGGTACATTCTGAAGAGACTGCCATGTAGCAACAACGATCGGATGATCTATATCTTTTTGACCACCAGAGTACTCACCGATCGTTAATACGTCACTATATTTCTGTAGATGATGTTTAAACTCACTTACTGTTTGATTGACAAGATCCTTAGATGGTACTATGACTAAAGTCTGCAACCCGTTCATGTATAGCATCATCGATAGTGCTGCACACATCGCAGTTTTTCCAGAACCTGTAGCACAGATCGCGAATCCAGAACCTTCAGCTAATAAAGCATTAACAACTTCCACTTGATACGGACGAAGTTTGTATTCTGGTAGATCAAAACAATCTTCATCAACCCGATCGGTGATGATAACTGGATCTATTCGATGATCTTCTAAGTTAATCTCGTATCCCCATGTTGTAAGATATGGGTAGATTTCATCTAAGATCTTCGTGTATGTCTTACCGTTCTTATCAAAGAACCTGATCTTACCATCCCAACGTCGTAACTGGAACGACGGCATATGTCGATAGCCTTCTACAAATATGCCAAACTTATTCCATAAAATTTCAAGCTCATCCGGTCTCAATCCACCGATTCTACAATTTACTTCATCATCTATGTGAATTGTACAAATTTTCATCAACGATCAACAGCACAAACGTCTGTATGTAAGCTTGAAAATGTTTCGAATAACTCGTCAAATTTCAAAGAATATAGATCAGACAGTCCGATCAAAATGTTTACTATCTGATCTTCTGATATACCTTTATCACCAACACCACGAGTTAACGCGTTTAGATCATTGATAATGCTCCAACAATCATGTATGCGTTCTTCTAACTTAAAACTTTTGCTTGTCATCGGATTCATTTTTCTCTCCTTCGATAACACCACAATCCATACGCCACGGACACCTGACTAAAAAATCTGTTGAACAATCATCAAGCCCAAAACAAATTGGAGTATCATTACCTCGCATATCCCTGATGATACTTATGACATGCTCAGCATCTTTACCAGAGTTCTTAAGTCTTGCTTCTTCATCAAGAAGATCTTGAATACTTTTGTTCAAAATTCTACTACTTTTAAACGATCTTTATTGATCAGCTCTATTAAGACATCACCATGACAAGGTAATGGAGAACACCAACACCCTAATATTTTACCCTTTAATTCACCAAGATCAGATAGTAGGTTAGGTTGAGTTAGAATCCAAGCTCTATACTTTTCTATAACTTCAGCTCTTGTACCATCTTTGCCGATCTCAAAAGGATTACCCCATTTTGAAGGGCGCCCGATGTACACATCACAAGATCTATCCGATCTGATGTTTTTCACTGTAGTAATCATGGGTTACAGTTGTGTCGATGATAATCTTTTCAAGCTTCTTTCGAAATTTATCTTTTGCATTAACTGATAAACAATCCCATGCAGCACCGATCATAGTACTTTCATCAAATGCATCAAAGATCTTATCTACGATTTCTTCATGTAAAGATTTCATTCTGTTTCATCCTCTACATCTTCAAGATCTAGTTCAAGATCTGCTCCAGAAACTAAACGATACAGATCAGATGGTGAAAATAAAGATCCTTCTACTAAAACTTCAAGTTTTACGATATCAAGATTGTCAAATCCACCTAGCTTATCCCATTCTTGTTTTTGCTGTTGTGCTAAACCCTGACGAGTTTTCGTAATCAGTGTCCGGTTAAGCTCAGAGATAAGATTTTTCTCTTCAATGAAAGCACTAATTCCCTTTGAAAAGTCAGTATCATATCCATCATATCCAACATAAAGATACGTGCGTTTATCTCTAAACGCATATTGCACCTCAAAGTTAGAGATACTATCTAGTTCTAGTTCTAGTTCAATCATAGTGTAACATGATCTAATTGAGCAATACGCAATTTTGTGATGTTGTTTATAGACCAACCCATCGATTTTAATGCTTCAACAACTGCTTCAAGCCGTCGTTTTGTGTGTTGAACTTCAAGTAAGATCTGACACGCAGTCACATACTGAGGATCGCCTTTAATGTATTGTCTGATGTCTGTTGAGCTTAGCTTGATGTTGCTTTTTTCATTGTAGCTTCGATACAAATTACCTTCAACCTCATCAACTCTTACCTTGATAGTCTCTTCAATCGTCTTACACTCTTGAAGCATGACATCATAAAACATCAAATCTTGGGCATGAGACTTACAGCATTCTTCAAGTCCTCGCCCTTTTAGCTCAAAAACAGACTCAGCACTCTCTATTAACTGTTCGTATAGAGCAATCCGCCCTGGTATCTTACCAAGGCGAACTTCTGCGACTGTTTCGTCAACTACTGACATTATGCAATGTACCTACCTGGTGAGGTTTTCTCAATCAAACCATTATCACGCATATAACGAAGACGATCATCAACCCATCCACATGCACGGGATTTTCTTGTACGCATAGAAGGCATAAACCGACGTACTACAGGGTTTGAAGATCGTTCAAATGCTTCATAACACTCAGGGACTGTAATTTCTTTACCATTCGAGATAGCTTGAATGATTGGAAGAATGTCTCTTTTATAGTCGTATTTCATCTTAGATGTTAAAAATAGGCCCATCAGGAACGATTGGATTTTCAGGACGAAGACGAACCAGAATCTCACTGGATGGAACGATGACAAACTCATCACCAAGTTGCTTCAATTCTTTAAGATCGGTCTGTGCAAAGATGACCTGATCACCAGGTTCTACGTCAGGCACAACCCAATCACCCTTCGGAGTGAACTTTCCAGATCCAACAGAAACGACGATACCTTCGATCGGACCGCCCTTTGCTCCGATATTATTTGGAGTGAGGTAGATACCAGATTCAGTTTTTGAAGGCGGCGGCTTTTTCTTGATAAGAACCAAGTCGTGGAGTAACTTAAATTTGCTCATGATTAATCCCTTCTTGTGAGAACATCACCGAAAGATTCAGGTACTGAATCGGCTAACATCTTGACTTCGGTCATGCTAGTCAAGTCTCCTGCGATAGACTTTGTTTCTAGCAGGGTTTCAGTCGTTGGATCTGCTTCACCGAGCTCCTCTGGAGTTTCTGGTGTGCGAAGCTTATCTTCAAACTCTTTCGATTGTGCTTTAATCAACGGATGGCTGAGCAGCCGATCAACCAAAGCTTTATCAAGTTTTGTACTCTGAAAGCTGAATGGCTTTTCACCAGGAAACGTGCAGTTCAGCCAAGCTCCACTCTTCACGACGACTTTATCAGCTTCAAGCAGATCAATCAATCCAGAATATGGATTCATCCCTGTTTCATAAGGAACCAAAACTTCAACCTTTGATCCAAGCTTTGCAAATCTAGATTTGAAAGTTTCACAATACATTCTGATACCGGAAACTTCACCATCTTCTTTCAGCTTTAGCTTAGTGATCAAGACGATTTGAGAAGCAGAATACCGAATTGCATTATTGATAGCCCACTTTCCTTCACCAGCCAAAACATCAGCTGGATAAACTTGGTGAGTACCGAGAAATGCGATGTTAAGAGCCTTGATTCGTGCAACTGTTGTACGAAGGAAAGCTTTCATTTGCTTTGCCCGCTGACCTTGGTCGCCTTTTTGAACTCCAGCATTAAAGTGGGCTTCTTCAGATTCGGTCAGTAACATGTCAAGAGAATCAAGACAGATCACAACCTTCGGTGCTTCGTTGTTGTACTTACCATATTCTTTCTCGTACATCTTAATGAAGTCAGACACCGCTGAAACAACATCAGCGATCGTCACAACAGAGACGCCCAAGAATTTTTCTGGATCTACATCTACACCGATCTTCTTCAACCAATCAGTATCAAGTGCATTTTCAGAGTCGAGAGCCATGATGAAAGCTCCGTCCTCTTGTGCAGCCTTAATGATATTTCCGAGCAGAAATGATTTACCGGCACCAGATGGACCTGCCAAGATAGAAACTCTACCTTGTGGTATTCCACGATAGTAATCACCAGACATGATCTTGTTTACAGCAAGATTGCCAGTGCTGTACCAATGTGTCGGTGGCCTAAAATCAGTAGAAACGTTTTCGAGCTTTGCAAGCTCTTTCTTAAATTTTGTTAGAAACGGTAATGCCATGAACACTCCTGTATAAAGGCACAAAAGGGTCTGGAAAAATCACAGACCCTTTTGTTGCAAGGTTAAGCGCCGGCAGACTGGCGTTCTTTCAGCTTTCTAAGAATTTCTTGCGGAGAGAGCTTTTTAACTTCTCCAGTTTCAGCAGCTGGTGTCGAAACAGGAGATGCAGCTTGAACAGCTTGAACAGTTTCAGATGCCGTGGATACAGGCTTAGATTCATTCAGCTTAGCATCAAGCTGAGGATTTCCAGTGGAATGACCTGTAGACGGAGCAGATTCTTTCGAGTCTTCATAAGACTTTCCTGTAAGGAAAGCTTCGATCATCGCTTCCATCTGTTCGCGCTCGATCTTGGCGTAGCGATAATTCTTCAGATCATACAACTCAACACGAGCCAACAGATCATCAGCGATAGCCGTAGATCTACGTGCAAAGTCTGACGTTGTGTAGTCAGCATATTCACCTTGCTTTGTCTTGTTGATACTGAAGTCATACCCGTTAACCGGATCGGTCGGCATCTCGTCCATGTCGCCCTTAACGATCTTTGCTTCGATCGTCTTGTACAGCTTCACGGTAAACGAAACCAAGCGAATCGGATTTTCATCGGGTTTGATGGGATACTCAAACGGAGATGAAACGATAAGACCCTGAGCGATGTAATCAATCTTGCGCCAAAAAGCTTTACCGAGATTAGTATCACCTTCGTTGTAGTAGCGGGTAGAATGCTCACAACATGGGCAAGATTCCCCATACATCTTCAAGCAGGCAATGCGCTTTTTCTTCCCGTTAATGAGAAGCTCGTGATACTGATTGGGAACGATGAAACCAAGTGGATTTTCTTCATCGCGGTCAGGCAAAAAACGAAACTTGACCGTTTGGTCAAACTCCATCTTGTAGAACGGATAAAATTTGTCCCAGAAACCGGTGTTACCTTCTCCAGAACTTTCAGACTTTTTAGCGAATGCTTGCCGAAGTTGTGCAATATCAAGTGCCATGATGATGTACCCTTATGAAAAGTTAAAATTATGAATGATTTTACCGCTCGGTAAATATCCATATTATTTATAAGCGAGATTGAATTTTATTCCCAACTGTTGTTGATGTACATTATTTGAGCAGCTCTCTAAGACGATCAATTAGAACATATGGCTCATTGTAATGAAATCGCTTCCAGTATTGAGGATGATAAAATTTTTCATACTCAATTTGCTGATCGATACATCTGGTTGCTGCTACACTTCCTAAAGCTATCACTGCTCTAGGTTTTAAACTATGAATGTATGGATGCAAATCTATCTTTGTACCATCATTGTTGTTAACATTTAGCCAGAAGAGATGATCTTCTGGTATCTTTGCTTCTTCTAACAGATTGTTAAGCCAACCAGAGCATCCCTTTGAAGAACAAAATGGTTGCTGTTCTGGGGCGTTGGATGGGTCTGAAGCCTGTTCTCCAAGAATCAAGACATTGCCCTTTATGAAAGCACCTACACCTGAAGCCCACACAGGTGTAGTAAGCATCCCTAGTTGAATTCTGAGTAAGTACCGATTCATGGATCTATCATAATCGGAAATTGAACAAATAGACATTAAACTACAAACGGCACAGGATCGTCGTAGTCATTAGATGTTTCTTCATAAAAGTCACCTTCTGACTTATACAGCTTGTCAAATACATCTGGTTCATAGTCAGAAAGATATTTCATCACTCGTAGTACGATCAAGAATGCACATATCAAGTCATCAGTAGCACCACGTTTAGCAGAATATCCAGCGCCAGTAGCAACAAAGTTTTTCAATTCAAAGATCAGCATCTTGGAGTTGATCGTCAATCCACCACGTGTCTGTTCGATCAGTTTCTTAAGATATCTACAAGCTTCAACTTTTGGTTTGTTGACGGTTCTCATACCAAGCCTTGTTTCTTTGCCATTGATAAGCTCAGCAAAGTCTGGGAACTTCTCATCGTTGTAGTATAAAGCCCCAAGAGCAGCACCAGCTGAATTATTTTCAAAGGACCAATAGATCGTTGGTCTTTTATTTGTTCGAGCATCTACGTATCCATGAAGCTTATTCAGAATGTACTTGATAGCATCATAAAGCTGGTTTTCTTTGACGGTATTATTTCTATACTCAGCGATCTGCTCTAGAGTTTCAAGTTCAATGACTTGAATCGTAGAAAAATCTTGCTCCATACCTTCTGCGACGTCGACACCAAGAATGTATGTCTTATTCGGATCTGGTTCTTTCCAGAAATAGAATCCCTTGTCTGTGTACAACGGAGTCTTTGACTTCATCATCGAGAGTACCAAAGTATTGATGAGCAATGGATCTGACGACAAGAATTGACACTCGTATTCTTGTTTCCACTTCTCTTCACCGATCTTCTTGATCATCTTAGTGCGATAGCGCTCAGATCTGTCTGGGTGTTCATTCCACTCAACTTCGATAGGGAAAAAGTCATCTTTCTGTTCTTCAATATCTTCTTCTTCGTCACCTGGTAGGGTAGACTTAACACCTGACGCAGCTTCACGCCACAGAGTAGCAAACAGATCAGAATCACCGTTCGGTGTAGATGAGATGATACAAGATCCACCGGTTGACAGTGTTGGTGCCAATGCAGACCACATTGCAGCTTGAATGTTGGTTCTTACGAAAGCCAACTCGTCAAGCATAAGTAATGAAATAGATTTACCACGACCGGTGTTTTCGGTGGTAGAGACAGAGCGGATAGTTGATCCGTTGTCAAATTCGATAGAGTGTCTATTGTACGCTTTAACACCCGGCTTTAGCCAGTTGGGTAGTTCTTCATATGCATACCGGATACGGTCCATAATGTCCATAGCTCCGGAATTATCTTTTGAAGCAACTAGAAGGTTTTTATCTTTCTTGAAACAAGCAAACCAAAGAAGATAGATCGCAATAACAGTGGTCTTACCCATCTGTCTACCACATTTTAACATGCTCCATTGATGGTTCAAGAAGCCGTTGATAGCTCGAACCTGATAATCGTAAAGTATTAGAGGAATTGCTCCTCTAGTTGGGTGTTGAACCTTTACGAAGCTCTTAGCAAAGAAGACAGGATCTTCTGCACACTTATAGAGATCTTGTATATTCTCTTCTGTGTATTCCGTTAGAGCATTTGGACGTTTAATAAACTCATTTTTAGCCATGAGTTTATTTACACATTCCTACACCATCATATTTCAGATGACGGAATTAAATAAATCAGGTTTCTGGGGGTGGAGTCGAAGCGGGTGGTGGGGTATATTCACCCTTGAAATCTGCCGCTAAGATCTCATAGTTTGTAGCTGGAAAATACAAGAGCCGAGGCTGGTATTTCTCCAACAAGATTGCCATCTGCTGATCCATGAAGTCTTTGAGATCAGTAGCAGGCGGCAGCGGCAACATCTCAGTGATGTTGTCATCATTGAAAGCTAACAAATTGATTACCCAACAATATGGATGCCCGGTAATCTGTCCTTGTGCTGCGTTGAATTCTATTAACCGAGTAGTCTGCCGCATCTGACCCTTGTAGTGATCTTTATCGAACACTGCATGCGGTCCACCGTAACCGCCCGTTATGACAGCTGAGATGTTGTTTACAGCTGATAGATCAGTCGGATCTGTGATGCTTGCTCTTTGCTGAACGTTTGCTGTCGTCATAATGTTTTCTCAAAGTAGCTTCCATGTTCTTGTTTATCTACTTCTTTAAACATGAATTTCTTGAACAACATCTTTGAATCAGGATTTGTATTCTCGATGTACGTGCGAACAGTGTTGAACTTTCTATCCTTGAGCTCTTTAAGAATTGCTTCTAAGAGCTCGCTACCAAACTTTTGCCCCTTTGGATATGCATCAATTCTGTTGATGTATGCACTATCACCACCAAGATCAACCGTAGCTTCACATCGAAGCGCCTTTTGACCTTTTTCTAAAAAGTTCTTGTGAGTCTCTTTAAGAGTTCCTTCAAAGAAGACCCTCTTACTCCAATCACCAGTAAATTTAACATCAATTCTTGGTATCGGAGCAGAGGTTTCAAAGAACGTTTTAAAGCTCATGGCTTCCAATTTCCAAATTCTTTAACCATCTTTTCTTCAGATGGTGATTTCATCATCGTCCCATCAGGGAACTTGACGTTATGAAAGGTAGTAGGGAACTGCTCAAACCGGGTACCAGCATACGAATACTTGGTGACGATCTTGTTGATCACCTTGAATTCTGATCCATCATCGAAGAAGAACGTAAAACCACTTTCAATGGTTCCACTACCGCTTGCGATTTTCGGCTTATTATACGGATGTTCTTCGATCTTCGAGAGATTTCCCTTGAGGTCAATCACATGACTGAGCTTCTTGATGTTCTTCGCTAGGTACCGACGTTCGATAATATCACGTTGCGCTTTCGATTCGGTCTCTGCAAAATCTTTTCCCTTTTGGGTCAGCTTGAGAATTTTGTAAACGGTGTCATCTTTGGTTGATACACCTTTATCAAATTCAAAGCATTTAAAGAAGACCATGTCATTGATCTGGTTACGCTTTTGTCTATCTTTTGATTGTTTGTACGTGTCTGTTTTGTTGATGTTGTCGATGATGCTCTTCAACCAATCATGAACCGCTTTTTCATAAGCGTCCAAAGGTTCTTTTACACCAGCTTCAAGTTTTTCTTTGACAAGTTTTTGTGATTGTTCACTACCTAGCTTACTATGAAACCTGTTGGGGTCAACGTTGATATTTGGTTTGCGACCCTTAATAATCTTCGGCTTCAGCTTCGTCAGAATGTCATTGATCTCAGAAGCAGCTTCATTAACCGCAAGCATCGCTTTCAGCTTTTCTTTGTCATCAGCTGGAAAGTCGGGGTGATCTTTCAAAAAGGTGTTGATCTTTTTGATTTGCCCTTTTGTTTG
>ERZ1645187.2505-NODE-2505-length-16052-cov-20.101144_pt1 | contig 16052 bp, 32 predicted proteins | sample MGYA00575352_ERZ1645187 | MGnify/ENA primary metagenome ERZ1645187 (study PRJEB40837, sample SAMN11349314) | freshwater sediment metagenome | isolation source: river sediment | host: Sediment | place: India: Wazaribad , New Delhi | collected 2017-02-21 ... | reverse complement strand
TGCGCACCTCGTGGGCGATCGTCGCCGCCAGACGTCCGAGATCGGCGGCTCTCAGTGTGACCCGCAATATCAAATGGGCAGGCGGGATTGGATGGGATCTGGTGGGATCAGGCGAGAACGAGGGCAGAAAACCGGGAGATTTCGGGGAGCGCAGCAAAAAATCGGGAAAGGGGCTCAAATGGCACTCGAAACGGCTCCGGAAGCCGGTACGCAATGTCGAATGGCAGCGGTGGTCAGCGGGCGGCGTCGTAGGCGCGCTGCATCTTGGCCTGCTCCTGATCCAGAATGCGCTTGGTCATGATGGCGATGCGACAGTTGTTCGCCTTGTACTCGTCGTATGGATATTCCCTCTCACAGGCGGCTTTCGTGCGAGCGACGAACTCCTCCGGTGACGAAGAAGTCGACGGCATGCCGAAAATGGCAAGAGCAACGAGTAGCAAAGCGAACACGCCGATGAAAATCTTCATCACCATCACTCCAACGAGCCGCCGTGTCAGATAACCGGATCGGGAACGCGGAAGGGAAACAATTAGTGCGCCCAACCCATGACGTGTCGATAAACTTGCTCGACTTGATCGGATTCAAGTTCAGTCAATGACGACGCACCAAACTCTCTCGCCATATAAGCCTTCCGGCGGGCAGTTCCATCCGAAAATTCGCGGCAACGGGCCTGAATAGCCACGATCCGTTGCCTCACGAAGTCTCCTCCGAGCTTTTTAGGTGCCGATTTTGCACTCATGATGCGAGCCCGATCGGTCGTAAGGTATTTCCGCGCCGCCTCGAACTGATCCGCCGGGAGCTCATGGTAGGAATTAATCCGAAAGCGCTTCTTGAATGCGGTCCAGACCGCAGCAAAGCTCCGAGGCGTCCGACGGATCTTCTTTTCGGTCTCGACGATGCTCTCCACCAGCCCCTTCAGGATGAAACGTTGTTCGGCGTCGATGACACCATCCCCGGTCTTCACGACAACGCGCGTCTTTAGCGGTGCCGGGACATGCATAATATTGTTGGTAACCGTATTCCCATCGCCGACGACGTTTCCGGTTCCGGATATGGTCACGGATGGCGTCTTCACCTTTGGCGAAGATCGATTTTTGGATGATGTCACCGGAGTACTCTCGTCCAAAATCTTCTTGAGCTTGGATTTACGGTCGGATTCTCCATCGGTTACCATCTTTTCACCTCATAAGTTCATGCAACGAGCCGCAAGAGACGCCCGACGACGCGCGTAGCGACGCCGTCGACGGGCTCCTCAGCGCGCGCGACTTCCTCCATGCAGAAGGCATAGGCTTCGGCGATGAAGCGGCCGCGCTGGCGGGGTTCCATGCGGCGTTCGTGACGCCCCAACCACTCCTCAAGCAAAGTCTCGATATTGGCGATCAGGTCGGCATCGATCTGGTAGCGCACGCCATGCGGTGCGATGGCGCTCGGCACCTGCTCATGCCCCCGAGAGGAACCAATCTGTGGCTGGGTCCGGTCCAGCAGCTGCGAATCCCCATTCCGGTCGACCAGTTGAGAAAGGTCGCATCCCAAGTGGCCGAGCAACACGAACGTCTCACCGATTGGGAGACCATCCCCCTGTTCCCACCTTGAAATGCTTCGCTCGGACACGCCAAGGATGGCGGCCGCCTCCTTCTGACTCATGCCGCGCGAATCACGCCACCTTCGCAGTACCGAACCAAACGTTTCCGTCATAGGGGCCTTTCCGCGCAGTTTTCCGCGAAATCAGTTAGCTCTTTCGCGGAAGCAAAACGACAACAAACTCAAAGACATGGACATGGATGGCATACGCGCATGCCATAGTTTTCTGCGAAGCCTTCTGCGTCGCTTGACAACGTTGTTGATTACCAACTATACATGTCGTTATGTCGAAGCGAACCAACACCTCAGACATCCCGAAGAGGGCCACCGAGCGCAAGGCTTGGATCCTCTTCCAGCTGAAGGTCCAGGGCAGCAGTTTTTCTGCCCTGGGCCGCGAGATCGGCGTGTCCTACCAGGCGATCGCCTGGGCGGCGTCCGGGCGGCCGGCGTACGAGGTCGAAAAGGCGATTTCCGCCAAGATCGGCGTGTCGCCGGTCGACCTCTTCCCCGAGCACTACGACGAGCAGGGGGAGCGCATTCCCCTTGCACGTACAACGCAACGCCAACGTAGGCCGCTCGCCGAAATTGGCAACGTCTATTCGCGCGAGGTGGCCTGACATGGCGACCGCGACGCGTCCCGTTTCCCGTCACCGGCCGACCAGGGTCGCCGCCTTCGCCCGTGGGGCGATCGAGGTGGCGGCGTTGGGGGCGTTCGTTCTCGCCGTCGTGCTGTGGGCCGACGCGATCTTGGGGAGGGGATGATCATGACCTCTACGCCCGCTCACATCGTGCCCTATGTCGAGGCCCTCGGTGAGGCCAAGGCGATCGACTTTCTGACCGCCTTCGGCGGCAGCGCCCTCGTCCTTTCGGGCTCGGCCACTTCCCGCGTGCGCACTGTGCTCGACGAGCCGGAGGTCGCGCGTCTGCGCGACACTTTCGGCTCCGTCATCACCCGCGTTCCGCTCGCCAGAGCCTGGGTCGCTCAGCAGCGGCCGACCCCGCCTCAGCGCGACGGTCTCGGCAATCCCCCGTCCTCGAGATGAAGGCGGATCGTCTCATGCTCGAGCACCGCGAGAACCTGGAGGCGAAAAGCCTCGGTCCATCGAACGGCGTCGTCGTCGTCAGCGCCGTTCAGGATCTTCGCCGCAGCGTCTTCGATCGTCGACGCGATGCTTCCGATGATCCCTGGTTCGATCGCCTCGATCTGTGCGGTCAGCGCTTTCAGGACATGCGCAACCGCGTGAATGCGCGCGGAGAGCTCGTCTTCTTCGGGTGTCAGCACGTTCCCATTCCTCCGACTCGGTTGGTTGCACTCCGATCGTAGGACACGCGTCACCTGCGGCAAGTGGTGGGGTGGGAGCCTCCCGCATACCTCCCCGAGACTTCCCCGGGTGATCGCCCGACGATCCCCGGGGGCTCTTTCAGGGGGCCTCGTTCCTCTTTCGAACCGGTTTTCCATGATCCGCTCGGACGATCCCCGCCAGACCAGCCTGCTCGACGCTTTCGAGGCGATCGCGCAGCCGGAGCACCCGACGGACGGCAGCCTCGCGATGGCAGCTGCTGCTCGCCCGCAAGCGCGGGGCGCTGATCATGACGCCGAAGGACGGCCGCGACGCCGAGATCGGTCGGGCCCAGCGCGAGCTCAAGGAGGCGCAGCGGCGCCTGCACAACCTCCTCGGAGGTGCGCGATGAGCGACGAACGGGTGACGATCCGGCAGATCGCCGAGGCGCTCGGCGTATCGAAGCGAATGGCCGAAGTGAGAGCGGCCGGAGCGAACTGGCCCTACGAAATCGGCCCCGGCAAGGGCGCCCCCCGCCTCTACGCCCCCGCCGATCTCCCCGGCGACGTCCGCGGCGCGCTCGTCGCCCATCGGCTGCGGACCCGGGCCCCGGCGCCGGAGAACATCGTCGCCGCGGAGCCCATGTCGATTTTTTCGACCGCCGAGTCGGTGAAGAAAATCGACATGGCCCTGCCGGCGATCGCCGACGAAGGGCACCCCCAGGCCCTCGGCGACCTCAAGGACTGGCAGCGCCGGATCGTGAATGCCCGGCTGGTGCTGGTGCGCGAGGTGGCGCGCCTCGCCCGGATCGGCGGCAAGATGCGGGCGATCGGCCAGATCGTCGAGGGCGGCAATGCCGGCAGGCTCGACCCAGAGCTGCAGCGGGCGGTGGCCGGCGCCAATGCCAAACCGGGCCGCCGGGCGCCGCTGTCGGCGACGTCGCTGCGTCGCTGGGTCGACGACTTCGCGGCGGCCGGTGAGGACCCGGCGTCGCTCGCTCCGGCACCGTCCCCACGCGAACAGCATCTCCCGCCGGCGTGGCTGGCGCCCTTCCTCGACTTCTACGCGCTGCCGTCGAAACCGTCGGTCGTCCGGGCGGCGGCGGAACTGGCCAAGCACCGGCCCGAGGTGGCGCTGCCGCCGATTCGGACGATCCAGCACCGTGTCCACCAGATGCCGGCGATCGAGCGGGCGCGGGGGCGGCTCGGACCGCGGGCGCTGAGGCAGATCCGCGCCTTCGTGCGGCGCGACGTCTCGGATCTGTGGCCGACGGCGATCTACGTCACCGACGGCCACACCCACCATGCGATGGTCGCCCATCCGCTGACCGGCAAGCCGTTTCGCCCCGAGATCACCGCGACGATCGACGTGGTGACGCGGCGGCTCACCGGCTGGTCGGTGGCGCTGGCCGAGAACACCTGGGGCACGATCGACGCGCTGCGCCATGCCTTCGCCACCTCGGGCGTACCGGACATCTGGTACGTCGACCGCGGCTCCGGCTTCAACAATGCGGTCTTCGATGACGGATTGATGGGGCTTCTCGCCCGTTTCGACGTCGAGAAGCACACGTCGCTGCCCTATCGCTCCCAGGCGCGCGGGGTGATCGAACGCTTCCACCAGACGTGGATCGAGGCGGCGCGGACCCGGATCGGCTACGTCGGCGTCGACATGGACGCCGAGGCGCGCAAGCGCATCGACAAGCGGGTCGCCGCCGATCTCGCCGAGCACGGCGCCAGCCCGGCGCTGCAATCCTGGCCGGATTTCATCGCTTGGCTCGCCGACGAGGCGTCCGCCTACAACGACCGGCCGCATGCGTCGCTGGACAAGATCACCGACCCGGCGACGGGCAAGCGCCGCAATCTCACGCCGAACGAGGTGTGGGGCCGGTGGCTCGATCAGGGCTGGAGCCCGGACGTGGTCGAGGCCGACGACGCCGACTTCCGGCCGCAGGAGAAGCGCCGCACCGCCCGCGGCGAGATCCAGCTCTTCACCAACCGCTATTTCGCGATCGAGCTCGAAGAGTTCCACGACTGCGACGTGCTGGTCTCCTACGACATCCACGACGCCTCCAAGGTGTGGGTGTCGACGCTCGACCAGCGGCTGATCTGCGTCGCCGCCTGGTACGGCAACTCGGTCTCCTATTTCCCGCGCTCGGTCGCCGAACAGGCCCACGAGAAGCGCGTCGAGAACCGGCTGAAGCGGGTCGACCGCAAGCGCCTCGCCGTCGCCGAGGAAGGGCAGCCGCCGATGCTGCTCCTCGCCGCCTCGCAGGCGGAGCCGATCGAGCCGCGGCCGGAACCGGCCGCGCCGCCGACCCTGACGGTGGTCGCCGAACCGCCGCCCGAGCCGCCGGCGCCCGACCTCCGCCCGAACTTCGCCGACGACGTCGCGATGGTGAAGTGGCTGCTCGCCCATCCCGAGCAGATCAGCGGCCACGACGCCCGTTACCTCGTCGAACGACTGCGATCGTCGATCTTCCGACTACGGCTCTCGGCCGACGACATCGATCCGGCGGCGCTTTCCAACCGCCTCAACCCCCTCACCGCCCAGGAGACACGATCGTGAACAGGGATTTCGTCATGACTTCGAACGCGCAGGCATTCCTCGAGGGGTTCGAGCGGCTCGACGCGCGCTCGGCGACCGAGAAGTGCTTCATGACCGTCGAGGGCGAGCCCGGCCACGGCAAGACGACGGCGGCCGAGTGGTTCGCCGTCCAGCACGATCTGCCGTTCATCCGCGCCAAGCGGGAGTGGTCGTCGCGTTGGCTGGTCGAGGATCTGCTCGACTGTCTCGCCTCGGCGCCGGATCGTACCTTCAAGGAGATGTATCGGGAGATCGTCCGCCGGCTGGCGTTGTGCACCGAAGCGGCGCGCAACGACGGACGTCCCTATGCGGTGATCGTCGACGAGGCCGACCACATCGTCCATTCGACCAAGATGATGGAGACGATCCGCGACATCACCGACGCGGTCGAAGTGCCCTTCATCCTGGTCGGCATGGGCCAGCTCTCCAAGGCGCTGACCCGCTACAAGCAGATCTCGTCGCGCATCTCGGCGAAGGTGAGCTTCCACCCGCTGACCCTCGACGACACCCGCAAACTGGTCGGCGGGCGGTCCGATGTCGAGGTCGCCGACGATCTCGTCCAGCACCTGCACAAGGCGGCCGGCGGCTACGCCCGCGAGATCGTCGAAGGCATCGGCTCGATCGAACGGGTCGGCCGGCGGCTCGGCCGCACCGTGACGCTCGCCGACATGGAGGGCCAAGTGCTGCTCCAGGACCGCGCCACCGGCAAGGCGATGACGGTGAGGGCGGCGTGATGGCGGGCGACGGATCGCGCCAGATGGCCGTCGCGCGGCTGCTCGAACCGGGGCCGTGCCTGACCGTCGACGAGATGGTCGAGCGGTGCGACCTGCCGCGCCGATCGGTGGCGGAGGCCTGCGCCGGTCTCGTCCGCCGCGGCTGGGTCGATCGACTGGAACAGGGCTGTTTCACCCTGTCGCCGGAAGGGCGGCGAGCGCTGGCGGCCGGCGAGACGATCGTCAGCGGGCCGATCGGCCCCCTGACGGTGAGGGCACGGCGGCCGAAGCGCCGTACCATCCGCGACAAGATGTGGTCGGCGATCCGCATCGCCCGGAAGTTCGATCTCGCCCGGCTCGAGGAGATCGCCGGGGCGACGGCCGCCAACGCCCAGCGCTTCGTCGTCGCTCTGGCCCGCGCCGGCTATCTCGCCGAGCTGCGCCGCCGACCGGGCGATGCGCCGTCTTCGAACGGTTTCAAGCGTTGGGTGCTGATCGACGATCCGGGCCCGGCGGCGCCGACCATCAAGGCCGATGGCCGGGTCTGGGACCCGAATCGACGCGAATTTCGAGGAGAGGTGCGATGAAACGCGGACCGCAGTCCGGATCGACGTCGGTCGACTACGTCGCCAAGGTCCGGATCACCTGGACCCCCGAACCGCCGCCCTGGGTGGTGGTGCTCGCCGGCGAGGCGACCCGACACGGTGCCGCGGCCGTCGCCAAGAAGCTCGGCTACAGCGGCTCGGTGGTCAGTCAGGTGCTTTCGAACACCTACAAGGGCGATCTCGCCCGCTTCGAGGCGGTGGTCCGCGGCGCCTACATGGGCGCCACCGTGATCTGCCCGATCCTGCGCGAGATCGGCACCGATCGCTGTCGCGACCAGCAGAAGCGGCCGTTTTCGTCCTCCAGCCCGATGGCGGCTCGCCTCTTCGAGGCCTGCCGCAGCTGCTCCAACCGCGAGGTGAAGTCATGAGTAGGGCCACGCGTCTCTTGCCATCCCATGTCCTGTCCGAGGTCCGCCGGATGCTCGAGGTGGAGATCGTCTCGCAGCCGGTGACCGGCACGATCGAGATCTCCCGCTCCGGCCTCGTCCTCGCCTTCGCGGCGCTCGCCGATGTGGCGGCGGAGGTCGAGGTGCTCGAAGAGGGCGCCGATGCGACCGACCGGTTGACCCGCGAGCTGGCGATCGCCCACGCCGAGATCGAGCGGCTGCAGCTGCAGCTCGTCGCCCGCGACATCGTCGACGGATCGCGGCCGCGGCTCCGCCTGCTCTCCTTCGGGAGTCCCTGCGAGGTCATCGACCTCTCGGTGGAGCTCGGCCGGGAGATGGGCCGTGCCGCCTCCGGCCAGCCGGGCGGGCCGGAAGGGGGTACGCCATGAGGAACCTCGCTCTGCTCGACGCCTACCGGGTGGCCGATCCCATCGCTTCGATCGTGTTCGGGGGCGACGGGTGCTCCGGATCCGGGTGCTTCATCATCCCCTTCGCCGCCAGTAATCGCGAGCTGCGGGTCATCGCCTCGACGGACGAGGGATGGGACCACGTGTCGGTCTCTCTGCCGAACCGGTGCCCGAACTGGGCCGAGATGGAGCACGTCAAGCGGTTGTTCTTTCGCGACGGCGAGACGGCGATGCAGCTCCACGTACCGCCGGCCGACCACGTGAACCATCACCCGTATTGCCTGCACCTGTGGCGGCCTCAGCAGGCCGACATCCCTCGCCCGCCGGCTCGACTGGTCGGCGCTCCACCACAATCGGCGGAAGGCGGTGCGCCATGACGCCGGTCTCCGTCCTCACCGTCATCGCCGCGGTCGAGGCCTATTGCGACCTCGTCCCCGGCGCCCTGCAACTGGCGACGCGCCCGCGCCACCTGAGCGATGCACGCCACCTGACACAGTACCTCTGCCGCCGCCTGACGACCGCGACCGACCCGCAGATCGGCCGCGCCCTCGGTGGGGCGGATCGCACCACCGTCGCCTACGGTGCGGACCGGATCGAGCGGCTGCTCCCCTCCGAACCGGGCCTCCAGGAGGCGGTGGCCATCGTCTCCGCCACGATCGAAGCGGTGATCGCCCGGGACGCCCTGGCGCCGACCTTCGCCGCCGATCGCGACGTGCTCGACACGGCGCGGGCGATCGGCGCCGGCCGTGTCCGGCCGACCGACGTCGCCGCCGCCGACATCGTCGCCATGGCGCGCTGTCTCGTCGGCTACGCCCGCGCCTTGGAGGCCGACGACGAAGCCGCCGGCCGCGAGGGCGGCGGCGTGCTGATCGAAGCGGTCGGTGCGCTCCTCCGGGCCCGCGCCGCGAGCGACCGGGCACTGACGCCCGAGACCCGCCGCACCACCCGCGAAGCCTACGAGGCGACCTTCGATCGCCTCGCCCGTCTCCACGACAGTTTGAAGGACGCTTGAAATGGCCAAGAAGACCAGAACCGCCGGCGCGAACATCGCCGTGCCGCAGTCGAAGGACGAGGCCCGCGCCTCGGTCGCCCGCATCGGCGTGCTCAATCGCCAGATCGCCCGCGATCAGGCGAGCCTCAACGACAAGATCGCGAAGCTGAAGGAGGCGGCCGAGGTCGCCGCGGCGCCGCTCCAGGAGGAGGCCGATCGGCTCACCGAGGGGCTGAAGATCTGGGGCGAAGCGAACCGCCGCGAGCTGACCGGCGGCGACAAGACCAAGACGGTCGACCTCGGTACCGGCGAGATCAAGTGGCGGCTGCAGCCGCCGAAGGTCACGATCCGCGGCGGTGTCGAGGCGGTGATCGAGGCCTGCAAGCGCCTCGGCCTGCAGCGCTTCGTGCGCACCGTCGAGGAACCCAACAAGGAGGCGATGCGGGCCGAGGCGGAGATCGCCCGCACCGTGCCGGGCGTCACCATCGGCTCCGAGGGCGAGGCCTTCGTGGTCGAGCCCTTCGAGGTCGAGTTGGCCGGAGGGGGCGCGTGATGGACTGGCCGACCGTTGTCCACCACCTCGGGTTGGCGATCTGCCTCACCATCGTGGTCGTCGTCTGGCTGTGGCCGGTGTCGTGATGCACCCGCCCGTCCCCCGGCCGCGAGGCCTCGCCGAAACCCGGAGACCGATGTAATGGCTGACCGCTCCAAGATCGCGGCGAAGATCGCCGCCCTGCGCGCCAAGACCACCGGTGCCGGCTGCACCGAAGCCGAGGCGCTCGCCGCGGCCGAACTGGCGGCGCAGCTCATGGCCGAGCACGGCCTCTCCGATGCCGACGTCGAGATGGTCTCGGCCTCGGCCGAGGAGAAGACGAAACGGGCGACATGGCGCACGACGGTGGCGGTCACCGTGGCGGACGTCTCCAACACCGCGGCCATCATCCACCCACAGACCGCGTCGGTCGAGTTCCTCGGCCGCGATCCCGGCCCCGAAGTCGCCGCCTACCTCTATGCGGTCGTCGTCAATGCGATCGTCCGTGCCTCGCGGGAGTTCAAGGAGACGGCGGAGTACCGCCGGCGTCGCACCACCAAGACCCGCCGTGCCGCGCTGATCGACTTCGCGAACGGCATGGGTCTGCGGCTCAGGGGGCGTCTCTTCGAAATGTTCCGGCCGACCCTGTCGAAGGAGGCGAGAGATGCGGCAAGGGCAGCGCTCGACCTCAAATATCCCGATGCCCGCAATTGGAAAGCGCCCAAGGGCAAGATCCGGTTCGAAGGCGCTGCGGACGCCGGTTATCGCGCCGGCGGGGAGGTGACGCTCGCGCATGGTGTCGCCGACGCCGGCGGCCGTCCTCTCGCCATCGGAGGCGCCCGTGGCTGACCCCATCCGCCACGTCGACTGCGCCTTCGCCCTGCTCGACGGGCCCCATCGGCCGGAGCCCGGCGACATCGTCACCATCGCGCTGCGCGGCTCCGTCGCCTTCGAGGTCGACGCCACCGTCCAGTCCCTCGAGATCACCGACGAGGAGGGCGAGATCGCCATCCTCGTCGATGACACCGGCTGCCTCTGGGCGCTGCCGATCCAGCCGCTGCCCGAAAGGAGCCGGTCATGACGTCGTTTCCGCCCGCTTCGCTCGGGCTCACCGTGGCGATGAGCGAAGCCCTCGCCGACGGGCTCGATGCCGTCGTCGTCTTCGCCGATGTCGAGGACCGTGTCGCCCGCCGCCTCGCCATCCGGTCGACCGCGATGTCGGCGCTGGTCTTCCAGGACATCGCCCTCTTCGTCGTCGAACAGACGATCGAGCAGACCCGGAAACTGTCGGGCTCGACGAGCCCGGCGCTCCCTCACCTCGACGACGCGAGACGGTCGCTGATGGCCGCTCTCGAGACGCGCGACGGTACCCCCGTCCGGCCGGCCGTCGGCCGGGCCTGAACCCCTGACCCCATGAGGAGTACCACCATGGCCATCTCGAACATCTCGAAGAAGACCCCGAACCCGATCGATGTGCACGTCGGCAGCCGCATGCGGCTGCGGCGCATGATGCTCGGCATATCCCAGGAAAAACTGGGCGAGCACCTCGGCATCACCTTCCAGCAGGTCCAGAAATACGAGAAGGGCACCACCCGGGTCAGTGCCAGCCGGCTCCAGGCGATCGCCCGCGTCCTCTCCGTCCCCGTCGCCTTCTTCTTCGAGGATGCGCCGGGTCAGACGCCGGTCGCCGGCGATCAGGGCTTCGGGAGAACCGATGCCTCCCCGATCGTCGCCTTCCTGTCGTCATCCGAGGGGCTGGCGCTCAACCGCGCCTTCGTCCGCATCGAGGACCCGAAGCAGCGCCGCAAGGTCGTCGAGTTGGTCAAGGCGATCGCCGGCGACGAGGACGACGACGACACGGCGGTGGTGACCGCCGCCCGCACCGCGGCCGAGTGATCGACGGCGCGCCGGCCGCGAGGCCGGCGCCCTTCCCGGCGCCCTTCCGAGCGGAGGGCGGCGGCGAGGAGACCGAGATGACCGCACAGCTGGAAACCCGCGCCATCACCATCCACGTGTCGGACCGTGTCTACGCCGGTCTGATCGAGCGCGGCCGCAAGGCCGGCTACACCCCGACGCTCTATGCCAAGCTGCTGTTCGAGGCCGCCTATGCGGCGCGCTGCGGCACGGGCGAGGCGGACCCGCTGCTCGAGGTGTGCGTGGCGAAGAGCCTCGACCGGCGGCCGGCCGCGCCGATCGCGCCGCCGGCGCCGTTGCCGATTCCGCGGCCGGTGCCGATCCCGGTGGCGATGCCGGTGTTGATACCCGTCGTGGTCCAGGTGCGCTCCGTCGAGGCGACCGAGCCTGTCCCGGCCGCCCCGACGGATGTCGAACACCTCGCTGCGACGATTTCGGAGGGCGCCGCAAAATTGGAGGCCGAGATGCGCGGAGCGTCGCCGAAGCGGGCGCCGGCGCCGGCGCGGCCCGCGACGGCGGAGAAATGGTCGGCCTCGGAATTCATCTTCGCCCGCCTCGTCTGCCGCGAGGAAGGGGTGTCGCTCCGCGAGGTCCAGGCGGCGCTGGCGCCGGGCTATCAGGCGAAGAAGTCGCTCTTCATCCTGGTGTCCGCCGTGAGGAAGAAGCTGGCGAAGACGGGCGTCGCCTTCGAACCGGTCGACATCTGGGGCTGGCGGGTCGAGCGCGCCAGCCGCGCCGCCGCCGACGCGTTTCTCGCGAGGATCGGCTGATGGTCGCCTATTCGTTCAACCCACGCTTCGAGGCGCCGATCCTCTCGGGCGTGAAGTCCGGGACGATCCGGGCGATCGGCCGTCGCCGCCATGCCCGTGCCGGCGAGACGCTCCAGCTCTACGTCGGCCAGCGGACGCGCCATTGCCGGCTGCTCGGCACGGCAGTCTGCACCTCGGTCGACACGATCGAGCTCACCGTGCTCGAGACCAACCGGACGCCGTGGATCGGATTGGTCCAGATCGAGGGCTCTCGCCGCCACTGGTGGCGCGAAACCTACGGTGCTTACGGACCGATCGCCGGCGAAACGGGGACGATCGACGATTTCGCCCGCACCGATGGCTTCCTGGATGGGGACGACATGGCGCGCTTCTGGGCGACGGCCCACCGCGACCTGATCGACCCCGAGGGCGTGATCCGTTTTCGCGGTGCGCTGATCCGCTGGGCGCCGCTCGGAGGTCCCCATGGGGTGGATTGACCGATCCCAGCCGCCCGAGCCGGACGACCCGCCCCTCGCGCCGCCGACCGCGCTGCAGGATCTCGCCGCCGAGCGAGATCGCCTGCGGTCGCTGGTCCGCCGCGGCATCTGCACCCGACACCAGGTGCGGATCCTCCGGCGGATCGCCGAGATCACCCGACTGATCCTCAGCGAGAGGAGCACCCCATGACGACGTGCGTCGTTGATTTCCCGAGCTACCGGATCCCGCGCCGGTGCGGCGACTGCGCCGGGTGGGATGGCGGATCGGACGAGACCTCGGGCTGTCAGTTCCGGGGCGGCGAGGTCGGCCGGCAAGAGTTGGCCTGCCCCGACTTCATCCGGATGCCGACGTTCGAGGAATTGAGGGACCTGAGATGACCATCGCCCCGCTTCCCCTCTTGTCGGCCGCGCCGGCACCGGTCCTCGCGCGCTGCGGCGCCTGCTCCTGGTGGTCGCGCCAGACGGCCGCGGCGGGCGTCTGCGACGTCCACGACATCGTCCAGCGCGCCGATGCCGTCGCCTGTCCGTCGTGGCGGCGGCGGTCGGTCGCCCTGACGAGGAGGGCCGACGCATGACCCGCGCCCTGCTCCAGAAGGTCCAGATTGCCCGCCGTCAGCTCGCCCTCGCCGATGACGATTACCGCGCCATCCTGGAGCGCGTCACCGGCCGCACCTCGTCGAAGGACTGCACCGAGCACCAGCTCGAAGCGGTGCTCGGCGAATTCAAACGCCTCGGGTGGGTCGCCAAGAAGGGAGCCACTCGCATCTCGGATCGCCCCTACGTGAGGAAGATCTACGCCCTGTGGAAAGAGGCCTGCCGGATCGGGGCGTTCGGAGACACGTCGACGTCCACATTGCGGGCCTTCGTCGAGCGCCAGACCCGCCCCGGGCAAGACAAGCCGGGCAGAAGCGCCCCGGAATTCTGCTCGCCCGCCGAGGCCAACAAGGTGAGCGAAGGCCTGAAGGCGATGATCGCCAGAGCGGAGGCGCGGGGATGAGCAGGATCAGGATCACCGCCCATGTCGCGTGGTGCGACGCCTGCGGAGCGGTGCTCGGCCAAGAAGAGATCGACTTCGAGTGCTGCGGCTGCTGCGGCGGCGAAGGGCTCGGCGACGAGGACGACGACGTCGATCGGGACGACGACCAGCCGGAGGCGCGGCGCGATGGCTGACCTCTCCGTCCTCACCCGCCTCGATCGGAGCGAACTCGTCGAGTTGGTCTCGGTCCTCGCCCATCGGCTCGGCGACCTGTCGGACGCGACGGTCGCCGAGGCCCGGTGCCACGCGGCGACGCGACGGGTCGAGGCGGCGGAGGCGGCCGTCGACGCGGCGCTCACCGACTACACCCGCGCCAAGGCGCTGCACGACAGGGCGATCGCAGAGGGGCGGTCGTCGCCCCTCGGCGCCGAGCTCGGTCGTCTGGCCGTGGCTTACCGCGCCGCCCACGAGCGCTCGCGCAAGGCTAGGGCGCAGCTCGGCCGGCTGCGAATGGAGACCGAGGCATGAGCGTCGCGATCGGCCGTCAGATCGGCATCCTCGCCCAGGAGCAGGTCACCTTCGAGCGCCGCCTGCGCGATCTCGTCGCCCGGCGCCAGATGCGTCAGGCCGAGGCCGACTACCTAGCCGAGAGCTGGTCGGCGGCGATCGCCACCCTGGAATGGGTGCGCGACCACGAGGCGACGATCAAGCGCGTTTACGAGCAGCTCGAACGCGGGGAGATCTGCTGATGACCCCCATCTTGACGCCCGGTGCAAATCAGCCGATCGTCGACGCGTTGGTCCGAGCCGTGGAAAGCGAAGGCCAACAGCATTCGACCACAGGCGGCAACGCACCGAAATGGCGTCTCTCAACGACACATTTCCGGGAGCCGCACGCGCATGTCCAAGGCGCGAGCCCAAAGGCGTGCGGGCATTCGACCTGTGGCGAGTGTTTCCAACTCCCGGAACGCCCGTTGGCGCGTCCGACCACAGGAGAGACCCATGACGACGTTGTTGACGTCGCGCGATCTCGTCGATCTGAACGACGGCGAGTTGCGCATTCCCGATCTCGTGCTGGCCGACCGGCTCGGCATGGCCGATCCGCACAAGATCCGCGACCTGATCAAGGCCAACTGGGACGAGATCGAGAGCTTCGCGCCAATTTCCGCTCGGCGTGCGGAAAATACCGGGCGGGGTCGCCCCGGCACGGAATACCTGCTCACCGAGCCGCAGGCGATCTGCGTCGCGACCCTGTCGCGGGCACCGCGGGCGGCGGACGTGCGGGCGGCGCTGATCGCGGCCGCGCTGGCGGGGTTCCATGCGGCGTTCGTGACGCTCTACATGGAGGTGCGGCACGGCGAGTTGCCATTGCCCGGCCGGCGGACCTCGGTCGAAGTGTCGACGGACGAGTACATCGACCTTCTCCGCTCCAAGATCGCGCTGCTCGAGGGATGGTCGCGGCCGAAGCCGAAGCGCGCCGCCAATCGGCCGCTCAGCGAGGACGAGAAGGCGGAGATCTCTCGGCTCGACGCTCAGGGCCTGACCAATGTCGAGATCGCGCGGCGGCTCGGACGGGCACCGTCCACCGTCAGCCTGATCCGCAACGCGGGGCGAGCCCATGGCTGAGCGACCGATCGACCGCATCGAGACGGCCGGGGCCGCCCTCGGCGCCGTCTGCGATCTGCTCACGGCGGCCGGGACCAACAACCTCCACGAGGTCTCGGCCGACCGGCTGGCGCTGCTGCTCGATCTCGTCAGGCGCGAGATCCTCGACGGCGTCGAGGCTTTCTGCGCCGAGGCCCGGGCATCGGCTGCCTGACCGCCTTCGTCCGGCCCTTCTCCGGGAGGGCCGGACATGACCCGACACCGTCCGATCCCGGTCACCGACCACGCGGTGCTGTGCTGGCTGGAGCGTGTCGAGGGGCTCGACATCGACGCTCTGCGGGCCGACATCGGCCGGCGGGGGGCGGTCGGGGCGGCGCTCGGCGCCGGCGTCGTGGTGGTGCCGGGCGGCAAACTGATCGTCTTCGAGGGCCGGGTCGTCACCGTCTATCCGCGCGAGTCGCAGGAAATTCGCCCGGATGCGCTCGAGATCGCCGAGCCGATCGTCTCGTTGCAGGGGATCACGCCGATCCGCAGACGCAAGCGGAGGCGGGGATGACCGTCCGGACGCCCGCCCATGTCGCGCCCTATGTCGAAGCTCTCGGCGAAGACCGGGCGATCGCCTTCCTCCTCGCCTTCGGCGGCGCGCCGGCCTATCTCGCGAACCGGCCGAGCGAGATGAACAAGATCGTGCCGGTGATCGGCGACGACGGTCTGGCGGCGCTGGTGGCCGAATTCCGCCACCGCATCGACCGGGTGCCGGTCGCCAAGCCCTGGATCGCCCAGGTGTGGGCGGATCGCGGCATGACGGTGATCGAGATCGCGCGACGCCTCCACGTGACCGACAAGACGGTCCGGATCTGGCTCAATGCGACCGGCCTCGGCGCGGCCGAACGGGCGGCGCGGCGGGAGACCATCGCGGCCGAGAAGGCCAAGCAGGGCGACCTGATCGAGTGGATCGAGCGCGGCTGAGGCGCGGTCGCACATCGGTGCGACGGGAGAAATCGTGCGATCACCGGCACTGTGAGCCGAGATCGACGCCGCCGCAAGATCCCTTCGAAGCCCCTTCGAACCGGCGTCGGACGAGGCCCCTCATGTCCGACCCCGCCCGCCTCTGGCCCCTCCAGTCGCAGTGCGACGACTTCTACGGCAATCCCCGCCGCCACATCGACGCCGCCTCCAGCCTGTGGGAGGCGGCGAACATCGTCCGCGTCAAGGCGCCGTTCGTCCTGCGCTA
>ERZ1645187.2504-NODE-2504-length-16059-cov-4.793302_pt1 | contig 16059 bp, 13 predicted proteins | sample MGYA00575352_ERZ1645187 | MGnify/ENA primary metagenome ERZ1645187 (study PRJEB40837, sample SAMN11349314) | freshwater sediment metagenome | isolation source: river sediment | host: Sediment | place: India: Wazaribad , New Delhi | collected 2017-02-21 ... | reverse complement strand
AACGCGGCAGTTTGCTGCTCGAACTGCAGGGTAAAAAAGAGAATATTGAAAATGGGGTTGAATACCTCAGAAAACAAAACATTGTTTGCGAGTCGCTGGACAAACGAATTCATTTTAACGAAGAAAAATGTATTGATTGTGGCAATTGTACAGCAGTTTGTTTTGCCGGAGCACTTACCATGAGCCAGGTTACCTGGAAACTCCAGTTCGATAAAAGCCAGTGTGTGGTTTGTGAACTTTGTATACCTGCCTGTCCGTTACACCTTTTTGAAATTGATTTCAGATGAATGTTGACTGGAGTAAATTATTACCAAAGGAGAAATTCGTGGAACGCACCTATCGTTCACAGTTTAATTCTGAAAGATTCAGCTCTTTTGAAGTAAAATACAAGGAAACTGATCTGTGGATTGGTGTTGATCCCGGTTCGTTTAAACCTGAAATGCATGAACTTGTTTTGCAGAAAATAACCGGTTTGCGCGATACCTTTGATAAATATATTGCCGAAGAGCCGATGTTCAGAAAAAGCCTGCAGCCATTTCATCCTACTGAAATTGCACCGGCTGAAGCAATGGAAATGGCCGAAGCAGCCACAAAGGCCGGGATTGGCCCGATGTCGGCAGTGGCCGGACTTTTTGCCCGCGAAGCTGGCAGGATTCTCGCCGAAAATTTTGATGTGGAGGAACTGATCGTTGAGAACGGGGGAGATATTTTTGCGATGCTGAAAAATGAACTGATTTTATCGGTTTTTGCGGGCGAATCACCGTTATCAGAACGATTAGGGATGGTTATTCCGGGTGGCTTTAAAAATCTCGGAATCTGCACCTCAGCCGGGAAAGTCGGACCTTCACTGAGTTTCGGAAAAGCTGATGCAGTAATGGTGATTTGCGAAGATGTTGTTTTGGCCGATGCCTATGCAACAGCCTTCGGGAATAAGGTAAAAACCCCTGCCGGTGTGGAGAAAGTTATGAATCAGGCTGAGAACATTCCTGAACTTCTTTCGTTGTTAATTATTTGCGACGACAAAATCGGAATCAGGGGAGATTTTGAGATAAAGATTTTGAAGTAAATTGAAAAGGAAAAGAATAAAATTGAATTAGGCCAAATTTAGAACAGTTCCCCCTTTGAAGGGGGCAGGGGGATGAGAAATGACAACTTCAGACTCAAATAACTATTACAATAAAAATCTGAAAGAGAATGCGAGAAAACTCAGAAATAATTCTACTCTGCCAGAAGTAATCTTATGGGACAAGATTTTGTCAAAAAGGCAACTGCGTGGGTATTCATTTTTAAGACAAAGACCTATTGGTAGTTATATTGTTGATTTTTTTTCCAAAGATTTAAAATTGATTATTGAATTGGATGGAGAAATACATAAGTTTCAGAAGAAGAAGGATAAAGAAAGAGAAGAAGAAATTAAGAGGAAGGGATTTTCAATTATCAGGTTTGGAAATGAAGATGTTTTATCTGGTTTGGCAAACGTTTCAAGAACCCTGGAATATTTTGTGGACGAATTTGAAACTAACCAAATAAAATCACCCCTGAATCCCCTCAAGGGGACAATTGAAGAAAGAACAGACAGTGAAAATTTAGATAAGTGAGCAATTAATGAACACTAAAAAAGACATACGAACCGAACTGAAAACCCGCGTGCTGGTGATGGATGGTGCGATGGGTTCGCTGATTCAGGAGTACAAACTTACTGAAGCTGATTATCACGGACAGCGGTTAAAAGACTTTCCATTCGACCAAAAAGGCAATAATGATATTCTTTCACTGACGCATCCTGAAATTATCCGGGTGATCCATCAAAGATACCTGCAAGCTGGTGCGGATATCATTTTAACCAACACTTTTAATGCCACCCGTATTTCTCAGGCCGATTATCATGCCGAGGAATTTGTATATGAGATGAACAAAGTTTCGGCAGAGATTGCTGTTGCTGAAGCATTAAAATTCACCCTTGAAAATCCCCCAAAACCCAGGTTTGTTGCCGGCAGTCTCGGGCCAACCAACAAAACGCTTTCTCTTTCGCCCGATGTAAATGACCCGGGATTCCGTGCTGTGAATTTCGACGAAGTAAAGGATGCCTACCGTGAGCAGGTGGAAGGACTGCTGGATGGGGGAGTGGATTTGATTCTGATTGAAACCATTTTTGATACATTGAATGCCAAAGCTGCACTCTTTGCAGTGGAAGAAGTGCTGGAATCCAGAAATATCCGGTTACCATTAATGGTCTCAGGAACAATTACCGATGCCAGTGGACGAACACTTTCTGGACAAACTTTGGAAGCTTTTCTGAATTCTGTTTCGCATATTGATTTATTAAGTATCGGGCTCAATTGCTCTTTGGGAGCCACGGAATTGAGACCTTATGTAAAGGAACTTTCACAAAAGGCACCGTTTTTTATCAGTGCACACCCCAACGCCGGGTTGCCCAACCAGTTTGGTCAATATGACGAAACGCCTGAAATCATGGCCGGTCATATCAAAGATTATCTTGATCACTCTTTTGTCAATATCATCGGTGGATGTTGCGGAACTACTCCGGGCCATATTCATGCATTTGCCGAAATTGCTGCCAAAGCAAAACCCCATCATTTAAATAGTATTGATAAAAACACCCGTTTAAGCGGACTGGAACCGGTGACGATTACCGAAAACACCAATTTTGTAAATATTGGCGAACGTTGTAATGTGGCGGGTTCCAGAAAATTTGCCCGGTTAATTGCCGAAAAAAAATACGAGGAAGCACTTGCCATTGCCCGCGCCCAGGTTGAAGAAGGTGCCCAGGTAATTGATGTGAACTTTGACGATGCCATGCTGGATGCTGAAAAGGAAATGGTAACCTTTCTGAACCTGTTAATGGCTGAACCCGATATTGCCCGTTTGCCGGTGATGATCGATTCCTCGAAATGGAATGTGATTGAAGCCGGGTTAAAATGTCTGCAGGGTAAGGCAATTGTCAATTCCATCAGTCTGAAAGAAGGCGAAGATGTTTTTATTCAACAGGCAAAAAAAATAAAAAGATATGGTGCTGCAGTGGTTGTGATGGCTTTCGACGAAAAAGGTCAGGCCGACACGCTGGAAAGAAGAAAGGAAATTTGTAGTCGTGCCTACAAAATTCTTACTGAAACGGTCAAATTTCACCCGCAGGACATCATTTTCGATCCGAATGTTTTGACGATAGGCACCGGGATGGAAGAACACAACGGTTATGCAGTCGATTTTTTTGATTCGGTGAGATGGATCAAACAAAACCTGCCATACGCAAAAACCAGTGGCGGAGTCAGCAATGTTTCCTTCTCGTTCCGTGGAAATAATGTGGTTCGCGAAGCCATGCACTCGGTGTTTTTGTTTCATGCAATCAAGGCCGGGCTCGATATGGGAATTGTAAATCCCGGAATGTTGCAGATTTACGACGAAATTCCCGCCGATCTGCTTGAAAAAACAGAGGATTTGGTTCTGAATCGTCGGCCTGATGCAACAGAAAGACTGCTGAGTTTTGCCGAAAACCTCAAACCAGGGGGCAGCAAAGAAGAAAAGGTGGATGAATGGCGGCAACTTCCGCTTGAAAAAAGGATAGAACACGCACTGGTAAAAGGCCTTCCTGAGTTTGTGGATGAAGACATGGCAGAAGCTGTACAGAAATATTCACCGGCACTCAATATTATCGAAGGGCCGCTGATGGACGGTATGAACGTAGTGGGAGAATTGTTCGGAGCCGGAAAAATGTTCTTGCCACAGGTAATTAAATCGGCCAGAGTAATGAAAAAGGCTGTGGCCTACCTGCTTCCATATATTGAAGAAGACAAACTGAAAAATAATACGGTAGATAACCGGAAAAAGGTTTTGATGGCAACCGTAAAAGGCGATGTTCACGATATTGGTAAAAATATTGTGGGTGTTGTACTGGCATGTAATAACTACGATATTATCGACCTCGGTGTGATGGTTCCTACTGAAAAGATTCTGGATACAGCCATTGCTGAAAAGGTGGATGTGATTGGGTTAAGCGGCCTGATTACTCCATCGCTTGAAATGATGGTGGATATTGCCCGCGAAATGGAGCAACGGAAAATGACAATCCCAGTGCTGATTGGCGGTGCCACCACTTCAAAAATTCATACTGCGGTTAAAATCGAACCCGAATATTCACACCCGGTAATACATGTAAAAGATGCGTCACTGGCCGTGAATGTGGTGGCCAATCTGATTACAAAAAATGAAGATTATCTCAGTGCGGTAAAAAATGAATATGCTGAAATCCGGTCTTTCCAGGGACAACGAAAGGCAAAAGAATACTTGACTTTGGAACAGGCACGCACCAACAAAAGTTTGATCGACTGGAACGATACTCCGATTTACAAACCAAACTTTACGGGAGTAAAACAATTGATTGATTTTCCGCTGGAGGAACTGAGGAAATACATCGACTGGACTTTCTTCTTTCTCACCTGGGGTTTGAAAGGGCATTATCCGCAAATCTTTAACGACGAACAACAGGGCGATGCAGCCCGGAAGTTGTATGATGAGGCCAATGAATTTCTGGATGAAATCATCAAAAAGAAAATGCTGCAGGCTAATGGTGTGGTGGGGATCTGGCCCGCCAACGCCGATGGCGACGATATTGTTTTATTTGAAGATGATACACGGCAAAAGGAGATTGGCAGGTTTTACCATTTGCGGCAGCAGGAAAAGAAGAAAGAGGAATCGTTCAATCTTTGTCTTTCTGATTTTGTGGCGCCGCTTGCATCAGGAAAAGCTGATTATTGCGGGGGATTTGCCACAACAGCCGGAATCGGAATTGAGAAATGGAAAGAAGAATTCAGACGAGATAACAACGACTACAAGGCAATCATGCTGGAAGCGTTGGCCGACAGGCTTAGTGAAGCTTTTGCAGAGTGGCTGCACCTGGAAGTCAGAAAAAATTACTGGGGGTATGTTCCCGATGAAAATCTTTCGCTGGATGATCTGCTGAAAGTAAATTACCAGGGAATCCGTCCTGCAATTGGTTATCCGGCTTGTCCCGAACATTCTGAAAAGCAGAATCTTTTCAACCTGTTAAAAGCTGAGAAAGTTGGAATTACATTGACAGAACATTTTGCGATGTATCCGAATGCATCGGTTTCAGGCGAATATTTTGTCCATCCCGAATCGAGATATTTTGGCCTGGAAAAAGTAGGAAAAGACCAGGTAATTGATTATGCCCGCAGAAAAGGTGAAACGGTGGAGTTTATTGAGAAGTTTTTGCCCACTAATCTGAATTACAAATAAAAGTCGGAAGTCCGGAGACAGTATAGGAAAGAGTTAGTTAACGGGTTAAATAGCCTGACTGTTTCGTGTGAAATAGCATCATAAACATCAACTGTTGTTTCGGGATTTTTAATGAATTTTACCTGGTTTATCAGGTTTATACGAACGGGTATTCTGATTTAAGTGGGCGTTTTATTAGTTTTACAGGATAAATAAATATTGATACTATGGCAAAAAAATCAGGTGGTTTTGGGAGTAAAATCCTTTTCTTTCTGCTTGGAATGCTGGCGATGCTTGCTCTCGACATGATTTTTCATTTTAACAATTCAGTGAAAGACAAACTGGATGATGAATTCAATAAAGCACAGAAAAAGATTGAAGATGTGATTAAATAAAAGAAAATGAAGGTAATTGACATTATAAAAAACGCCGGGAAAACAGTTTTTTCATTTGAATTGTTGCCTCCGCTGAAAGGGAATGATGCCGGTAAATTGTTTCAGACCATTGAAAGTCTTACAGAGTTTGATCCGAAATATATCAACATTACAACCCATCGCGATGAGGTGGAGTTTAAGGAGCAGAGCGACGGAACCATTGTAAAACGGACCGTCAGAAAGCGGCCGGGGACTGTTGCCATTGCGGCATCCATTCAGCATAAGTATGGTATTCCGGTGGTTCCGCATATTTTGTGCGGGGGCTTTACCAAAAGTGAAACAGAACACGTGTTAATCGACCTGAATTTTATGGGGATTAAGAATGTGCTGGCGCTTCGAGGAGATGGAATTAAAGGGCAGCATGTTTTTCAGCCTGAAAAAAACGGTCATGGCAATGCTAACGAGTTGGTTACGCAAATCACCGATCTCAGTAAAGGAAAATACCTGGAACAGGATCTGAAAAACAATGCACCGCTTGATTTTTGCATCGGGGTGGCTGGCTATCCTGAGAAACATTTTGAAGCGCCCAACATGGAGCAGGACCTGATTTACCTGAAACAAAAGGTGGATGCAGGAGCAGATTATATTGTAACACAAATGTTTTTTGACAACCAGGTTTATTACGATTTTGTAAAAAAGTGCCGCGAAATTGGAATTTCAGTTCCTGTTATTCCCGGAATTAAACCTATTAACCTGCTGAATCAGTTAACAGTTTTACCCAAAATTTTCAGCATCGATATCCCGCAACCGCTGGCCCGGGAACTTTCGAAATGCAAATCAAATGATGAGGCTGCAAAAGTGGGTACCGAATGGGCAATTGCCCAGGCAAAAGACCTGATTGCCAACAATGTGCCTTCTTTGCATATTTATACCTACGGAGTTTCGGATAATGTAAAGGAAATTGTTAAAACGGTATTTTGAAGTCAGATATGAGATTTGAGTAGTGAGACAAAAAAAGCTCCGGAAAATGTAATTTTCCGGAGCTTTTTGTTCCTCCACTTGGCAAGGTCAGCAGTGACTAATTTCCCATTTTTACCTGGCTGTTGATTTTATCATTTTCTGCCTGTTTGTTCATTTTTAGCGAATTAACCATTGCTTCAACCTGTTGCAGGTAATTTCGTTTGTCTTTGCTGGGTGCATAAACATATCCGAAAACAGAAACAATACGCTGATTTACAGCATCCAGTTCATCTAATGCAATATAAGGACCACCCATAAAATCATTTTCAAGAATCCAAAGGCCACGGGTTTCTGATGCGTAATTTTTGTTGTGCTCAATAACGTTGAAAAGTGCGGGAATTCGTTTTTCTGTTGTCATGTAACTGCCGGGCGCTGTACTTGAAATATATTGTTTTAAAACACTGTCGCGTTTGGCAGTCAGGTAACTTTCTGTGAAAGTTGAATCAGAGGTGTAAGGGAATGAATAAACAATTATTGCCTGCGATATTTCCGGAGTTTCGTACCTGAACCAGGCAAAATTTTCCTTTTGTATAGCTACCGCAAATCCGGGCGGTACTTTCATGGTTACTCCCAGATTTTTATCAAGAACGTTGTAAACAGCTTTTTCATAATATTTCTCATAATTGGCTGTTATTCTTTTCTTTTCAGCATTCAGAAAATAGGAAAGAATTTTTTCGTTGTTTTCGGTGAAAAGTTTTTCAAACTGCTCAATATTCTGAGCATTGATTTCCACAACCGCCTGCGGATAAGCCCAGGCATTGTCTTTTATCAGCACCTCTGGTTTTGTGACAGTTGGCGAAACAGTAATCTGCAGAATATTTCTGTTCGACTTAAAAATGTTTTTAAAGGCAATCGGAGGAATATTGATAATATCAAACAATGGTTCTTCCTGTGGTAATCCATATTGAAACTGGCCAAAAGTTCCTTTAATCAGCTCACCTGGTTTACCTTTCCATGAATCTTCCGAAATCACAACCAGCAAATCGTTGGCTTTGCCCGATACGTTATTATGCAACACCGGTGCATCATTATTGCACGACTGAAAAAGTATGAAAACAATGATCAAACCAGAGAAGATACTCACTAACCGTTTCATTTTTAAATATTTTAAAATTTTCATCTGCTATTAACAAAAATCTTACCAAACCGTAAATAAAAATCCCGCTACTGAAACAGATCAGAAACGGGATTTTCAATTTTTATCAATTGATATTTATTTTTCTATTTTTTCCTGATTGGGCTTGTTTTCTGCTTCGTCTTCACCTTTGCTGGCGGCTTTGAATTCCCTCATTCCTTTTCCAAGTCCTTTCATCAGTTCCGGAATTTTACGTCCACCAAAAAGCAAAAGTACAATTACCAGAATGACGATAACTTCCTGTGGCCCTACTATACCTGCTGTTATAAATAAATTCATATTATTAAATTAAAATTGGTTCACGTGCAAAAATAGAATTTTTTTCTTTCAGAATGTCCCGTTAATCATTTTTATTATATCGTTGGCGTTGGCATACAGTACCAGTGCAAGTAAGAGCACCATTCCTGCAATTTGCGCATATTCAAGAAACTTCTCGCCAGGTTTTCTTCCTGTAATAATCTCACCAATCAGAAACATAACATGGCCGCCATCGAGTGCCGGAATTGGCAAAAGGTTCATAATTGCCAGAATTATTGAAATAAATGCAGTCATATTCCAGAATGCAAACCAGTCCCACGTTCCGGGGAAAATGCTGCCAATTGTGGCAAATCCACCCAGTGATTCGTATGCTTTTGCTTCCTTATTAAAGAAAAGCCGGAACTGTTTCAGGTAATCGGCCGTGGTTTGCATGCCTTTTTTGATACCTGCCGGAATTGAAGCAAAGAACCCATATTCAATAGTTTTATATTCAAAAATGTCGGGATTGATATAAGCTGCATAAAAACCGATCTTTCCTTCGCTGGTAACTTTAACTTCTTTTTCTAATGGCTGCCCGTTTCTGATCAGTTGTAATGTAATAGCCTGATCTTTTTTGGTTGCCAGGTAATCGGTAAATTCATCGTAATAGGTGAATTTTACACTGTCAGCACCAACAAAAATATCATCCGGCTCCAATCCGGCTTTTTGTGCCGGAGCATCTTTTTCCAGTTTGCCAACTTTAATTTCGAAGGGTCTCCGCGGTGCAATAACCGATTTGCTTTTCAACAGAATGGCCAGATCAGCATCATTGATTTCCATATCCATTTTCTGTCCGTTTCTCTCAACCTGAACTGTCTTTGCATTGTCAAGAACGATGGTTGGAATGATGGAGGCAAAATTCTCTACCGGGTGATTGTCAATGCCCAGAATTTTATCTCCATTCTGAAATCCGATTTGTTTTCCGGTTTCGCTGACTTCAATACCATATTTGGCATTTTCGGTTGGTAAATACGATTCGCCCCAGGCAAACAAAACCCCGATATAAATGATCATTGCAAAAATAAAGTTCATCATCACCCCGCCAAGCATAATCAGCAAGCGTTGCCAGGCTGTTTTTGACCTGAATTCCCAGTGTTGAGGAGGCAGTTTCATGGCCTCTTTGTCCATCGATTCGTCAATCATCCCCGAAATTTTCACATATCCACCCAGTGGCAGCCATCCCACTCCATATTCGGTTTCTCCTTTTTGCACTTTAAAAAGCGAGAACCAGGGATTAAAGAACAGGTAAAACTTTTCGACACGGGTTTTAAACAAACGGGCAAACATAAAATGTCCGAATTCGTGTAAAATAACCAATATCGAAAGACTTAAAATTAATTGAGCTGCTTTTACAAGTATTGTCTCCATTCAGTATTGTATTCTTATTTTATTTTTTGTTTTCTATCAACAACTTTGTAATATGTCTTGTTTCCGAATTGGATTGAATAAGATCATCCAAGCCGGGTTTTTCAATCCAGTTTGCTTTTTCCATTGCTTTTTCGATGATTTCCGGCATTTGAAGGAAAGCGATTTTTCTGTTCAGAAAAGCATCAACAACAATTTCGTTAGCGGCATTTAAAACACAGGGCATATTGCCGCCTTTGTTTATTGCCTCGAAAGCAAGCGCAAGGTTACGAAAAATTTTTGGTTCAGGCTGTTCAAAAGTGAGTGTCGGATAATTGGCAAAACTAAACCGCTGGAAATTGTTTTTTATTCTTTGCGGAAATCCGAGTGCATATTGAATCGGAAGTTTCATATCCGGCAATCCCAATTGTGCTTTAATCGAACCATCTTCAAACTGAACCAGTGAATGAATGATGGATTGAGGATGAATCACCACTTCAATTTTTGAAGAGGGAACACCAAAAAGCCAGCGGGCTTCAATCATCTCAAAACCTTTGTTCATCAGCGTTGCCGAATCGATAGTGATTTTTGCGCCCATTTCCCAGTTCGGGTGGTTTAAGGCATTGTCAACTGTCACATGCTGAAGTTCTTCGATTGTTTTTCCCCTGAATGGACCTCCGGAACAAGTCAGCAATATTTTTTCAATCGGGTTTCTGAATTCGCCGGCCAGACATTGAAAAATGGCTGAATGTTCAGAATCAACGGGTAAAATTTCAACCTGGTTTTCAATGGCGGCGCGGGTAATAATTTCTCCGGCAACCACCAGTGTTTCCTTGTTGGCCAATGCAATACTTTTTTTGGCTTTTATGGCATTGTAGGTGGGTAATAATCCTGAGTAACCCACCATTGCTGTTAAAACCAGATCAACAGTGTCCATCTGAACAACCTGATTCAGGGCGTCGGCACCGGCAAAAACCTTTATATCTTCGTTTTGTAATGCCCCCGAAACATACTCATATTTATCAGGATTGGCGATTACCACCACATTTGGCTGAAATTTCTTTGCCTGGGCAATCAGTAAATCGACATTATTGTTGGCAGTCAGAACTTCAACCTCAAATTTTTCAGGATTCTGTTCAATCACCTCCAGCGCCTGCGTGCCAATTGACCCGGTGGAACCCAAAATTGCAATACGTTTCTTCATGAGTTTAAAAGTCGATATATTGTTGAGGATCAACCGGATTTCCACGATGCCAGAGTTCGAGATGCAGGTGAGGGCCGCTTGTGAATTCACCCGAATTTCCGATAATTGCTACTGGTTCACCGGCTTTTACCCGATCGCCTGTCGTTTTCAGCAGTTCAGCATTGTGCTTGTAAACCGATATAAGATCGGCATCGTGCTGAATGTAAATCACATAACCCGTTTCAAGTGTCCACCCCGAAAAAATTACCGATCCGTCAAGGACAGAACAAATTCTTGCATTGGGTTCGCTCACCAGATCAACTCCAAAATGTTGAGATGCAGAATTAAACTGGTTCGTTACAATTCCTTTTAACGGAACAAAAAAGTGCATCTGGCTCAGTTCTTTTCGGTTGGTATTATTGCCCCTGATCGAAACATTTGTTTGTTCGGCCAGCAATTCATCTTCGAAAATAGAATCGTGATTGTAGTTGTTAAACTGCACATTTAACAGTTGCCGGGCAGAATCATTACCAGAAATTGTATCGACAGGAACATTTCCTGAAACAACCGCTTTGATACTTTCGAAAAATGCATCGCGTTTACCGAGTTCAATTTCAAGCGAGTCAATTTTTATGGCGTTGTTTACCATCATTTGTCTTTGCTCGGCATCCGGATATCCGGGGATGTATTCGCGCAAGGGCGTGGCAGCAATTAAAAATGTAACCAATACTACAATAATGGAAGATGCAATTGCCACAACAGCAAAAACCTTCAGCCGGGTTAACTTGATACTGAAAACCGACTGAAATGTGGAATCATTGAAAATTGTCAGCCTGTACTGGTTTTTCAGCTTATTTAAAACACGTTGAATTAATTCTCTCACACCCATTTTTTTGTTGCGGATGCAAATTTAGAAAGAAAAGACAAACTTCGTGGTTATTTACAGATTTTTAACCAGTTAAGAATAGGTAAATAAATGATTTGCAGATTTTTATTTGTTCTGAAGAAATCTGAAATACATTTGTAATGTTTCTTTAATTTGATCAACTAATTGTTTGATTGATGATATTTTTGCCGGCTAAACCTGTTTCATTTGCAGACTAATATCACAAAAGTTTGATAATTGAAAAATTATATTTGCACGATTCTAAAAAATGATTGAAGAATGAGAAAAATCTATCTGGCATTAATCGCCACCGTATTATTTTATGGCTGGGCCTCTGCCGACGAAGGTATGTGGCTTCCTTCGCTTGTTCACAAGCTGAATATCAATGATATGAAGAAGCTTGGACTTGAACTGAGCGCCGAACAAATTTACAGTATTAATAATTCAAGTCTCAAAGATGCAGTGGTTGCGCTTGACCGCGGTTCCTGCACGGCCGAACTTGTTTCGAATGAAGGTTTGTTATTAACCAATCATCATTGTGGTTATGGTGAAATTCAAAAACACTCGAGTGTTGAACACGATTATCTCAGGGATGGTTTCTGGGCGATGACAAGAGCAGAAGAATTGCCCAACCCTGGAAAAACAGTAACATTTTTAGTGAGTGTTGAAGAAGTTACCGACCAGGTACTGGCAGGTCTCACGGATAAATCAACCGACGAAGAAAGGAACAGAAAAATCCGCGAAGCTTCGGCTGAACTTGAAAAAAAGGCAAAGGGAGATACTCATTACGAAACTTATGTACGCAGTTTTTTCAACTCAAACAAATATTACCTGTTTGTAGTTGAAACTTTTAAGGATATTCGACTGGTGGGTGCACCACCGCAGTCGCTCGGAAAATTCGGCGGCGATACTGATAACTGGATGTGGCCGCGTCACACCAACGATTTTTCGATGTTCCGCATTTATTGCGGTCCTGACGGCAAGCCTGCAGAATACTCAAAAGATAATGTTCCTTATAAACCAAAACACTTTTTGCCGGTTTCGCTGAAGGGCGTTGAAGAAGGCGATTTTGCCATGGTGATGGGCTACCCGGGACGTACAACCCGTTACGAAACTTCTTTTGGCGTGAAAAATACCATGGATGTTACCAACAAAGTGCGCATCGATGTGCGTGAAAAACTCCTCAATATCTGGGGCGACTACATGGGTACAAGCCAAAAGGCACGTATTCAGTATGCATCGAAATATGCACGCAGTTCAAATTATTATAAATACAGCATTGGTCAGAATAAAGCGCTCGAAAGACTGAAAACACTTGATAAAAAAGTAGCTACTGAAAAGGAATTTACCGAATGGGTAAAAGCCAATGCTGAACGTACTGAAAAATATGGCAACGCGCTTTCGATGATTGAAAACTCATTTAAAGATAAAGAACTTGATGTTGCGAGATCGTACATGCGTGAAGCACTTCTTTCTGGTCCTGAGTTGATTATGTATGCTTATCGTGCGCAGGCGTTAAAGGAAATGCTTGAAAAACCGGAAGAAAATAAAGAGAAGATTGACAGATTGTTAGCTTCTTTAAAAGCCGGAATGGACGACTATTTCAAAGATTATGATGCGGCCACCGACCAAAAAGTAATTGCGACACTGTTTAAATTATATGCCGAAAGAAACGGGCAACAGTACCAACCGGCATTTTATACAACCATTCAGAAAAAATATAAAGGCGATTATACCAAATTTGCCAAAGCATTGTTTGAGAACACTGTTTTCGACAGCAAAGAAGAAATGACAGCGTTTTTGGAAAAACCAAATCTGAAGGCTCTTAAAAAAGATATGGCAATAAACATAGCTGCCGATATTTTTGCAGAATACAAGGAGTTAAACGAGAAAAGTGCTGAAAGCCAAAAGCTGAAAACTACAGGCGACAGACTTTTCCTTGCCGGTTTGATGGAAATGCAGCCAAACCATACTTTTTATCCCGATGCCAATTCGACCATGCGTTTAACATACGGACAGGTACTCGAATTTGAGCCACGCGATGGTGTTACCTATAATTACTACACAACCGTTAAAGGTTATATTGAAAAGGCAATCCCAGGTGATGACGAATTTGACGTTCCGGAGAGAATGACCCAGCTTTTAATTGACAAAGACTACCGCAGATACGCCGATAAAAGCGGTGAATTGCGTGCTTGTTTTATCACCAATAATGACATTACCGGCGGAAACTCAGGTAGCCCGGTTATCAATGCAAAAGGCGAATTGATTGGTATTGCATTCGACAGCAACTGGGAAGGTGTCAGCGGCGATATCGCTTTCGAACCCGATTTCCAGCGTTGTGTGAATGTTGATATCCGTTTTGTTCTTTGGGTGATTGATGTTTATGCTGGCGCAACTCACCTGGTTGACGAAATGAAAATTGTTCAGTAAAAGTTTTTGTTCATATATTTCTAAAAGTACCCTGCCGGTTTTCGGCGGGGTATTTTTTTAGCTGTAATAATGTGTTTGCAATTATGAATATTTACTCACTTCTTTGTAATCACTTTTCAAAATCTATAAATGGCTGGTCCTGAAATTACAATTTATACCGATGGTGCGGCGCGCGGAAACCCGGGGCCCGGAGGCTTTGGAATTGTTCTTTTGTCGGGTGTACACCGGAAGGAAATTTCAGCAGGTTATCGTCACACCACCAACAACCGGATGGAGCTGATGGCAGTGATTGTCGCGCTTGAATCATTAAAAATCCCCGGCAGCAATGTGACAATTTACACCGATTCGCGCTACGTTGCTGATGCTGTTACAAAAGGCTGGGTATTCGATTGGGTGAAAAAACGGTTTAAAGACAAGAAAAATCCCGATCTGTGGCTCCGATTTCTGGAGTTATATAAAAAACACAAAATAAAATTTGTCTGGGTGAAAGGCCATGCCGATAATCCGTTAAATGAACGGTGCGATAAACTGGCTGTGGCAGCTTCGATGCAGCCTGATTTACCGGAAGACGCGGGTTACCAGCCTGAATGAAAATAAAAAAGCGGGTTTAACCCGCTTTTAATCTATGTAATCCTGAACGATTCAGTTTTTCTTCTGCGTACTCTTTGGTGAGGTGCAATTTGTCTATTTTCTCAGACGGTGAGTAAAACATTGCATCATTCATAATGTTCTCACAAATCGACCTTAAACCACGGGCGCCGAGCTTAAATTCCACGGCTTTGTCAACAATATAATCAAGCGCATCTTCATCAAACTCAAGCTGAATATTGTCGATGGCGAACAGTTTCTTGTACTGTTTTATCACCGAGTTTTTGGGTTCGGTAAGAATGCTGCGCAATGTGTCGCGATCGAGTGGATTCAGATAAGCCAAAACCGGCAGACGGCCTATAATTTCAGGGATCATCCCGAAAGATTTCAGGTCCTGGGGAGCGATGTACTGCATCAGGTTTTCGCGTTCAATGCGGTCAACTTCCTTGGCAGCGCTGTACCCAATCACTTTTGTATTCAGCCTCGTGGCAATCTTGCGCTCAATTCCGTCGAAAGCGCCGCCACAAATAAAAAGAATATTTTTCGTGTCAACCGGAATCATTTTCTGCTCCGGGTGTTTGCGGCCACCTTGCGGTGGAACGTTCACAACCGAACCTTCCAATAGTTTTAACAATCCCTGCTGAACACCTTCGCCCGATACATCGCGGGTAATTGAAGGATTGTCGCCTTTCCGGGCAATTTTGTCGATTTCATCAATAAAAACGATGCCCCTTTCGGCTGCTTCCACGTTATAATCCGATGCCTGTAACAAACGTGTCAGCAGGCTTTCAATATCTTCTCCCACATAACCGGCTTCGGTTAAAACCGTTGCATCCACAATAGTGAATGGCACATGCAGCATTCTGGCAATGGTTCGGGCCAGGAGTGTTTTGCCGGTTCCGGTTTCACCCACCAGGATGATATTTGATTTTTCGATCTCTGTTTCGTCGTCGTCAATCGCCTGGTTCAACCTTTTGTAGTGATTATATACCGAAACCGAAAGAATTTTTTTTGCATGATCCTGGCCAATAACATATTGGTCGAGAAATGCTTTTATTTCCTGAGGTTTCAGCAGTTTTGCCCCTTTCAGGTCAAAAGCGCTGTCTTTTCGGGTTTCTTCCTGAATAATAGCATGAGCCTGTTCTGCGCAACGGTCGCAAATATGTCCGTCGATTCCTGCAATCAGCAGGTTGACTTCTTCCTTTTCACGTCCGCAGAAGGAACATTTGTCTGATTTAAACTTATTCGACATTATTTTTTATTTCTGACCAAAACTTCGTCAATCATTCCATATTTCACAGCTTCGTCAGCAGTCATCCAGTAGTCGCGGTCAGCGTCTTTTTCAACCTGTTCCATCGATTTGCCTGAGTGCTGCGAAATAATGGTATACAATTCAGATTTGATTTTCATGATTTCACGAACAGTGATTTCCAATTCAGATGCCTGACCTGAAGCGCCACCCATTGGCTTGTGGATCATCACGCGTGAGTGTTTCAGTGCTGTGCGCTTGCCTTTTGCTCCGGCAGTAAGCAAAACAGCGGCCATC
>ERZ1645187.2503-NODE-2503-length-16059-cov-139.528493_pt1 | contig 16059 bp, 10 predicted proteins | sample MGYA00575352_ERZ1645187 | MGnify/ENA primary metagenome ERZ1645187 (study PRJEB40837, sample SAMN11349314) | freshwater sediment metagenome | isolation source: river sediment | host: Sediment | place: India: Wazaribad , New Delhi | collected 2017-02-21 ... | reverse complement strand
CCACCTCCTCCAGCGCCGCGTTGCCGGCGCGCTCGCCGAGCCCGTTGATCGTGCATTCGATCTGCCGCGCTCCGCCCATCACGCCGGCCAGCGAATTGGCCACCGCCATGCCCAGATCGTTGTGGCAATGGGTCGAGAAGCGCGCCTTGTCGGCGTTGGGGACGCGCGAGATCAGCATCTCGAACAGCGCCCGATATTCCTCCGGGGTGGTGTAGCCGACGGTGTCCGGGATGTTGATGGTGGTGGCCCCGGCCTTGATCGCCGCCTCGACGCAGCGGCACAGGAAGTCGTGCTCGGTGCGGGTGGCGTCCTCGGCCGACCACTCGACGTCGTCGGTGTGCGAGCGGGCGCGCGACACGGAAGCGAAGACCTTCTCCAGGACCGCGTCCGGCTCCATCTGCAGCTTGTACTTCATGTGGACCGGCGAGGTCGAAATGAAGGTGTGGATGCGGAAGGCGTGGGCGTTCCTCAGCGCTTCGGCCGCCCGGTCGATGTCCTTGTTGGCGGCGCGCGCCAGACCCGCCGGCACCGAGTGCTTCAGCCGCCGGGCGATCTCGGAGACCGCCTCGAAGTCGCCTTGGCTGGCGATCGGGAAGCCCGCCTCGATGACGTCGACGCCCATGGCGTCGAGCAGATCGGCGACTTGGATCTTCTCCTCGAAGGTCATCGAGGCGCCGGCGGACTGCTCGCCGTCGCGCAGGGTGGTGTCGAAGATGACGACGCGGTCGCGGGCGGAGGTGTCGATCGAGTTCATCGTGGTGGTCCTCTGGAAGCTGCGCACCGCGGGGGTCGATGTCGTCAATGACCTCGCCGGCGGCGCCGAATGGAGTTCGGTGGCCGTTTCGTTCTTCATCCCCTGAGAGCCCGCCCCGCGCTTGCGCGGGAGCCGGTCGGCGCTCAGGGGCCGATAAGAAGGAGAAGCGAGGTGAGGAGGAGGACGCGCGGACCCGTGGCGCCGTGCGGCGCGTCGATCGTCGGCAGAGAGGCGTCTCGCGCGATCATCGGGTCGTCGTCCCTCGGGGACCTGCGGTCGTCGGGCCGGTCGTCTCGGACGGCCGGTGGCTCCACGGTTCTCGACCGCGGATGCTCGTCGTCGAATAGCGGCGAAGCTCGGCCGACGCAAGCGCGAATTTTCGCGCCGCGCCCGCCGAGCGGGCCCCGCGGGGCCGAACCCCGCCTCAGGCCGCCGCGACCAGCCGCCGGCCGCGCGAGATGCGTTCCGCCGCGACCCGCTCGAGCAGCGACGCGTCGATCGGCGTGACGAACCGCAGCCCGACGTGCTCGCCCTCGGCCCAGATCACCCGCGACTCGTGGCGCCGCCCCTCGAGGATCACCACGGCGACGACGCCTTCGCTCGCCCCCGCGACCCGGCCGAGGCGGGCGCCCTCGCGCGACACGTCGACGAGATCGGTCTCGTGGAAGCGTCCGTCGATCTCGACGCGTACCCGCATCTCGCTGGCGAAGCGGTCGGTCTCGCGCTGCTCGGCCTTGCGGGTCGCCTCTTCGACGATCGCCGGAATTTCGGCCCGCACCCGCTCGGAGGACTGGCGCATGTCGTCGGAGACGCCGGCGACCGACTCGGCCGCGGACGTCGACTGCGAGACCATGCCGGCGATGTCGATCATCCGCGCCGCCACGTCCTCGACCGCCGCGTTGGTCTGGCGGATCGAGGCGGAGAAGGTCCCCATCGCGGTGCGCTGCTCCTCCATCGCCGCCGCGATCGCCGCCGACACGCCGTCGAGGGTGGCGATCTGATCGGTGATGGCGCCGATCGAGCCGACCGCATCGCGCGTCGCCTTCTGGATCTCGGCGACCTTGCGGCCGATCTCCTCGGTGGAGCGTGCCGTCTGCCCGGCGAGCCCCTTGACCTCCTGGGCGACGATGGCGAAGCCCCGGCCCGCCTCGCCGGCCCGCGCCGCCTCGATGGTGGCGTTGAGGGCGAGGAGATTGGTCTGCTCGGCGATCTGGGTGATCGAGGCGACGATGGCGTCGATGTCGGCGGTGACCCGGGTGAGCCCGTCGATGGCGGCGCGCGACTGGGCGGCGCGATCGACGGTGTCGCGGGTGAGTTGCGACGAGCGGCCGATCTGGTCGGCGATCTCGCCGATCGCCAGGATCACCTGCTCGGTCATCTGCGACGCCTGGGAGTTGAGTTCCCGCGTCTCACCGGCCGAGCGGGCGGCGTCGTTGGCCGCACCGTGGACGGAGCGCAGCGCCGAGAGCATCTCGCGGGCCTGGGACTGCACCGCCCCCGAACCCTGCACGATTTCGGACATGCCGCGCTCCGTCGCCTTCTCGACCTCCAGCGCCATGCTCATCAGGATCGCCCGGCGCGACGCGGCGAGTTGCGCCTCGTGGTCGCGCCGCCCGGCCTCCAGCCGGCGTTGTTCGGCCAGCGTGTCGATGAACACCCTGAGCGCGTTGGACACCCGGCCGATCTCGCTGCGCGGCGACAGCGACGGAGGAGCCACCACCTCGGTATCGCCGGAATTGATCGCATCGATCACCGAGGCGGCCCGCCGCATCGGCGCGGCGATCGACCGGGCGGCGACGAAGCCGAACAGCGCCGTGATCGTCAGCAGCAGACCTCCGCCCACCAGATGAACGAGGAAGCCCCACCATGCGGCGTTCGCCGCCGTCCGGCCGTCGTTCGCGATGTCGACGTTGAGGTCGTCCTCGATGCCCTTGAGTGTGTCGATCCACGCCGTCGTCGCCGCCCACCACTCCGGCGAGGTGACACCGGCGAAGGAACCGGTCTCGATCGACGCGACCAGAATCGACCGCAGGCGCTCCACCGTCTGCCGGGTCGGCGCATCGTTCAACCGCTTGGCCAGCACGTCCTCGGTGCCCTGTGCCAGAGCGGAGAACTCGACGAAGCGATCATTCTCCCGCGCCAGGGCCTCGACGAAGGCGCGATACCGCGCCGGCTCGGCCACGCCGGAGGAAACCAACGCGTTGCCGGTGGCGCGTTCCTGTCCGGCGTTCTCCTTGGCCTCCATCAACGCCTGCAGCGTGAACAGCGACAGCGCGGCGCTGCCGTCGTCGACCACCTTGATCACTTCCGTCGAAGCCCGCAGGAAGTCGCGGATCGACCCCGAATACCAGCCGAGCACCACCGGCACGGCCGTCTCGAGGCCGTCGACCCCACGCCGCTGGGACGCCAGTTGGTCCATCCGTCCGTCGGCCACCGCCAACACCGCCTCGAAACGGGCGTCGGCCGATGCCCCGCGGCGCTGGTCGCGATAGGCGGCGAGCGCCTTGTCGGTGCGCTTGCGCTGCTCCTCCAACAGCGCGATCGCCTCCGGCTTCTGCCGCTTGGAGGCCACCACCCCCACCGAGGCGCCGCGTTCGCGCTGCAACTCGTGAACCAGACCCGAGATGACCCGGGTGGTCTCGACGAAATCGGCCACCGACGACTGGCGCCGGAACTCCTGGCGTCGTTCCAAGACCATGACCGAAAACAACACGGCGACGATCAGCAGCGGCGGCAGCACCGCCAGCGCCAGACGTTCGGAAACGGTGAGACGTTGCATCGGCGGGTCCACTCGGTTGAATTCATTTCGAATTACCCGCATTTGATTAACGACCGGTTCACCCTGGTCGGAGGCTGAGTAAAATTCCTGAATTCGAGAGGTGACGCGAAGTAAATCGGCTGTCGAACGATCGCCCGACATCTCGACGCGGGGCACCGACGAGGAGGCTCGTCTTGTCTTGGACGCCGGGTCGAGATGACGTAACGGAAATTCGCACCCCGTCGATCGCCCACAGGAATTTCACTCCGCCCCCTCACCGGCCCGCCCGCACCGAGCCGCGCCGAAGGGTTCCGCGCCGCGCAGGGGCCGGGCCGCCGATGTGCCGGAGACGTTCACCGGCCGAAGATGAGGGAGATCCGTGCCGGTCGGCCGGACGCCGTCGCCGCGTCAGCCCGCGGCGGCGTCGCCGATGTCGAGCACGCCCTCGGCGACGCGCACCGCGGCACCGCCGATGCGCACCGCCGTGAGCTGCTTGCCGTCGACGTCGAGCGTCAGGTCGATCAGGCTCGGCCGCCCCATTTCGAAGCCCTGCTCGATCCGCAGACGGTGACTGCCCTTGGGCGGCGCGTCGAAGCGGAAGATCGCCCCGGCGAAGGCCGCCGCCGCCGAACCGGTCGCCGGATCCTCGCCGATGCCGAAGCCGACGTCGAACATCCGGGCGTGGATGCGCGAGTCGTGGTTCACCGTCTCGCGGCAATAGACGAAGACCGGCTGCGCCTCGCCGTCGCACACCTTGCGCCAGGCGGCGACGTCGAGCCGCGCCCGCCGGATCGCGTCGAGACCGGAGACCGGCACGAAGGCGAAGGGCACCCCGGCCTCCCAGACCGACGGCACGTGGTTCTCGAAACCGATGTCGGCGGCGTCGATGCCGAGCGCATCGGCGATCGCCCCCTTCGACGGCAGCTCGATGGCGAGCGGCGCCGGCAGCCGCGGCGCGTCGAATTCGGCATAGGTGGCGCGGCGCGGGTCGAGCCGCACCGCGGCGCGCACCACCCCGACCTTCTCCTCCAGCACCACCACCGCATCGATCGCCGTCTCGACGTCGCCGAATCGCTCCTCGGCGAGGAGCGCCGCCGTGCCGACGGTCGGATGGCCGGCGAAGGGCAGTTCATGCCCCGGGGTGAAGATGCGGATCTCGGCCGAATGGGTCGGATGCACCGCCCGTCGCACGAACACCGTCTCGGAGAGATTGAATTCCCGGGCGATGCGCTGCATCGCCGCCCCGTCGAGCCCCTCGGCATCGAGCACGACGGCCAGCGGATTGCCGGCGAGCGGCCTCGAGGTGAACACGTCGAGGACGACGTAACGGCGCTTCATGGGGTGGCTCTCCCGGGGCTCGCGTGGGGACGCGGAATGATAGCCGCGCCGCGCGCCGAACGATACCGCTCATCCCCTGCCGAGCGCTTCGCTTCCCAGCAGTCCCAACAGAGTGTTGACGTAGCCGACGGTCTTCGTCGCGGCGTAGCGGTGATCGAAGTCGACGAAGTCGAAGCCGCCGAGTTCGGGATCGGCCTCCCGCCCGAGATGCACCTCGATCGAGGCCGCGAGATCCGCCGCCCGCCGTGGCGATCGCCAGCGCTTGATCAGCGCCAGCCGGCGCCGCCCCGAGGAGAGCACCGTGAAGCCCGGATCGGCGGCGAGATCGCCGGCGTCGATCCCCACCTCCTCGCCGAGCTCCCGCACCATGTTGGCGACCGGATCGAGCCGATCGCCGACGACGTCCTCGTGGTCGAAGGAGCCCGACGGCGGATAGGCGAGCCCGGCATTGGCGGTCGAGCCCCCCATCACCCCGACCAGCAGCCGCCGATCGACGGTGGTCACCGCCGGGACGGGGAAGACGTGGCTGTGGAGTGTTCCGGGGAACCCTTCCGCCCGCCAGGCGAGGAAGGTGGCGTAGTCGGTCGGCCGCGCCGTGGCGCGGAAGGCCCCGGCTTCGATCCGCGCCGCCTCGAACAGGAAGAACGGCCCGTTCCACAGCGCCGGATTGCGCGCCTTCACCTCGGCGAAGCGGGCATCCACCACCGCCTGCCGCGCCGCGTCGAGCACCAGCGGATCGCCGACCTCGAGTTCGATGCGTTCGACCGGGCATCCGGTCTCGGGAAGGTCGTTCACGGCGTCACCTCTCGCGAATTCACACCCGCCGCCGCTTCCCGCGACAGGCGCAGCGTCACCGCCACCGGGCAGTGGTCCGATGCCTTGGGTCGATCGAAGCCGACGCGCGGATAGCGCGGGATCTCCGGCATCGCCGGCCGGATCCGTTCGATCGGCACCCGATAGGGCAAACCGGACCGCACCACCGTCGGCTCGACCCGCGGATTGACCCGGGCGAGCGCCGGCGAGACGAAGAGATGATCGAGCGCCGAGAGCTCCCGTTCTTCCGGATAGTAATGGGTCCAGCGCTCGCCCGGAGGCAACCGCTCCACCAGATCGACGGCGAACCGATCGGCGTGCAGCGGATCGAGACCGGTCGCCTCGGCCCGCATCGCATGGGCATGCAGCGCCCCGTCGCCGGCCCGCTCCAACCGGAGCTTGTCGCGATAGTCGTTGAGGTCGCCGACGATCATCCAGTCCGCCGTCTCCACCCGGTCGCCGAAGCGTCGCTCGACCAGACGCCGCACCGCATGGGCCTCGGCCCGCCGCACCCCCATGGTGCGGTCGCGCCCCTCCCCCATCGACTTGAAATGGCAGATCCACACCGTCAGCGGCCCGCCCGGCGTCTCCACTTCGACCTCGAGCGCGTCGCGCTTGAAGACCCGGTCGTCGATCTCCGCCCCCCAGCGCCGCAGGTCGTCGGTGTAGAGCCCGAGATCGCGATAGGTCAGCGTCGCGTTGCTCATCACCCGGATGGGAAAACCGCGCCGGCTCATCACCGCCACGTCGATGCCGCGCCGATCGTTGCCCTCGAGCAGAGCGAAATGCTCGTAGGGCTCGTCGAGCGCCTGACGCAGATAGCGGTCGTGGAACCAGCGCAGCACCTCGAGCCCGTCGACCTCCTGCAGGCACAGCACGTCGGCGTCGCAGTCGCGGATCGCCTGGGCGGTGAGCTGGCGCTGGTCGTCGGAGACGGCGACCTGGAACGCCTTCTCGATCAACCGCCCTTCGGCCTCCGACGTGTGCTCGTAGAGACCCACCGCCGAATCCGGGATCCACCGCCCGGTGCGCCGGTCGCGCTCCGAGGGGAACCGCCGGAGCAGGTTCTCGACGTTGAAGGTGGCGATGCGCAGCGGCATGGGTCGCGTCCCTCGAACCGATTCGCCCGTCGCGCCGGACGAACCGGAGACGAGCCTCACACCACTAGACCATTTTCGCATGGGCCGGCATCGGGTCCCCTGCGGAGCCGGCGACAAAAGCCGCTTTTCCGCCGGATTTCCCGCATCGACCGACGATGGACCGACGCGAGCGCCCCCACATGACCATTCCGAGACTACGTTGACGTAATGGGAAAGGTATGAGAGAGAGGTCTTCGCCGAACTTTTGATGGGTCCGCAGCGAAGGGGCGAAGTGTGGTCAGTGAGGTTCTCGAATCCCGACTCGAATCGGTTCTACCGTCGCTGTCGCGTCTCGGCGCGGTGGTGAAGTTCGACCTCGGTGCCGACGGCCAGATGGTGCTCGACGCCCGCACGCCGCCCGCGGCACTGGTCGACGATCCCGACCTCGCGGCCGACTGCACGATCAAGATCACGCAGGACAACCTGCTGAAGCTGCTGGACGGCAAGCTCGACCCGATGTTGGGATACACCCTCGGCAAGATTCGCGTGGCCGGCTCGCTCGGCATCGCGATGAAGCTCATCGGTGCGCTCGGCTGAGTGGGAGCTCGGTCGGCATTTATCCGAAATCATGGCGAGATCGTGTCATCTTTGCAACGATCGGTCTCCGCAAGGAAAGGTCTCCAGAGGCTGCGTTGACGCCTGTCCGGGGGGATGGTTAAGTCGAACAATGCGTGTGTGTACAGTGCACATATGCCAGAATTCGAACAAAAGGGGAGGGGTGGAATGTCAGTAAAGACCCACCGTAATTCGATCATCGGCCTCGTCGGTCTCGTCGCAGGTCTTTCGGCGGGCGATGCGCTCGCCGGCGGTTTCCAGCTGCGTGAGCAGAGCGCCGCTCAACTCGGCAACGCCTACGCCGGTTCCGCCGCCGCGGGCGAGGACGCCAGCACCGTCTGGTACAACCCGGCGGCCATGACCCGCCTGAAGGGCAACCAGATCTCCGGCTCCGCGACGCTGTTCATGCCGGTCGCCGAGTTCAGCGGCACGGGCATGCCGTTCGGCAACCCGTCGGGCGACGCGATCACCGACGCCGTCGGTGGGGCCACCTTCGGCTTCTGGGACTACTCGCCCGACCTGAAATTCGGCGTGAGCCTGACCTCGCCCCTCGGCATCCGCTCGGCCTACCACAACGGCTGGGTCGGCGGCCTTCAGGCGCTGAAGAGCTCCGTCACCAACGTCGAGCTGACCCCGAGCTTCGCTTGGCGTGTCGCTCCGAACTTCTCGATCGGTGGCGGCGTGACGTTCTCTTACACCGATGCGGAACTCTCGCAGCAGACCGGCTGGGCCGGTCCCGGCGCGGCGCCTCATGCCGTGGTCGAAGGTCGCGACTACTCGGCCGGCTTCAACCTCGGCGCCCTGTGGGAGATCTCGCCCTCGACCCGCGTCGGCGCGACCTACCGCTCGCAGATCGCCAACACCCTCGAAGGCACCTTCTCGTTGTTCCCGGCGAGCGGTCCGGCCTATCTGATCGTTCCCGCTTCGGCCAAGTTCCGCGTTCCGGCGATGGCCTCGATCGGCCTCGTCCACGACTTCGACTCGAAGCTGTCGATCAAGCTCGGCCTCGACTGGACCCAGTGGTCTTCGTTCAAGGATCTGGTGTTCTCGGCGCCGGTGATCGGCCTCCATTCGGTCACCCAAGAGAACTGGCGCGACAGCTGGTACGCCTCGGTCGGCCTCGACTATCGGTTCGCCCCCGGCCACACCCTGCGTCTCGGCGCCGCCTACGACACGACCCCCGTGCCGGACGTCAAGCACCGTACCGCCCGCATCCCGGACGAAGATCGCGTCTGGGTGACCGCCGGCTATTCGTGGGAGGTCAACAAGAACCTGCGTTGGGACCTCGGCTACGGCCATCTCTTCGTCAAGGACGCCAAGATCGACGAAGCCAATCCCGGCGGAGCTGCTCTGCCGCGTCTGACCGGCACCTATTCCGGCAGCGTCGACCTGATCTCCACCGGCTTCGTCTACAAGTTCTGAGGCGCCTCGGATCGTGATCCACGGCCGATCGAGTGCCAGAGGGAAGTGAAATGACCATCCCCGTGCGTCCCGCGACCGACATCCTCGATGAGGCGGTGGCGCGGTGGCCTGATCGGCCGTGCATCGACTTTCTCGGTGCCAAGTGGACTTATGCTCAGATCGGCGATCTCGTCGATCGCGCCGCGGCCGGCTTCCGCCGGCTCGGCGTCACCCGCGGGACCCGGGTCGGCCTGTGCCTGCCCAACACCCCCTACTACGTCGTCTGCTGGTTCGCGGTCCTCAGGGCCGGCGGCATCGTCGTCAACTACAACCCGCTCTACGTCGAGCGCGAGTTGAAGCACCAGATCGAGGACAGCGGCACCACCGTCATGGTGACGCTCGATCTCGAGGTGATGTATCCCAAGGTCGCCGATCTTCTCGGCAAGACTTGCCTCGAGAAGGTGGTCGTCTGCCCGATGGCGGGCATCCTGCCGCCGGTCAAGCGCATTCTCTTCACCCTGTTCAAGGGCAAGGAGCGCTCGAAGATCCCGAGCGACGCCCGCCACGTCTCCTTCGCGGCCCTCACCGCCGAGAAGACCAAGCTGGAGCCGACCAAGGTCGACCCTGTCGCCGACGTCGCCGTGCTCCAATACACCGGCGGCACCACCGGCGTCCCCAAGGGCGCCATGCTCACCCATGCGAACGTCACGGCCAACGCCGAACAGATCGTACAGTGGGTGCCGGAGACCTTCCTCGTCGGCCAACCGAAGATGCTCGGCGTGCTGCCGCTGTTCCACGTCTTCGCCATGACGGTGGTGCAGAACTTCGGTCTGCGCCTCGGTGCCGAACTGATCCTGCTGCCGCGCTTCGAGATGAAGCAGGTGATGGACGTGATCGTGAAGCAGAAGCCGACGATCTTCCCCGGCGTGCCGACGATCTACACCGCGATCAACTCCGCCGCCGAGAAGGAGGGACACGATCTCTCCTCGATCCAGGTCTGCATCTCCGGCGGCGCGCCGCTGCCCGCCGACGTCCGCGCCCGCTTCGAGAAGCTCACCGGCTGCCGACTGGTCGAGGGCTACGGCCTGACCGAAGCCTCGCCCGTCGTCACCTGCAATCCGGTGGTCGGCGAGGTGAAGTCCGGCTCCATCGGCCTCGCCCTGCCCGAGACCACCGTCTCGGTGCGCACGCCCGTCACCTCGGAAGCCGAGATGCCGGTCGGCGAAAAGGGCGAAGTCTGCGTCAAGGGCCCGCAGGTGATGCGCGGCTACTGGCGCCGCCCGGCCGAAACCGCCGAGCAGATCCACGACGGTTGGCTGCGGACCGGCGACATCGGCTACCGCGACGCCGACGGCTACGTCTTCCTGGTCGACCGCATCAAGGACATCATCATCTGCGGCGGCTACAACGTCTATCCGCGCGCCATCGAGGAAGCGCTGAACCATCACCCCGACGTCGAAGAGGTGACGGTCATCGGCGTCCCCGACAAGTATCGGGGTCAGGCGCCCAAGGCCTTCGTCAAGCTGCGCGACGACGCGACGGCGACGTCGGAAGACCTCAAGGCCTTTCTCGGCGACTGGCTCTCCAAGATCGAGATGCCGCGCGAGATCGAGATCCGTTCGGCGCTGCCCAAGACCATGGTCGGCAAGTTGTCGAAGAAGGAACTGGTGGCGGAAGAAGCGGCGAGCGCCGCCTCCACCGAATCGGGCCGACCCTGAGTCGCCCCTGCCGGATCGCGGCCGCCGGGTTTCCGGGGCCGCGACCGACGTTCGCCACCGTCGTGTGGCCGAGGTCGTCGATCGCCAATGCGATCGACGCGAGTGTGAGAAACGGCCGTTTTCGGCGACCCGCGTGTCGCCGTCGGCCGGTGTGACGTTTCGCCGAACGAACAGAAGATGGGTCCGATGTCGAATTCGCGTGACATGAAAGTGACGTATAGGGCAATATCCGGCCCCAACGTTCATCTTTCGCAGGCCGCGGAGCATCCTCGTCATGGACAAGATCTTTTCGGTCACCGAGCTGGCTCGGGATCTCGGCGTGACGCCGCGCACCATTCGCTTCTACGAGGATCAGGGTCTGATCTCGCCGCAGCGGGCGGGCAACACCCGGGTCTACACCCATCGCGACCGGGCACGGATGATCCTCATCCTGCGCGGCAAGCAGCTCGGTTTCTCGCTGCGCGACATCAAGGAATACCTGGACCTCTACGTGGTCGATGCCTCGAAGACGGAACAGGTTCAGCATCTCGCCCGCAAGGCACGCGAGCGCATCGATCAACTCGAGGCTCAGTTGCAGGCGGTCAAGACCACGCTCTCCGAACTCAGGGAGATCGAGCGAACGGCGCTCGAAACCCTGACGGAGCGCGGCACCGGTCCCGAGGCGGCGAGTGGGTGAGGCGGCGAACCGACCTCTCCTTCACGACGCCCGTCTCGTTCCTCGTCCATGAACTGGAGACACGTCGATGAAGAAGGTCGTCGTCGCGGGCTACGCCCGTTCGCCTTTCACCCTCGCCAAGAAGGGCGATCTCGCCACCGTTCGGCCGGATCGTCTCGCCGCTCAGGTGGTCGCCGGCCTCGTCGCCCGTACGGGTGTGAAGGTCGACGATCTCGAGGACCTGCTCCTCGGCTGCGCCTTCCCGGAAGGTGAGCAGGGTCTCAACATGGCGCGTCTGGTCGCCCTGATGGCCGGCCTGCCGCAGTCGGTCGCCGGCCAGACCATCAACCGCTTCTGCGGCTCGTCGATGCAATCGATCCACTCCGCCGCCGGCGCCGTCCAGATGGGTGCGGGCGAGGTCTTCGTCTGCGCCGGCGTCGAGAGCATGAGCCGCGTGCCGATGATGGGCTACAACGTCCTGCCCGACCCCGACTTCGCCGCGCAGCTGCCGGGTGCCTACATCGGCATGGGCGACACCGCCGAGAACGTCGCGGCGCGCTGGGGCATCACCCGCGCCGAGATGGAGGCCTTCGCCGTCGCCTCGCACACCAAGGCCGCCGCGGCGCGTGCCGCCGGCAAGTTCGAGGCGGAGATCGTCCCCGTCGTCGACAAGAAGGGCCGCAGCGTCTCCGCCGACGGCTGCATCCGTCCGGAGACCACCGCGGAGGGCCTCGCCACCCTGAAGCCGGCCTTCTCGGCCACCGGCGTCGTCACCGCCGGCACCTCCTCGCCGCTCACCGACGGCGCCTCCGCCGTGCTCGTCTGCTCGCTCGACTACGCCGAGAAGAACGGCCTCGAGCCGCTGGCGGCGATCAAGTCGATCGCGGTGTCGGGCTGTGATCCGGAGATCATGGGCATCGGCCCGGTCGGCTCGTCGCTGAAGGCGGCGGCGCGCGCCGGCATCGACGTCAAGTCGATCGACGTGATCGAGCTCAACGAGGCCTTCGCCGCCCAGGCGCTCGCCTGCATCCGCGACCTCGGCCTCGACCCGGCGAAGATCAACCTCGACGGCGGCGCCATCGCGCTCGGTCATCCGCTCGGCGCCACCGGCGCCCGCATCGTCGGCAAGGTCGCCTCGCTGATGAAGCGCGAGGGCCTCAAGACCGGTCTGGCCACCCAGTGCATCGGCGGTGGCCAGGGTATCGCCACCATCCTGGAGGCGCTGTGATGTCCATCACTCCCATCAAGAAGGTCGCCGTCATCGGCGCCGGCGTCATGGGTGCGGGGATCGCCGCCCAGGTCGCCAACTCGGGGACGCCCGTCGTCCTCCTCGACATCGTACCGCCCAACCTCCCCGAGGGTGGTGATCGCTCGGCGATCGCTCGAGGAGCGGTGGAGAAGCTCCTGAAGACGGATCCCGCCGCCTTCATGTCCAAGGCCGCGACGAAGCTGGTCACCACCGGCAACATCGAGGACGACATCGGCCTCCTCGCCGACTGCGACTGGATCGTCGAGGCGATCATCGAGCGCCTCGACCTCAAGCAGTCGCTCTACGCCAAGATCGACGCCGTGCGAAAGCCCGGCTCGGCGGTGTCGTCGAACACCTCGACCATCCCGCTCGACAAGCTCGTCGGCGGCCTGTCCGAGGCCTTCGCCGAGGACTTCCTCGTCACCCACTTCTTCAATCCGCCGCGCTACATGCGGCTGCTCGAGGTGGTGGCCGGCGAGAAGACCCGTCCCGAGGCGGTCGCCTCCGTCTCCGCCTTCGCCGATCATCGGCTCGGCAAGTCGGTCGTCGCCTGCAAGGACCGCCCCGGCTTCATCGCCAACCGCCTCGGCGTCACCTGGTTGCAGGCCGCCGTGGTCGAGGCCTTCGACAAGGGCCTCGCCGTCGAGGACGCCGACGCGATCATCGGCCGCCCCTTCGGCATCCCCAAGACCGGCGTCTTCGCGCTGCTCGATCTGGTCGGCCTCGACCTGATGCCGCACGTCAACGCCTCGCTCGCCGGGAGCCTGCCGAAGGAGGACATGTTCCATGACCTCTATCGTCCGGCGCCGCTGATCGAGAAGATGATCAAGGACGGCTACACCGGCCGCAAGGGCAAGGGCGGCTTCTACCGGGTCAACCGTGAGAAGAACAAGGCCAAGGAGGCGATGGACCTCGTCACCGGCGAGTACCGCGCCCAGAAGCGCGCCGACGTCGCCGCGGTGAAGTCCGCCGGCCGCTCGCTGACCAAGCTGTTCGATCACGACAGCGTCCACGGCGCCTATGCCTGGGACGTCATGGGCCGTACCCTCGCCTATGCCGCGCTGTTGGTCGGCGACGCCGCCGACGAGATCGACTCGATCGACGAGTCCATGCGCCTCGGCTACAACTGGAAGAAGGGTCCCTTCGAGCTGATCGACGACATCGGCGTCGACTGGTTCGTCGCCCGGCTCGAGAAGGCCGGCATGCCGGTCGCTCCGATCCTGAAGGCCGCAGCGGGCAAGACCTTCTATCGCGTCGAGAACGGCAAGCGTCAGGTCCTCGGCCTCGACGGCGCCTATCGCGACATGGTCCGCCCCGAGGGCGTGATCATGCTCTCCGACGTCAAACTGACCTCGAAGCCGATCCTCAAGAACGGCTCCGCGGCGCTGTGGGACATCGGCGACGGCGTCGTCTGCTTCGAGTTCACCTCCAAGATGAACTCGCTCGACCCCGACATCATCTCCCTGCTGTCGAAGTCGATTTCGTTGGTCAAGAAGTCCTACAAGGCGATGGTCGTCTACAACGAGGGCTCGCAGTTCTCGGTCGGCGCCAATCTCGGCCTCGCGCTCTTCGCCGCCAACATCGCGGCGTGGCCGGAGATCGAGAACCTGATCGCCTCCGGACAGGCCACCTACAAGGCGCTGCGCTATGCGCCCTTCCCGGTGGTCGGCGCCCCGTCCGGCATGGCGCTCGGCGGAGGCTGCGAGATCCTGCTCCACTGCTCCGCCGTCCAGGCCCACGCCGAGACCTACGTCGGTCTCGTCGAGGTCGGCGTCGGCCTGTTGCCCGGCTGGGGCGGCTGCAAGGAGATGCTGCGGCGCTGGACCGCCTACGGCCGTCTGCCGAAGGGCCCGATGCCGGTGATCGCCAAGGCCTTCGAACTGATCTCCACGGCGCAGGTGGCCAAGTCCGCCGCCGAGGCCAAGGAGATGATGTTCTTCGCGCCGACCGACGGCATCACCATGAACCGCTACCGCCTGCTCGCCGACGCCAAGGCCAAGGCCCTGGCGATGGTCGAGGGCTATGCGCCGCCGGAGGCTCCGACCTTCGTGCTGCCCGGCCCCTCGGCCCGCTCGGCGCTCGGCATGGCGGTGGCCGGCTTCGCCCGTCTCGGCAAGGCGACGCCTCACGACGTGGTGGTCTCCGATGCGGTCGCCGGCGTGCTCTCCGGCGGCGACACCGACGTGACCACCCCGGTCACCGAGGACGCGCTCTACGAACTCGAACGCGAGGCCTTCATGAGCCTCGTCCGCAACCCCGGTACTCTCGCCCGTGTCGAGCACATGCTCGAGACCGGCAAGCCGCTGCGCAACTGAGGAGCGACCGATGCCTCTCTACAAGGCTCCCCTGCGCGACATGCGCTTCTGCCTCTACGAGCTGATGGACGGCGACGGCCTGACGCAGCTCCCCGGCTACGAGGACTTCGGCCGCGATCTCGTCGATCCGGTACTGGAGGAGGCCGCCAAGCTCTGCGAGGAGGTCCTCCACCCGCTGAACCGCTCCGGCGACGAGGAAGGCTGCCACTACGACGCCGGCACCGTCCGCACGCCGAAGGGCTTCAAGGCGGCCTACGACCAGTTCCGCGAAGGCGGCTGGACCTCGATCGCCTGTGATCCGGCCTACGGCGGCCAGGGCCTGCCCTATGCCGTCGACACGCTGATCACCGAGATGATCTGCTCGGCCAACCTCTCCTTCGGCATGTATCCGGGCCTCTCCCACGGCGCCTACGTGTCGCTGTCGGGCTACGGCTCGGACGAGCTCAAGGCGAAGTATCTGCCGAAGATGGTCGAGGGCGTGTGGTCGGGCACCATGTGCCTGACCGAGCCGCACTGCGGCACCGACCTCGGCCTCTTGCGCACCGCGGCGATCCCCAACGGCGACGGCAGCTACGCCGTCACCGGCACCAAGATCTTCATCTCCGCCGGTGAACACGACCTGACCGAGAACATCCTCCACCTCGTGCTCGCCCGCATCCAGGGCGCGCCCAAGGGGGTGAAGGGCATCTCGCTGTTCCTGGTGCCGAAGTTCCTGGTGAACGAGGACGGCTCCCTCGGGGCCCGCAACGGCGCCGTCTGCGGCTCGATCGAGCACAAGATGGGCATCAAGGCCTCGGCCACCGCGGTGATGAACTTCGACGGGGCGACCGGCTGGCTGATCGGCGAGCCGGGCAAGGGCCTCAACGCGATGTTCGCGATGATGAACACCGAGCGTCTGGCGGTGGGCATGCAGGGCCTCGGCCTCGCCGAGGTGTCGCGGCAGAACGCCGTCGCCTATGCCCGCGACCGCATCCAGGGCCGTTCGCTCTCCGGCGTCAAGGCGCCGGACAAGGCGGCCGACCCGATCCTCGTCCACCCCGACGTGCGCCGCATGCTGCTCACCCAGCGGGCCTACGTCGAGGGTTGCCGGGCGCTCGGCACCTGGATCTCGGTCAACCTCGACACCGCCAAGCATCACCCCGATGCCGAGACGCGCAAGGAGGCCGACGACCTCGTCGCCCTGCTGACGCCGATCGTCAAGGCGCTGATGACCGACCTCGGTTCCGAAGTCACCAACATCGGCGTCCAGGTCTTCGGCGGCCACGGCTTCATCCGTGAACACGGTCAGGAGCAGTACGTCCGCGACGCGCGCATCACCCAGATCTACGAGGGCACCAACGGCGTCCAGGCGCTCGACCTCGTCG
>ERZ1645187.2502-NODE-2502-length-16061-cov-8.773897_pt1 | contig 16061 bp, 11 predicted proteins | sample MGYA00575352_ERZ1645187 | MGnify/ENA primary metagenome ERZ1645187 (study PRJEB40837, sample SAMN11349314) | freshwater sediment metagenome | isolation source: river sediment | host: Sediment | place: India: Wazaribad , New Delhi | collected 2017-02-21 ... | reverse complement strand
AGGATGGTTCGCCCTGCGCACCCAACGAGCCGGGCGAACTGGTGCATCGCGGCGCACTGGTCGGCATGGGCTACTGGAATGATCCGGAAAAAACCGCCGAGCGCTACAAGCCCCTGCCGGTGCACGCTCCCGGTCGCGAGGCCGGGCTGGTACTGCCGGAAATCGCCGTCTTTTCGGGCGACACGGTGCGCATGGACGAGGAAGGCTTCATCTATTTCATTGGCCGTCGCGACGAAATGATGAAGACCTCGGGCTATCGCGTCAGCCCAACGGAAGTCGAGGAGATTCTTTACGCCACCAAAATGGTGGGCGAATGCGTGGCCTTCGGCGTCGATGACGACCGGCTGGGCCAGGCGATCCAGGTCATTGCCACGCCCCCGGTCAGCGGTCAGCTGGATGTTGCTGCCTTGCTGGCCGAATGCCGCAGCCGCATGCCGGCCTACATGGTCCCGGCCGGTATCGACGTTCGCGAAGGCCCGCTGCCGCGCAATCCGAATGGCAAGATCGACCGGAAGACCCTGTCGACGGCCTGGGTCGAACAGAACAATCAATAAACGCAGCCTTCCCGCACAACACCATGAGTACTTCCCGCCCCGCCGCCCCGGTTCATGCCCCCATGAGCCAGTTTTCCAGCCAAGGCTCGCAATTGATGGTCGGCGGGTTACCGCTGGCGCAACTGGCTGAACGGGTCGGACAGACCCCGTTCTATGCCTATGACCGCAAGCTGATCAAACAGCGGGTTGCCGAATTGCGTGCCGCGCTGCCCGCCAGCGTCAAGCTCCATTTCGCCATGAAGGCCAACCCGATGCCGGCTGTGGTCGGCTATATGGCCGGGCTGGTCGATGGCATCGACGTTGCCTCGGCTGGCGAATTGAAGGTCGCGCTCGATGCCGGCACCGATCCGCGTGAAATCAGCTTTGCCGGGCCGGGCAAACGCGAGGCGGAACTCCGGCAGGCCGTTGCTGCCGGCATTCTGATCAATATCGAATCCTTCCGCGAAGTCGAACTGCTGGGCGCCATCTCCAAAGAACTGTCCCTTCCTGCCCGTGTTGCGGTGCGCGTCAATCCGGATTTCGAGCTCAAGGGTTCCGGCATGAAAATGGGCGGCGGCCCCAAGCAATTTGGTGTCGACGCCGAATTGGTTCCCGACCTGCTGGCGCTGATCGGCAAGATGGGCCTTGATTTTGAGGGGTTTCACCTGTTTGCCGGTTCCCAGAATCTGAAGGCGGAATCCATTTGCGAGGCGCAGCAGAAGTCGTACGAACTGGCGCTCAAGCTCGCTGCGCAGGCGCCCAGCCCGGTTCGCTTCCTGAACCTGGGCGGCGGGTTTGGTATTCCGTACTTCCCCGGGGAGCAGGTACTGGATCTCGCGCCCATCGGTGACAACCTGCGCATGCTGGCCAAGCGTGCCGAGCAGGATTTCCCGCAGGCATCACTGGTCATCGAGCTGGGCCGCTACCTGGTGGGCGAAGCAGGCATTTACGTCACCCGGGTCATCGACCGCAAGGTGTCGCGTGGCCAGGTTTTTCTGGTGGTCGATGGCGGACTGAACCATCACCTCTCGGCGTCGGGCAATTTCGGCCAGGTGATCCGCAAGAATTACCCGGCCGCCGTGGGCACGCAAATGAACGCCGAGCAAACCGAGGTGGCCAGCGTCGTCGGCCCCCTGTGCACCCCGCTCGACATTCTGGCCGACAAGATGCCCTTGCCCCTGGCCTACCCAAATGATCTGATTGTCATTTTCCAGTCGGGTGCCTATGGCGCGAGTGCCAGCCCCCAAGCCTTTCTCGGGCATCCAGCGGTAGTCGAAGTCCTGGTTTAGGAATCCGCTTTGGGCTATCCAGAGCGCAAACGCAGATATTGAGCTGTTTGGCATCGAACAGCCGCCCCACGCTTTTCCAGTACGACGACCGGAATGCGGCCCAAACAGCCGCATTTTGGCGCCCTCGCCTGTGCCAGAAAATTCCGCACGCAAGCCCCGTTATGCCTTTTGTCTTAACGCATGAAGTGCTCTAATTGGCTACAATGGAAACGCTTCAGACACACTCGACATTGGCATATTGTCAATAACCGGGCCAAACTGAACACTTTTTGCAAAGCGGGACTTATTTACAATATTTCATAGAGTTAGCCAATTTCCCGCAAAGGGCAACGATTGTTAGCGAGCGTGAAATACTGCCTGTATAGGCTATGCCAGAGGCAATAGAGTAAGCATTGGGTATGGGTTCATCCACGCAGTTTGTGGTGGCCTTCGGGGATATCAAACAGGTAGCCATCAGCGGTGTTCGATCAAGGCATCGGTTACCTGGTAGGCGGGATGGAGGTTGATCATCATGATCAGGCTGTTTAACCATTGGTTCTCCTGGCGCAGCGTCGCCGGAGCGATGTTCGATTTTTCATTTCTGATCCTGACACTGGTCATCGCACTCCTGTGGGTCAGTCACGGCTTGCCAATCAATGTGACCCAGGTGCTTCTTTTTTCCGTGATGTTCGCCGTGGTGATGCTGACCATCAATACGTTGCTCGGTTTTTATCAACGGACGACGTCGCGCGGATTCTCCGGCAAACGCGCGCGCTTCATGTTTTCGCTGTATTTCGCCGTGCCGGTGGCCTACGGGCTTTACATCCTGCTCCCGGTCACCACCGCCAACCGCGACCTGATGCACCTCTCCGCCATGTCGGCTGTATTCGGCATGCTGGTTACCCGGGTTAGTGCAGCCTATGCGCCGACCACCAAGATGCTGCGGCGGCGCATCATGGTGTTTGGCAGCGGCGCGCAAGCCGTTTCGGTCAAGAATGCACTTGAGCGCTCTGATCCGGCTGCCGAAATCATCGGCTTTTATCCGGGTGCGAACGAAGATTCGCCCACCGTACCCGTCAATCAGCTGCTCAGCCGCAACACACCGCTGAGCGATACGGCGCGCAACCTGAAGGTCGACGAAATCGTCGTGGCGGTCAGCGAGCGGCGGGGGGGCTCCATGCCGCTGCGCGAATTGCTGGATTGCAAGCTGCAGGGCGTACGGGTGCTCGATCTGGCCAGCCATTTCGAGCAAACCCTGGGCCAGATCCGTCTCGATTCGCTGTACGCCGGCTGGCTCATTTTCGGTGACGGTTTCCGTCAGGGCTTTGTGCGAACCTCGGTAAAACGAATTTTCGATATCGTCTGTGCCAGCATCCTGATCATCCTGTCCCTGCCGGTGATGGCTGTTGCGGCGCTGTTCATCATGGCCGAGGATGGTTTTCCGCTGCTCTATCGGCAGGAACGGGTGGGCCTCAACGGTCGTTTGTTCAATGTCATCAAGTTCCGCAGCATGCGCCGCGACGCCGAAAAGGATGGCAAGCCGATCTGGGCCCAGGCCAAGGACAACCGCGTGACCCGCACCGGCCAGATCATCCGGAAACTGCGCGTGGATGAATTGCCACAACTGTTCAGCGTGCTGAAGGGCGACATGAGCCTGGTCGGCCCGCGCCCCGAGCGCCCGTTCTTTGTCGACCAACTGACCAAGGAAATCCCGTTCTATGCCGTTCGCCACAGCGTCAAGCCGGGCGTGACGGGCTGGGCGCAGGTGCGCTATCACTATGGATCGACTGTCGAGGACTCGGCCGAGAAGCTGCAATACGACCTGTACTACGTTAAAAATCACTCCTTGCTGCTCGACATCGTGATTCTGTTTGAAACCATCGGTGTCGTGCTGACCGGCAAGGGTGCGCAGTAGGATTCCCGACCAATCAAAACCGTGAAGCCTGCCACCTCATGAGCAGTCCGGACACCTCGCTGATCTCGTGGAGTTTCGCCCTCGCCGCCTTGGGTTATGTTCTCCTGGCCGGCTATCTGGTGTCGTTCGGCAGCAGCTGGCGAGCCAGCCTGCGGGCACGGCGCATCGTCATCGCGGCCGGGTTGTCGGTGCTGTGGGCGTGCCTGTCGTGGCTTGCCGTGTGGACACCCGGCCCGCTGCCCGTCATTGCCGCCAGCGTGCTCGATGTATGCCGTTACGGCATGTGGTACGCCTTCTTGCTTGCACTCCTCTCCCTGCCTGCCGACGGCAGTGCCGGAAAAGCGGCGGTGGCGCCGTGGTTGCCCAATCTCTGCTGGCTGCTGGTTGGTTCCGGAATCGTGCTGCAACTCGGCCTGCTGACGGGCTGGATCAAGCCGGATGAGTGGCAAAGCGGCCTGGTATTTCTCGGGCTGGCCGAAGCGGTGGTCGGACTCATTCTGGTCGAACAGCTGTTCCGCACGGTTTCCGAAGATTCGCGCTGGAATATCAAGCCCTTGTGTCTCGCCCTGCTCTTTCAGTTCGGCTTCGACCTCTACCTGTTTGCCGATGCCCTGATGTTCAACCATGTCGATGGCGACGCCCTTGCCGTGCGTGGCTTCGTTCATGCTGCAACGGTACCGCTGCTCATGCTGTCGACCGAACGCAGCAAGGACTGGACCTCGAAAATCCGTATTTCACAAAAGGCGGCCTTCCATTCGGTAACCCTGTTCGCCTCTGGCATTTACCTGCTTTTCATGGCCAGCGTCGGTTATTACGTTCGCTATTTCGGTGGCGAATGGGGGCGTGCCCTGCAGCTCGCCCTGGTGGTGGCGGCCATGCTCGGGCTCGGCATACTGCTGGTCTCCGGATCGATCCGTGCCAAGGTCAAGGTTCTCGTCGGCAAGCATTTTTTCCATTACCGCTACGACTATCGCGAGGAATGGCTGCGCTTCACGCAAACGCTGAATGCCCAGGATTCTCCGCAATCCATGGGCGAGCAGGTGATCCGCGGCCTGGCCAACATGGTGGAAAGCCCGGCCGGCTCCCTGTGGCTGCGCGAAGCCGGACAGGTCAGCTACTGCCAGACCGCACGCTGGAACCTGCCGAGCAACCCGGCTATCGAGCAGCCGGATTCACCGCTTTGCAAGTTCCTGCTCGACAGTGGCTGGATCATCAATCTGGAGGAATATCGCTGCTTCCCGGGCCGTTACAGTGGCCTCGAAATTCCAGCCTGGATTTCCGCCTTGCCCAATGCCTGGCTGATCGTCCCGCTGATGGTGGGGCATGACATGCAGGGTTTCGTCATCCTGGCCAGTTCGCGCACCCCGATCAACGTGAATTGGGAAGTCAATGACCTGCTGCGCACTGCCGGCTGCCAGGCGGCGAGCTTCCTGGCCAAGATGCAGGCGACCGAGGCGCTGCTCGAAGTACGCAAGTTCGACGCCTTCAACAAGATGTCGGCTTTCGTGGTGCACGACCTGAAGAACATCGTCACCCAGTTGTCGCTGATGCTGAAGAATGCCGAAAAGCACCGCGACAACCCGGAATTCCAGCAAGACATGCTGATGACGGTCGACCACGCCGTCGAACGTATGCGCCAGTTGATGCTGCAGCTGCGCGAAGGGGCCAAGCCGCCCGGGGGTATTTGTGGCGTCAATCTGGTCGACGTCATCCAGCGTATCCAGAAGGACAAGCATTCCCAGGGGCGCCAGATCGATGTCAGGTTCGACGAGCGGCTGGTCGCCCGCGGGCACGACGAGCGGCTGGAGCGCGTTCTCGGGCACCTGGTTCAGAATGCCCTCGATGCCTCGGCGCCGGACGGCAAGGTGTGGGTCACCATCGAGCGCCAGAACGACAAGGCAGCCGTCGAGGTGGGCGACACCGGCCACGGCATGTCGCAGGAGTTCATCCGCGACCGCCTTTTCAAACCTTTCCAGAGTACAAAGGCGGCAGGCATGGGCATCGGCGCCTATGAAAGTGCCCAATACATCCGCGAATTGGGCGGTGAAATGCTTGTCGATAGCGAACCAGGCAAGGGAACCCGCATGCGGGTAATCCTCCCCTTGTTTGTCATAAGAACGGAATCGGACCTCCGAGAAAGAGAAGCTGCGTGACGACCGAACGGCCCCGCCCCCTGCTCATCGTCGAAGACGACCTGGCGCTGCAAAAGCAGTTGCGCTGGTCATTCGACCAATACGAGACCCTGACCGCCGCGGATCGTGAAAGCGCGCTGGTGCAGATTCATCGCCACTCGCCTGCCGTCGTGACGATGGACCTCGGGCTGCCCCCCGATGCGGACTCGGTCTCCGAAGGTTTCCGCCTGCTCGAGGAAATCCTCGCCGCCGCCCCGGACACCAAGGTCATTGTTCTGACCGGCCAGAACGATCACAGCAACGCCCTGCGGGCCATCGGCCTGGGGGCTTACGACTTCTTCGCCAAGCCATTCGAGCCGGAATTGCTCGCCCTGACTGTCGACCGTGCATTCCGGCTGTACGACTTGCAGCAGGAAAACCGCCGCCTGCAGGAAAGCCATCATCCCACCGCGCTGGGCGGCTTGATCACCCGCGACGCCGGGATGCAAAAGGTCTGCCGGACCATCGAAAAGGTAGCCTCCAGCAATGCAACGGTGCTCCTGCTGGGTGAAAGCGGCACCGGCAAGGAGGTGCTGGCGCGGGGCCTGCACGAATCATCGCCCCGTTCGAAAGGGCGTTTTGTTGCCATCAACTGCGCGGCCATTCCCGATAATCTGCTGGAAAGCGAGTTGTTCGGGTATGAGAAAGGGGCCTTTACCGGTGCCGCCAAAACTACGCCAGGCAAGATCGAAACGGCCCACGGCGGCACATTGATGCTCGATGAAATTGGCGACTTGCCGATGCCGCTACAGGCCAAGCTCCTGCGTTTTCTGCAGGAACGGGTGGTCGAGCGGCTCGGCGGCCGCCAGGAGATTCCGGTCGACGTCCGCATTGTCTGCGCTACGCACCAGGATCTGAAGGCCCAGATCAGCGACGGGCGCTTCCGTGAGGATCTGTACTATCGCCTGGCCGAGATCGTCGTTCAGATTCCGCCACTGCGCGAGCGCAACGGTGATGCCGCCTTGCTGGCGCATGCCTTCGTCCGCAAGTTTGCCGATGAGCAAAAACGCGGCAACATGAGCATCGGCGAGGATGCCATTCGGGCGATTGAGGCCCACCGCTGGCCGGGCAATATCCGCGAGCTGGAAAACTGCCTGAAGCGCGCCGTGATCATGGCCGATGGCTCGCGTATTACACGCGAGGATATCGGACTCGACTGCGAGGCCGATTCCGGGTTCATCGACTTGCGCAAGGTCCGCGACGAGGCGGAACGTCAGGCCATCGTCACGGCGCTGGGGCGCACCAACAACAATCTTGTCAAAACGGCCGAGATGCTCGGCATCAGTCGTCCGACCCTGTACGACCTGATGCATCGACTCGGTTTGAAATCGCAGCATTCCTGAAAGAGACTGATCATGAAGAACGTGAAGATGAACAAGACCGTATCCGCCCTGTTGATCGCCCTGATGATCGCGGCCTGCGGTGGCGAGTCGCCGGACAAGCTGATTGCATCCAGTAAGGAATACCTGGCCAAGAACGACAGCAAGGCGGCCGTCATTCAGTTGAAGAATGCCCTGCAGCAAAACCCCAACCTGGGCGAAGCGCGTTTCCTGCTCGGCTCGGCACTGCTCGACAGCGGCGACCTTTCCGGCGCCGAAGTCGAGTTGCGCAAGGCGCTCGAACTGAAGCACCCGGCCGATGCCGTCGTGCCGCTGCTGGCCCGAGCCATGCTCAGTCTTGGCCAGGCAAAGAAACTGGTCGATGAGTTCGGCAAGACGACGCTCGCTTCGGGTGAACCGCAGGCCGCCCTCAAAACGACCTTGGCCACAGCCTATGCCGGCCTGGGCAAAGCTGAGGAGGCCAAGACACTGCTTGCCGAGGCACTGGCTGCCTCGCCGGATTATGTTCCCGCCCGCCTCGCCGACATTCGCCAAACCATTGGCCAGCAGGACATTGCCGGGGCCAAAGCCAAAATCGATGGTTTGCTCGCCCAGAAGCCGGAAAACGCCGATGCGCTCTTCATGAAGGGTACTTTGCTTGCCATGGACGGGGATGCGGCCTCGGCGCTGACCCACTATCAGAAAGCCATCGCGGCCAATCCCAATTTCCTGCCGGCGTACACGGCAACCATCTTCTCGCTGCTGCAGGGCAACAAGATGGATGAAGCCGTCAAACAGCTGGAGGCGCTGAAGAAGATTGCGCCGAAGAATCCGCAATCCTATTTCCTCGACGCGCAGGTGAATTACCAGCGCAAGGAGTTCAAGGCAGCGCGCGAATCGGCCCAGCAACTGCTGCGTTTCTCGCCCAACAATCCGAACAGCCTGCAGATTGCCGGCGCCATCGAATATCAGCTCGGTTCCTTCCTGCAGGCGGAAACCTATCTGGCCAAGGCACTGCAGGGCTCGCCCAACCTGCCCCTGGCGCGCCGGCTGCTGATTGCCAACTACCTGCGTGCCGGCAAGCCGGCCAAGGCGCTGGAGACCCTGGAGCCTGTTCTCGGCCAGATCGACAAGGATTCGACCTTCCTGACCCTGGCAGGCCAGGCCTATCTGCAGAACGGTGAAGCGAGCAAGGCTGCCGAATATTTCGCCAAAGCCAGCAAACTGGATCCGGAAAACAGCAACAAGAGAACCTCGCTGGCCATCGCCCATATGGCACAAGGCAATGCGGAGGCCGGCTTCCAGGAGTTGCAACAGATTTCAGCCGAGGACAAGGGAATCATGGCTGACCTGGCCTTGATCACCGCCCATCTGAAAAACAACCAGCTGGACAAGGCCCTGCAGGCCATCGACGTTCTGGAAAAGAAGCAGCCGGACAACCCGGCTACCCATAATCTGCGCGCCCGTGCCCTCCTCGCCAAGAAGGACATCGCCGGCGCCCGCAAGAGCTTTGACAAGGCCTTGTCGATCAACCCGACCTTCTTCCCGGCAGTTGCCAGCCTGGCCGGCCTCGATCTGGCGGACAAGAAGCCGGAAGAGGCACGCAAGCGTTTTGAAGCGGTGATCTCGGCCGACCCGAAGAACACGCAGGCCCTGCTCGCCTTGGCCGAACTGACCGCAGCCAGCGGCGGCAGCGTGGACGAAGTGAGCAATCTGATCGGCAAGGCAGTGACGGCTGCCCCGACCGAAGTCGGGCCACGCCTCGCCCTCATTGGACATTTGCTCAAATCGAAGGACAACAAGAAAGCGCAGACTGCCGCCAACGATGCCGTTGCCGCCATGCCCGACAAACCGGAAATTCTCGATGCACTGGGCAGGGTGCAGATGATTACCGGCGATCTGAACCAGGCATCAACCACCTATGGAAAGATGGCCGGGCTGCAACCCGCATCGCCGCTACCGCTCTTCCGTCAGGCCGAGGTCCATTTTGCCAACAAGAATCAGGAAGACGGCGCCAAGAGCCTGAAGAAGGCACTGGAAATCAAGCCCGACATGATCGAGGCCCAGCAGATCCTGGTTCAGCTTGCCCTGGAAAAGAAGAATGTTGCCGAAGCCTTGGGCATTGCCAAGACGGTTCAGAAACAGCGACCGAAAGAGGCAGCCGGTTATCAGCTTGAAGGCGCGATCCATGCCTCCAATCAATCCTGGCCGCAGGCTGTCGATGCCTTCCGTTCCGGCATGAAAGCTGCGCCATCGAACGATCTGGCCGTCAAGCTGCATAGCGCCCTGCTCGCTGCCGGCAACAAGGCCGAAGCGGAAAAACATGCCAATACCTGGCTCAAGGAGCACCCGAAGGATCCGATGTTCCGCGTGTACCTGGGCGACCTTGCTTCGGCCAGCAAGAACTGGGGACAGGCCGTCAGCCAGTACCAGAGCGCACTCAATATTCAGCCCAACAATGCCTTGATCCTCAACAATCTGGCCTGGGCTGCCGGGCAGGCCAAATCGCCCAAGGCGATCGAATACGCCGAGAAGGCGAACCAGTTGGCGCCCGATCAGCCGGCTTTCATGGATACCCTGGCCATGCTTCTCGCCGAGCGCGGAGAAAGCGGCAAGGCCATCGATCTGCTGCGCAAGGCGCTGCTCAAGTCTCCGCAGGCTTCGGCCATCCAGTTCAACCTGGCAAAAGTACTGATTGCTGCGGGCAAGAAGGACGAGGCGCGGACCGAGCTCGATGCCCTGGCCAAGCTGGGCGACAAGTTCCCGGCGCAGGCAGAAGTCAGCCAATTGCTCAAATCACTGTAAACTCATTCGTCTCAACTATTACCTTTGTGAATAACAGGAATAATCAATGACCACCATTGCTGTTGTTGGCCTCGGCTACGTCGGTTTGCCACTTGCCGTCGAGTTCGGAAAGAAATTCCGGACCATCGGCTTCGATCTCTCGGCAGAAAAGATCGCCTGCTATAAAAAGCACTACGACCCGACGGGCGAAGTCAGCACCGAAGACCTCAAAGCGGCCACCCTGCTGGAGGTTGGCACGGATGCCCGTGCCTTGCAGGAAGCCGACTTTGTCGTGGTTGCCGTGCCAACGCCGGTCGATGATGCACGCCAACCCGACTTCTCCCCGCTGGTGGGCTCCTCGACATCCGTTGGCCGCAATCTGAAGCAAGGGGCCATCGTGGTTTTCGAATCGACGGTTTACCCCGGCGCTACGGAAGAAATCTGCATTCCGATCATTGAAAAGGAATCAGGCAAGGTCTGGAAGAAGGATTTCTTCGTGGGTTACTCGCCGGAGCGCATCAACCCGGGTGACAAGGAACGCACCGTTACCAAGATCGTCAAGGTGGTGTCCGGTGACACACCGGAAACGCTGGCCAAGGTCCAGGAAATCTACGGCAGCGTGATTACGGCAGGGGTCTATCCGGCCTCTTGCATCAAGGTGGCCGAGGCAGCCAAGGTCATCGAAAACACGCAGCGCGACCTGAATATCGCCCTGATGAACGAACTGGCCATCATTTTCGACCGCCTGGGCATCAATACGCTGGAAGTTTTGCAGGCTGCAGGTACCAAGTGGAATTTCCTGCCTTTCCGCCCGGGCCTGGTCGGCGGACACTGCATTGGCGTCGATCCCTACTATCTCACCCACAAGGCGCAACAGGTGGGCTACCACCCGGAAGTGATCCTGGCGGGGCGGCGGATCAACGATGGCATGGGCAAATTCATTGCCGAGAAAACGATCAAGCAAATGGTGCGCAATGGCCATCCGGTCAAGGACAAACCCATCATCGTTCTCGGCCTGACCTTCAAGGAAGACTGCCCTGACCTGCGTAACTCGCGGGTCATCGATGTCATCGAGGAACTGCAATCTTATGGTGCACGGGTCGTCGTCCATGACCCGGTAGCAGAAGCCGCCGAAGCCCGGCATGAATATGGGGTGGATCTGGTTGCCTGGGATGACTTGCCGAAATCTGCGGCCATCGTCGTTGCGGTCAGCCACCGCGAATTCAAGTCGCGGAAAACCGCAGACTTTTTGTCTAAACTGGAAACAGACGGGGTCATCACCGACGTCAAGAGCATGCTGGATCCGGCAGACTTTGCCGCCAGCAACGTAGCAGTCTGGCGCTTGTAATTTCCGGACAAGAGACCATGAAGCACTCAACCAATCCATTCAGACCACGTACCGGGTGGATGTTGGGTGCTGTGCTGTCTGTTGCGAGCCTTTCGGCAAGCGCCATGGAGCAGCAATCGCCCTCACGCGCTGCCGATCTGCGGGTGGAGGCGCGCAATTTCGAACATGGCGAAAACGGTTACCCGCGCACGCCGGAAAAAGCCGTTGAACTGTACTGCGAAGCAGCTCGCCTCGGCGATAGCGAAGCCCAGTACAACCTGGGATGGATGCTGGCCAATGGGCGCGGCATTCCGCGTGACGATTCGACCGCAGCCTATTTCTTCAGTATGGCGGCCAAGCAAGGCGACAAGCTGGCCGAGCGCATGCTGAAACAGGTTGGCGAGCCGCCACAGAAGGCACCTCAATGCCTGTTTGACAGTGAAGGTGAAGACATCGCGGCAGCGATGCCGGCCGACCAGCGGAAGATCCACGAATTGGTGACCAAGCTGGCCCCGGAATACGGTATCTATCCACGACTGGCGATGGCGATCATCCGTACCGAATCGAATTTCAACCCCGGAGCTGTGTCACCGAAAAATGCGCAGGGCCTGATGCAGCTGATTCCGGAAACCGCTGAACGCTTCAACGTCAGGAAACCATTCGATCCGGAACAGAACATTCGTGGCGGGATGGCTTACTTGCGTTGGCTGCTGGCTTACTTCAAGGGGAATGTCGCACTGGTCGCCGCTGCCTATAACGCGGGAGAAGGCGCGGTGAACCGCTACGCCGGGGTTCCGCCCTATGCCGAGACCAAGGGTTATGTCAGGCGTATCCGCGAACTTTTCCAAAAGGACGAGCATCCGTTTGATCCGAGTATCACGACGCCCTCGCCCGAGTTACCGCGAATCCTCAAGAGCAGGTTGATGTGAGCGCTTTCCGGCTTCTTGCCCTGCTCCTGGTGTGCCTGTCTTGCAGCCCGGCCCGGGCCAATGAGGCACAAGGCATTGCCGAGACAATCGAACGGATAAAGCCGTCAATCGTGGTGGTCGGGGTGTACAACAAGCTGGCTTCCCCCCCCTTTCAGATGCGGGGCACCGGCTTCGTGGTCGGGAGTGGCAATCAGGTGGCAACCAATGCCCATGTCTTACCTGAAACCACCGATTCTGAAACCCGCTTAAGCATCTTGATACCAGGCCACTCGCCCGAAACCGCGCAGTTAAGGCCAGCGGCAGTCGCCAGCAAAGATATCGAACACGACCTCGCCGTACTGAGCATCGCTGGTAAACCACTACCGGCATTGCGAATCGTTAATTCTGACTCGGTAAGGGAAGGACAGGCCATTGCCTTTACGGGGTTTCCGATTGGCGGCGCCCTGGGATTCTCACCGGTAAGCCATCGCGGCATGGTGTCGTCGATTACACCCATTGTTTTGCCCAGCGGGAATTCACGGCAACTTAACCCAAAGCTCATTCAGCAAATGAAACGCGGGGCATTCCGGATTTTTCAACTGGATGCGACGGCATATCCCGGCAATAGCGGCAGCCCCGTTTTTGACATCAATTCCGGCGAGGTGATTGGCGTGATCAACATGGTCTTCCTCAAGGGACTCAAGGAATCCGCACTGACTCATCCCTCCGGCATCAGCTATGCAATTCCGGCCAATTTTCTTGGCGAACTGATCCGCCAATCTGCACCCTGAACAACATGTCGAATTTCTTTACACACCCTGCCGATGAGCATCGAAAACGATGCCTAGAGCGCTGTTTTGAAGAGAATTTGCTTAGCCGGTACATTTCTTGCATATACGTACCCAAGAACGGGCATCTGAACCAGATGCCGCAACCATGATTCAGGAGCCTATCGTGACCACACAACAACAATTCGATCAGGAACAACTCGAGAAGCACGAGGGATTGGCAAAAGATAAATCCTCGCTGTCTCCCGGTCGCCGTCGGCTGATTCAAGGTGTTGGTGCAGCCCCCATCCTGATGGTTTCGGGTCGGTCCGCGTTGGCATGCAATCCAGATACCGACAAATGCGCACTTTCACCCATGGCATGGATGTCCGTCCATCCCAATAACAAAACCGCAACCGTTCAACTGTCACACAGCGTTGGCTGCAACTTCCTGGGCCGATCGCCTGGCTACTGGACACCCAACAAGTCGGGAAAAACATTTCAGGGGCCGTGGCCCATCGGCGTTACCCCTTTTACCAAACTGGAATGGTACAAACGGGATGGACGGACGAAAAAGTGCACCTCGACCAAAATCTCCAAGCTCTGGAATCCCGCCAACTGGAACAAGTATTACGGTCTGCCATTCAATGACGACTGCAACGGCGGCCAGGACGTTGGCTGGATGACCGGCAGCAGGCTTCCATTCGGTAGCGACCCACGGTCCATCAGCAGGATACTGATCGATGAGGCAGGCACCGAGTTGTGGCATTTCTGTGCCGCGTATTTGAATGTCTTGACCTACCCAGGCCAATACGCACTTACCATGGAAGAACTAACCAATCTGTTCAACTCCGGAACCCTGGTTCCCGGTGGCCGGAAGCTTTACTCAAGTGAAATCAAAGCCTTCCTTGATCAAACCTGGGCATAGAGAAATACCATTCTTTATTCCACGCCGATGCCTTTAAGAACAATCGGGTCAAGTGACTTTATCGGCATCACCTTTGATGATGAAGACGACTCTGTGGTTTTTCTGCCCTATTCGGGTGAGGTTTTGCTGGTGAACAGCCATGCACTGCACGGCTTGTCGAATTCGAACGAATCCCGGACTGATCAGCAATCCGCCGAACTGGCGGACTTTCTTGGCCATCTTGGCGTAAATGTCAGCTGAATTGGCCGTCGGCATTTATTGCCCTTAGAATGCCGGAATGAATTTTGCCCCACTGGCTGCTCTTCCTCAGGCAGCCATTGAATCCGGTTTGCGAAAGGGTGGCGTTTGTCTTGACGTCGGGACTTTTCGCTTTCGCGTCCGCAGCAATTGCAGCGTTCTGGCTGACCCGCTTTACCAGCTTTATTCCGCTTACCCAGCCAGCCTGGACACCAGTGTTCTGGTAGATTTCGAAATAGAACTCCGCAGGAAGCAAAAGTTTTGGGCTAGAGAAGTTGAATTCATTTGGGAAGGCAAGTCGCCCTTTCCGCCACTGCCCATTTCACAAACTCACCCCCTGTTTGAATGGGGGCTGAACTGGGTGATTGCCACGCTGTCCGGCAATGATGTGGTTATCCACTCGGCCGTGGTCGAAAGGAATGGCTGGGCCTTGATTCTGCCTGGTGACCCGGGCTCCGGAAAAAGCACGCTCTGCGCAACACTCGCCCTCGATAATTGGCGCCTGCTCTCGGATGAACTGACGATAATCGACAGGAACACACTGGCGGTACGCCCCGTCCCTCGCCCCATCAGTCTCAAGGACCAGTCCATACGGCTTGTTCAATCCACTTTCCCAGACACTTACCTTACCAAGCCAATCAGCGATACCCGCAAGGGTGATATCGCTTACGCCAAACCTTGCGACCGGTCTGTTTTGGCAGTGGACCAAACCGCCCCGATCGGGATGATTCTTTACCCCAGATACAAACCTGAATCCCCTTTGGAAATCACCCCCATATCGAAAGCCTTTGCACTCGCCAAATTGCTTGAGAATACGTTTAACGTGGGGCTACTGGGCAAACAAGGCGTTGTCGATGCGGCAAGGGCGATCGATAACGCCAAGTGTTTCCAGATCAGCTATAGCCGCTTCGATGACCTACTGCCTTGGTTGAACAACGAATGCCCTGCCCCTCGCTAGCGAGTCTTCTGGGACGCAATATTCCGGCGCATATCGACGAAAAATGCTGGAAGACGCTGATCCAATCAGCCCGCCAAAGCGATTTGCTGGGGCAATTGGGAGCAAGCCTTACAAACTCAGGGCTCGATCTGGACTGGCGTATCCAGCGAGCCTTCGATCTGGAACTTTTGAGCTCACAACGACGAACCGAGGCTGCGCTTTGGGAGCTGAAGGTCATCCGGAACCTGGTACCCCGTGCCATCCCAATCGTTGTGCTGAAGGGATGCGCCTATGCGCTCGCGGGTGACGTTAACGCAAAAGGACGGCTGTTTTCCGATATAGATCTCCTCATACCAGCGGCTTTTCTCGGCGATGTTGAATCAGCGTTGATTTCGGGTGGTTGGAAGCCCTCTGCAGTCAGTACCTACGACCAGCATTACTATCGCAACTGGATGCACGAGATACCGCCAATGGAGCATGTGCGGCGCCATACAGTAGTCGATCTGCACCACGCAATCGTTCCGACAGTTTCGCGCTATGCGTTTGACCCAACCCCGCTGTTCGATCAGGCAACGGAGGTCTCTTCCGGGCTGTTCGTTCTTTGCCCGAAGGATCGCGTCATTCATAGCTGCCTGCACGCCTTTCTCGAAGGCGTCCCCAGCAAGGCACTTCGTGATCTGTATGACATCAGTTGTTTGCTCAGGCAGCATTTTGCGAATGAGCCAGAGATAGAAGCGCTACTATCCAGAAGCGAGGAACTTGGAGTCAAAGAGCTTGTTCGCGATGCAATTACCGCATCCGCCACTATCTTCATGGACGAAAAGCCACAAAACCTCTCGCAAGCCACGCTACGCAGCCAATTACTGGCCACTGCTGCCTTCAGCACGATTGGTGCCTCGCCATGTGGACACATCGGGGCACAGTGGCTATTGGCACACTCACATTGGATGAAGATGCCTTACAAGCT
>ERZ1645187.2501-NODE-2501-length-16061-cov-10.241722_pt1 | contig 16061 bp, 9 predicted proteins | sample MGYA00575352_ERZ1645187 | MGnify/ENA primary metagenome ERZ1645187 (study PRJEB40837, sample SAMN11349314) | freshwater sediment metagenome | isolation source: river sediment | host: Sediment | place: India: Wazaribad , New Delhi | collected 2017-02-21 ... | reverse complement strand
CACCGCGTAGGCGACCTGCCAAACCGCGTCGAACGGCACCGTGTCCTTGGGGGCGACGAGCGTGCCCTTCCAGTCGATCCGCGCGAGACCGGGCTTGGCGGCATCCTTGTCGGCCTGGATGGTCTGCGTCAACAGCACGCAGGAGAAGAGAAGCGCCACCAACGCCACCAGCAGGATCACCTTTTCGTAGTGATCCCGGATCCAATCGTTTTTCCCTCGGGGTGCCTGGCTCACGGATTTTCCTCCCCTTTCGCGACATCGACGGCGGTTTCGGCAAAGCGATACAAATCGACTTCCAGACGTACGTTGGGCAGTTCCTGACCGGCCACGATGCGCAATTCGCGCGGCAGGATCTCCGCTTCTTCCCGGGCGACGGGCGCGGCGGCGCCGGGGGCCAGCCAACCCGCCGTCGAGGCGGGACGCCCCGTTGCCGGGGCGGCTTCTTCCGCCTTGGGAGCCGGGGCCACCACGGCGGGACGGGCGGAATTCACGATTTCCAGCTTGGTGACCACCACGAACGGCGCGCCCTTGGCCAAGCGGTCGAGCACCTTCCAGTTGGCCGCATCCTGCGCGCGGTACGACAGCACGTAGTGTTCCTTGGTATAGAGTCCCAGCGGATCGGTCGCCAGTTCCACGCTGGGCGCGGCCGTCGTCGCCTCGGGACGGTTCCGCGTACTGCGGCGGCCGTATTCCTCCTCCACGGGCGCGACCTGCGCGTCCTTTTCGAACACCGTGCGGTCCACCGAAATCAATTCGCCGATGCCGGCCTCGTAGAGAATCTCGCACAGCGTCTTGATGGAATTGAGCTGGTCCACCAAGCGGCCCATTTCCTCTTCGGCCGGCAGGTTGCCTTCCGCGTAGCGCTGGAAACCAAAAGCGAAGTTGACGGGCAAAACCACGGACTTCGCGCGCGCGCCGTTCACGAGCCGGCGGAGCGTCTCTTCCATCAGCTGGCGGAAGCGGTCGCGGGTGACGGGTTCGGCGGCCCGCTGCCCCTTCTTCATGGATCCTTGGAGCCCTTCCAGATATTCCTGATAGATACCCAGCTGCTTGCCCATGGCCTGGACGTTGCCGTCCGAGGGAAACGTCGCGCGGTTGGTCAGCCGTTGCAGCTGGTTTTGAACCGAGGCCAGCTTCGCAAAGCCGTCGGCATAGCGCCCTTTCGCGCTGAACAACAGATAGAAAAGAACGACGGCCAGCAGCAGGACGACCAGTCCGCCGACCAGCAGGGGCATGTGTTTGCGGTTCATAGTGCCTGCGGCTCCTTCAAAACGGCCAGGATTTTGAATTCCAAGGTGCTGGCATCCGAACGCGCCGGCGGCTGCCAGATGATTTCCGTTTGTTCGGAAAACCACTTGGATTCGCGCAGCTGGTCGCGGTATTTCCCGACCGCCTCGCTCTTGATGCGATCCTGGTAGCCCATGCCTTCGATTTCAATGCCGGCGACGGTCTCGCCGGCGACGGCAGTCGCGGGAGCCGCGGCGGACGGCGTTTCCGCGGCGGCGCCCGGCAGCGCGGCCAGCGGACGCACGCGGGTCAGCCACATGCCTTCCGGCAACGGCGCGCTGATGGATCCCAGCAGGTTCCGCCAGACGCCGCGGCGCGATTCCAGAGACGTCAACTCGCCGATCTTGCCTTCGACTTCGGCCACGGAAGCTTCGACGCCTTTCAGCGTCTTTTCCACGCCGGACAATTCGCCGACGCGCGCGTCGATCCGGGAACGGATGTCGTCCGCCACGCCCGCCATGCGGGAATAGAAGGAAATCCAAACCAGCAGGGCCACCAAGGCGGCCGCGGCCGCCAAGGCGAAGAGCGGCTGTTTGCGCTTGAATTTCTTTTCTTCCTCCGCCTTCGGGGGCAGCAGATTGATTTCGATGGGGCACGTGTGCATCTGGCGCAAAGCCAGGCCCGCCAATTGCCCCATTTCGCACGCATGCGCCCCTACCTGTTCGGCGGGGATCTGCTCCGAAACCGCCACGTTGTTGAACGGGTTGAAGTAGTCCGTCTCGATGCCGAGCTTTTCTTTCAGGAACGTGTCCGTGTAGGGAATCACGGAACTGCCGCCCGTCAGCAGCAGCAGCGACGGCTGCTGGCCGCCTTGCTGGCTGCGGTAGAAATTGATCGACCGGTTCAGTTCCTGGTGCAGGCGCGTCATCATGCTGCGCACGCTCTTGGACACCTTGTCGACCGTCTCGCTTTGCGGCCCTTCGTAGGCGCCGCCGAAGGCCACGTAGGCGTGCGCCTTCTTCATCGCTTCGGCGTCGTCGAACGAGATGCTGAACTCGTTCATGATCGCCTGCGTGATCTGGTTGCCCGCCACGGGAACGCTGCGGCTGAACACGCGGCCCGCCTCGATGAAAATCAGGTCCGTCGAGCGCGCGCCGATGTCCACGACCAGCGTGCACGGCGGCAGGTTGTCGTAGTTGTAGCGCACGGCGTTGTAGAGCGCCATCGGCGCCACGTCCACCAAGTTCGGCTCCAGCCCCGTGAACCGCACGCAATCGACGATGCTCGCGATGATGTCCGACTTGATCGCCGCCAGCATCACGTCCACGTCGCCGGTGGCGCCGCTGATGAGCTGGTAGTCCCAGACCACCTCGTTCATGGGGAACGGCACGTTCTGCTGCGCTTCGTACTGGATGATCTGGTAGACCTTCTCCGGCTCGACCGGCGGCAGCTTCACGAACCGCGAAAAGACCGCATGGCCCGAAATGGACACCTGCACCGGTCCGGGCTTGCAGCCGGACTCGCGGATCAGGTCGTGGATGGTCGTGATGATGTATTGCGAGCGGTCCGTGTCGCTCTGGGGATCGACGCCCAGATCGCTCACGGCATAGCGGGTCATTTCCATCCCGCCCCGCACGTCCACGAACTCGGCGAGCTTGAGGCTGTGCGACCCGATGTCCAACGTCAATATGGGCTTCTTGGCCATGGAACGATTCCTTGCTGGGAGATTTACCGTGCGGCGGCGGCCACCGGCTTGATCGCCTCGTACATGTCGTAGTCCACGAAAGAGAACGGCGTCTGCGAACGGTTCAGCAGCACCCCGTCGACGGGCGTGAACCGATCCCACCAGTTCGGCGTCTGGGCGGTGGACTCCGTCGCCAGCACGGCGCCGCGGGCCTTGACGACCAAGGCGACCTGCTCCACGCGACCCATCCGCGCCAGGGTGCTCGGATGCAGGAACATGTCGCTGTAGTGGCGGCCTTTGGCGACGTTCACGTAGGTGACCGTGCCGCGGAACATCACCTCCGCGCCCTTGTTGCTCTGGTCCTTCATGTAAACGTAATACGTGAATTCCAGCTCGTCGATCCAATCCGGGGCGGTTTCGTATTCCACCATCACGCGCCACCAGTCCGGCTGCCGGGCCGAGGCTTGGCTGGCCGTCGCGGTGCGGAACACCGGCGTCTTGGTGCCGGGCACCGGCGCCATCTTGCGGATCTTGATGACATCGGATCCGGCGCTGGGAGCGGCGGCGGCCATCTGGGCCCAAGCGGTTCCGGCGGCCAATACCAACGCGGCGAACAATGCAACCCCGAGCCCCACCTTGGATCGAACGGAATGATTCATTCTTCCTGCCTCCTCAACACCGAATTCCGAGCCGCAAAAGCCGTCATGGCCTGCCTGCACAATTTTCGGGAGTATAGGCGCACCGGCCGTTTTTCGTCAACCGCCATTTCCCGTTGCCGTGCAAAATCGTTTGCCGCCCGGCGGGGTCAAGCGTTTTCAAACCAGCCGGTTGAAAATCCGCGCCCGGGGACGGTGCGCCAGCACCGCGCTCGTGCTCATTTCGGGTTCGAGCATGTCGGAGTCCGTCACCGTCACGCCGATGCGTTCCGCGGCGGTCCATTCGCAGATCTTCCGGCTCAGGCCCATATCGGGGCACGACGGATAGCCCGGACCGAATCGCGCCCCGGTTTTTCCCCCGAACGGTTCGAGCATTTTCCGGTGCGCCCACTCCGCCACCGCATCGGCATATTCCGCCGCGAATCCCGTCCAAAAAAAGTACTCCTGATACTCCCCTTCCGCCTGCATCCGGGCCATCTCGGCCGAAGCCGCCGGATTGCCCACGGTGACCGCGAGGCATCCAAGTATATCCCCTTGCGGCGCATAGAAATCCGGAATGCTCAGCTTCTCGCCGATCTGCTGCCGCGGGAAGGCCTGCACCACCGGTTTCCCGCCCCCGTGCGGATAGACGATCAGGGTGTCGCCGTCCGGCTTGCACCGGTGCCACGCCACCGCCGCTTTCGGCACGAACAGGCGGCGGCGTCCGTTTTCCCGCAGCAACCGCTCGAAATGCCCCTGCGCCTCGCCTTCGAGGATCTGCCGGTATTCCCCTTCCGACAGGTTTCCTTTCTTATAGCCCCACCGCCCCACCAGCAGCGACATCCGTTCGATGAAGGGATTCACCTCTTCCAGCGGCGGGTCCCAAACTTGCGCGCCCCAGAAGGGCGGCGTCAGCGGTTCGTCGTGGACGTTCGAGTCGGTCATGGCGTCACTTTCCGGCCGGCGGCGCCGCGCGCCGCAGGGTGCCTGTCTCTTTCAGTTCGCGGAACGCCGTCAAGCTGTCGAAAGCGTCCTTGCAGTAGCGCACCGGTCCCGAATAGACCGGCTGGCAGTCGTGGATCACGAAAGATTCCGTCAGCGCCGCGCCGCCCAGCAGCACCGGCAGGCGCAGGCCCGCGGCATCCATCGCCTTCAGGTTGTCGCGCATCACCTGCACCGATTTCACCAGCAGCCCGCTCATGCCCAGCACGTCCGCCTGCGACTCGCGCACGGCTTCCATCATCTTCTCGACGGGTACCTTCACGCCCAGATTCACCACCTGGTAGCCGTTGTTCGACAGGATGATGTCCACCAGGTTCTTGCCGATGTCGTGCACGTCGCCCGCCACCGTGCCGATCACCATCTTGCCGGACGACGACGCCTGCCCCGCCTTCAGGTGCGGTTTGATCAGGTCCACGGCCTTCTTCATGACCTCGGCCGACTTCAACACGAACGGCAGCTGCAGCACGCCGTCGTTGAACAGCCGCCCCACTTCCTTCATGGCGGGAATCAGATGGCCGTTGAGGATCTCTTCCGCCGGCATTTCCGCCAGCAGCGCCGGGATGGACGTCTCCAGCAGCGCCGCTTTGCCCTTGACCAAGGCCGCCGCCACCTGTTCCGCCGGCGACAGGGCCGCCGCGGCCGCGGCCGCCTCGGCTTCCGGCACCGCCGCCTCGAAATGCTGGATGTAGTTTTCCAGCGGATCGCCGTCCGCCGCGTCGTTGTCGAGCAGCTTCTCCGCCAGCTTCACCGCCGCGGGGGCCAGATCCGTCAGCGGCACCAGCGTGGACGTGTTGATGATGCAGGCATCCATGCCCGCCTTGACGCAACGGCTCAGGAACACGGTGTTGAGGACCTTGCGCGCCGCCGGCTTCAGGCCGAAGGACACGTTCGACAGGCCCAGGATCGTCCGCACGCCGGGAAATTCCTGCTTGATCCGCCGGATGGCCGCGATCGTTTCCTTCGCCGCGTCGCGCAGCGCGCCGTCGCCGCTGCAGACCGTGAACGTCAGCGCGTCGATCAGCAGGTCGCCTCGCCGCAGTCCGCGCTTTTCGCAAAATTCGATCAGCCGCCCGGCGATTTCGATCTTGCGGGCCGCCGTCATGGCCATGCCGGTCTCGTCGATCGTCAGCGCCACCAGCCCCGCCCCGAACTGCTTGGCCAGCGCCACCAGCTTCTCGGCCTTCTCCTCGCCGGACTCGAAGTTGATCGAATTGACGAGCATGCGCCCGCCGTAGAGCTTCAGCGCGGCCTCGACCACGTCGAGCTGCGTGCTGTCGACCATGAGCGGCAGGCGGCATTCGCGCGCGGCGCGCGCCACCAGCGTCGTCATGTCGGCGATCTCGTTGCGGCCCGCATAGGCCACGCTCAGATCCAGCACGTGCGCCACGCCTTCGTCCTGCTCCGTCAGCAGATCGAACGCCGCATCGAGCTTCTCGGCCAGCAGCGCCTCGCGGAATTTCTTCGAACCCGTCGCGTTCGCGCGTTCGCCCACAAAGAGCGGAGGCGGTTCCTGCGTCAGGTCCATCGGCGAAAACAGGCTCGTCACCTGTTCCGGCGGCCGCGCGTCGCGCGGCGCGGGGGCCGGCGCCGCGCCCCGCGCCTTGCGCAGCGCGCGGATATGGTCCGGCGTCGTGCCGCAACAGCCGCCCGCGACGTTCAGGCCGATTTCCTGCGCCATCGGCGCGAACGCCTGCGTGTAGGCCTCCGGCCCTAGCGGATAGTTCACCTGGCCGTCCACCAGCGTCGGCAGACCCGCGTTCGGCATGCAGCCGATGCCGCCGCGCCAGAGCTTCGCGATGGCCTCCAGATGGCGTTTCATGGCCTCCGGGCCCGTCGCGCAATTCATCCCCAGCACGTCGATCGGATACGGCTCCAGCGCCGCCATCACCGCCCAGATGGACGAGCCCACCAGCAGCGTGCCGGTCGTCTCCACCGTCACCGACACGTAGATCAGCTTGTCGGTGCGCGGCCCCATCACGGCCTGCGCCGCCGCCACGGCCGCCTTGATTTGCAGCAGATCCTGGCAGGTCTCGATCAGCACGCCGTCCGCGCCGCCTTCGAGCAACCCGCCCATTTGCTCCTGATAGCCGCCGTAGAGGTCGTCGAACGAAATCTGCCCCAGCGTCGCCAGGCGCGTCCCCGGGCCCACCGAGCCCAGCACGAACCGCGGCCGGCCGTCTTTCGCCGCGGCGTCGTCCGCCGCTTCGCGCGCGATCCGCGCCGCCGCGCGCGAAATCTCCTTCGCGCGCGCCGACAGGTTGTATTCGCCCAGCGTGACCGGCGACGACCCGAACGAATTGGTTTCCACCGCGTCGCTGCCCGCCGCGAAATACGCCGCATGGATATCGCGGATGATTTCCGGCGCCGACAGGTTCAGCCACTCGTTGCAGCCTTCGTAGGCGCCCCACGCCGCCGCCCCCGGATGGCGGTTCTGGATCTGGGTGCCCATGGCCCCGTCCACCAGCAGGAGGTTCTTCTTCAAAAAATCTTTAATGGCCATGTGCGGTCGCCTTTCCGTGGTTCGGAAGGCCTACCATACACGGCCCACGCCGCACCCTCAACGGGAAAGAACGTCGGTTCTTTCAGGGTGGAAGCCGGGCGCGCGATAGCGGCGGAAGGTCTTCGTGTAGCTCCACCGGAACCAGCCGCGCAGCGGCGCGCGCGCGGCCAGCCCGCGGAGCGCGCCGTCCACGGCGGTAAGTTGGAAAATCGTCAGCGCGGCGTAGACCGCCGTGGCCGCCAGCAGGGCCAGCGTCCATTGCGCGGCGCCGGCCATGGGCGGCAACCGGCCTCGGATCCAGCCGATCGCCAGGAACCACCCGACCGTCAGCGCCAAATTCAGGCCCAGATGGACGACCATCCGCGGCACCGAAATCTGGATGGCCTGCGCCGGGCAAAGGTTGATGCACCGGTAGCACCCCGCGCAATTCGCGCCCCATCGCGGCAATTTTGGCGTGCCCTCCATCCGGATGGCCTGCACCGGACAGGCCGCCGCGCACTGGCCGCACGACGTGCAGCGAGCGTCGGCGATGAAGAACTTGCCGAGAACCCGGCGGCCGAATACGCGGAACAGCATCGCCATCGGCCACGACCAGAGCATATGCCCCCACGCGCAGCGGAACCGCGCCGGTTCGTCCGAAAAACAATTGTTTGCAAACAATTGCACGGCCTGGTCGCCTTCGGCCAGCGCGTCTTTCAAATCGGCTCCCGTCGGCGGATCCACGGCCAGCAGCCAGTTGTCGGGATAGACCGCCTCGCCGCTGCACGCGACCCGATAGCCGCGCCGGCGCAAAATGCGCTCCACTTCGCCGACGCCCTGCGCGCCGAAGCCCCCGCAGGTCGCGAAAACCGCCGCGCGTGCACACGCGGCCCGCGGCAGGCGCCGCGCGTAGGCCCGCACGAAATGCGGCGCCGCCCACGCCCAGATCGGAAAGGCCACCACCGTCAGGTCCGGGATTTCCGCCGGCGGCTCCGCGCGGCCGGCGATGGTCCGCCGCGCCACTTCGAAGCCCGCCGCTTCCAGCCGCGCCGCGATGATTTGCACCGCCCGCGCCGTGTTGCCCGTGCCCGAAAAGAAATGGATGATGGCTTTCATGAACCGGGCATTCTACCCGTTCCCCCGTCCCGCTGGCTAGCCCCCCCATGCGGGTTTGCTCGCGGCTCGCAGGTTTTCCACGCTACGTAAAGTTTTCCACGCCGTGGAAAACCTCGTCCCGTCTCGGCGGGATTTTTTCCACGGCGTGGAAAAACCGCGGCCTAGGGTCCCGGGACGGATTCGACGCGGTAGTAGAACGAGCCAAAGCCCGGATTCGCGCCCGTCCAATTCGTCTCGCCGCCGCCATCCGCGATCGAATCCGACACCGGCGTCCACGCCGAATCGACCAGGCTCGTCGCGCGCGTCACGACGTAGCGGTTGGAGGGCGGAATCCCCAGCGCATCCCACGCGACGGTCGGCGCCCCGCTTTCGTCCAGCCCGAAGGTCTTGATCGCCAGCCCGTCCAGGCTCGCCCGGCCGTCGGCCAGCATCAGGTTGTCGGCATAGGCATAGACGCCTTTTGTGCTGAATGCGCCGGTGCTCCACACCTTCAACCCGACGCGGGCGACGTCGTCCGTGTAGCCGTCCATCGTCCCCACGATCTGCCAGTCGTTGCTGCCCGCATCCCAGACGTAGCCCGCCACCTCCCAGCCCGAACGGACCAGGCGGAACACGCCCGACACGTCCGCTGTCGCCAGCTGGTTGGTGGGGCCCTGCCCCCAGTCCGTTTCGTACGACCGGCTTTGGTTGCTGATGACGATCATATAGCCCATGTCGGCCATCGCCGTCCGCTCCGGACCGAAATCCGCCGCCAGGGCCATGCCGAAAACGCCCGGGTCCGTACCCGAAATCGCGCCGAGAAGCTGGAAATCCATCCGCACGTCCCAATCGCCGTGAAACAGCGAACGATACCGGAAAAGCGTCTCGAACGGCACCGCGGGCGGAGTGACCGTCGTTTGCAACGTCTCGCTCGCAATGAAATAGGCATTCGTCTGCCCGAAGCTGGTCACGACCTCCCACAGGGAGGTGTTGAGCGTGGCGGCGTGGAAATCCTCGAGGCAAATCGGCGGCGGCAACGGCCAGATGACGACCCCGGCGGCATTCAGGAATTCGATCTGGTCGAGCGAGTGATAACTGCCGGGGCTTTCCGGATCATCCGTTCCGATTACGGTAAAACTCAATTCGGCCTCTTGGCCGGCCAGCGAGCGGATGTCCGTCGTGACTCCGTTCGAAAGCACGATGCCGCCCAAGGTGCCCTGCACTCGCACATCCCAGTGAAAACCCGTATACGAATCCCAAATGAACGGAGGCGTCGAGGTGTAGCGAATATAGGCGGCATTGGCGGGCACGACCGCCGTCTGGGAAATCGTGGGCGCGCTGCAGCAGACCGCTTGCCACCCCCATTCTTCGTTGATGTAGGCTTGATATTGCCCGGTGCTGAGAAAGGCCGAGTACTCCCCTTGGAAAAAGGTGCCGCAGGAGGCATTCGAAGTGACCAGACCCACGGTTGCCGTGACCAGCGGACAAAAATCCACCCCAAACGATTGGAATGCATTTGAATTCCATTCCCATCCAGGCAAATAGTCGCTCCCCGTTCCGGCATACGCCTCGAAGTCGAGGTTCACGAAATCGGCCGCATGCGCGCCGCAGGCGCACGCCAGCGCCACCCCCGCGATGATCCAACTTCTTTTCATGGCCGCTCCTTCGGGTCGGGAAAGGCCCCGTTCCCGCTAAAGAATCTACGGCTCTTTCTAATTCCCGACAAGGAAAAAACCGACCCGGCGGCCGAGGAAATCAGGGCGCGATCTGAACGGCCGCGGGCCAAACGGGGGCGCGGCGGCGGACATCGGGCGCCTCGGTGCGGCAGACCTTCACGCGCCGGCCATTTTTGGGCTGGTAGAGGCCGATGGCCAGATCGAGCGGACCCGGCGGCGTGCCGGCGGGCACCGCGATGCGCCGCGTCTCCGCGACGCATTCGCCGGGCACGGGCCGCAGGGACGGATCGCCCCACAGGAGGGCCGAACCGCGGTAGTCGTCCTGCGCGACGATCCGGCCGCGCGCATCGCGCAGATGGATGAAGACGATCTCCTGCCCCGGCGCGAAGTCTTCATCCGCGGACCAGTGCAGGCGCACGTCGATTTCGCCGCCGGCCTTTGCCGTCGTCGGCGCGACGGCGACGCCTTCGAGCCGCACGCCGTTGGCGAATTCCGTCACGCAGGGCTTTTCCGGCACCTGGGCGGATTCGCGACGCGTCCGGACGGCCTCTTCGCCGCCGAGGCGCCGCACCTGTTCTTCCGGCAGCGCGGACAGCGCCGACGGCCGCCAGCGGACGACTTCGCCGAGGAGAGCCTGCTGCGTTTCCGCGTTCCCCTCCTCCGCGCGCAGGCGGCGCAGTGCTGCGGCCACGCGCGCGGAGGAGCGGCCCGCCAGCAAGGCGTCGCCGGTCCAGACGGCGGCGGGCGGCAAACCGAGCCCGTTCGCATCCCAGCCGCCGGCGGGCACGCTGAACATATCCCATTTGTCCACTTCGACCAGGAAAAACTCCGTGTCCTGCGGAACCAGCGTCCGGAACGCGGCGGCTTCGTAGCGGGGTTCCACGATGAAGACGCCGGGACGATCCGCCGCGACGGATCCGTCGCGCGGCAAATCGCCGGCGGGAAAGACGCTTGCGGCCAAGCCCGCCAAACGGGATTCCGGCACGGCGCCTGTCGCCAGCAATTGGTCGGAGATCCAGCGCGGCGCGTAGACGACGGCGGACGGCGCTTCTCGGTCGATCCATTGGGCCAGCGCTTCCACCGCCTCGGCGGTGTAGCGCCGAGCCTCGGTTCCGTCGGTTTCCAGCGGAACGGCTTCCGCCAACCGCCAAGCCAAGCCGCGGCCCGCGCGCGAATCGCCCGGGAAGGTCGCCCGCAACGCTTGCGCGCCCTTCGCATCGACGAGGAATTCCGGCCGCGCGAAGCCGGACGGATGGTACAGCCGCGGTCCGGACCATTCCAGCGGGATGATCGGCGCATTGGTCAGCACCGGCGTCCAGCGGCCGTCGATCTCGGCTTCGATGCAAACATATCGCGGAAAATCGAAAGCTTCCGCGTCCATGGCGTGGGCGAAGAGGAAGGCGATGGAATGGACGTCGCGCGGCTTGTCGAAGGTCCACTCCAGCGTCGCATCGCGCTGGGCGCCCGGCGCCCAGACGGTATCGAGATCGCCGTCGGCCAACATGGCCTTGAGATCGACATCCGCGGCCCGAAGCGCGACGATTTCCCGGTCGCGGATTTCGCGCAATTCCAGCGGCGCGCGGCGCACGTTCCAGACGACGCCGCGCCCGCCGGCCGGAATGCTTTCGAACGTCGCGCCCTGCTGGGCCAGGAACGGCCCGATGCCGTTGAAGTCGGAGGAATACGCGGGGGCGTCCGACAGTTCGGCGCGGCGCAGGATGGGTTCGTAGAACTTCTGCTTGCCGTTGGAAACGGCGAAGCGCTCGTCGAGCGCGAAGTTGAGCGGGAAAAGCTGGATGGGCGCCAGCAGCGCATCCGCGCCGGTGAATTCGAGGGCTGTGCCGATTTCGCGGTAGCCGGCCAGCATCGCGTCCGCCTTGCGGTCCGACGCCGTCAGCGCGGAAACCGCCAAGGCGCCTTGCCGCAGCACCAGCGCGGCGAGCGCGATTCCCGCCGCCGCGCGGAGAACCCGCGAGCGCGGGGCCGCGCAGGCGATTCCCGCCAATACCGCCAGCCCGGGCACGAGCGGCACCCAATAGCGCGCGGTGTGCGTGCGGGTGAAACCGGAGGTGACGAAAATCAGCGTGAAGATCGCGCAGAACAAAACGGCGCCGGCGCGCGCGTAGTTTTCGCGCGGGGTTGCGGCGCGGCGGCGCGCGAACGCCGCCCAGACGCCCAGCGCGGCCAGGACGAGCACGGCCAGGGCCAGCACCTGCGGCCCGCGCGAATCCGCGCCCAACTGGCCGGAATCCTGCAGCAGCAACAGGCGGTTCCAGGAATTCCGCAGCGCCTCGCGCAGCGGGGCGTGCCCGCCGATCTGCGACATCTCGAGCGAGGCCCAGCCGTGCCGCGCATTCCAAGCCAGCCACGGCGCGAAGCCCACGACGAAGCCGCCCAGGCCGGACGCGATTCCCGCCGCGTGCTTCCAGAAGCGGCCCCGCATGCCGTGCAGCAGCAGCAGCGCCGCCGTGCCCAGCGCCGCCGCCACGATCATGTTCGACCACGCGCCGGCGCCGGCCAGCAGGCCCAGCGCGAACCAACGGCCCGGACCGACGCGTTCCCCGGCGCGCATCCGCGCGGCCAGCCGCGCCGAAGCGAAAATCGCCAGCGCGTCGACGAACAACGCGACCATGTAGCCGCCGCGCGCGGCGAACTGGAACTGGAAGTAGGCCAGCGGACCGAGCAGACCGGCCAGCACGGCCGCGAGGCCGCCCCACGGGCCGGCCGCGTCGCGCGCCCAGCGCCACAGGAACGCCAGCGCCAGCGCCGCGAACAGCACCGGTCCCAAATTGACCGCGAATCCCGTCGAGCCCAGCAAGCGCACCGCGAGCGCGCTGGCCGCCGGCTCGAGACTGCCCATGTAGGCCTGGCCGTAGAAGAAAACCGGGAATTCCTTGAGCGCCGCCAAGTGGCGCGCCATCAGCGCGACTACCGTCGGGTCGGGTTCGGAAATGGCGCGCGTCGCCCACGCGCCCGCGACGCGCGCGGCGACGCCCAGCGCCCAGGCGACGCCCGCGAGGACGTCGGCGAGTTCGCACCGTTTCGGCCGATTGGTTTCCGCGTCCATGCGATTCATCTCAATGATGGAACGTTCCGTCGAAATTGGGCTGGATGGGCGCCGCATGCGGGCGGTAGCCGATCGTCACGCGCTCGTTTCCGCCGGGGTGGATGGCGATGAACCGCAGCTTTTCGTCCACGAAGAACGGCAGGATGGACGCGCCGGGCGTGCGGCAGACGAGACCGGCACGCCAGTTATAGCGGATCACGACGCGGTCCGCCGCCGGATCGGCCGGAAACACCTCGATGCGGTTTTCGCGCGCCTCCACGCGGCCGGCGCCTTCGTAGAACCGCGTGCCCGGACCCGGGTCCTTCAGGCGGAAAATCTCGATCTGGCGGCCCAGAATCTGCATCGAGCGGACCGGCTCGAACTGGTCGGGATGCCCCGCCAGGAACGCCACGGCGTCCGGCAACGTGGCGATCCAGTGCGTGATGCCGTAGGCGCGCGAGAAGAACAAATAGCTGTCGAGATCCTTGCGGTAGGTGCCGGGCGGATAGTTGTATTCGATGGTCCCGCGCGGAAAACCGTAGTAGTCGTCCGCCATCATTTCGCGGCCGGTCAGCACGGGCAGATAGGCGACGTTGCCGCCGCCGTAGAGATGGACGGCGCGCCCCGCGAAGCCCAGGCGTCCGTCTTCCGGCACGTTCGCGCGGATCCAATCCGCGAGATCCGCCATTTCGGCCGGCAGCGTCCGCAGCGGGCCGGCCTTGTGGTTCGCGTAGTGCATCTGGACGGCACGGAAGCCCAGCAGCAGCGTCGCCAGCACGAGTCCCTGCGCCGCGGCCCAGGCCCAGCGGCGGCCGCGGCCGGAAGATTCCGGCCCGCCGCCGAAGAGCCGGCCGCACAGCGCGGCGGCGGGAAACGCCGCCACCGTGGCCAGCGGAATCGCCATGCGGTCCAGCTGCGACAGCGGTTTCAGCTCGCGGCTCCAGCCGGCGATGGCGGCCAGCACGAAAAACAGCGGCAGCATCCAGCGGCGCATTTCGCGCGGACCGGCGAGCGCGGCGCCCAGCAATCCCAGCACCGCCACCACGGGATGGAACTCCTGGACGGAACGGAGCAGGCGGCCCGCGCCGCGCGCCGCCATCACGTCCCAGCCCGGCTGCTCCAGCTTCATGCCCACGTATTCCACCACGTTGTGGCACGGGAACCACGTGACCCACATCCACGGCGCCAGCAGGACGAGCGCCAGCGCGCCGGCCGCGAACAGCCAGCGGTTCGCGCGCCACGACCAGGCGCGGAAATTCCACAGCCACCCCAGCGCCAAGCCGGCGCCGATGAAGACGCCCGGCGTCCACAGGCACATCAGCCACGCGGACAGACCCAGCGCCAGCGCGGTGCCGGCGCCGCCGCGGCGCAGCACCGCCAGCCGATAGCCCAGCGCCACCGTCGGCAACGCCATCATGGCCGAGGTCATCGCGCCGACCGTTCCGAAATGCCACGCCCAGAGAAACACGCCGCGGCTCGCGCCGCAGGCCAGCATGCCTGCGCACAGGGCGCCGGCGCGATTCAACCCCGCGGCGCGCGCGGCCGCCACCCCGAGCCACGGGAACCCGAACACGAACCAGAAGATCAGCGCCGCGCCGTAGAACACGTGGGGTTCCCAGATTTTCAGCAGCGGCAGCAGCAGCACCCCGAAGCCGTGCGCGCCGCTCGTGACGCCCACGAAATGCTCCGTGCCCCCGTTCCACCACGGACTATAGCCGCCGAGGGCGAACGGAAACAGGTCGCCGAATTCCTTCAGGCGATACATGAAAGAGGGATGGTCGAATCCCCACGGAACCCGCCCGCCCACGACGCCCCACGCGGCGACGGCGCAGCGGATCTGACTCGCCAACAGCAGGAACAGCAGCACGTCCGGCAGCCAGCGGCGCAAGCGCGCGCCGGCGAAAAAGAACGCCGCCGCCAGCGTTGCGGCGATCGCCAGGAATTTCAGGCTGGTTTCCGTCCACCACGGCGCCAGAAAATACCAATAGGCCCCGTGCTGCTGGGTCCGATCCAAGCCTTGCCCCATCCACAGCACGTAGACCGCCAACACCGCCGCCAGCGCCGGCAACCACCACCACCGCCCAGCGGCGTTCTCCGTCCCCGTCGGTTGTCCGTCTTTCGACATGCCCGGCATCATAGCACTCCGCCGCCGTCCGACAATTCAAACGTCTCCACGGGGCATTCCGGCAGCGAACGCAGGAAAACCCGGCCATACCACTTGGTCAGCAGCCGCGAATCGAGCACCACGACGATGCCTTCGTCCGTCTGCGAACGGATCAGGCGGCCGAAGCCCTGCCGGAACTTCAGGACGGCCTCCGGAAGGGAATAATCCCGGAAGGGATTGCCGCCCTTTTCCTGGATGCGCTTCATCCGCGCGGCCACCACGGGATGGTCCGGCACGGCGAAGGGCAGACGCGTGAGGATGACGTTGCTCAGCGCGTCGCCGCGCACGTCCACGCCCATCCAAAAGCTGTCCAGGCCGAACAGCACGAACCCCTCGTTTTTCCGGAACGTTTCCAGCAGGGCGCGCCGTCCCAGCCCCTCGCCCTGGGCCAGCAGGGTCAGGCCGGCGGCTTCCAGCTTGGCGCGCAGCGCGGCCGCGGTGCGTTTCAGGAGTTCGTCGCTGGTGAACAGCGCGAAGGCCCGGCCATGCGTTTTCAGCGACCAGCGCAGCACCCCCTTCGCCACCGCTTCCGCAAACGCCTCCTTGTCCTTCGGGTCCGGAGCATCGAGCGCGACGTGCAGGCGCATTTGCCGCGCGTGGTCGAAGGGCGAACCGAGGCAGAGCAATTCGCAATCGTCGCCCGCGCCCAGCCGGTCGCGGCAATACTCCAGCCGCCCGCCCACCGCCAGGGTCGCGCTCGTCAGCACCACGCTCCGGATCTGGCCGAAGAGCGCGTCGCGCAGGATCGGCGCCACTTCGATCGGGGCGGAGTGCAGCACGGGCTGGCGGCGTTTGCCTTCCCGCTCGATCCAGTAGACGTGGTCCGGCAAAGACTGGGCCAGGAAGGCTTCCAGCATGCCGCCCATCGCGAGGGCCGTGCCGCGCAGATGGCGCAGTTCCGAACGCGATTCTTCGTCCTGATCCTCGAGCTCCTCGATCAGCAAGGCGAGGCGGCCCGACAGTTCGCGCAGGAGCGCGGGCACTTCCGATTCCACCTCGAGCGGTCCCGGCACCGTTTTCTGGGCGTCGCGCGCGGCGAGACCCGCCGCGCGC
>ERZ1645187.2500-NODE-2500-length-16065-cov-13.228795_pt1 | contig 16065 bp, 12 predicted proteins | sample MGYA00575352_ERZ1645187 | MGnify/ENA primary metagenome ERZ1645187 (study PRJEB40837, sample SAMN11349314) | freshwater sediment metagenome | isolation source: river sediment | host: Sediment | place: India: Wazaribad , New Delhi | collected 2017-02-21 ... | reverse complement strand
GCCTGGGCGACATCGGCCCGCTGGCCGGCAAGCCGGTGATGGAAGGCAAGGGCGTTCTCTTCAAGAAGTTCGCCGGTATCGACGTGTTCGACATCGAGATCAACGAGAAGGATCCGGACAAGCTGGTCGATATCATCGCCGCGCTGGAACCTACCTTCGGCGGCATCAACCTCGAGGACATCAAGGCGCCGGAGTGCTTCTACGTCGAGGCCAAGCTGCGCGAGCGGCTGAATATCCCGGTCTTTCACGACGACCAGCACGGTACCGCCATCATCACCGCCGCGGCGGTGCTCAACGGACTGCGCGTGGTCGGCAAGGACATCGCCCAGGTCAAGTTGGTGTGCTCGGGCGCGGGCGCCGCCGCCATCGCCTGTCTCGACCTCGTCGTCAGCCTCGGAATCGATCCCCGCAATGTCTATGCGGTGGACAGCAAGGGCGTGATCCATGCCGGCCGTGACAATCTAGATGTTTCCAAGCAGCGCTACGCCCAGGTCACCGATGCGCGCACGCTGGCCGATGTCATGTCCGGCGCCGACGTCTTTCTCGGCTTGTCGACCAAGGGCGTGTTGAAGCCCGACATGGTGGCGGCGATGGCGCCCAACCCGCTGATCCTGGCCATGGCCAATCCGGAGCCGGAGATCAGGCCGGAGGATGCGAAGGCCGTGCGGCCTGACGTGATCATCGGCACCGGCCGTTCCGATTACCCCAATCAGGTGAACAACGTCCTGTGCTTCCCCTTCATGTTCCGCGGCGCGCTCGACGTGGGGGCGACGACCATCAACGAGCCGATGAAGATCGCCGCCGTGCGCGCCATCGCCGAACTCGCGCACGCCGAACAATCCGATGTCGTCACCGCCGCGTACGGCAAGGAGGAACTGACCTTCGGCCCCGAGTACCTGATTCCCAAGCCTTTCGACCCGCGGCTGATCGTCAAGGTGGCGCCCGCCGTGGCCCAGGCCGCCATGGAGTCAGGCGTGGCGACACGCCCCCTGGCCGACATGGCGGCGTATCGGCAGCAACTGAATGAATTCGTCTATCAGACGGGCTTGCTCATGCGGCCGGTGTTCACCGCCGCCAAGAAGAACCCGGCGCGCATCGTCTTTTGCGAAGGCGAGGACGCGCGCGTCCTGCGGGCCGTGCAGACGGTTGTCGACGAGGGGCTGGCCAGGCCGATCGTCATCGGCAGACCCAGTGTCGTCGAGGCGCGCATCGAAAAGGATGGCTTGCGCATCCGCGCCGGCCAGCACTTCGAAATGGTCAATCCCGATTCCGATCCGCGTTACAAGGATCTGTGGCACGACTATTACGAGCTGACCTGCCGGAAGGGCGTCGGCGTCGAGTATGCGAAACGGGAAATCCGCCGGCGCACGACCCTGATCGGCGCCATGCTGATTCGTCACGGCTATGCCGATGCCTTGCTGTGCGGCACCTTCGGCCGTCATGCCCTGCACCTCAAGTACATCGACCAAGTGATCGGCCGCCGGTCGGGCGTGGAGAGTTTTCACGCGATGAACATGATCATCCTGCCCAGCCGGACGCTGTTCATCGGCGATACCTACGTCAATTACGATCCGAGCGCGGAGCAGGTCGCCGAAATGACGGTGCTGGCCTCGGAGGAACTTCGTCGCTTCGGCCTCTCGCCCAAGGTGGCCCTGCTCTCGCATTCCAGCTTCGGCACCGAGGACACGCCGACCGCGATCAAGATGCGCCGCGCGCTCGAACTGATCACCGCCCGCGCCCCGGAACTCGAGGTCGATGGCGAAATGCATGGCGACGCGGCGCTTTCGGAGGACATCCGCCGCCAGGTCTTCCCGCATTCGCGCTTCGAGGGATCGGCCAACCTCTTGATCATGCCGAACGTCGATTCGGCCAACATCGCCTTCAACCTGCTGAAGACCGCCGCGGGCGACGGCGTGACGGTCGGTCCCATCCTGCTTGGCGCCGCGCGTCCCGTGCATATCCTGACGCCCACCGCGACGGTGCGCCGCATCGTGAACATGACGGCGCTGCTGTCGGTCGAGGTGGCCCAGGCCCAGCAGGCCCAACCGCAGTCGTGATGCGGGCGCGTGAGCGGCCGACGGCGCTGCTTCTGTCGGGCGCCGGCGCGCGCGCCGCCTATGAAGTCGGCGTGTTGGGCGCGCTGGCCGAGTTGACCGCGCGCGCCGACAACCGCGCGCCCTTCTCGATCATGTGCGGCATGTCGACGGGCGCCCTCAACGCCACCAGCCTGGCACTCTCCGCGGAGGACTTCACCGGCGGGGTGCGACGACTGACTTCCTTCTGGCGCGGCTTGCATGCCGGAGACATCTATCGGCCGCGCCGGCGTTGGCTGCCCGGCCTCGTCGGCCGGTTGCGCGGTGGCGTCAATGGGTTTTTCGACAACGCCCCCCTGGCGCGGCGGCTGGAGCAGGAATTCGATTTCACGCGGCTGGAACATCTCCTCGCCAGCCACGCGCTGCGCGCCCTGTGCATCACCTGTCTTGGCCACGCTTCCGGACAGTTGGTCAGTTTCTTTCAGGGCAGGCCGGACCTCGAGCCTTGGCGGCGCACCTCGCGGGTGGGGGCGCATGTCGCGCTCGGCCCCAGGCACGTGCTTGCCTCCATGGCTACGCCATTCCTTTTCCCGGCGGTGAAACTGAATCGGGAGTACTTTCGCGACGGTGCGGTACCGGGATCATCGCCGCTGTCGGCGCCGTTGCATCTGGGGGCGAGACGCATCGTCGTCATCGGCACCGGCGCCACGGACGACGTGACACGGCTGGCGCAAAGCCGCCCCCCGAGCCTTGGCGACATGGCCGGGCGCCTGCTGTCGTCCGTCGATGTCGTCACCGACGACATCCAGCGCATGGCGCAGGTCAACCGCCTGCTCGAAAGCATCCCGGCCGGCGAACACCTCCATCTGCCATGGCGAACGATCGATTGCCTGGCGCTGGCGCCGTCCCGGCGCCTGGACTTGCTGGCCGCCGAGGTCATGGACGATCTGCCGGGCCCCGTCCGCTCATTGTGTGCCAGCCTCGGCGACGGCAAGACGGATGTTTCGCTGCTCGCCAGTCATCTCGCCTTCGAGCCCGTCTATGTCGAAAAGCTGATCGATCTCGGTTACCGGGATGCCATGGCCCAAAGCGATGCCATTCGCCAATTCTTTGCGCCAAAGACAGATTGAACATTAACTTTATCGGCTAACAGGCTTAATTCTAAGTAGATATTTCCGATAATCCTTACCGTGACGAAGCCCTCGGGTGTTAAACTGAAACCAGGTCAAGGCGGAGCAATCGAAATAGATGAAGCCGTTTCTGTCGAAAATGCTGATACTTCTGGCGTCGCTGGGGCTGCTGTCGACGGCGATGTCCGTCGAGGCGCGGAGTACCCCCAAGAGCAAGAAGACCGTCGTTGCCAAGAAAGTCCAGAAGAAGCCCGCCGCCAGCCCTCGTCCCCGGGCCGTGGGCTCGGCCAGGATCGTCAAGGGCGGCAAGATAGTCGCCGCGAAAGCCGCCGTCGCCACCCGTGCCGCGCGGCAAGTCCGGTATCGGCCGGTGACGCCCGCCAGCATGGACGAGGCGCGCGACCTGGTGGTCGAATCGGCCTCGGCGCTGGTCATCGATCAAAGCAGCGGTGCCGTCCTGTACGAAAAGAACGCCGCGGCCCAGGTGCCCATCGCGTCGATCACCAAGCTGATGACGGCCATGGTCGCGCTCGATGCCCGCCCCAGCCTGGCCGAGACCCTGTCGGTGGGCGGGGACGACGTCGACGTGGTCAAGGGCACGCGCTCCCGGTTGCAGGTGGGTACGCGGCTCAGCCGCGAGGAGATGCTGCGCCTGGCGCTGATGGCCTCGGAAAACCGGGCGGCATCGGCGCTGTCCCGGCATTATCCGGGCGGACGCTCCGCGTTCGTCGCCGCCATGAATCGCAAGGCGGCGGAACTCGGGCTGACCGACACGCATTTCGAGGATCCGACGGGCCTCAGCCCGGCCAACGTCTCCAGCGCCCGCGACCTCACCCGGCTGGTGGCGGCCGCGCACGGCTATCCGCTGATCAGGCAGTTTTCCACCACGCCCGACTATGAAGTGAACATCGCCGGCCGGCAGCGCGCCTTCCACAACACCAACAGCCTGGTGAAGAGCGAGAGATGGGAAATCGGCCTGTCCAAGACCGGCTACATCAGCGAAGCCGGCAAGTGCCTGGTCATGCAGGCCTGGCTGAACGACAAGCCGATGATCATCGTCCTGCTCGACTCCTGGGGCCGGCTGACGCGGATCGGCGACGCCAACCGGATCAAGCGCTGGATCGAAAGCGCTTCACTGCCGCAGCGGCCCGGCGTGGGCTGAAGCACGCGCGCCGGGGTGCTGGCCATGACCCACGGCGGCTGAAATGGCATCGGCCGTTTGCTTGATCAGGGCCGCCCATTCGGGGTTGTAGCGCTCCGCCGGCGCCGACACCGAGAGTCCGGCGACCATCTCGCCCGTGTCGTCGCGCACCGGCGCCGCCACGCAGCGCAAGCCCTGCTCGATTTCCTCGTTGTCGTAGGCGACGCCGTGACGGCGCACGCGGTCGATTTCCTTTTCCAGCGCCGCGACCGACGTGATGGACGCCGGCGTGGTGCCCGGCAGGCCGGTGCGCCTGGCGTAGTCCCGCAAGTCTTCCTTGCTGCCCTCGGCCAGATAGAGTTTGCCCACCGAGGTGACGTGCAGGGGGGCGCGCGCGCCGACCAGGTGCACCACGCGCACCGATGACTTGCCGCTCGAGGTCCGCTCGACATAGACGATATCGTCGCCCTGGCGAACGCCCAGGTTCACGCTCTCGCCGATCTGCTCGTGCAGCGCCTGCATTCGAGGCATTGCCGCGCCGCGGATACTGATGCGCGACTTGACGACGTTGCCCAGTTCCAGCAGCCGGATGCCGAGGCAATAAGTGCCCGGCTCGGCGCGCTCGACGAAGCCGGCCACGGCCATCGCGGCCAGGATGCGGTGCGCGGTCGAGGGATGCAGTCCGGTTTCCAGCGCCAGTTGCTTCAGGCAGACCGGATCGTGATAAGAGGACAGGACATCGAGCAATTTCATCATGCGCTCGATGACCTGGATCGGACTTTTCGTTTCGACGCCTGATTCGGCCGGACGGGCTGGACGTGGCATGTGTCGGTTCCCGGGAAATGCATGAAGTATGCCACAATGCGAAACGACGGGGCGCCATCGAGACGGGGGAAAATAAATGCGGATAGCACTGTTCGTCACCTGTCTGGTCGATCTGATGCGGCCGCGCATCGGCTTCGCCGCGATCCGGCTGCTCGAAGCCGCGGGCTGCGAGGTCGTCGTCCCGGCCGGCCAGACCTGCTGCGGCCAGCCGGCCTTCAATGGCGGCGACCGCGCTTCGGCGGCGCTGCTGGCGAAGAAGGTGATCGCCGAGTTCGATGGCTTCGAATACGTCGTCGCGCCATCCGGTTCCTGCGCCGACCAGATCCGCAACGAATACCCCGGCCTGCTGGCCGACGATCCCGAATGGCATGGTCGCGCCGTGGCCCTGGCCAGCCGCGTTCACGAACTTACCGATTTTCTCGTCAACGTCGCCCGGCTCGACCGCGTGCCCGGCGATTTCTCCGGCAGCATCACCTATCACGATTCCTGCACGGGCTTGAGGAGCCTCGGCATCAAGCGCCAGCCGCGCGAGCTGCTGGCGAAGCTGCCGGGTGTCGAACTGCGCGAAATGCCGGGCGCCGAGGAATGCTGCGGCTTCGGCGGCACGTTCTCCGTCAAGTTCGGCGAGGTGTCGGCCGCCATCGCCGAAAAGAAGTGCGCGAATGCCTGCTTCACCGGCGCCGACGTCATCGTCGGCGGCGATCTGGGCTGCCTGCTCAACATCGAGGGCAAGCTGCGCCGCATGGGCGATGAGACGACCCGGGTGCTTCACGTCGCCGAAGTGCTGGCCGGGGACCGGTGATGGAAATCCGCTCGATGCACTTCAAGGCCAACGCCGCGACGGCGCTGGCCAACCCCGTGTTGCAGGGCAATCTGCGCACTTCCAAGGGCAAGTTCGTCGACAAGCGGCGTGCCGCCATCGCTGACTTTCAGGCCGAGGGCGGCGACTTCGAGGCGCTGCGCGAAGCGGGCCGCGACCTGCGCAACCGCGTGCTCGAGAACCTCGATCTCTGGCTGGAGAAGTTCGAGTCGACGGCCACGGCGCGCGGCGCCGCGGTGCTCTGGGCGAAGGACGGCGCCGAGATCTGCCGCCATGTCATCGACATCGGCAAGCGCCATGGCGTGACGAAGGCCGTCAAGTCGAAATCGATGCTTTCGGAGGAAGCCGGCCTCAACCAGGCGCTGGAAGCCGCGGGCATCCAGCCGGTCGAGACCGACCTTGGCGAATACATCCTGCAAATCAACGACAACGAGCCGCCTTCGCACATCATCGCGCCGGTGGTGCACAAGGGGCTCGACGAAGTCGCCGACCTGTTCGCGAGAGTGCACCGGAAGCCGCGCAAGACCGGGATTCCCGAACTGACCCGCGAGGCGCGCGAAGTGCTGCGCTCGCACTTCCTGACGGCGGAGATGGGCATCTCCGGCGGAAACTTCCTGGTCGCCGAGACCGGCTCGGTGGCGCTGGTCACCAACGAGGGCAACGGCCGCATGGTGACCACGCTGCCGCGCGTGCATGTCGTCATCACCGGCATCGAGAAAGTCATTCCAACGCTGGAAGACCTGGCCTTGTTGTTGCGCCTGTTGCCGCGCTCGGCGACCGGCCAGCATATTTCCAACTACGTCTCGCTGCTCACCGGCGTCAAGCAGCCGGACGAGCACGACGGCCCCGAACATCTTTACTTCATCCTGGTCGATAACGGCCGCGCCGGCCTCGTCGGCTCCGAATTCCAGGACATGCTGCGCTGCATCCGCTGCGGCGCCTGCATGAACCACTGCCCGGTCTATCAGACCATCGGCGGCCATGCCTACGGCTGGGTCTATCCCGGCCCGATGGGCTCGGTGCTCACGCCGCTCTACACCGGCATCGAAAACGCCATCGACCTGCCGCACGCGGCGACGCTGTGCAACCAGTGCGGCGTCGTCTGCCCGGTCAAGATTCCGCTACCTGAATTGCTGCGCAAGCTGCGCGAAAAGCAGGTCGAGCAGCGCCTGCGGCCGCTCGGCGAACGCCTGGCGCTCAAGGCCTGGGCCTGGGTGGCGAGCAAGCCGAAGCTCTACGCGCTCGGCACCCGGATCGGCGTGCGCTACCTCGACTGGCTGGCCGGCGGCGGCAAGGCCATCCGCGTGCTCGGCGTCGTGCCCGCCTGGACCGAAGGCCGCGATTTTCCCGCGCCGGAAGGAAAAACTTTCCGCGAACTGTATGCGCGGAGGCAAAAACCATGAGCAGCCGCGACGACATTCTCGGCCGCGTGCGCGCCGGCATCGGCCGCGCGCCTGGCAACGCGGCGGCAGGCCGGACCGCCATCGAGGCGACGCTGGCCGCGCGCCGGCAAGGTCCGCGCCCGGCCGTGGCGGACGATCTGCTGGCCAGCTTCAAGGCCAAGTCCGAGGCGCTGGCGACCACGGTCGACATCGTCGACGATCAGGCGCGGGTGCCCGCGGCGGTGGCGCGCTACCTGGCCGAGCGGTCGCTGCCGACCGAGGTGGTCGGCTGGCCGGCCCTGGAAAGTCAGCCGTGGCGGGACGCCGGCATCGCCTTCGCCGGCCGTGGCGCGGTCGATGCCGATCTGGTCGGCATCACCGGCTGCCATTGCGCCATCGCCGAAACGGCGACGCTGATGCTGCTCTCGGGACCGGACACGCCGGCCTCGGTCAGCCTGCTGCCCGAAACGCATATCGCCATTGTCGACGCCTCGCGCATCGTGCCCGCCATGGAAGACGCCTGGCGCCTGCTGCGCGCCGAACCGGGCGGCCTGCCGCGCGCCGTCAATTTCATCTCCGGCCCCTCGCGCACCGGCGACATCGAGCAGACCATCGTGCTCGGCGCCCACGGGCCGTATCGGGTCCACTTGGTGCTGGTGAAGTCGGGCGAGATCGACCGGTTAAAATAGTCGGATTCCGGGAGCCCACAATCTCGTCGCCCTGACGATATCCCGCGGCATCATCATCATGCTTGGTCCTGGGCTCTTTCCTGCCTGCCTCGTCATCGGAGGGCACCATGCCAGATATTTTGAGGAATGTAATCGTCGAGACCGCCTGGCCGGCGGCGTTGTTGATCGCGTGGCTCGCGGGTGAGCTGGGCCAGCGCTGGTTTCGCCTGCCCCGGATCAGCAGCTACGGCCTGGCGGGATTCGTCCTCGCCGCCGCGCAAGGGGGATTCCTGCCCGACCCGGCCGACGGGTCCATGGCGCTGTTGGCGGACGTGGCGTTTGGCCTGATCCTCTTCGAACTGGGTTATCGCATCAATCTCGGCTGGCTGCGCGCCAATCCATGGATAGGTGTGACCAGCGTCGTCGAGGCGGCGGGCAGCTTCGCCGCCGTGTTCGTCGTCGCCCAATGGTTCGAGATGCCCATGGTGCCGGCGCTCATGCTGGCCGCCATCGCCATGTCGACATCGCCGGCGGTGGTCGTGCGCGTCCTGAACGAAACACGCAGCTCGGGCCAGGTCACGGAACGCACGCTGCATTTGTCGGCGTTCAATTGCGCCCTCGCCGTGGTGGTGTTCAAGTTCGTTCTCGGCTACTGGATGCTGGCCGGCACGGGGACCGTGCTCGGCGCGGTCTGGAACAGCCTCGTGGTCCTGGTCGTGTCGGCCGCGCTCGGCGTGTCGTTCGGTGCGGCCATACCCGCGCTGCTGCGTATCGTTGGCGGCGCGGAGCGAAACGTCACGCTGGTGTTCGCGGTCGCGGCCCTGCTGCTGGTTGCCGTCACGCATGCCCTGAAGTTCTCGCCCCTGCTGGCGACGCTGGCATTCGGGCTGATGGCCCGCCATCGCCGGGTGGCGCTGTCCCAGGCGCAGCGGAATTTCGGCGTGCTCGGCGACATCCTCACCCTGATGCTGTTCGTCTTCGTCACGGCGACCCTGGACTGGCGGCAGGTGATGGCCGGTTTCCAGATGGCGCTGGTCGTCATCGCGGTGCGCATGGCGGCCAAGCTGGCCGCCACGACCCTGTTCGCGTACGTCAGCGGCGTTTCCTGGCACAAGGGTTTCCTCACCGGCCTGGCGCTGACGCCGCTGTCGGTCTTCGCCATCCTGCTCCTCGAACAGACCCGCCATCTCGGGCTGACCTTGATCGACGAAGTGGCGGCCCTGGCCGGAATCGTGCTGATCCTGGAAGTCGTCGGTCCGCTCGCGACGCGTTGGGCGGTGGTCTGGGCGGGCGAAGCCCCGGCCGCCAGGGAGGGCTGATCATGGCGCTCGAAGCCTTCAAGACATCGGCCCCGCTGACCATGGGCGTGGAACTGGAACTGCAACTGGTCAATCCGACCGATTTCGATCTTTCCGCCTCGTCACCCGACCTGCTGCATCTGCTGGAACGCAAGTCCTTCCCCGGCGACGTCAAGCCGGAGATCGCGGAAAGCATGATCGAGGTCGCCACCGGCATACATACCCGCCACGACGAACTGCTGGCCCAGCTGCGCGAGATCCGCGCGGCATTGCTCGAAGTCGGCGATCGCCTCAACGTGGCCATGTGCGGCGGCGGCACCCATCCCTTTCAGCGCTGGTTCCATCAGCGCATCTTCGCCAAGCCCCGCTACCGGCAGGTGTCGGCGCTTTACGGCTATCTGGCCAAGCAGTTCACCGTCTTCGGCCAGCACGTGCACATCGGCTGCCCCTCCGGCGACGAGGCGCTTTTCCTGCTGCACGCCCTGAACCGCTACGTGCCGCACTTCATCGCGCTCTCCGGCTCCTCGCCGTACTCCCAGGGCGTCGACACCCTGTTCGACTCCGCGCGCCTCAATTCGGTCTTCGCGTTTCCGCTTTCGGGCCGGGCGCCTTTCGTGCTCGAATGGTCCGCGTTCGAGCACGGATATTTCGCTAAACTGGAGAAGACGGGCGTCGTGACCAGCATGAAGGACTTCTACTGGGATATCCGGCCGAAGCCCGAGTTCGGCACCATCGAGCTGCGCGTGTGCGACACGCCGCTGACCGTCGAGCGTGCCGCCGCGCTGGCCTGCTACCTGCAAGCGCTATGCCGCATGCTGCTGGCGCGCAAGGAAGACCCGCCCGCGGAGGACGATTACCTCGTCTACAACTACAACCGCTTTCAGGCCTGCCGCTTCGGTCTGGACGGGTCGCTCATCCATCCCGGCACCGGCGAGACCATTTCCCTGCGTGAAGACATCCTCGCGACCTTGCGGCGCATCGAGCCGGATGCCATCATGCTCGACAGCCAAGCGGCGCTCGATGAGATTCGCGCCGTCGTCCACGGCGCCGGTAACGATGCATCCTTCCTGCGCCGCTGCCACGCGCGGGAAGGCAGCCTGGAAAGCGTCGTGGAGTCGGCGATCGGCTGCTTTCGCAAAGGAGGGGAGTGATGGCATTTTCCCGGCGGCGCCCGGTTCGCATCGGCTTGTCGGCGCGCATATTCCACCCCGAGCCAGGCGGCCTGGGGATACGCACCAAGACGCTCCAGGTGCTGGAACAGTCCGTCGCCCAGTGGGTCGCGGCGCGTGACGTGATGGTGGTGATGATCCCCTCGGTCGTGCAGGATGGCGCACTGATGCGCAGCAATATCCGTCTGCGCGATTACGCCGAGTACCTCGACGGATTGCTGCTTCAGGGGGGTGCCGACGTCAGCCCGCGCGCCTACGGCGAGGAACCGCTACGCCAGGAGTGGAGCGGCGATCCGGTGCGGGACGCCTACGAGGTCGAACTGCTGCACGAGTTCATGGAAGCGCGCCGGCCCGTGCTCGGCATCTGTCGCGGCATGCAATTGATCAATGTCGCGCTGGGCGGATCGCTCTGGCAGGATCTGCCGAGCCAGCGGCCGGGGGCCGTGGTGCACGAAAGTCCGGATTACGACCGCAACCGGCACGTCATCACCTTCGCCGAAGCCAGCCATCTGGCGCGCTGGTACGGCGATGCCGCGCAAGGGAGCGTGGTCTCCATCCACCACCAGGCGGTGAACCGGCTCGGACGGGACATCGCCGTCGAGGCTACCGCCGAGGATGGCACGATCGAGGCGATCCGCTGGCAGGGGCGCAGTTTCGTTTTCGGCGTGCAGTGGCATCCCGAGTTCCACCACTCGTCGGGGCCGGACCTGCTCGACTGCGGCCCGATACTGGATGCCTTCCTGAGCGCCGCGCGCCGCTGAACCCCGCACCGCCTAGGCCTGCAACCCCGGCTTATCCCGGCGGCGCGGCCTGCCCGGCTCCGGCGTCGCCGGCGTAATGGTCGCGCAGCGAGGCATAGCGTTCCGCCCGCGCGTCGCGCACCCGTGTCATCGCCCGTTCGACCGGCACGCCCAGCTGGGCGAGCGTTTCGGCGGCGATCATCAGGCTGCCCTCCAGCACTTCCGGGATCACCTCGGTGGCGCCGGCCTGCTTGAGCCTGTCGATCGCCGAGTCGTCGGCGGCGCGGACGATCACCGGTATGTCGGCGCGTTCGCCGCGCACCACGCGCACCACGCGCTCCGCCGAATGCACGTCGGGATAGGCGATGACCACCGCGCTGGCGCGTCCCAGGCCGGCGGCCTTGATCACCTCGGATCGGTCGGCGCTGCCGAAGACGACGCGGCCGCCGGCCGGGGGCGCCGCCCGGACCTGATGGGGGTCGACGTCGAGCGCCAGGAAGCCGATGCCTTCGTCGGCCAGGAAGCGGGCGATGTTCCGGCCGGTGCGACCGAAGCCGCAGATGATCACGTGCCGGTCGAGCGAGAAGCCGGCGACCACGACCTGGTGGATGGACAGCGCCTTGTGCGCCCAGTCGCCCTTGGCCATCTCGCCGGACAGGCGCGCCACCCGTTCGATCAGCAGGGGCGCGACGAACATCGAGGCCAGCATCGCCGACAGCGTTACCTGGAACACGTCGTTGCCGATCAGTTTCTGGTGAAAGGCCAGGCCGATCAGCACCAGGCCGAACTCGCCGGCCTGCGCCAGTTGCGCCGCCGTGCGCAGGGCGATGTCCATCGAATTGCGCGCCGCCAGCGCCACCGCCAGCACGACGAGGCCCTTGCCCGCCACCAGCAGGACCAGCGCCAGCAACAGCTTGTCGAACTGGGCGATGACGAAGCGCAGGTCGAGCATCATGCCGATGGTGACGAAGAACAGGCCGAGCAGGATGTCGCGGAACGGGCGGATGTCGGCTTCGACCTGGTGGCGATACATGGTCTCGGAAATGAGCATGCCGCCGACGAAGGCGCCCAGCGCCAGCGACAGTCCGGCGGCGCCGGTGGCGTAGGCCAGGCCGACCACGATCCAGAGTGTCGCCAGCACGAACAATTCCTCGGAGCGCCGCGCGGCGACGACGTCGTAGACCCGGCGCAGCAGGCGCTGGCCGGCCCAGATCAGCGCGCCGAGCACGACCGCCGCCTCGACCATGGCGATGAGCAGCGCGTTGACCATCTCGCCGGCCGAGCGCGCCAGCGCCGGCAGCAGGATCAGGCACGGCACCACGGCGAGATCCTGGAACAACAGCACGCCCATGGTCTGGCGGCCCGACCGCGAGTGCAGTTCGAATCGCTCGGACAGCAGCTTGGCGACGATGGCGGTCGAGGACATCGCCACGGCCAGGCCGACGGCCAAGCCGGCGCGCCAGTCCTGGCCATAGCCGAGGCCGGTCACCAGCCCGGCGCCGAGCGCGGTGAGCAGCATCTGGGCGCCGCCGAAGCCGAACACCAGTCCGCGCATGGCCTTCAGGCGGGGCAGGCTGAACTCGAGGCCGATCGAGAACATCAGGAACACCACGCCGAACTCGGCGAAGGCCGCGACCTGGCTGCTCTCCTGCATGAGGCCGAAGCCGTGGGGGCCGACGGCGATGCCGACCGTCAGATAGGCGAGAATCGAGGGCAACTGGAAGCGGCGCGCCAGCGACACCGCGGCGACGGTGGCGGTCAGCAGCATCAGCGGGGCGAGAAGATTGGGGTGCATTGACGTCAAGTCTAGCGTGTCGGGCGCGGCCGGCACGGGCGGAGGAAGGGCTTATTTGTCGCCGATCAGCCTGACCTCGACCTTGATGCGCTCGTCCGCCGACACCGTGGCGCGTCGCGGGTCGATCACCACGCGGATGATCTTGCGCGGCGGCACGCCCAGGCCGCGCACATGCTTGCGCAAGGTCTCCGAGGCCTTGGCCGCCAGGCCGAGCGCATATTCCCGGCTCGCCACGGGCGGCGCGAACAGCGTGATGCGCATCGACAGCTTGCTGCTTTTCTTCAGCCGCGCCACCAGGGCGCGCAGTGCCGCGTCGACATCGGCCGGCGGTTGCGGGTCGTCGGCGGCCATCGAGAACGCGAGATCGGGCGGCGGGCCGGGTGGTACCGGCGGTTCGGGTTCGGGCGGCGGCGGGGGTGCCGCCGTGAGCGTGGCGGGCGTGGCAACGTCCGGCACCGGCGCGGCGGCCGGCGGCGGGGCCGTCGGCACTTCCGGGGCGGGCGGGGGCGGCGCCGGCTCGACCGGCCGGGCGGGAGCCGGCGCGCGCACCGGCGCTTCGGCGCAGCCGGCGAGGATCGCCACCGCTCCGGCGAAGGTGAGCAGCAAGGTGGCGCCGGCGCCGGTCCTCATCAGAACGCCTGGTCCCAGCGCAAGGACAGCCGGATCGCCGAGTTGATCAGGCCGACCATGCTGTAGGTCTGCACGAAGTTGCCCCACGGTTCGCCGGTGCGGCTGTCGACGTGCTCGGCCAGCAGGCCGTGGGAGTTGCGCGCGGCCAGCATTTTCTCGAACAGCACCCGCGCCTCGTCCTTGCGGCCGATGGCGGACAGCGCGTTGATGTACCAGAAGGTGCAGACCAGGAAGGCGTTTTCGGGTTCGCCGAAATCGTCCTTTTCGACATAACGGAAAATGAAGTCGCCGCGCCGGAGGTCTCCGGCCACGGCCTCGACCGTCGCCGTGAAGCGCGGGTCGTCGGCGGCGAGAAAGCCGAGTTCGGCCAGCAGGAGCAGGCTGGCGTCCATCGTGTCGCCATCGAAGGTGGCGACGAAGGCGCCGCGCCGTTCGTTCCAGGCGCGCCGGCAGATCACGGCATGGATGCGCAGGGCGTGATCGTGCCAGTACGCCGCCCGCGCATCGAGTCCCAGATGGGTGGCGATGCGCGCCAGCCGGTCGCAGGCGGCCCAGCACATCACCGCCGAATAGGTGTGCACGCGGGCGCTGCCGCGCAGTTCCCAGAGGCCGGCGTCGGGCTGGTCGTGATGGGCGATCGCCAGTTCGCCGAGCGGCTCCAGGCGCTCGAACAGCGCCCGGTCGCCGCGCCGCGTCAGCCGCCGGTCGAAGAAGACGTGGGTGACCGCCAGCACCGCCGAGCCGTAGCTATCGTGCTGGACCTGGCGATAGGCCTGGTTGCCGATGCGCACCGGCCCCATGCCGCGATAGCCGGGCAGGGCCGGCTCGATGCGCTCCTCGAGGTCGGCGCGGCCGTCGATGCGGTACACGGGCTGCAACGGGCGGCCGGCGGCGTCGGCGGCGATGTTCACGATGTAGCCCAGGTAGCGTTCCATGGTCTGCGTGGTGCCCAGCCGGTTGAGCGCGTTGACCACGAAGTAGCCGTCGCGCAGCCAGCAGTAGCGGTAATCCCAGTTGCGGCCGCTGTCGGCCGCCTCCGGCAGCGAGGTGGTCATCGCCGCGATGATGGCGCCGGTGTCGTCATGGGCGTTGAGCTTGAGCGTGATGGCGGCGCGTATGACCGCGTCCTGCCATTCGAAGGGAATGGCCAGGCTGCGCACCCATTCGCGCCAGTAGCCGGCGGTTTCCTCCTCGAAACGGCGGCCGAGCTCGGCGACCGACTCGGGCACGGTTTCATCCGGCCCCAGCAGCAGTGTCAGGCGGTCTTCGAGGAAGAAGGGCGTTTCCTCGATCAGGTGGGTGATCGAGGCGTCGGTGGTCAGCCGCAGCGCCATGTCCGGCATCACGTAACGGACGTGATGGCTGCCCCAGGTGCGCTCCGGACGCGCCGCGCCGTGGCGGCAGGCGGGCCGCAGCCTGAAAGTCAGCCGTGGCGACCCGCCGATGCGGCGCAATCGCCGCATCAGCATCATCGGCCGGAACATGCGGCCATGCAGCCTGAAGCGGGGCGCGAAGTCGGTGATCTCGACGCCGCCGCCGTGGCGGTCGTACAGCCGTGTGACCAGGATGGCGGTGTTCTCCAGATAATGCTGCTCGGCGCGCTCGAAGTCGGCGATGTCGACGGCGAAGACGCCGAGTTCGTCATCGGTGCGCAGCAGCGAGCAGAACACCGGATCGCCGTCGAAACGGGGAAAGCAGCCCCAGACGACGCGGCCGCCGGCGTCGACCAGCGCGCCGATCGCGCAGTTGCCGATCAGCGCCAGATCGAGCGATCCGCCCGGCGCCGTTGCCGCCACCGTCACCGCTCAGTCCGCCAGCGCGCGCGCCAGCCAGGCGCGGACCGCCGCCACGTCCGGCAGCCGGTGGCGGGCGCAGGTCGGCTCGTTGCCGACCTTGATCGACACCCCGCCGGCCTGGTTGATGGCGGCGAAACCGTGCTCGTCGTTGAGGTCGTCGCCGATGAAGACCGCCTTGCGGCCCTTGAAGGGCGCTTCGGCCAGATATTCCTCGATGGCCGTGCCCTTGTCGAAGCCGCCCGGCTTGGCCTCGGCGACGCACTTGCCCAGTTGCAGGATCAGCTTGCCGGACGATTCGGCGACCAGCCGCGCCATGGTCTGGTTGACCATCTCCTCCAGCTCCGGCGCCTGGCGGTAGTGCAGCGCCAGCGTCAGCCCCTTATCCTCCAGCAGCAGGCCGGGGTGGGCTTCCAGTATCGGCATCAGCGCGGCGCGGATGCGATTCTTTTCCTCCGGCGCGGCGGGGTGCAGCCACAGGCGGCCGGCGGCGTCGCGCCGCTCCAGGCCGTGCTGGCCGGCGCGCGGCAGGCGCGGGGCGCCGAGCCGGCGGTCGAGATCGGAGATGGCGCGGCCGCTGATCAGGGCCACCGCGCCGCCGCTGGCGCGATGCAGGCGTTCGAGCAGCTTGAGCAGCGCCT
>ERZ1645187.2499-NODE-2499-length-16067-cov-21.835686_pt1 | contig 16067 bp, 15 predicted proteins | sample MGYA00575352_ERZ1645187 | MGnify/ENA primary metagenome ERZ1645187 (study PRJEB40837, sample SAMN11349314) | freshwater sediment metagenome | isolation source: river sediment | host: Sediment | place: India: Wazaribad , New Delhi | collected 2017-02-21 ... | reverse complement strand
TAATAGCTTCATTCTGCATAGCTCTTTGTTATAATTTCGGTTGGTGGGGACATCATCCAATAAGGGTAGAGAATTAGAGAATTGTAGAATTGTAGAATGACTACAATCTGAAATCCCACAATCCAGAATGCATTATCTACTATTTCCACTCCGCCTCATGTCTCCATTTCTACCTGTCATATTTTGCTTCAAAAATGCACGCAAAAACCCCATAAATAGTGAATGGCTAAGCATTGCTGCTTAGCCATTACAAGATAACAATTATCACGCTGCACCTACTGCTGCTAGCTCATACAATTGCCCGGAGAATGTCCCTTCTCTGCTGACTGTATGCCGGACTTATTTCTGGCAACAAATGCCGGAATGACAACTTTATTCACCATGGAAAAACAAGTCCACATCAGGAAGAACAACGAAATAATTGTGAAAAATAAAATAAACATCGTCGGGTTTTAATGTTAACTCAAAGTTACATAAACATCTCTTTATTGTCAACCACCAGGTGGATTTCTTGATTTTCATCAATCCTGATACGATACATATTTGTACATTTTATAATGAGGAATACCGACTTCGGCAAACTCATCTCCTGTTTTTATGTAGCCGAGTGATTCGTAAAACGGAATGGCGCCGACACGCGCGTGTAATGTAATTTTCCGGTAATGCCGGGATGTTGCCAGTTGCTCCGCTGCATCTACCAGCAGACGACCGATACCTTGCCGATGAAGTTCCGGCAAAACGGCTACTTGACGCATTTTCATACTGACATCGTCCTCGTGTTGCAGCAGCAGAACGCCCACCACCTGATCCTGTTCATCGGTAGCCACCAGATGCCACTGATCCGCTTCCGCTTCCAGTTGCTCCTGCGTGTACTGCAATCCCAGCGGTTCGCGCAGCACACGATAGCGCAACGCTACAGCTGCATGATATAAGGGAGAAAGAAAAGTAGCCTGCTGTACTTTATACATGGTAAAAATCAGCTGTTGGGTTTGCTTTTGCCCAATACCTGCAAGCCGGCTTCAATATAGTTTTTGATATCGCGGTGTTCGGCTTTCGGATCATCAGAATCTTTCTTGATTTTTTTACCCAAACGCACTACAACGGCGTTTTCATTCGGAATAACGTAGATAAACTGCCCGAGAATGCCTCTGAAATAAGGAATAGTATGTCCTTCATAATGAATAATCCATGTCTGATATCCGTACCAGTCGAGCGTATTGCCATCCTTGTCTTTGAGTCCGGCAGCCGCCGTCGTCATATCGTGGATATAGGTGGAATCAATCAACTGGAGCGTGTCCCATTTTCCGTGTTGCAACACCATCTGTCCGAGTCGCGCGAAATCTCGGGCGGTAGCATTCAGGCAGCAGAATGATTTTTCCATGCCGTTCTTATCGGTGCTCCACAAGGCATCACTTTCAGCGCCGAGCGGTTCCCACAGATATTGCTGTGCATTTTCCGCAACAGATTTTCCGGTCGCATTTTTGATTACATAACCGAGTATTTGCGTACACGCACTCTGGTATTCCCAGAGTTTACCCTGCTGCTTGTCTTTGCGGACTTTGAGTTTGCCCATCAGCTTATCCAGGTCATCGCCGTAATAAGATTCGGCGGTGAGCGAGAAAATATTCCAGTACGATTCACTCCAGTCAAGGTTGGCGCTCATTGTCAGTACATCTCTGAGCGTCAGCTCTCCTTCTTTTACCTGTGTCAGCTGAGGCACCAGTTTCTTGATATCATCCGTCACTTTCACCTTACCCTGCTCTATCAGTTTTCCGATCAGGATGGCATTCACTGTTTTGGCCATGGAAAATGAGCCGGAAATCGTTTCCTTGGTATATTCTTCCCAGTAGTTTTCATACACTATCTGTCCGTCTTTGATAACCAGAAAAGCACAGGTCTGCCGGTCTTTGAAGAATTGCAACAACTCATCGGAAGGCGCGTTTTTATTATAGTTTTCACTCACCGGCCATGGCTTGGGCTGTGTAGATTTGCTCAATGTATTTTTGTCAAAAATCTTATAATCATCCACATCTGCAAAGACATGCTTCAGGCCCATTTGCACATGCACAGGTGCGACAAAATACAATACTGCCAGAACGCCGACGGACAAGAGGATTTTTTTCATAGGAAATATTTGATGTAAAATACAAAAAAAACGGATGCTGTTGCATCCGTTTAAAGTTTGATTTGCTATTATTTGACAATGGATAATTTCACCTTGTAGAAATAGGCATTGGTACCGTCATCAAAGATGATTTTTCCGGAATAGTAATCATCGCCCTGATCTGTCATGCTGTCGGCGATTTTACCTTTCTTGCGGACATACTTGGATTTATCCTTGTAATAACTGTCATCCGGATGTACATCCATCACAACTACACTGGTGCCTTTCTTCATCTTGTCACTATCGGAAGATGAAGATGATTTTTTCGGTGAAGTACCATCCGCCTTCACCGCTTTTATCAGATAGAAGAAAGGATCTTCTTCGTTGTCCAGGTAGAACGTACCGGAATAGCCGCCTTCGTCTTCTTTATATTCCACATCATCGCCGGCTTTTCCTTTCACGCCAACATAATCAGCTCTATCTGAATAGTAGCTATCTTCCGGGCTTACCGCGGTAATTTCAATGCGATCACCCGGCTGAATGGTAGCATCTACGGCTGCTGCTTCCCAATCGGCATCAGAACTGGAATCCGTGTCATCGTCATCGTATAACCAACTCCAAATATCATCATCGTAGCTACTGTCATCGTTAGAAGCTTCTACGGCAGGAACCGGATCTTTGGAGAATTTTGCTTTATAAAAATAACCCGTGGAACCATCCTCGTATTCGAAATCACCGGCATAGTAGCCGTCATCTTTCATGGTCATATCCGACTTGATGACTTTTCCTTTTTTGCCGATATACTTATGGCGGTCGCTGTAATAGGCATCATCCGTGCTGATATCCGCCACATATACAGAAGTACCTTTTTTGATAGTACCTGTAACGAATTTAATATCCGAAGAGGCTGTTTTCTTTACTTTATCCTTAGGTTCTTTGGTGTCGGTTTTGCCGAGTTTGACCTGATAGAAATAATAGCTTTCTCCGTCATCCGTTTCAATCGTACCGCTGACATAGCCATCTTTATCAATTGTTTTAGCATCCGTCAGGGTACCTGTTTTTCCTTCTATTTCATCCCGGTCATCGTGGTAGGCATCTGATTCCGGCACTTCGATAATTTCAAATCGGGTACCTTTGGGAATGCTGCTGCCGGAGAACGTATTCTTGCTGCCCGATTTTTTATCCGGTTTGGTGTCTGACTTTGTTACCTTGATGTGTGTAAAATAAATCGTCCTGCCGGATTTGAATTCCAGTGAGCCGGAATAAAATCCATTGCTTTTCTTGGTGATTTCACTAACTGCGGTAGCATCTTTTCCGATAAAATCGGTGCGTTCCTTGTAGTAGGTGTCGGAAGATCCGATTTCGAGTACTTTCAGTACAGTTCCCTTAGAGAACTTGTCTTGCGCAAAAAGCATTACTGTTAACACGGTGTTTAACAGCAATAATGTGATGAGTTTTTTCATGTATGGTAGGTTGTATTCAGTAAAATTAAACGATTAACGTTACATTTTATTACAACTACCGTTAAAAAAATAAAATATACGGGTTAGGTGGTAGAATTTACAACAACCCTCTACCAGTTTTCTCTAAGAGATTCTTCTCTTTCAGCTCCTTCATCAGGGCATCCAGTACGCCATTGATGAAGTCTTTACTCTTCGGAGTGCTGTATTCCTTAGCGATATCGAGGTATTCGTTGATGGTCACCTTCACCGGAATGCTAGGAAAATACATGAACTCCGCCAGTGCCATGCGAATCAGAATCACATCGACCACGGCAAGTCGGTCGGTTTCCCAGTTTTTGAGTTTGGGTTCTATCAGTTGCTGATGTTCTTTCTTGTGTTGCACCGTTTCGCGGAACAAATCAATACCGAAATGCTTCAGCTCATTGAATTTCTCCTTCAGCTTTCCTTTTTCAAGGTGAATCTTCAGCGAGTTTTTACTTTTCAGAATGACTTCATGTACGGCTTCCACCACAAATTCGGCATCATCCTGCCAGTTGGTAAAATGCTCTTCGAGTGAAGTGGTGAAAGACTCGTCTTCGAGTAAGATATAATCGAGCAGGAAGGTGATGATTTTCTGATCTTCCTCCATATTAAACTCGGAGCCGTTGTTGACATAAGCCTTGTACTCTTCCGATTCCGTGAATTTCTTGTACAGACTTCGCACGAGGTCCTCTTCCAGCAGGGAATGGATATTGGCATTATTTAGTTCCTGACGGAATTCCGCGTCATTGTTCAAATACTGCACCAATATATTGCTCAGTAGTTTGGTACTGAATTTTTTATCCGCCTCCGATTTAAGATGTTTGGCCGCTTTGATGCGGGCATCCTTTTCCACAAAATTACATACCTCGCGGAGGATCAGCAGCAAATAAAGATATTGGTCTTTGACCGAGAGAATACTTTTTTCTAATAAATTTTCGAAGGAAGCGGTGGGTGCCTGCGGGGAAGTTTCGTATGCATACACATACTGCATGGCTTTGATTCGGACACTTCTGCGTGTTATCATAATCTGAATGAACTAATGTGGTGCAAATATACATTAAAATTACAGGCTGCGAAAACCCTTTGGTTAAAATGATGTTATCGTAACGTATAATCCACACAGTGATACCCTTCCGGTAAAATACGGAAAACCCAATGTAAAACGGAATGCTTATTTTTGCAACTTATGAACGAACTGCGCGCCATTAACAAATACCTCTACAAGTACAAAGGGTTGCTGACACTGGGCATTTTCTTCGTGGTGACTTCCAATATTTTCGGATTGTACACACCTGAATATATCCGCTACAGCGTGGATATCCTCAAGGAAAATCTGGCGACCTATCAGCTGATGCATTCCTTTGAAGCGCAATCCGCCTATCGTTCGCTGTTCATTTATTTCATCCTGTTTTTTGCCATTATCATTTTTGTTACGTCCATCATAAAAGGACTGCTGATGTTTTTCATGCGTCAGACACTGATTGTGATGTCCCGCAAAATTGAATTCGACCAGAAAAATGAACTGTACCAACAATATCAGCGACTGAACACCACTTTCTACAAGCGCAACAATACCGGTGATCTGATGAGCCGCATCAGTGAGGATGTTTCCCGCGTGCGGATGTACGTCGGTCCCGCTATCATGTATTCTATCAATCTCTTGGCACTGTTCAGCATGGTCATTTACACCATGTTCAACATCAACGCCTACCTGAGTTTTCTCGTATTACTGCCGCTGCCTGTCCTCACCTATTCCATTTACAAAGTCAGCGACACCATCAACAAAAGAAGCGAGCGCATCTCGGTGGCATTATCCGGACTCACCACCCGCGCGCAGGAGATTTTTTCCGGCATCCGCGTCATACAGTCATTTCCCATCAGCCAACAGATAGAAGCGGAATTCCATCAGGCCGGCAGCGACTACCGGCAGCAGAATATCGGACTCGCAAAAATTGAATCTTTCTTCGCGCCGCTGATGTTGCTGCTCATCGGTATCAGCACCTTGCTGGTAGTGTATATCGGTGGGAAGGAAGTGGCACGGGGCAGCTTCAGCGCCGGCAATATCGCGGAGTTTATTTTTTACATCAACATGCTGACCTGGCCGGTGGCTTCATTGGGTTGGTGCGTCTCCCTGATTCAACGCGCGGAAGCCTCTCAGAAAAGAATCAACCTGTTTCTGCAGGACACCAATACCATCGAAAACGAACAGAAACTGCCCGTTCATGACATCCGGAATATCGCGTTCCAATCCGTCACTTTCCGATATCCAGACACCGGCATACAGGCGCTGACAGACATCAGCTTTTCTGTTGCACAGGGCGAAAAAGTGGCCATTGTAGGAAAAACCGGCAGCGGAAAATCCACGATTGCTGAACTGCTGCTGCGCACCTATGATATCAGTGAAGGCAATGTGCTCATCAACGGTACAGACATCCGGAAAATTGACCTGACCACCTACCGGGATAAAATCGGCTACACACCGCAGGATGTATTCCTTTTTTCCGACACAATCAGAAATAATATCCTGTTCGGATTACCGCAAAACGCCGCACCGATATCGCAGGATACACTGGAAGAATATACAACAACCGCCTGTGTGCACGAAGACATTCAGCAATTGCCGAAGCAATACGATACTATTGTCGGCGAGCGGGGTATCATGCTTTCCGGGGGCCAGAAACAACGCATCTCGATTGCGCGCGCGTTGGTTAAAAATCCGGAAATGGTGATACTCGATGACTGCCTCTCGGCGGTAGATGCAAAGACCGAAAAAATCATCTTTGAGAACCTCGACCGGGCACTGCAAAACAAAACGGTCATTTTCATCACCCACCGGATTTTTGCCGTTACCGGATTTGATAAGATTATCGTACTCGAAGACGGACGGATTGCGGAACAGGGAACGTACGCGGAACTCATGAAAAAACAGGGCGTTTACTACGAATTGTACAAATTACAGCAGCAGGAAAACAACACCTGAACGACAGTTGTCAACATTCATTTTTTGGATGTTAACTAATTTTTTTTTTCGCCAATTTTTTTTGGAATATTATTGTAAAATAAACATTTAAAAAACTGTGGAGAACGAAAGAAATTTTGACAAAAACGGAGTGTATTCCAAAAGAGTAAGAGCCGGCAAAAGAAGAACCTACTTCTTTGATGTGCGCACCACCAAAGCCAACGATTACTACCTGACCATTACGGAAAGTAAAAAACGCTTTGATGATGACAATTACGACAGGCACAAGATTTTTATCTACAAGGAAGATTTCGTGAAATTTGTCAACGCCATGCAGGAAACCGTAGACTATATCAAAAAAGAATTATTGCCCGACTACGATTTCGAAGCCCACCAATACGAAGAATACGAAGAAAAATACAACAACGACACCAACTACCATACAGCTGCTGAACCGGAATCTACGCCCCCGCCGACAAGCAGTTCCACCATCGAGCCCAATTTTTCGGACGATGTGGAAAAATGGGACTAATACCATAAAAAGCATAAAACAGAAAAAGTTCGCTACGGCGGACTTTTTTTTATATCCATAAAGCGGTAACTTTGTAAAAATGGAAGCCGGCAAAGAAGAACTCATCCTGGATATCCTGAAACATGAAAAGCCCTATTTTCATGATTTCAGCACTTCGGAATTAGCCGATTTCCTGAATGATTATCCGGAATACTGCAACAGAGTCATTGAACATCTGGAACCACACCGGGCAGTAAAAACCCTGAAATTCCTGGATTTAAAACTACAGATCAGGCTCATTCAGACGCTGCCCTCCGACGTAGTGGCCACCCTGATTCAGAACATGCACTTTGATGACCGCACTGCTCTGCTGAGTGAACTGACCAGTGAGACCGTAAAACGCCTGGTATTGTTTCTGCCGCACGAAGACCGGATTGAAACCCTCGCACTGCTCGGCTATCCCGAAGACAGCGTGGGGCGCCTGATGAATCCGGATTACATTGAAGTGAAAGAACACTACACTGTTCAGGATGCGCTGAACAAAATCCGCAAGCTGGGCCGCAACATAGAGAATATCAACTTTATCTACATCATTGATGAAGGAGAAAAATTACTAGATGATATTAACCTGAAAGAATTGCTCATCGTTTCGCCCGACAAGAAACTCAGCGAGATGATGGATAAAAAATATATCGCGCTGCACGTTACCGACGATCAGGAACACGCCACTTCCGTATTCCGGAAAAACAACCGCGCCGTGCTGCCGGTAGTGGATGACAACGGCATTCTGCTCGGTATCGTCACCATCGACGACATGCTCCGTATTCAGAGTGAAGAAGACACCGAAGATATCCAGAAAATCGGTGGTACGGAAGCATTGGATGAACCGTATATGAGCACCTCTTTCCGCGACCTGATAAAAAAGCGGGCGCCGTGGCTGATCATTCTGTTTTTAGGTGAAATGCTGACCGCCAGCGCGATGAGTTTCTTTGAAGATGAGATTGCAAAAGCCGTTATCCTGGCGCTCTTCATACCACTCATTATCTCCAGCGGCGGTAATTCCGGTTCGCAGGCATCCACCCTGATTATCCGCGCCATGGCACTCGGTGAAATCACCTTTGAAGACTGGTGGCGCGTAATGAAACGAGAAATCATGAGCGGACTCGTACTCGGTGGCATGCTCGGTATCATCGGCTTCCTGCGCATTGCCGTATGGTCCTCTTTCACCCACGTGTACGGCGACCACTATATGCTGGTGGGATTAACGGTGGGCATAACCCTTTTGGGCGTAGTGCTCTGGGGTACCCTCTGCGGCTCCATGCTACCACTGCTGCTGAAGAAAATCGGCGCCGACCCTGCCACTTCTTCCGCACCTTTCGTCGCGACCTTAGTGGATGTCACCGGACTCGTCATCTATTTTGTGGCCGCCTCTCTCCTGTTGCGCGGCACATTGCTGTAAGTAAAATGATAAAACCAAGATAACTTCCGATTTAAGGAGGATTTGCTACCTTTGCACTCTGAAATATCGATCTGACATTCAACAAAACAATCATTCAACCAATTAAGATATGGGATTACAATGCGGAATAGTGGGCTTGCCCAATGTAGGAAAATCAACGCTTTTTAACGCGGTCAGCAATAACGCGAAAGCACAGGCCAGCAACTACCGTTTTTGCACCATTGAACCCAATGTCGGTCTGGTAGATGTACCGGATGAAAGATTAAACAAACTGGCCGAACTGGTACAACCCAACCGGATTGTTCCCACCACCATCGAGTTTGTGGACATTGCAGGGCTTGTGAAAGGCGCCAGCAAAGGCGAAGGTCTGGGCAATAAATTCCTGGCTAATATCCGCGAAGTAGACGCCATTGTACACGTCATCCGCTGTTTTGAAGATGACAATATCCTGCGTGAAGAAGGCGCTATCAATCCGATTGGCGACCGCGACATCATTGATACGGAATTACAGCTGAAAGATCTGGAAAGTGTAGAAAAGAAAATTGCCAAAATCCAGAAACAAGCCAAAATAGGCAATGATGTCAAAGCCAAACATGAATACGACATTTTAATGCAGTGTCAGCAATGCCTGAGCGATGGTAAAAACATCCGCTCCCTGACCTTCTCGAAGGAAGACCGTGCGCTTTTTGCCGACTTATGTTTCCTGACGGACAAGCCGGTTTTATATGTTGCGAATGTGGATGAAGCCAGTATACTTACCGGAAATAAATATTCGGACATGCTGGTGAAGGCTGCCGCAGAAGAAGGTGCGGAAGTGATAGTATTGAGCAACTCCGTGGAAGCACAGATTTCTGAAATGGAAGAAGAAGACAAAGCACTTTTCCAGGAAGAATACGGACTGAAAGAGCCCGGATTGAACCGGCTGATTCGCACGGCCTATAAATTATTGAATCTGATTACCTACTTTACTGCCGGCGTACAGGAAGTGCGCGCCTGGACTATCCACGAAGGCTGGAAAGCGCCGCAGGCGGCTAGTGTTATCCATACCGACTTTGAGAAAGGATTCATCAAAGCGGAAGTGATTGCCTATAATGACTTTATCCAATATGGTTCTGAAAGTGCCTGCCGAGAACACGGCAAACTGCGCATTGAAGGCAAGGAATATCTGGTGAAGGACGGCGACATCATGCACTTCCGATTCAACGTTTAACATCCTTACTGCGACAACACGCATAACTTCTGCATTTTTAACAGGCGGACTTAGTTGTTCTGTATTACATTACAGAAAACTAACAGCTATGTCTATCGTAAAAGTAATCGAAGTAATATCCGCTTCAGAAAAAAGTATTGATGACGCCATCAAAAATGCCGTTGCAGAAGTATCTAAAACAGTCCGCAATATCGACTCCGTCTATGTGAAAGACATTAAGGCACACGTAAAAGACGGGAAAGTGAGCACCTTTGGAGTGGTCTGTAATATTTCCTTCCGGGTTACCTCGGCGGATTAACAGATAAAAAAAATGCGGAGCAAACATTATCCTGCCACATCGGTAAATCCTGTAAAAAATTCTATATTTACGGAACGGAAGTAAAATCATTTTCCGTAGATGGAATGAATACAGACATCAAGAAAGGACTCACCGACGCACAGGTACAAATGCTCCGTGAAAAACACGGAAAGAACCAGACAACGGAGAAAAACCGCTCTGTGTTTCTACATGCCCTGAAGGATGTAGTTACCGAACCATTGTTTATACTGTTGGTATTTGCCGCACTGATTTATTTCCTTTCCGGTGAAATTCAGGAAGGCATCATTATGATTGCCTCACTGTTTTTTGTAGCCGGCATTTCCCTGTATCAGGAAAACAGAAGCCGCAATGCCGTGGAAACGCTGAAAAAGCTGGCCGCACCGCAGGCAACCGTGATCCGCAACGGACAACAACAAATCATTCCATCTGAAGAACTGGTTCCCGGCGACATCTTATTGCTGGAAGACGGCAACAGCATTCCGGCAGATGGCATTATCCGGGAGTCACATGATTTTTCGGTGAATGAAAGTATTCTGACCGGAGAGTCATTATCTGTAGATAAGAATGCCAGCGATACCAACAATCTGATTTTCCAGGGCACATTGGTCGTTGGCGGAGCCTGCGTAGCGGAAGTAACGGCAACCGCCGACCAAACCGCACTCGGTAAGATTGGGAAAACGATGCAGTCCGTCGAAGAAAGCAAAACACCCTTGCAACTCCAGATAAAGCGCTTTGTACAATACATGGTGGGCTTCGGCATTATCGCATTCATCACTGTTTGGACACTCAACTATCTGTCGACCCGCAATCTGCTGGACAGCCTGCTCAGCGGACTGACTATTGCCATGTCAGTATTGCCCGAAGAAATTCCGGTAGCATTCAGCACGTTTATGGCATTAGGCGCCTATCATCTGTACAAGAAAAAAGTCATTGCCCGTTCGCCCCATACCGTGGAAACACTGGGCGCCGCGACTGTCATTTGCAGCGACAAAACCGGTACCATTACGGAAAATGCTATGCAGCTGGCGGTCATCTATGATTACAGGAAAGAACAGACATACAATTATACGGAAGGCACACCACCTTTCAATGAAGTGCTGGAATATGCGATGTGGGCCTCTGAAATCACTCCTTTTGACAACATGGAAAAAGCCATCCATGCCTGGTATGAAAAATCGAGTCCGCAGGATGTCAGACAGGCATTCCATCCCGTGCGGGAATATCCGCTGGGCGGCAAGCCGCCGATTATGACACATGCATTCCAGGATGATAAAGGCAACTCCGTCATTGCATGCAAAGGAAGCGTGGAAGGCGTTCTGCAGCAAACGTCACTGAGTGCGGAGGAACGGAGCCGCATCCAGCAGGTGGCCGCCTCCTACGCGGCAAAAGGATACAGAATACTCGCAGTGGCAAAGTCAGTGCACGACATCCATCAGCTGCCGGATTCGCAGCATGCACTGAGCTTTGAACTGCTGGGATTAATCGGATTTTATGATCCGCCCAAGGAAAATATCCGCGAAGTTCTACAGGATTTCTACCGCGCCGGCATTGAGGTTAAAATGATTACCGGTGACTATGCGGAAACGGCGATGGCCATAGCCGGACAAATACAACTGCACAACAACTCGGTGGCGGTAACAGGCAATGAAGTGATGACAATGGATGAAAAGTCGCTGCAAGAAACGGTAAAGACGTGTAATGTCTTTGCCCGTATGTTCCCCGAAGCCAAAATGAAAGTCATACAGGCACTAAAAACCAATGGCGAAGTAGTGGCTATGACCGGAGACGGTGTCAACGACGGACCTGCCCTGAAAGCGGCGCACATCGGCATCGCAATGGGATTGCGCGGCAGCGAAACAGCTAAGAAAGCGGCATCGCTGATTATTATGGACGATGATCTGGGCCATATGGTAAATGCCGTAGCACTCGGCAGAAGGATATATGAAAACCTGAAGAAGGCCATTCAGTATATCATATCCATCCACATCCCTATTATACTTATTGTGACCATCCCCTTGCTGTTATCCTGGACTTTCACAGATATCTTCACGCCTATCCATGTTATATTTCTGGAGTTGATCATGGGACCAACCTGTTCGATTATTTTTGAACGGGAACCTATCGAAGCAGATTCCATGCAAAAGAAGCCCCGCAAGATGACGACTACTTTTTTCTCCCTGCGGGAACTCTCCATCAGCATTATACAGGGACTGGTCATCACGGCGGCATGTCTCGGAATTGGCTATGTATATCTGCAAAAGGGATATGACCAACCCCATGTCCGCACGATTATTTACGCGACGCTGTTGTTCAGCAATTTATTCCTGACGCTGGCCAACCGCTCCTTCCGGTATTCTATCTTCACCACCTTGCGGTATAAAAACAACCTGTTGCCCATCGTACTAGCACTGTCTGTAGCGGTATTACTGGCTTCCCTGTATGTCCCGCCGGTGCGCAACCTATTCGACTTCTCTCCGATTTCAGGTCAGGAAGTGGCGTTGTCGCTGGGTATTGCGTTTGCCGCCGTTATGTGGGTGGAAATATACAAATACATCAAGTATCAAATCAGCGACAGAAAATAAACGGCATTTGTAACAATCAAAAAAAATGATATCTTTGCAGCAGAATCAATTTTCATCTTAAAATAAATGCATCATGGGACGAGGAGATAAACGTTCAAGAAAAGGAAAAATTTTCGCAGGTTCTTTCGGAAAAGCAAGACCTCACAAAGTAAAGAAAACGGCTAAACAAGCAGCAAAAGCTTAATCTGCCATTACATAAAAAAGCCTGACAAACGAATTGTCAGGCTTTTTTAGTTTAGTAGATATTTCCTATCCAAATATTCTTTTACTGAAATCTTCTTTGGTAGGCACCGGCAGGAAAACGGATATCATAAAGATATTAATAAACAACAGCGGAACTACTGCCGCATGATAGTCCTGCGGATTAAGCCACCAGCCAACCAGTAAAACGACGAGCAGGATGCGGTAACCTTTAATATAGGCATACACCCAACCTGCAACGTTTTTTCGTAGGGCAAATAACAATACCGGAACATGAAACGGCATGGCCCACAACAGGTTTAAATTCCATTTGGTAGAAGGATGATCCGTACCAAACCACATGAAAACAAGCAGCCAACCGATGAGCCCGACAAGGCTCAGGTAAATCAGCGGAATAACTTTATACCGCGAAAATACGCCTGTCTTTATCTGGAGTACAATAATCAGGATGCCCAGCAACGTAAACACCACACCCGGCGTCCACCATCCGGAGGAATAATGCTCAGGCACATCTGACAGTATCAGTTCATTACCTTTCACCAATGGTTTTCCGTCTACTGTTGCATGGTCAAATAATTCCATCAGTTCCAACGGAAGGAAAGTACGGTCATAGCCCGCCTTGCGGTCGGTGGGCAATCCGATGAGCAAATCCATGCCGAAATCAATCCATTCATTGGGCACATTTCTGTCAATCAGCTCACGGAAAGTAGCCGCATCATCCGCATCCGGCTGAAACTGCTTTTCCTTAAACAGGGACAAGATCACATCGCGCGGCCGTGTGGAACAATTATCAAACAGGAAATCATACTGATAGTATTTGTTCTCCTCACGGGCATTGATGGTCAGTTTTTCAAAAAGGGATTGCTTTTGCTCCTGCGTCAGGTTGAGTTCCTGCTCCCGTATCCATCTGTTTTCTTCGCGGTACATCACTTCGAAATCGCCGTATTGGTCTATCGACTCATAATACAGCAGCTTGCCACGGATGAAATTCATCACAAATCCGGGCTGGTAAAAATCGAACGTACCGTAGTTATACACCAGATCCCAGCCGAGTATGGTATCTTTCACGCGAATAGCGGTGTGACCGAAATAGCGATATATCGCCTCGTCATTGCGGTTGATGGTCAGCAAACTCACTTTGGCATGTTCCGTCAGCAGTGGCACTTTGACATCTCTGCCGGCAGACAGCATCGACAGGGACAGCATCAACAGTAAAAACGAAAAAAAACGGGATAAGGCAGCATTCATAGCACTGCGAATATAGAGAAAATTTGAACTTTACCGGATAAATGCTGTTTAAAATAGTATGATGAAATCCATTGGCGTATATTTAATTTTACCTGTCGCGGCACTGCTATTCGCAGGATGTCAGTCGAATAAATCCATCAAACAAAGTCATGCTATGAACGAAAAATCAACACCTGCTGTCATCAAATCCAACGAAGAGTGGAAACAAATACTCACGGATGAGGAATACTATGTATTGCGGGAGGCCGGCACGGAACGTCCGTTTATGGGAAAATATACGGATACCGACGACAAAGGCAATTATTACTGCAAAGCCTGCGGACACCTGATTTTCACGTCAGACACTAAATACCACAGCGGCTGCGGCTGGCCTGCGTTCTACGATAAAGCCGGGAAAAGCGCGGTAATCACAAAAATGGATTACAGTCATGGTATGACGCGCGTGGAAGTATTGTGTCAGCAATGTCATTCCCACCTCGGACATGTATTTGAGGATGGCCCTGCCGATAAAACAGGATTGCGCTACTGTATCAATTCCATCAGTATGGAATTCAAACCCGACAGCACCACCGGAAAACCGTAAGACTTACGCTGTTTTCGGAGGCGCACCGTATTTGCGGGAAGCCACAAAAATGATGAACGCGATGATAACAAACGGAATGCTCAGCCACTGACCGTGTGTGAGCGTGATGCCTGCCATCGTCAGCGGATTGTCGTCCACTTTCCAGTTTTCCAGAAAGAAACGGCCGGCGAACATCATAAACAGGAAAATCGCCATGAGGCTGCCTTCGCGCGGTTTGTAATTCGAGCGGATATAGATGATCAATATGACAATAAAAATCAGATCGTACAGGAATGCTTCAAATAACATAATCGGTACGCGCGGAGCGGTTTCGCCCAAACGTTCAAACACAACGCCCCAACTACCATCCGTATAATCTCCGACAATCTCTGAATTGAAAAAGTTGCCGTAGCGAATGAAGGAGCCACCGATAGCCGTAGGAATGGCCACACGGTCGATGATCCACAGAAAAGACTGATCCGGATGCTGGCGTTTATACAAATACAAAGCAATAGGAATCGCCATCGCCGCACCGTGACTGGCTAAACCTCCCTTCCATATCTGGAAAATCTCGAGGATATTCTGGCTGTAATAATCCCAGTCGTAGAAAAAGCAATGTCCGAGACGCGCGCCGATCAAAATGGCAAAGAACATGTACATCAGCAACTGATCAGCACCTTCCGTATTTTTATTCTCTTTCTTGAAAATCCAGTATAAAATTTGATATCCCAGAAAAAAAGCAGCTCCGTACAAAAGACTGTACCAACGAATACCAAAATTTTCAGAAATCATGAAGATTTCAGGCTTCATATTCCAGTGCACTACAAATGCCAGTAAATGATTCATATCAATTGTTTAGTGTGTTTGTGCGTCAAAGTTAAGAATTTATTTCAGACAGCATCCACCGCGACAGGATATTCACTAAAAATAACGCTTAAAGCGCTGCGCCGGCACTTATTCACCGATGTGATAAAATATAACATTCAATTTACAAATTGCATTCTATTTTTGTTAGGACAACCAATATCAATTCATTTTTAATGCCGGATAGAAATTGAAAAAAACACAGGACAAATTCAATGTGCAGATCGCTACCGAAGAGCACATTAGTTTCGCCCAAAGCCTATGCGAGTTGTACGAAGAATCTGCCAAGAAAAGAGGCACAGGCATAGCCAAACGAGACCCGGAATACATCAAGGAAAAGATACTGCAAGGCAAGGCCATCATTGCCACTACACAGCACAATCAGCTGGCGGGCTTCTGCTATATCGAAACGTGGGAAGGCAAAAACTATGTGGCCAACTCAGGACTCATCGTAAAAGAAGATTACCGGCATCACGGATTGGCAAAAAAAATCAAGAAGTTTGTATTTGAGCATACCCGCAAGAAATATCCGAATGCCAAAATCTTTGGTATCACCACGAGTCT
>ERZ1645187.2498-NODE-2498-length-16067-cov-103.654821_pt1 | contig 16067 bp, 14 predicted proteins | sample MGYA00575352_ERZ1645187 | MGnify/ENA primary metagenome ERZ1645187 (study PRJEB40837, sample SAMN11349314) | freshwater sediment metagenome | isolation source: river sediment | host: Sediment | place: India: Wazaribad , New Delhi | collected 2017-02-21 ... | reverse complement strand
GAACCCGTGACATTCAGCTTGGGAAGCTGACGTTCTACCCCTGAACTACGCCCGCCCGAGGGTGTTCTTCCATAGCCTCGCGACGGGGCGGAGCGCAAGGGGCGATCTCGGCTTCGCCGGAGTCGACGTCGCCGTGGCGTCGGAGCGCCGCTCGGCGAGGCCGTGGGTGGTCTTGTTCCAGCGATGCGGCGCCCGCACCAGTTCGCCGAGCGCCCGGTAGGCGGCCAGCGAGACGAGACACCAGTAGACCGGCATGGTGGCGATGTCGAAGAGGCGGAATCGCCTGCGATGAGCGGCCGCGATCCTGGTCTCGACCCGACTCGCCAGCACGAGTGAGCCGGCCGAACCGGCAGTGAGGCCGAGAAGGCCGGCGACCAGCAACAGATCGGCGCCGAAGCCACGATCGCCGAAGAGCGGCACGACGCCGGCACCCTGGGCGGCCAGGAGCACGAGGCTCGGCGCGAAGACCAGCATCGAAACCAGCTGGCCGGCGAGGATCAGATGGAACGACAGGGCGCCGAACAGGCCGACCGCCCGGTGGAAGCGGATAGGGCGACGCATGTGGACCAGCCAGGTGACCATCCACCCCTTGAGCCAGCGCACCCGCTGCGCCCGCCAACGCGGCAGATCGAGCGGCGCCTCCTCCGAGGTGGCGCCGCCGACGACGTCGGCTCGCCAGCCGGCCCGCATCAGGCGGACGGCGACGTCGGCGTCCTCGGTGACGTTGTGCGGATCCCAGCCGCCGACGGCGGCGAGGGCGGTACGGCGGAAGTGGTTCGAGGTGCCGCCGAGCGGCAGGAACAGGTGATGACGGGCCAGCCACGGCAGGAGGCCGTGGAAGAGCATGGCGTATTCGATCTCGAACTGACGCACCAGCCAGGGGCGATCGTTCTCGGCATGGTCGATCTCGAGCGCCGCCTGGACCACGGCGAGTTCGGGGTCCCCGGCGGCGAAGGCGGCCGCGGCCCGGCGCAACTGACCGGGGTCGGGCCGATCCTCGGCGTCGTAGACCGTGACGAAGGGCGCATCGACACAGGCGAGGGCGAAGTTCAGCGCCTTCGGCTTGGTGCGCGGCTCGATCGCCGGGACGACGATGGTCTCGATCGGGGTTCCGGCGACGGCCGCCTCCGCGGTGGCACGCGTGTCGAGATCGTCCTCCTCGAGTACCAGACGCAGGTCGAGGCGGTCCGGTGGGTAGTCGAGACGGGACAGGGCGGCGACGAGACCGCCGACCACCGCCGCCTCGCGATGCAGCGGCACCAGGACGGCGAAGCGCGGTAGCGCCTCCTCCGACACCGGCGGATGGTCGACCGGTTCGGGCAGCGCATCGGCGATGTGGGCGCGCAGCAGGCCGAGCGTGAGGAAGAAGACGGTCCATCCGACCAGCAGCGTCTCGGAGAAGGCGAGCGCCCCGGCGAGCCAGATCAGCGCGACCCCCGGCAGGAGGGCGAGCTGGACGAGAGAGGCCGGCCGCAACGCCGAGAGATCGGGATCGTGATCGATCACCGACCGGACCGCCCGCCGGGCGAGCGCGGGGGCATGGCGTTCGATCAGAGCGCGGCGGATCTCGCGAGGCGTGGCGATGGCGACGCGATGGGCCGTCCCGGGGTGGCGGGCGAGGAGTTCGGCCATCGGCGGCACGAGATCGGCGCCGGGCGCCGCGGTGAGCGTCGGCTCGCGCGCGTCGACTTGCATCAACCGGTCCGCTCGCCGGATGGCCTCCGGCGCGGGCGGGTCGACGTCGGCCGGCAACGGTACGACGTCGATGCGCTCGCGGAATGCGATGCCGAGCCGCGCGGCGAGCCGGCGCCACGGACGGGCCTCGTCCGGCCTTCCGGGGTCGGAGCGCAGAGGGGTGGAGGGCGTCTCGCGCAACGGCGGCGGACGGATGCGAGGGGGCGGGGCTCGGCAGGCGCGAGCGGCGATCTGCGCGCCGACCGAGGTACGCACCCGGCCATCGGACGCGCCTCGCGCGGAGGCTCCCGTCGGCGATCCACCGAAGCCGTCGTCGGTCTCGCGGAGAATGATGCTTTCTCCCGTTCCTCGCCTCGCCTAATCTCGGCGGAGGCGCGAATCCTCCGCTCGAGCGCCGTGTGTGGCACAACCTACGGCACGCCATGATTGCATCGAAATCCCGGTCTGTCTCGGCAATAGTGCGGATGATTCTCGCATCGATGGTCCTATTGACATCGATGCAATCGTCTCTCGGTCAGACCCGGAAGACGACGCCCGCCGCCGCGCCCGCCCAGACGCCGGCCGCGCCGCCGCCGGTCGCGGCTCCGGCGCCGCAGCCCGCGCCGGCTCCGGCGCCGAGCGAAGAGGCCCGGCCGCAACGGCCGCCGCTGCCGAAGGTCGCCTTCCCCAACTTCTGGGACCCGAAGAGCCGGCCGCGCAAACCGGTGACCGACGTCGGTGCCATCCGCTTCCTCACCTCCGGCGACTTTCCGCCCTTCGGCTTCCTCGATTCCGGCGGGCGGCTGACCGGATACCACGTCGATCTGGCGCGGCTGCTGTGCGCCGAGCTGGCGGCGACCTGCACCATCCAGATGCGCCCCTTCGACGACCTCGCCACGGCACTCGCCGACAAGCGCGGCGACGCGATCATCGCCGGGCTGCGGGTGACGGCGGAGATGCGGGCGCGGCTCGAGACCTCGGACGCCTATCTGGGCACGCCCGGCCGCTTCGTCATGCGCCGCCAGTCGAATCCGGCGCCGACCCCGGAAGGGCTCGCCGGGCGCTGGATCTCGGTGGTCTCGGGTTCCGCACACGAACGCTTCGCGCTCGACAGCTTCCCGGCGGCGCGGATCGCCGCCTATGCCGACGAGGCCTCGGCCCGCGACGCGCTGCGCGACGGCATCGTCGATGCCCATTTCGGCGATGCGATCGCGCTCTCCTTCTGGCTCGACGGCGCGGCCGCACACGGCTGCTGCGACTTCGCCGGCGGACCCTGGCTGGAGAGCGCCTATTTCGGCGAGGGGTTGCGGATCGCGGTGGCGAAGGGTAACCGACGGCTGAAGCGCTCGCTCGACTATGCGCTGCAGCGGCTGGCCGAGGACGGCCGGCTCGGCGAGATCTATCTGCGCTGGTTCCCGCGCGGCTACTACTGACCCTCTCGGAAGGACGCCATGACCGACCTCCTATGGACCGTCGAGCCGAACGCTCACGTCACCTTCCTCCTCGCCCACGGCGCCGGCGCGCCGATGGACTCGAGCTTCATGACTCGGGTGGCCGAGGGGCTGGCGGGCCGCGGCGTGGCGGTGGCACGGTTCGAATTCGGCTACATGGCGAAGCGCTGGTCGACGGGGAAGAAGTATCCGCCGCCGAAGGCCGAGAAGCTGATCCCGGAATTCCGTGCGGCGATCGAGGCGGCGCTGGCGGCGCCCGAACGGGTCGGGCCGCTGATGATCGGCGGCAAGTCGATGGGTGGTCGGGTGGCGGCGATGACGGCCGGCGAGGCATTGCCGGAGGACGTCGTCGCGGTCGCCTGTCTCGGCTATCCGTTCCATGGACCCGGGCGGCCGGAGGAGATCCGCCTCGCGCCGCTGCAGGGCGGGCTCCTGCCGACCCTGGTGTTGCAGGGCGAGCGCGACGAGTTCGGCAAGCGCGCCGAGATCGAGGGCCTCGACGTCGGGACACGGGTGCGGTTCGAGTGGATCGAAGACGGCAGCCACGACTTCGGGCCGCGCGGTGCCTCGCCGGCGACACTGAAGGGCAACATCGCCCATGCCTGCGATGTGCTCTCCGCCTTCGCCGTGGGCTTCGTCACGCCGGGTGCGTGAACCGGCGACGGGGCGGGCGACGGTCGATCCGACGGGAATGCCGCCGAATCGGTGCGTTCTGGAATTCCATGCTCCGGCGCAGGACCGCTTCGCAAGCGGGTGCCTTGTCGGGGGCGGACCTCTCCGAGGATAGTTCGGGCACGCCGCGATGCCCCCTCCGCTCGGCGGGAGGCGTCGTTCTCCCGGCCGGACGGCAGGGTTCTCGTCACGCTCGACCGGCTCCGGCGCAGACCCGGGCGGTCGCGATCGCCCGAAAGGCCGCGCCTTGTCCCTCCTCGCCTCGCTCGATCCCGCCCACGTCTTTTCCGGCTTCGGTGTCGGGGTGCTGGTCGGCATGACCGGGGTCGGCGGCGGATCGCTGATGACGCCGCTCCTGGTGCTGCTCTTCGGCATCCATCCGGTCACGGCGGTCGGCACCGATCTGCTGTTCGCCGCAATGACCAAGACGGTCGGGATGATGGTCCACGGGGTCAACCGGACGGTCGACTGGACGGTGACCGGGCTCCTGGCGTTGGGCAGCGTGCCGGTGACGGTCGCGACGCTCCTCGTCCTCGCCCAGATGGAGAAGAACGGCGGTAGCGGCCATCTGGTCGCAACCGCGATGGGCTGGGCGCTGCTGGTGACGTCGCTGATGCTGCTGTTCCGCCGCCGGCTCCTCGCCTTCGCGGCGCGGCATCACTCGGGCGAGATCTCCCGGTCGACCCGGACGACGGCGACGGTCGTCACCGGGGCGGTGCTGGGGCTGGTGGTGTCGATCTCCTCGGTCGGGGCCGGAGCGATCGGCATGACGGCGCTGCTGATCCTCTACCCGGCGTTGCCGATCCCGCGGCTGGTCGGCTCCGACATCGCCCATGCGGTGCCGCTGACGCTGGTCGCCGGCATGGGCTACTGGTGGATCGGCTCGGTCGATCTCGGCCTGCTCGGCCAACTCCTCACCGGCTCGGTGCCGGGGATCCTCATCGGCAGCCTGCTCGCCCCGCGCACGCCGGAGGCGATCCTGAAGCCGCTGCTCGCCGGCGTGCTGGCGCTGGTCGGAGTCAAGCTGGTGCTGGCGTGAGCGCCGCCCGGGTCACTCGCTCGGACGGACGTCTTTCGCCTCGAACGCGTAGTGCGTCGAGCAGAACTCGCAGGTCACGGTGATGCGGCCGTCGACGGTCATGTCGTGGACCTGTTCCGCCGAGAACTGGGCGAGCATGCCCGCCACCCGTTCGCGCGAGCAGCGGCAACGCTCGACGAGCGGCCGGCGCTCGAAGACGCGGGCGCCGCGCTCGTGGAAGAGGCGGTAGAGCAGCCGCTCGGCGGAGATCTCCGGGTCGGTCAACTCGACGTCCTCGACGGTGCCGACCAGCGCCTCGGCCTCGGCCCAGGCCTCGTCGGGTTCGACGTGGTGCGGCTCGGTGCCCTCCGGGGCGTCGCCGGGATGGAGATCGGCGGTGCGGCGGCGGTCCTCGCTCTCGGGCAGGAACTGCACCAGAAGGCCGCCGGCGCGCCAGGCATGGCGCGGGGCGCCGCCGGCGTCGCGGGTCAGGACCTCGGCGACGGCGAGGCGGACGCGGGTCGGGATCTGTTCCGACTGACCGAACCAGACGTGCGCCACCTCCTCGAGGCCGGTGCGGTCGAGCACGACCACACCCTGATAGGGCTTCATGGCGCCACCCTGGTCGACGGTCATGGCGAGGTGGCCGCGCCCGAGCAGGTCGGCGGGGGTGGCGCGGCCCTCGGCGACCGCCGCGGTGACGGCGGCGGCGTCGAAACTGGCGTAGGCGCGCACCCCGTCGGGGGTCTGGAAGTCGACCACCAGCATCGACACCGGTCCGTCGGTGCGGGTCTGGACGGTGAAGCGGCCCTCGAACTTGAGCGAGGTGCCGATCAGCGCGGTGAGCGCGATCGCCTCGGCGAGCAGGCGCGCGACCGGTTCGGGATAGTCGTGGCGGGCGAGGATGGCGTCGAGCGCCGGGCCGAGATGGACGACGCGGCCGCGCACGTCGAGATCGGGCACGGTGAAGGGCAGGACGGTGTCGAGAGCGACGTCGCTCATGGAGAAACCTCGGCAGACGGAGGGGCGCCCGAGGAGGCGCCGAAATGGGGCGAGCCGACCGCTGCCCGGCGGGGCGGCGTCGGCTCGGGTCGATCCCCATGTGGGGTGGCCGCGCCGTCCCGCAACGGGGACGCGGCGAAAATCAGATGGCGGCAGCGCCGAGGCACCAGGCGAGCACACCCTTCTGGGCGTGCAGGCGGTTCTCGGCCTCGTCGAAGACCACCGACTGCGGGCCGTCGATGACCTCGGCGGTCACCTCCTCGTCGCGGTGGGCGGGCAGGCAGTGCATGAAGATCGCGTCCGCGTGGGCGGCGCGCATCAGCCGGCCGTCGACCTGATAGGGCTTCAGCAGGTTGTGGCGGCGCTCGCTCTCGTCGTCGCCCATCGACACCCAGGTGTCGGTGGTGACGCAGTCGGCCCCCTCGACCGCCTCGAAGGCGTCCGGGGTGAGATGCACCGAGGCGCCGACCTTACGCGCCCAGGCGACGAGGTCGGCCTTGGGGGCGAGTTCCGGCGGGGTGGCGATGCGCAGGTTGAAGTCGAAGCGCGCGGCGGCGTGGATCCACGAGGCGAGGACGTTGTTGGTGTCGCCGACCCAGGCCACGGTCTTGCCGGCGATCGAGCCGCGATGCTCCTCGAAGGTGAGGATGTCAGCCATGATCTGGCAGGGATGCGAAGTCTTGGTCAGACCGTTGATCACCGGCACGGTGGCGTTGGCGGCGAGCTCGAGCAGCGCATCGTGATCGAGGATGCGGATCATGATGGCGTCGACGTAGCGGGAGAGGACGCGGGCGGTGTCGGCGATGGTCTCGCCGCGACCGAGCTGCATCTCGTCGCCGGTGAGCATCACCGTCTGGCCGCCGAGTTCGCGCATGCCGACGTCGAAGGAGACGCGGGTGCGGGTCGAGGGGCGCTCGAAGATCATCGCCAGCACCTTGCCGGCGAGCGGACCCTGGTTGGCGAAGGCGCCGTTGCGCAGGCTCTTCAGCCGCTTGGCCTCCGCCATCACGGAGCGCAACTGGTCGCCCGAGAAATCGGTGAGGTCGAGGAAATGGTTCTGACCGCTCTTCAGCATCACGCCGCGGCTCCCTTCTCGCCGGCGGCGCCGGCCTTTTCGAGGGCGCGGGCGGCGGCTTCGATCCGCGCCACGGCCTCGTCGATCTCGGCGTCGCTCACCGTCAGGGCGGGGAGGAAACGCACGACGTTGTCGCCCGCGCCGACCGCGAGCAGCTTCTCGGCCCGGAGCGCCGCGACCACCTCGGCCGGCGCCATCCGGCACTTGAGGCCGAGGAGCAGGCCGTCGCCGCGCACTTCCTGGAAGACGCCGCCGTGCAGGTCGACGAGCGAGGCGAGCTTCTGCTTGAGGCGCAGGCCCTTGGCCTTGACGGCGTCGAGGAAGCCGTCTTCGAGCACGACGTCGAGCACGGCGTTGCCGACCGCCATGGCGAGCTGGTTGCCGCCGTAGGTGGTGCCGTGGGTGCCGGCGGTCATGCCGGAGGCGGCGTCCTCGGTGGCGAGGCAGGCGCCGAGCGGGAAGCCGCCGCCGATGCCCTTGGCCGAGGCGAGGATGTCCGGCGTGACGCCGACGCCCTCGTGGGCCCACATGTGGCCGGTGCGGCCGAGACCGCACTGGACCTCGTCGAAGACGAGCAGCAGGTCACGCTCGTCGCAGAGGCGGCGCAGGAACGAAAGGAAGGCCGGCGGCACCGGACGGACGCCGCCCTCGCCCTGGATCGGCTCGATCAGGATGCCGGCGGTCTCGGGCGTGACGGCGGCCAGCACCTTCGCCTCGTCGAAGCCGTCGACCTTGTCGAAGCCCTCGACCTTGGGGCCGAAGCCCTCGAGGTACTTCTCCTGGCCGCCGGCGGCGATGGTGGCGAGCGTGCGGCCGTGGAAGGCGCCCTCGAAGGTGATCAGCCGGAAGCGCTCCGGCCGGCCCTTCGACCACTGCCAGCGGCGCGCCGTCTTGATGGCGCATTCCAGCGCCTCTGCACCGGAATTGGTGAAGAAGACGCGGTCGGCGAAGGAGGTCTCGACCAGACGGCGGGCGAGGCGCTCCTGATGGGGCGCGGCGAAGACGTTGGAGACGTGCCACAGCTTCTCGGCCTGGTCCTTCAGGGCGGCGACGAGATGGGGGTGGCAATGGCCGAGGGCGTTCACCGCGATGCCGGCCATCATGTCGAGATAGCGCTCGCCCGAGGCGGTCTCGAGCCACACGCCCTCGCCTCGCTCGAAGGCGAGATCGGCCCGAGCGAAGGTCGAAAAGAGCGAGGTCTCGGTCATGACGGCGCCTCCTGGCGTCACTTATCGGAAACGGCGAGGCCGGGCGTCGGATCGCGAGGACCGCATCTCCCGACGCCGGAGCGCCCGAGAGAGGTGGTCCGCGACCGGGCACGCCGTGGTCCGACATCCCGATTTCGGCTGATCGCGGCCGCCCCGAGCATCGCATCCGCGAACCTCACGTTCGCGAACACCGGGTTCCGGGGGCCGAAAACGAACGATGCCGCCTCGTCGGCGGCACCATCGTTCCGCGGGTATAATTGTCGATGACGCACGGAAATGTCAACGTTTCCGCCCTTCCCGATTTCGTCGCAGGCCCGCGGCGGAGCGGGCGCCGGGGTCGGGCTCGCCACCTCTGTTGCAGATCGGACTCAAGTCTGGGGAAAAGGGGTCGTTCATCCACCGAAACGATCGGCGGCCGGGTTGAAGGCGAGTCTACCGATAGTGTAGTTTACCTTTCATTAAACACGACATCTCGTGCGGCGTTCCTTCAGTCCCCGAGTCTCCCGTCATCGTGCGTCGGGCACCCTGCGAGGGTGCCGACCGGAGGATTCCTCCGGACGATGGGGGATTCGACCGGATCGGAATGCTCACCGACAGTGAGGACGCGATGATCTCCTGGACCGACGAGCGGGTCGAGCTCTTGAAGAAGCTCTGGAGCGAAGGGCTCTCCGCCAGCCAGATCGCCGGAGAACTCGGCGGCGTCACCCGCAACGCGGTGATCGGCAAGGTGCATCGTCTCGGCCTCTCCGGCCGGGCCAAGGCGCCGCAACCGCAGGCGGCGCGGCCGAAGAAGCCGGCCACCCGTCCGGCGACCTCGACGGGGCGGTCCGCCGGCGGTCCGATCAGCATCGGCGCGGTGGCGCTGAAGGCGGAGGCGGCGCCGGTCGCCCGGCCGCAGGCGGCGCCGCAGCCGGCGATCTACTCGCTCTCCGAGGAGCCGCTGATCGCCAATGCCTCGGTGCTGCAGATCAACGAGCAGACCTGCAAGTGGCCGATCGGCGACCCGTCGACCTCCGACTTCCACTTCTGCGCCCGTCGCTCCGACGTCGGTATTCCCTACTGCGGCTATCACGCCCGCATCGCCTATCAGCCGGTCTCCGACCGCCGCCGCGACCGCCGCGTCATGCGCTGAGACGGTAGGGCCGGATCCGAAACGGCGAGAGCCCGGAGGGAGACCTCCGGGCTCTCTGCATTTCGGCGACCATGGCAGAGACGGTGACGCCGGTGCACGATGGTTCGAGGCGCCCCTCACCCCGCCACTACCGCGAACTGGTCGTCGAAGGCGTAGCCGGCGCCGCGGACGGTGCGGATCGGGTCGCGGTCGCGGCTGCGGTTGATCGCCTTGCGCAGTCGACCGATGTGGACGTCGACGGTACGCTCGTCGACGTAGACGTCCATGCCCCAGACCCCGTCGAGCAGTTGCTCGCGCGAATAGACGCGACCGGGCGACTGCATCAGAAACTCGAGCAGCCGGTATTCGGTCGGGCCGAGATGGATCTCGCGGCCGGAGCGGCGGACGCGGTGGGTCTCGCGGTCGATCTCGAGATCGCCGGCCTTGAGCACCGAGGAGACCAGTTCGGGACGGGCGCGGCGCAGCATGGCGCGGACGCGGGCCATCAGCTCGGGCGTCGAGAAGGGCTTCACCACATAGTCGTCGGCGCCGGTGGTCAGGCCGCGGATGCGCTCGCTCTCCTCGCCGCGGGCGGTGAGCATGATGATCGGCAGGCGCTCGGTCTCGGGCCGGGCGCGCAGGCGACGGCAGAGCTCGATGCCGGAGAGGCCGGGCAGCATCCAATCGAGGACCAGCAGATCGGGGACGCTCTCCTTCAGCCGCACGTCGGCCTCGTCGCCGCGGGTGACGACCTCGACGTCGTAGCCCTCCGCTTCGAGGTTGTAGCGCAGCAGGAGACCGAGGGCTTCCTCGTCCTCGACGATCAGTACGCGAGCCATGGACGGACCTTCCGGTTCAGCTCTCGGCCACCGCCGGCAGAGCGCCGGTGTCGTCGATCTTGTGGCGCTCGTCGGTGAGTTGCTCGCCGGTCGCGACGTAGTGGACGATCTCGGCGACGTTGGTGGCGTGATCGCCGATGCGCTCGACGTTCTTGGCGCAGAACAGCAGGTGGGTGCAGAAGGTGATGTTGCGCGGATCCTCCATCATGTAGGTGAGGAGCTCGCGGAACAGCGAGGTGTAGAGCGCATCGATCTGGTCGTCGCGATTGCGCACCTGGAGGGCTTCGGCGGGATCGCGGGCGGTGTAGCTGTCGAGCACGTTCTTCAACTGCTCGAGGGCGATCTCGGAGAGATGCTCGACGCCGATGACGATGCGCTTGATCTGCACCTGGCCGTTCATGGCGATGACGCGCTTGGCGATGTTCTTGGCGAGGTCGCCGACCCGTTCGAGGTCGCCGGAAACCCGCATGGCGCCGAAGATCTCGCGCAGATCGCGGGCCATCGGCTGGCGCTTGGCGATGATGCGGATCGACTGTTCCTCGACCTGATGCTGCAGCCGGTCGAGGCGGGCGTCGGAGAGGATGACCTTCTGGGCGAGCGTGGTGTCGCCGCGCACCAGCGCGGTGACCGCGTCGGCCACCAGCCCCTCGGCCATGCCGCCCATCTCGGCGATCTGGCCGGCGAGGCCCTGGAGTTCCTGATCATAGGAACTGACGATGTGATCGGACATCGGATGCTCTCCTCCTCGGGCGACCGCGGGCGCGATCCACCGGCCGCGACGCCGCATCGGGCCGCACCGTCGCAGCGGTGGCGGAACGCCTCGGCGCCCTTCTTCTATGACACGTGCACGACAGTTTCGTGACGGGTCAACTCACCGCTTCGCCTCGCCTTTCGCGGCCGCCTCGGCTGGGCGTCGATCGAGGCGAACGGTGAAGGTCGACCCTTCGCCGGGATTGGATTCGATGGTCAGGCGACCGCCGTGGCGGGTGACGATGTGTTTGACGATGGCGAGGCCGAGGCCGGTGCCGCGGGTCGAGCCGGCCTTCTCGGCGTGGGCGCGATAGAAGCGCTCGGTGAGGCGCGGCAGGTGGACCGGGTCGATGCCCTCACCGTGGTCCCGGACCGAGACGGCGAGATGGCGATCGTCGCCGGCGTCCTGGAAGACGGTGAGTTCGACCCGGCCGCCGGAACCGCCGTATTTCACCGCATTCTCGGTGAGGTTGGTGAAGACCTGGACCAGTTCCTCGCGATCGCCGCGCACCAGGCGGGCGCCGTCGCAACCCGCGAGGCGGAGTGAGACGGAGGCGGAGGTGGCCGCCGGGGTCACCAGATCGACGACCTGGGCGAGGATGTCGCAGAGATCGACCGTCGCCTCGGGGCGGACGTGGGCGCGCATCTCCAGGCGCGACAGCGACAGGAGGTCGTCGATCAGCCGCTTCATCCGGCCGGCCTGTTCGGCCATCACGCCGAGGAAGCGATCGCGGACGGACTCGTCGTTGCGGGCCGGGCCCTGGAGGGTCTCGAGGAAGCCGATGACGGCGGCGAGCGGGGTGCGCAGTTCGTGGCTGGCGTTGGCGACGAAATCGGCGCGCATGCGCTCGACCCGGCGGGTCTCGGTCAGGTCCTCGATGCGCACCAGGACGAAGCGCGGCCGGGGAGCCGCTTCGTCGTCGTCGGCCTCGGCGGCGATCGGCGAGAGATGGGCCTCCAGCCAGCGCTCGGTCGGCACCTTCTCCTGCCATTCGACCGTCTCGGGCCGGGCGGTGGCGACGACGCGGGCGAAGGCGTCGTTGAGGTCGGTGTGGCGCAGGCGGAAGACCAGCGGGTCGCCCGGGCGGATGCCGGGGTACCGCTGGCGCGCCGCGCCGTTGAGATGGGCGACGATGCCGCTCGCGTCGACCAGGATGCAGGGATCGTCGAGGGCATCGATGACGGTGGCCATGCCCGCCTCCGGCCCGTGCTGGTCGCGACGAGCGGCGAAGCGCAGCGCCTCGCTCTCCTCACCCGCGATCGCGGCGCGTTCGTCGTCGGTCGTCTTCGCCATGCCGTTCGCCTCACCTGCGGTCATCGCGCATCTCCTCACGGTCCGGACGGTCTCGCCCCGGCGACGACGGTGGTAAGGTCGTCGCGACGGAGCGGCCGTCATCGTTCGCGGATCCACCGGCGGCCGGCGAATCGGAAGGGCGACGCCATGGGCGAGCATCACCACGACAAGAAGAAACCCGGAAGAGACGACGATCTCTTGAAGGCGGAAAACAATTGGGCCGAGCGGCCCTTCGATCTCGACGATCCGAAACTGCCCAAGTGGGTGACGGACCGCGCCTTCGGCTCCGGCGGCTTCCCCTACGACGAGCCCTACGACGAGGATCGCTTCGACGACGAGTTGGAAGCGCTGCAGATCGAACTGGTCAAGCTGCAGGCCTGGGCGATCGACACGGGCGAGCGCATCGTCATCGTCTTCGAGGGGCGCGACGCGGCCGGCAAGGGATCGCTGATCGGGGCCTTCCGCCAGTACATGAGCCCGCGCCGCACCCGAGTGGTGGCGCTGCCCAAGCCCACCGACGTCGAAAAGGGGCAGTGGTATTTCCAGCGCTACGTCATCCACATGCCGACGCTGGGCGAAGTCGTGATGTTCGATCGCTCCTGGTACAACCGCGCCGGGGTCGAGCGGGTGATGGACTTCTGCACGCCCGAACAGACCGAGCTCTTCCTCAAGGAGGCACCGCGCTTCGAGGACATGCTCACCGACGAGGGCGTCCGGCTGATCAAGTTCTTCATCGAGGTCGGCCGCGAGATGCAACTCTCCCGCTTCCACGACCGGCGCCACGATCCGCTCAAGGTGTGGAAGATCTCACCGATCGATCATGCGGCGATCGGCAAGTACGACGACTACGGCCGAGCGCGCGACCGGATGCTGGAGACCACCCATACCGACGGGGCGCCGTGGACGATCGTGCTCGGCAACGACAAGCGTCGCCTCAAGCTCAACGCCATCCGCCACGTGCTCGGTCTCTTCGACTATCCGGGCAAGGATCGCCACGCCATCGGGGCCATCGACGAGAAGATCCTCGGGCGCGGGCCGGCGTTCCTGGAGCGGCGGCACGGCGACTGACGGGCACACGAACGAAAAGACCGCCCGGTGAGGGGCGGTCTCGAAAGGATCGGCGAGAGGCGCGCTCGGCGCCGGATCTCACTTGGTGTTGGCGGCCAGCAGGGCGCGGTAGCTGCGGGCCCAGTCGCCGTTCTGGGCGCAGACCTTGTCCCAGCCCTCGGTCTCGAGACCGGAGTCGACCGAACGATAGAGCTCCTCGGCCTTGTCCTCGTCGAGGCCGCTCTCGGTCAACGCGCGGTTCATCGCCTTGCCGAGGGCATCGGCCTGACGCTGGGCCATCGGGAAGCCGCACATGTCGGCGGAGAGCGCGATCCGGTAGAGGGTGCGCAGCGTCTCCTCCGGGCCGTCGGCGGCCGAGGCGGGCACCGAGGCGAGGGAAACGACGGCGAGGGCCGCGAGGCCGAACAGGCCACGGGAGAGGATGTCGGAACGCATCGGCGAGGGTCCGTCCGGATCGAGAAGGCGACGATGAAGGAGTGATTCGCGCCACAACCCTATGCCGCGCCGCGCTTCGAGAAGGTTAATAGTCGGTCGGGTCGGCGGACGCCACCCGCGCTCGTCGATCGGCGGGGCGATCCCGGACGAGGTGTTGCCGCGGCGCAATAGCGTCGCCCCGGAGTGGCGCTCTTCGGTCTCCTCGAGACGGTGCGATCGACCGGCACCCTTGATCCCCCGGGGCGGAGTGACTAGATCCGCACATCCTCTTGATGGAAAAGACAAAAATGACCGCGACCGCCTCTGATAGCCATTCGCGACAGAAAGAGAGCGCGGCGCTCTCGTCGATCTTCGCGAGCACGGCGTTGACCATCGCCAAGGCCGTCGCGGCCGTCTTCACCGGATCGCTCGGCCTGTTGTCGGAGGCGATCCACGGCCTGCTCGACGTCGGAGCGACGGTTATGACCTATTTCGCGGTCAAGATCGCCGACCAGCCGGCGGACGAGCAGCATCACTATGGTCACGCCAAGATCGAAAGCGTCGCGGCGCTCGCCGAGACCGGCCTCTTGTTCGTCGCATCCGGCTGGATCATCTGGGAGGCGATCCAGCGCATCCTCGGCCATGGCGGCGAGGTCGAGGTCGGTTTCGTCGCCATCGGCGTCGTCGTGGTGTCGATCGTGGTCGACTTCTTCCGCGCCCGGCACCTGACCCGCGTCGCCGAGGCGACCAACAGTCAGGCGCTGGAGGCCGATGCGCTGCACTTCTCCTCGGACATGTGGTCGTCGGCGGTCGTTCTGGTCGGTCTCGGCTTCGTGCTCCTCGGCTTTCCGCTCGGCGATGCGATCGCGGCGATCGGCGTTTCCGGCTTCGTCTGTCTCGCCGGCTGGCGGCTGGGCAAGCGGACCATCGACAGCCTGATGGACGCGGCGCCGGAGGGTGTCGCCGAGAAGTTGCGCGCCATCGCCGACCGGGTGCCGGGCGTGGTGGTGGTCGAGCGCATCCGGGCGCGTCCTTCCGGGGCGATGGTGTTCGTCGATCTCGACGTCGGTGTGAGCCGGACCCGGTCACTGGAGGACATGGCGTCGATCAAGGCGGCGATCATCGGCGCGGTGAAGGGGGAGATGCCGGAGGTCGAGCTGTCGGTCGTCGCCCATCCCCGCGCCCTCGACGACGAGACCGTGCACGAGCGGATCATGGTGATCGCCCGCAATCGGGCCCTCGCCATCCATCACCTCACCGTCCAGGCGCTCCCCGGTGGGCGGATGTCGGTCAGCTTCGATCTCGAAGTCGACGGCCGCATGGCGCTCGCCGAGGCGCACGTCATCGCCTCGAACCTCGAGGACGCGATCGCCGACGAGCTCGGCCCCGACGTCGAGGTGGAGACCCACATCGAGCCGATCACGGTCGACCGGCTCGCCGGCTTCGATGCCGATCCGGCGACGGTCGCCGAGATCACCCGCGACCTCGCGGAGGCGGCGGACCGCGGCGGCGTGGTGCAGGAGATCCATGCGGTGCGGGTGCGGGCGACCGACGAGGGCATCATCGTCAACTTCCACTGCCGGGCGCGGCCCGACATCGCCATCGCCGACCTGCATGCGGCGATCGACGACGTCGAACGGGCGGTGCGGGCGACGCGGCTGGTGGTCCGGCGGGTGATCGGCCACGGCGAGCCGCTCGGTTGCGACCGGCCCGACGAAACGGTCGCGGGCTGAGAGACGCGGCGGCGCGACGACACCCTCGGGACGACGGCCGAACCGACCCGATACCGGGCTCATGGAGTTCGGACTCGTCCGAACTCCACGAGCGTTCCGGCCCGACCGACCGATGCCCGTTCGGGCTCGCCTTCGACGGCGATGCCTCGAAAAGGCCGAGACGTCGTCGGCTCGGATCTATGAGGCGCCTCCGTCCATCGCTGACGACCCGCCGGAACGATCGGTGAGCCGCGCGTCGCGCGCATGGTTGATGTCGTCGATGGCGTATTTGTCGTCCAATTTGCGACATTCGATGGTCGACCTACGCGGTGGAGCGGATGGAGCGCATCCATTCGATCCGGCCGGGCGCGGCGACGGGTGAGCCCCCTGGGCCTCGCACGATGGGCGGACGCAATCGTCATGAAAGACGTCGGCAGATCCTTACCGCGGAGATTCACGTAACGGAACTCGGCCGCCGGTGATTGTATGATCCGGCGTCCATGTTCGCGCCCATCGTTCCCCGTAATTTTACCCAAGTATGCGAACCTCGAATCTTCCTGCGGACGATTCAGCAGAAGAATCAGCCCGCTCGAGTATCCGAATCTGGAATTCGACCGAAGGCTCTCCTTTCCATTTCCATCTTGTTAAGGAAGGGAGGGGATCCTCCTACCAATGGAAATTCGCTTGCCATGCCCGTGCTTCGTGGGGACGACGGGTGATGGCCTCGCGCGTGTGATCCCCGTGACGTCCGTCGCGATGTCGACGAGCGTCGGGCAGAG
>ERZ1645187.2497-NODE-2497-length-16071-cov-5.618257_pt1 | contig 16071 bp, 2 predicted proteins | sample MGYA00575352_ERZ1645187 | MGnify/ENA primary metagenome ERZ1645187 (study PRJEB40837, sample SAMN11349314) | freshwater sediment metagenome | isolation source: river sediment | host: Sediment | place: India: Wazaribad , New Delhi | collected 2017-02-21 ... | reverse complement strand
CGGCCTCGTACGCGTCGGCCGACGCGGCCCTAGCGGCCGCCTACGCCGCCCTGGCCGCCCACGCCGCCGCCGACGCCGCCGACGCCGCCGCCGCCATCTGGGCCAACCTCACGGCCGACATCCGCTTTCTCGAAGCCAAGGGCACCGCACCGGCCCTGCTGGTTCAGCCGCTGTGGCTGGAAGGGCGACCGGACTGGGCCATCGAAGCTTGGGACAAGCTGAAAACCCGGCTGCATGCCCATGATAGCAATTGGCGCGTCTGGACTGACTGGTACAACGCCCTGCTGGTGGGCCGCGCGCCGTGGAATCTGCCGCGCGACACCGCTGAGGCGATCATGGGGCAGGCGGTGCTCTGGCCCAATAAGGAGTGGAATAAAGGCCCTGAAACCATCAACCCGCGCATCGCGGCGCTGATCCGCGAGGCCGGAGGCATCATTCCGGGCGATGAGAGCGCTGGAGCAGGGGCAGAAATCAAAAAAGAGAAGGAAGAGCCTGCCCCCGCCGTGCCCGAGCCTGCACAGCCGGAGACGCCGCCGCCTGCGCCGATGGCGGGCGTGGTGCGCATGATCGTTCGGGACGGCAGGATCGATGTTGCTGCTCCGTTGGATTGGGAAGGACAACAGAAAAACGCGCGCCATTTTCACCAGCGGGCGCGTGTTCTGGCCGGCAAACTGAAAGAACAGTGTCACAATACGTGGCCGGACATGGCCGAGTCTGCTGAAACGGTGGCGGAAACATTAGGGACCTCCGTCGAGGCGGTTCTGCCCGATCTGCTGCGGTTGAGTACCTACGGCATTGCTGCAGGTGCGCTCGCCGTCAGTTCAACCGATGGCGAAAAGCAGTTTGGCACAGAGACGGCGAAGATACTGTTCGAACTCAACAGCGTGCTTGAAGGTTTGCAGGGCTTCGTTGGCCCGGCGATCACCGCCAATGAACAAGCCATCCGTCTGCTGAACCTTGCGCCGCCACAGGCCGAGGCGGCAAAGGAAGCGCTGGATGATCTGGCGCAGGAACTGCTGGACAATCAGGCTGGATTGTTGTCCCCGGCGGCTCAGGCCGCCTTCGCCATGCCCATGCTGGTGAGCGACCAGACATCCAGCCTTGACGTCCGCATCAAGGTGGAATCAGAGCGGATTCTCGTGGTCCAGAGCCTTGCCTCGGCCATCGCCAACACCGTTGCTCAGGAAGAAGGGTTGATCGAGCAGGCCTCCACGCCCGCGCCCGCGCCGGTCACCCCGCCAGAAGCCAGGCCGAGAAAACGCAAGGCGCCTGCCGGCAAGGCAACGGCAGGAAAAACGACAAAATCCTTTGGCGAGCGCTATCTGGACCGCCTGAATGAAAAGGCGCCGGACAAGTTGGCCGATGCAACAATCGACGCGCTTGCCAAGACCATCAAGGCCGCACCGGCAACCATTGGCGGTGTTGGCGCCGCTGTTGCTGCATGGATTATTGCCAATCCTCTGATCGGTGGAACGTGGACCGGGGGAACGCTCGCTGCAAGCTGGATTGGCTACGCACTCTATCGCAAGTTGAAGCGCGAGAAGAAGGACACCAAGCCAGATGAGGCAGGCAAGCCCCCATAGCCACCGTCGTGCCGTCGCCGCATAGTGGCGCCATGTCCGAATCGTCCGCCTTTCTTGATGTCACCTCCTCCTTCCTTGGCCGCCGCTGGGCCGCGCGGCTGGAGGAGGGCGCCGCGCGCGAGGCGCTGGCCATGGTGCAGGCGCATGGCCTCTCCGATGTGCTCGCCCGCGTCATCGCCGGGCGGGGCGTCAGCGCGGCGGGCGCGGCGCGGCACCTCGCGCCACGGCTGCGCGACTGGATGCCGGACCCCTCCACGTTGCGGGATATGGATGCCGCGGCTGATCGGCTGGCCCATGCGGCGAACACCGCTGAATTCGTCGCGATCTTCGGCGATTACGACGTGGACGGAGCCTGTTCGGCTGTGGAACTCGCCCAGTTCCTCGAACGATTCGGCGCCCGTGCGCGCATCCACATCCCCGACCGGATCTTCGAAGGGTATGGCCCGAATATCGACGCGATCCGCATGCTCCGGGGCGAGGGGGCGAGCCTCTTGGTCTGTGTCGATTGCGGCACCGCCAGCCACGTCCCGCTGGCCGAGGCGCGGCGGCTGGGCATGGATGTGCTCGTCCTCGATCATCATCAGGCGCCGGAAAACCTGCCTGAAATCAATGCCTTGGTGAACCCGAACCGGCAGGATGACCTCTCCGGCCTCGGCACGCTCTGCGCCGCCGGCGTCACCTTCATGACGCTGGTCGCCACCAATCGCCTGCTCCGCCAACGCGGCATTGGCGAGGTCGATCTCGTCCCCGCGCTCGATCTCGTGGCCCTCGCAACCGTGGCCGATGTCGTGCCGATTCAGGGGCTGAACCGCGCTTTCGTCGCCCAGGGCCTCAAAGTGATGCGCGAGAGAAATCGCCCCGGTCTCGCCGCTTTGTTTGACATCGCGCGTCTCGATCGCCCGCCGGAGGCGTGGCACATGGGCTTTCTGGTCGGCCCACGCATCAATGCGGGCGGGCGCATCGGCGATGCGGCCCTCGGCGCGCGCCTGCTCGGCACGGCGGACGAGGCCGAGGCGCGGACCATAGCCGAGACGCTGGACCGCCTCAACCGGGAGCGCCAAGCCGTTGAACAGGCGATGCTTTTGGAGGCGGAGGCGCAAGCGCTCGCGGCCGTCGGCGTGGCCGAGGATCACGGCGCGGTGCTGGTCACAGCGGATGCGAACTGGCATCCCGGCGTGGTCGGGCTGGTGGCGGCGCGGCTGAAAGAGCGGTTCCAGCGCCCGGCCTTTGCCTTTGCGGTCGGCGACAACGGGCAGGCGACGGGCTCGGGGCGGTCGATTCCCGGCGTCGATCTTGGCCGCGTGGTCCGCGCAGCAGTGGAGGGGGGGCTCCTGGTCAAGGGCGGTGGCCATGCAATGGCGGCCGGTGCTACGATCGAGACCGGAAAAATCAATGAATTCAGGATGATGCTTGAGTCGAATTTGGCAGAATCCGTCCATCGTGCCCGCTCGGACCTGTCCACGAAGATCGATGCTGCGATGACCGCCGCTTCCGCCACGCCGGACCTGCTCAAGGAAATCGAAACCGCCGGACCGTTCGGCCAAGGCAATCCTGAGCCGGTTTTTGCCTTCCCCGCCATGCGCTTGCAGGATGTTTTTGAAGTGGGGCAGGGGCACCTGAAGATGAAATTCACCGGCGGCGACGGGGCGCGGCTGTCAGCGGTTGCGTTTCGCGCCACGGGCGGCCCGCTGGGGCAGGCACTGGCTGCGGCGAAAGGCGAAATCCTTCATGTTTGCGGGCACTTGGCGCTGGATCGCTGGGGCGGACGGGAGAGCGTGGAACTGCGCCTTAGCGATGCTGCGAAGGCGACCTCGCGCCGGATGTGATTTGCCGCGCAAACCCTCTTGCCCCGGGCGTAAGAGCGCATTATAGGGACGCTTCTCGCATCGCAGTCACCTGCGATGCGCGCGCGCTCTTCGTCTATCGGTTAGGACTCCAGATTTTCATTCTGGCAAGACGGGTTCGACTCCCGTAGAGCGCGCCATTTTTTCCAATCATCGCAGCAAAGCCGGGCGTACTGGTGGTCGCTCAGCCGTCGGCTTGGTCAGATGATGAAGAAATCAAGGTGCGACAGCTCGGTTTGACTGCCGATTTTGGCGAACAGAACCTTTTCAGCCCGGCCGGAACCATCGCGATCATAGTAGAGCGATCCGGTTTCATTGTCATAGATGATCCGGTGGCTGGTCCCGGTCGCCTCCTGCCCGATGTGGAACTGTCCGGCATCGATGCGCCCGCGCGCGCCCATACGGCTGAAAACCGCATCATCGAGCGCCAGGCTGTCGGTTTGCGCATCGAAATCGGTGATCGTGTCGACATTCGTCGTGCCGTTCAGCCGCGTGTCGAAGATGAACACATCCTCGCCCGCGCCGCCGCTCAGCGTGTCGTTGCCGAGGCCGCCGGCGAGACGGTTGTTGCCGGAGGTGCCGGCGATGGTGTTGGCCGAAGCATTGCCGACAGCGTTGAGATTCGACGATCCGGTGAGGACCAGCGCCTCGATATTGGCGCCAAGCCGCATCGAAACCGAGGCATAGACCGTGTCATGGCCGCGGTTCTGCCCTTCGGCGACGCGGTCCCGGACATTGTCGACATAGTAGGTGTCGTCGCCCGCGCCGCCGCTCATCCAGTCCGCGCCGAGGCCGCCGTCGAGGATATTGGCGCCGGCATTGCCGGTCAGGTTGTTGTTCAGCGCATTGCCGGTCGCCTGAAGATCGGCCGTACCGAGCAGCACGACCTGCTCGACGCCATCCTGCATGGCGTAGGATGCGGTGCTATAGACCGTATCGATCCCCGCGCCCTCGGCTTCGATGATCACATCGCCGGTGCTGTCGATATCGTAGCGGTCGTTGCCGTTGCCGCCGGCCAGCGTATCGTTGCCCGCAAGGCCGACAAGGCGGTTGTTGCCGTCGTTGCCGGTCAGCACGTTATCGAGGCTGTTGCCGATCAGCGACAGGTTGGCCCGCCCGGTCAGGGTAGCGGTCTCAACATTGTCGAACAGGCGAAGCGAGACAGATGACAGGATCGTATCGGATCCGCCAGCAGCGCTCTCCGCCACGCGATCGCGGGCATTGTCGATGATATAGACATCATTGCCGTCGCCGCCGGCCATCCAGTCGGCACCGCTGCCGCCGTCGATCCTGTTGTCGCCGGCGTTGCCGGTCAGCTTGTTGTCAAGGGCGTTGCCGGTGGCCTCGATGTTTCCGGTGCCGGTCAGGGTCATCTGCTCGACATTGCTCTCCAGCGTATGGGAGACCGAGGCGCTGACGCTGTCGATGCCCTCATTGGCGGTCTCGACGATCACATCGCCCAGGCTGTCGATGACATAGCGATCGTTGCCGATGCCGCCGGAGAGAGTGTCGTCGCCGCCACGGCCATCGAGCAGGTTGTTGCCGCCGTTGCCGGTGATCCTGTTGGCCAGGCCGTTGCCGGTGGCATCGCGCGCCGCGCCGGTGAGCGTGAGGTCCTCGATCCAGTCGGACAGGGCATAGCTGCAATCGGCCATCACGCTGTCATGTCCGCCGGTCGCTGTTTCAACCAGCGTATCGCCGGCGGTATCGATGATGAACTGGTCGTTGCCGTCGCCGCCGATCAGCGTGTCGGCGCCGAGGCCGCCATTCAGCAGGTTGTCGTCATCATTGCCGGAAAGGCGGTCGGAATGACTGGAGCCGATCATGTTACGCAGCACGATCATCGCCTGCTGGGCGGTCGTGCCGATGCCGGTGACCGACCCCGGCGTGGTCAGCCGCGCGCGGATCGCATGGTCCACATCGGCGAAGGAAGCGGTATCGGGCGTTGCCGCGCCGGACGTTGCGCTGGCGACAAGGCTGGGCGTGACCGGCGTTTCATCCTCGATCACCACATTGCTGGACTGGCCTTCCTCGCCATCGCCGTTCTCTTCGCCCGATCCGCCGCCGGCGCCGTTGTCGCCGCCATTGGTCACCGGGTCGGTCAGCGGAGCAATATCGGGGAAGCGGGCGCTGCTGGCGCTGAGGAAGGCATCGAGCGAGAGGCTGGCATCGGCAAAGGTCAGGGTCTCAATGCCGGTAAGGCGCTGCTGCGTGCCGGGCACGAGGTGGCCTTCGCCGTCGATCCGGCAGAGTTCAAACACGTCGGTGCCAACCGCGCGCAGCGCGAAGTCGACCATCGCGCCGTCAATCAGCAGCGTATCCTCGCCCGCACCGCCCGAGAGGGTATCGGCGCCGGCGGTCATGGTGATGATGTCGTCACCGCGACCGGTGGCGATCGTATTGGCGAGGCTGTTGCCGCGCACCTGATCATTGCCGTCGCCGGTGAAGGCGCGCTCGAGGTAGGTATCGGCGTCGATGGTGACCGGGTAGCCGGCGATGCTCTGCACATGGCCGGGTTCGAGATCGACGATCACGGCAGTGGACAGCGCCGAAAGATTGAGGCTGTCGATCCCGTCCGTATCGGAAATCACCACTGAATCGCGGCCGAGCGCGGCGAAATCATCGGTGAACACATAGGTATCGTCGGCAGACTCCGTGCCATACACGCGCAGCTCGGCGCTGCGCAGCGTACCGGTGCTGATCGAGCCGCCATCGGTGATTTCAACCGTCCAGGTTCCGGTCGGATCTTCGCCCCAGAACTGGTTGGACGACAGCGTGAAAGTGAGGTTGTCGCGGGTCGACGTGCCGCCGGCGGGCTTGTCGATCAGCACACTGCGCATGCCGGAGGGGGACACCAGAACAACCGTCAGATCGCCGACACTCGGATGGGCAATGTCGATCGCCAGTTCGATCCACTGGGCCTTGAACGCATCGGCGGCGGTGAGCGTGACCTGCGCCGTGGCCGTGCCGCCTTCGGTCAGCACCATCGGCGCACTGAGTGTCACCGCGCCCGAGACGGAGGCCTCGTTGGCGCGGGTCTGCGTCCTGGTCCAGGTTTCGGCCAGCCGCACGGCGGCATGCGCATCGACAAGGCCGAAGCCGACATCCGAATTGACAAAAAAGCCGCCGCCATTCCAGACGCTGGCACCGTTTTCCGACCAGTTGCTGGACACCGGATCGACCCGGCGGGACGAGAGCGCCAGAATATCCTGCACATCGCGATAGCCGAGATCGGCGTTCGCCTCCAGCATCAGCGCCACAACGCCGCTGACCACCGGCGTGGCAAACGAGGTGCCGCGCGCGAAAATATAGTCGTTGGCCGCATTGCCATCATTGTCGCTGATGTTCGCGGTCAGCATCATCTCGCCCGGCGCGGCCACGAAGACCGACGCACCGGGTGTGGAAAACTCGGTCACTGCGCCGGCTTCGGTTGTCGCCGCCACCGTGATCATCGCGCGGTTGTTGGTGGTGCTGTGGTGATTGGTGTTGTCGCCGTCAAGCCACCAGCGCGTTGCGTCGAACTGCCGGTCGTTGCCGGCGCCGACCACCATCACCGTGCCCAGCCCGCCGCGCCCGAGCGCGGCCTGCGCGTTGATTGCCGCCGCAAGATCAGCCCATGCGGCGGTGTTGAAATCGTCGGCGAAGGCGGTGCTGAAGCTCCAGCTGTTGTTGACGACGTCGATATCGTCGGCCAGCTGCTGCGTCAGGTGCGAGACGAGAGTCGAACGGGCCTGCGTCGTCCCGCCGAAGCGCAGGACATAGCCCACCAGCGTCGCGCCGAAGGCCGTTCCGGTCATGCCGGTGCCGTCCATGCCGTTGGCGCCGATAACGGCGGCCACCATGGTCCCGTGGTTGGAATAAAGATCATCGGGGCGGATATCGACTGCGCCGGGGGCATCGGCAAGGTCGCGGCTGGTCGCCAGGTCGAACCGGCCTTGAAGGTCGGCATGGTCGATATCGAAGAAATTGTCGATCAGCGCCACACGCACACCCAGCCCGGTGTATTCCCCCCACACCGACTGGATGCTGATATCCGCCGCAACGCCGCCTGCCGTCACCGCCGAAACGCCGGAAAACGCCCACTGCTGCTGGAACAACCCCTGCGTCCACGGCGCAGGCACGGCCTGCGTCTCCAAAGATGTTGCAACGATCCCCTGATCGCTCTCAGCAATATTTGCGGTAAACCCGCTATTAATTGAGAACATGATGCGCCCCTGTTTGAGCAGGAGAATCAACGCATCAGTTTGCGTATGTATTAATCCGATAAAATCGCATAAAACTGATATGAATAGTGAGATAACAAGAGGAAATATTATGATTTTGTTATAATTAAATTTCATTCAAATTTGAATTATGTTCAGTTTATTGTTCATGTACGCTTCTGGTGAATCAGAAATTGACGCAAGACTCTGGTGACTCTGATCACGCGCCGTCATCGCGCCCGGAAGGGCGGCCCTTCGAGGGGAAGAGGCATCCGCCGGCGCAGGGCAGGGGGCTGCCGGCATCTGCGCACAAAAAAAGCGGGCGGCCCGGAGGCCGCCCGCTCAGTCTGCTGATCTCGATAAGGATCAGATGATCAGGAAGGTCGTGTGCCCGAAGCTGTTGAGATCGGACGAGGAGTCGAACTCAACGATCTTGACAGCATCCGCGCCGTTGCCGTCGGCATCGTACCACAGAGACCTCAGTTCACCCGGTGCCAGATTTGTATCAAGTACGAACATCGGATTGCCACTGCCTCCGATGTAGCTTCCCGCCGCTACGTTCGCCACTGCGAAGTTCGCAGAGGTCAGCGTGGAGGGAAGAGCCGAGAAGTCGAGGGCATTGTCAATGACCAACAAGTCTTGCGAAGCATTGAAGGCGTTGATGAGATCACCACCTTCACTGGTCGAGCGATAGACGAACTGGTCCACCACCCCGGCCGAGCCTTGCAGCTCGTCCGCGCCAGCGCCGCCCTCGATCGTATCGCCGCCGCCGCCGCCGAAGATCGTGTCGTTGCCAGCACCGCCGGTCAGCACATTGGCGGTGGTGTTGCCGATGATGACATCCACCATCGCCGAGCCGGTCACATCCTCCACCTGCGTCACGCTGTGGTTGGGCGAGCCGGCCTCGCGGCTGGCAAAGACGCTGGTCGACAGGTTCACCGTCACCCCGTAACTGCCGCCGAGAGAGCTGAAGGTCATCAGGTCGCGGGTTCCATTCCCGCCATTCACCTCATACTTCGTCGTTGCCGACAGGGCATTGACCGCAATGATGTCATTGCCGTCGCCGCCGTTCACCTGCAACCGCTCGATCGTGTTGTAGGTCACCGTTTCCGAGCCGGCAACGGTGGTGCCCGTCACGGTGAAGGTGTTGTCGGCCGTCGTGCCGGTCATCGCCAGCACGTCGCCCACACCGAAGCCCTCACCAACCACGGTGCCCGTGTTGCCGGTGACCTGATCGGCCCCGTCGCCCCAGGCCCAGACGAAGGTGTCGGTGCCGTCGCCACCGTTGAGGACATCCGCCCCGAGGCCGCCGGTGATCGTGTCATCGCCGAAGCGGCTATCGATGGTATCGACGGATGCTGTGCCGATGACGGTGTTGGCGCCGTCGTTTCCGGTGATGGTCAGGCCATGGTCCACCACCGACGCATCGAGATTGTGCGCCACAGTGCCGGAGGAATCTCCGGACGAGAGACTGGTGGTGGCGATGGTGACGGTCTCGACCTGCGCGCCGATGTTCGTCAGCACGATGTTGACGGCAGTTGCCCCCTCCATCGCGAAACGCAGTTCGTTGGTGCCGCTCCCGCCGGTGATGCTGTCGCCGGCATAGTCGGCATAGTCAGTGATGACGAACAGGTCGTTGTCGGCCCCGCCAAACATGTTGTCTGCCGCAGCGCCGCCGATGAGCGTGTCGGCGCCATTGTCGCCATAGAGATGATCGCTGCCTGCGCCGCCGGTGAGGCTGTCATTTCCGGTGCCGCCGGTGAGCGTGTCGTTACCGTCGCCACCGTCGATCGTGTCGTTGCCTCCATAGCCATAGAGGTCGTTGGCAAGGGCGGAGCCGGTGATCAGGTCATCGCCGCCGCCGGTCTTCACAAACTCGACATCGCTCATTGTCGCCAGCGTTGTCGTGCCTGCCATCACCGTCTGCGCAGCGGTGTTGGAGAGATCCACCGTCAGCGCCGTGGTGTTGCTGACAGGTTGCCACTCGAACGTGTCGCTGTCGCTGGCGCCCGCCACGAAGTTGACGAGCGGCGCGCCGGCATGAAGCGTCAGATGATCCGCTGCCGAACCACCGTTGAGGTCGATCAGTTCCAGTTCGGAATGCGTGATCGTCTCGTTGGTCGATCCGGTGACGATCCCCACCGTGCTGCTCTGCACGGTGAAGCTGTTCTGCGCCGTTGCATGAGCGGTGATGACCAGCGTATCGCCCGCAGTTTCTGCGCCTTCGCCGCCCGCCACCGTGTCGTTGGCATCGCCCAGCACCCAGAGGATGCGGTCATCGCCGTCCCCGCCGAGGATCGAGTCAGCTCCCGTGCCGCCGGTCAGGGTGTCGTTGCCACCATTGCCATGGAGGTGGTCGGTGCCCGTTCCACCCTTGATGGTCTGGGCCGAGGCATCGCCGACGATGAGGTTGTCTCCAAGCTCCCGCGGCGAGGTGCGGTCGATCACGCTGCCATCAGCACCGTTGATGGTATTGCCGGAGAAGATCGATCCCGGATTGACCGTGCCAACCGTCTCATCGGCATAGGCCGTGTCGATGTTGGTGAAGGTGTTGCCGGTGATCGTGACCGTCCCGCCGATGATGGCGTTGTTGGCATTGGTCTCGCCGAGGCGGATGCCCACTTCGGTCTGGTAGGGAGTTGTCCCGCTGTTGGTGAATGTGTTGCCAGTGATGGTCAACCCGGTCAAAGTCGCCGGGTAACCGCTATACGAGCCACCGTCATCGCGCGATTTTACCATCAAGGCACCGGAAAGATCCGCATTGTTCGGCGCTTGCATGAAGTAACGACCACTATCGGTGAAGGTCGAGTTGGTGATCGAAACGTCGCTGTAGGCCTGCCACTTGAGATTGATATCAATGCCGGCCTGGGTGCCACGATAGAAGTCAGTCGTGTCATAGGCCAGTGTCCCGCTATTGATCACCTGCACATTGGTGATCGTCGCGTGATCCAGCTTCTCAGCGTAAAGCCCCTTGTAAGCGTTGTTGTTGATTTGCGCACCATCGATGATGACGTTGGTCAGCACCGTTGCAGCGGCATCGCGCGCTGCAGCCAACCCGCCGATGTCATTGCGGATGTTGATGCCGACCATGTTGTCGTTGAACTGACCGCCGGTGATCGTGAGGCCGTCCAGATTCGTCTGGCTGCTGATGTAGAGACCGGAGGTCTCATTCACCGGACCCGACACATAGGGCACGCCGTTGCCGTTTGCCCGCACGTTGGTGAGCGTCAGGTCGGTGAGGCTGCGTACTGTCGTGTCGCCGACTTCAATGCCATTGAAGAAGTTGGTCACTTCAACGTTGTCGATCGTCACGCCGTTGGCAGCAACGCGGATACCAAAAGAGCCGAGAGCATCGTCCACGCCGTCGATCACGACTGTCCCAACACCCTTGACGGTGATGTTGTTCTTGTCGATCACGACATTTTCAAAGCCAGCACCGGTATAGGTGCCCGCTGCGATCAGGATGGTGTCGCCATCCTGCGCTTCGTTCACTGCCTCCTGGAGCGAAGCAAAGCCGCCGTTGCCGACAAGCAGGAACCGGCCTGTTGCAGCGCCAGCCGGATCGGCGCCCTGAACAATTTCGACATCGCTGAGCAGGTCAGTGCCCTCGGTGGTGGAGGCCACCTGCCAGCCAGCCTGAACGCCGGCCAGGAACGGGTTGGCATCTGTCACAACCGTGATCGAGGATGCGCTGATGGCATCAACGAAGGTTGCCACGTCGCCTTGGGCTGGTATCGCCAAGCCATCGATCGTTTCTGCACCGCCGACGAGGACGTCATCTCCCGTGCCGCCGTTGAGCGTGTCGTTGCCGGCATCGGCAGTCGGCGCGCCCTTGTTCGAGCCATAGAGCACATCGTTGCCGGCCCCGCCGTTGAGAACGTCGTTGCCTTCCTTGCCCATGATGGCGTCGTTGAACGCCGTGCCGGTGATCGTGGTATTGACCACGCCCTGGCCCGACTTCTCACCCTGAATTTCGGTGACGGTCGTCGGAGAGGTCGGGAAGATAATCCCGAAGCCCGACGCATCCACCGTGGTGCTGCCAATGCCGTCGACATTGAACAGTGTCTTCCAGTTGACACTGGCAGCTCCGCTCAGGTCGAGACCGGAAATCGATACATCATCGAGATCGGCAAAGTTGAACAAGGCAACCACGTTCTTCTCGAAATCACCGGTGATATCAACGTTGCTGAATACGATTGTACCGGCCGAAGGCGCACCCGCTGCGTTGCCGGCAGAGCTTTCGCTGGCAACGTCGCCGATAATGTCGATGGCATACTCGGGGAGGCCAGTGAACACACCGCCGCCTCCATAAGTGCCGCCGGCAATGGTGAGGTTGCTCAGCGTGGCATCGCCTGAGAAGCCAAACAGCTTGATGTTGCTCGCGCCGTTTTGGTTGCCATTCCCATTATTGCTGAACGAGGAGTCGGTGATGACGATAGTATCCACGGTATCGGCAGGGTAGGTGCCAGCGTCGCTGGAGTAAATGCCGGCATAGCCGAAGCCGCTGACGTCGCCGTTCTTGTAGATGAAGGTGTCGACATCTGCACCGGGGCGGATATTGATGCCGTAATCAGCACCCGAGCCGACCAGATCGATGTTGTCGATCGTCACGTCGCCCGCCGCCGCCAGGTCAATGGTCAGCGCGCTGCCAATGCTGGCGCCAACGGTGGCCGCACCTTCCCCGACATCGACGCCGATGATCGTCAGCGCCTTGTCGATGGTGGCGCCGGCATAATCCGCCGCCCGGCCAATGACGTAGATGACATCGCCCGCCGCTGCCGCCGCCACCGCATCCGCAATGGTGGTGAAGGAGCCGTACTCGCTCGTCGAGTCGACGATCAGCACCTTCTGGCCGTTCTTGAAGACGAGCGCCTCCACATTGGTCAGCGTGTCGGTGCCGTCATTGCCGTCAACAGCCGTCGCGCCATCCGTCACGGTAATCGCGCCGGCATTGAATGTGATCATGTGGCTGGCCCAGGTGCCATTGAATACTGCGACATCCAGCCCGGTACCGCCGTTGATGCCATCATTGCCATCATAGCCTCGGATGACATCGTTGGCGTTGGAGGCGACGATGGTGTCCGCCGCCACCGTGCCATCGAGCTCGGCGATTTGCGCGCCGTTCTGCGTCACGGTGAGGCCCGAAAGATCGAACGAGCCATTCGGCGCCGTTCCATCGAACCACGAACCGCCGTTGGCCGGCGTATTCGGCGTGCCGGTGGGGAACTGGTCCGCCATCGGATCAATGATCACCGGCTTGCCCCAGCCCGAGAGGGTGTTGACCGTCGAATTGGTGACGGAGAACCCGCTCAGATCGGTATAGCCTTGCACATAGAAGCTGGCCTTGCGGGTATTGCCCGTCACATCCAGCCCATCAATGGTGATCGTGCCCATTTCGGTCAGCACGTCGTACGAGCCGACCGAAGAGCCCGGAGCAGGCGTCTTCTGGTTGAACAACGGTCCGTCAAAGCCGGCGAACTGGATGCCGAAGGCTGCTGAGCTACCGCCGATCACCGTGTTGCTGGCATCGACATTGGTGATCGACGCATTGCCGTCGAACTCGAAGAACATCAGGTTCGCGGCATTGCTCGAGGTCTGCGCATTGTCGATGAACGAGCTGTCGGAAATCACGACATTCTGAACACCACCGGCGTCGTAGGCCGCGCTTTGCAAGCGACCGGAGACCAGCAGGCCGGATTCGGTGTTGTCCTCAACGCGGACCCCATCGATCACCAGATTGCCCAGAACATTCGTATCCACACCGGCGTTGATGCCCGCGCCCTGAACAGCAAGGTTCTTGAACCCGACCGTACCCGTAGCGGCATCCGCATCGAGATTAATGGTGAAGCCGCTGGAGAAAATCGTGTTCGTGGCCGGGTCTGTGCCGTTGCCGAAGCCGATGATGGTAACGGCCTTATTGACCGTGACGCCTGCCCATGTACCGGGCGCGACGAGGATGGTGTCGCCATCCTGCGCTTCGTCCATGGCTGCCTGCACGCTGGCGAAGCCGCCGTTGCCGACAAGGAGCGTGCGACCGGTCTCCGCGCCAGCGCCGTCGGGATCGGCACCCTGGACGATCTCGATATCGTTCAGAAGATCGGTGCCCTCGGTGGAGGAGGCCACCTGCCAGCCGGCCTGATCGCCCGAAGTGAACGGATTGGCATCCGTCACCAGTGTGATCGCGGAGAAGTCGATCACGTCGGCATAGGTTGCTACGTCGCCTTCGGCCGGGTTGGCGGCGCCGTTGAGCACCTCGCTGCCGCCGAAGAGCATGTCATTGCCGCCGCCGCCGGTCATGTTGTCGTTGCCCGCCGCGTCCTTGTCGCTGACGATCAGGTCGGCGATATCCGTCCCGACGACGGCATCGGCGCTGTTGCCTGTCAGGATAGTCATGTGGTCAGTCGCCACATTGCTGCTGGCTTCAAGGTCGATATCCACCGCCCGCGGAACATTCTGCAGGTTAAGGTCAGTATCGACATTGGTGAACGTGTTGCCGGAGACACCGGGCAGGGTGATTGGCCCCGTTCCGGCATTTCCGCCGAAGGAGAAGCCTGAGCCACTGTCGGTAATCGTGTTGCCGGTGATCGTGTAGGCATTGGCATCACCATCGGCGTTCACCGCTGTCCGAACATTGTCGAACGAGTTCCCGGTGATGGTCGAGGCGACATCGCTCCAGACGGCGCTGTAGAAATTGCTGGTGCCGTACCTGTTCGTGCCTCCCTGCTGCACACCACCGAAGTGGTTGTTGCTCACCACAACGCCGGCAGCGCCGGGGTTGATCATGACGCCAACATCCATGTTGCCGCCGGGGCTGGTGCTCCAGAACACGGAATTGGTGACCGTGTGGCCCGTGCCGTTGAGGAACTGCAGCGTTGCAGCCGGATAATCCGGGCTGTTCGTTGTGGTGCCGCTGGTCAGGGTCTGGAAGTTGAGGCCATCAATGGTGACCGCACTGGTCGACGTCACATCGTGGTCGCCGAGGATCACAGTCTGCGTCACGCCATCCGGTGCGCTGGTGCGCGACGCCCCGCTTGTGCCGTGATCGACACCCCAGAGCGTCACCCCCTTGTTGATCGTCAGATTCTCGGTGTAGGTGCCGGCCGCCACCCAGATCGTCTCCCCGCCGGAGGCATGGTCGATCGCGTTCTGGATGGTGGCAAAGCCGCCGCTGGCGCCGAACTGGTCAACCAGCAGGTAGGTTGTTCCATTGACCGTGGCCTTCTCCACGCCGTCCAGCGTGTGCGTAACGCTGCCGTTCTTGGCGACCCAGTGGCCGCTTTCAATCGCCAGCGACCATCCCGCGCCGTAGGTGACGGTATCGACATCGCCGATGCCCGCGCCGCTCTCGCCGCCGTTGATGGTGATATTCGAGGTCACATCTGTGGCGTTGACGCTGTCCGCGCCGTTGCCGGCATTGACCGCGACGCTGGTGGCGCCGGTCGAGGACAGATCGCCGCTCAGCGTGATCGTGTCCGCATCATCCCCGCCGTTCAGCGCGACGGTTTCGAAACCTGCTGCCGAAAGGTCGATGACGCCGGCGTTGTCGCGGTCGATTTCGAGGCGGCCAGCCGCAACAGAAACGGTGGCTGCGTCCGCGCCCGCCGTCAGGTTCACGGTCAGCGTATCGCTGCCGGCCCCGCCGTCGAGCACGTAGCGCCCGCCGGCAGAAGTGCCGTCCACCGTCAGGCTGTCATCATCGCCCTTCAGGTCGATGCTGATGGTCTCGACATTGGTGACGCTGGCCGGCCCGGAGCCGGTGAAGCCGGTGGAGGTGATCGTCACGGTTTCCACCGCATCGGTCATTTCCAGCGTCAGCGTGTCGGTGTCGTTGCCGCCGTCAATGCTGTCCGCACCATCGCCGACCGCCCAGAAGATGGCGTCATTGCCGGCTTCGCCGTTGATGCTGTCCGCACCCAGCCCGCCGCGGAGGGTATCCTCACCCGCGCCGGCCGAGACGGTGTCGTTGCCCCGGCCGCCGATGATCGAATTCTCGTTGGTGGTGGCCGTCTGATCGGCCGTCGTGATCGCAAAGCCCTCGGACTGGCTGGAGGCGTCAATGCCCGAAGAGCCGTACAGCGTGATCGTCTGGACATTGATGAGGTCCGCATCGTCGGTGCTGAGCACCAGCGAAGCGCGAGAGGCATAGCCGCCGTCGAACACCAGCGTATTGGTACCCGTGCCGCCGTCGATCACATCGGTGTCGGCGGCAGAGCCGTAGTCCGACTGCGAACCGATATTGATCTGGTCGTTGTCCGCGCCGCCGTTGATGACATCGAGGCCGGCGCCGCCGGTGATCGTGTCATTGCCGGCATCGCCATTCAGCGTATCCACGCCGTCGCCGCCGTTGATGGCGTCGGTGCCGCTATCGCCATTGATCAGCTTGGCTGCGGTAGAGCCCGTCAGCGTGTCATTCCCCGTGCCGCCGTCGATGTTCTCGACATT
>ERZ1645187.2496-NODE-2496-length-16074-cov-10.884575_pt1 | contig 16074 bp, 9 predicted proteins | sample MGYA00575352_ERZ1645187 | MGnify/ENA primary metagenome ERZ1645187 (study PRJEB40837, sample SAMN11349314) | freshwater sediment metagenome | isolation source: river sediment | host: Sediment | place: India: Wazaribad , New Delhi | collected 2017-02-21 ... | reverse complement strand
CTACGCCCCGCAGGCCAGCGTGGCGCTGTGGAAAAAGATGGCCGCCGCCAACGGCAGCAACGGCCCGCCGGGATTCCTGTCCACCCACCCCACCGGCCCCGACCGCATCAAGCAGCTCGAGGCCAACGTACCCAAGGTGCAGGGGCTGTACGAGCAGGCGCGGCCGGCGGGGTGACCGGCGCAATCTCCAAGCCAGTTGGCGCCCTACGCCCGTCGGACGTCGCGATTGGCCGGTTTACCCCTGAAAACGGCAGACGCTACTGCTGCACCAGCGTGACGACTTCGCCGGCCCGCGTTTTCAGCAGCACGGTGTCGCCCGCCAGCCGCACCTCGTTGCAGCCTGCGGGGACTCGGCCCCGGTAATTCACGCACAGCTTGCCGTCTTCGGTGCGCCAGGGGCCGTCGTCGCGCAAGCCGTTGCTGAGGTCCAGAAAGAGGAAGCCGGAGGTCTTGATGTCCAGCCGCCAGCCCAGGCCGTTGGGCCCCTTAGCGGTGAACACCTTGCCACCAAGGCGCTCGGCGAGCGCCTTGGCATCCAGCGCTTGCGCCTCGGCGGGGAATTCGGTGGGAAAGGCGCTGGGCGCCGGGGACTGGGCCAGCGTCAGTGTGGCGGTGCAGCACAGGGTGGCGATGAGCGCGATGGGTTTGAACATGGAAGTCTCCTTCGAGTGGGTGAAAGAAAAAAGCGGCGCGGCCGGGTCTCCCCGTTTGGCCGCGCCGCGCAAACCGTTGAACCGGGCTGCTCGAAGCCGTCGCGACCCGTCGGGAATGCAAAAAGGCGGCATTTTCGGAGCCTGATAGGCCTCAAAGCATCTTCAAATGGCCACGAGCAGCTATCACAAACATAGCGAATCAAGGGCGAAGAAAACACGCCGCCATCGGCTCGACGGCGGCGTGCGGGGCTGGTTTCAGCCGGTCACGGCGTCACGGTCGGGATGCCGATCTGGGTGAACAGCGCGTTGGCGGCGGTCAGGTTCAGGCGCGCGCGCTGGTAGCTGCTGGGGATGTCCTTGTAGCCCCAGTAGACCTTGCCGCGACCCTGCACGACGACCCGGGTCCAACCTTGGGGCGTGAGCGGGGCCGGCAGGTTGGTGAAACTCAGCACGCGGCCTTCGCCCAGGGTCTGGATGCTGTAGCTGCCGGTGCCGACCGAACGGCAGCTGCGGCTGCCACCGTCGTAGCGCTGCTTGCAGGCGTAGTAGGTCACGGCGTTGGCACCGGTGCCGGTGAACGCCACCCGGTACAAGGTGTTGCCGGTGAAGTAGCCGGTGGTTGCCAGGCTGTTGGTGGGGGCGGTGCCAACAGTTCCGAGGCTCAGGCTGACATGGGTCCATGCCTCGTTGAGAGGATCACCGGTGTAGGTGACGCCATTGCTGGTCACCGAGTGCTGGCCGAAGATGCAGGGCGTGCCCTTCCAGCCGTCGATCAGCTGCTCCAGCGTGGTGACCTGGTTCGTCGCGGCGGTCTGGAATTCGGTCGAGTTGCAGGCATGCGAGGCATTGTTTCGGGCGTCGCCGCCGGCCTGCAGCGCTGCGCTGTACACCTTGATCTCGTTGGCCGCGCGCGGATCGAAGGCCGCGGCGGTCTCCAGCGTCGTGCTCTGCTGGTAGCGCAGCTTGGCTCCCGCCGGGAACACCGTGCTGCCCAGCGTGAGCTTGTCGCTGCCGTCGGCGGCGCTGGTGCCCCACAGCGCGTAGCTGCTGGCGCCGTAGTTGAAGGGCGCGCCGCGCAAGGTGGCGATCACGCTGCTCATGGTCTGCCCGCCGATGTCGACATCGGTGCGAACGCCCTTGGAGCGCGAGTAGCCGTCGCAGTACCAGCTCTCGTTGGCGCCCTTGGCGTCGCGCACGGTCTGTTTGTTCTGCGTGCCCAGCGGGCAGTCCACCCAGGCGGTGCCGTTGAAGTGCAGGTCGCCGCGGCGGGCGTAGTCGCCTTGGAAAGCCCAGTCGACGCGGCTCCCGGCGGTGTTCAGGCTGCGCAGTTCGCGGTAGCGCGTCAGCCCGTTGGCGTCCGGCGTGTTTTCGGCCGCGGTGCCCAAGAACATGCGGAAATACCAGTTGTTGGCGTCGGTGAAGCGCAGCCAGTCCAGGTTGGCGCCCGCCGTGGGCGCGCCGCTATCGGCACCGCCCGTGGCCACCGCGCGGTCGATGCCCACCTGCACCGGCAGCGTGGTGGGCGTCAGGCCGGTCTGGGCCGCCAGCGCGGCGACCTGGGTCTGGATCGCAGCGGTGCAGGCGGCGGAGCCCACACCGCTGGCGCAGGCAGCCTGCACGTCGGGGTTGGCCGCAGCAGCCACCACTTGCGGCAGCAGCTGCGCCAGCGCGTTGGCGACGGCGGCGTCGAGCTCGGCGCGGGTGACGGCGCCGCCGCCCGGCGCGGACGCACCCACGGCGGAGGCCAGCGCGGTGTTCTGCTGCTGCGTGGTCACCACCAGCGTGCGCGCCACGGTGGCGGCGGTTGTGCCGCCGGGGGCTCCGCCCTGGGTGTAGTCGCTCATCACATTGGGAAGACCCGACATGTCCTGCAGCAGCTTGGCGGCTTCCGCCGTGCTCAGGTTCTGGGTGGCCGCGGTCTGTGCGACCAGCGTGGTCAGCGGGCTGACGACGGCGGTCTGGTCCGACGGCGCGGCCATGGTGTAAGCCACGGTCACCGGGCCGCTGTCGGCGTCCACCGCGTCGGTGCCCACGACGGCGATCACGCGGTATTTGCCCACGTCGGCATCGGGAACGGTCAGCGTCACGCTGCCGCCGGCGTCGGTGCGGCCTTGCGTTTCATCGGCGTCGCAGGCGTTGTTGGCGTTTTTGTCCAGGCACACCAGCGCGTTCTTGATCGCGCCGTCGATCACTTTGACCGGCACGTTGGTGGTAGGCACGGGCGCGGGGGTGATCACTTCGGGCTCGGAATCACTGCCGCCGCCGCAAGCGGCGAGGGTCAGCAGGGCGGCGCCGGACAGCGCCAGGGACAGGGGCTTGAGTCGCATCAGCATGGTGGGTCTCCAGGTGAGCGGTTACGAAATGCAACCGGGGACTTGAGCGTAGGGAGACGGAAGCCTTCGCACATCCGCCATCGGACCGAAGCGATGTGCTCGTTGGTCGGACGGAAAACCGACCATCTGCCCAGACCTGAACCCGGACATCGTCCTTTTGGCCATGTCGCTCAACTTTCGTTCAGGCAGGGAGGGAACGGCACCCTATGATTCAGCCACGAGGTGCCACATGAACGTTCAAACCATTGCCCTGAGCGCCGTCATCGCGTTGCTGGTTTTCTCGATCTCACTGGATCTCAGGCTGGCGGATTTCCAGCGCGTGGCGCGAGCCCCGCGTGCGGTGGTGGGCGGGCTGATTCCGCAGTTCGTGCTGCTGCCCGTCGGTACCTGGCTGGCCACGTTGGCGCTGGACCTGCCGGCGCCGATCGAGGTGGCCATGCTGCTGGTGGCGGCCAGTCCGGGGGGCTCCACCAGCAGCTTCATCACCCATTTTGGCCGTGGCAACGCGGCGCTGTCGCTGAGCATTTCGGCCGTCGCCGCGCTGCTGGCGCCGGTGCTGACGCCCTTGAACTTCAGCTGGATGGTGGCGGCCAACCCGGCCACAGCGCAGTGGGTTCAGACGCTGGCGATCGACTCGGAGGTCATCTGGCGCTCGTTCGGGCTGTTGCTGGCGCTGCCCCTGCTTGCCGGCCTGGCCTGCTCCCGTTGGTTGCCCAACTGGTCCGGGAAAGCCCGTCAACCCCTGTCCCGGGTGGCGCTCTTCGCGCTGGTGGCGTTCATCGTCGCCAACCTGATCGCGCAGCGCCACCTGCTGACGCTTGCCGTGTTGCCCATCCTGGGGCTGGTGGTGCTGCACAACGGCGCGGGGCTGCTGCTCGGGTACGCGACGGCGCAGCTCTTGAGCCTTCACCCTTCCGATCGGCGCGCGGTGGTCATTGAGGGCGGCATGCAGAACGTGGGCTTCGCGCTGGGCATCGTGGGGGTGCAGTTCGGCGGCGACTTGCAGATGGTCATCTTCACCAGCCTGTGGGGCGTCTGGCACAGCGTCAGCGCTCTGGGGCTGGCGCTGATCTGGCGGCGCTCCCTAAGCCGGTTCGGTTGAAGTGAGTCGAAAACCACCTTTTCGCGGCGTTCGCGCCGTGCGCTCAGTGCAACGGGAGACTCCGCGAAATCAGTCCCCGCGCAGCAGCCCCGGTTTCGTCCAGGTTGAAGGTGTGCAGGTTGACCTGGAGCCATTTCGCTGTGCCCGCCTGGTCCAACTGGATTTCCGTGAATCCATTACCCTGATACGCGTTCGATTCGACGGTGACGGTTCCGCCGCCGGTCAGGCCGATGACCTCGTGGGCCAAGACCTCGGCGGGGTGGACATTGGCCGCCGGCAGTGGTGCATACAGGGGCGGTGTCACCACGGCGTAGGCCGTGCGCCGGCTGCTGAACGTGAGCGTGGCGATGGCGCTGCAGTGGTAGTCGCCCGAGATGAACACCACGTGGTTTGATTTGCAGGTATCCACCAGCTCCAACAGTTCACTGCGCTGCTGCGGTGCGAGTTGCCAGGTGTCGGCGGCCCGCACGGGAACTTCATCGGCGGTCTCATACTCGCTCAAGCCTGGAACGACAACGGAGCCAGTGACGATGAACTTCACTTGGTCGGTGTGTTCATCCAGCCAGTCCTTCAGTGCGGACAATTGCTCCGGGGCACAAATCTGGGGTGCTGGGCCGTAGCGACGGCGCTGGGTGCGGGTGTCCAGCACAAAGAACGAGCTGGCCGGTCCCTCAAACTGGTAGTTGAATCCGGGCCTTGTTCCGCTGCACGGCAAATGTGCCCACTGATACGCGGCGAAGGTTGAAAGCGCGGTGTCGCGCAGCCGCACTGCGTCTGCCTCTTCCTTGTCGTAACCGTCTCGGAAGAGGGTGGCGTCGGTTGACCAGTTGTCGCCGATCTCGTGGTCATCGATCACCATGTAGGTCGGCAATCGGGTCGTCAGCGCCTTGAAGCCTTCGGAGGCAAACGCCCGGCGAGTTGAAAACGTGAGTTTCTCGATCACAGACGGGCTGTCCATCAGGCCCGCCGTGGCGTCCGCGTAGATCTGGTCACCCAACATCAGCATGAACTGTGGCGAGATTTGCCCACCCTCCATCTTGTGGACGATGTCCTTCAGGCTGGCGTCGGCGCGGGCTTGCTCGAAGCCCAGGCCGGGGTAGCGGCAGCAGGATGCGACAAACCGCAGTCCGGCCGGTTCCGGTCCGCACAGGAGTGCGGCCTTTTGAATATTCGCCTGGGCCAACCAAGCGGCTGTAACAGGTTCCAGCCGCTTCTTGCGCGACAGGGTGCGCGGATTCGCCTGCAGCAACCTGGCCACGCCGTCACGGTGTTGTTTCTCCATGACCTTGATCAGTTCATCGCAGTCGACCTCTGAGACGGTGAGGGGCGGCTGATGGGGATCCAGTGCAGGCAGGTCGAGTTCGCCGACACCAGTTGTCATGGTGGCTTGACCACGGCCACCCAAGGGCACGCCGCCCTGACTGGCGAAATCGGGCTGCTCCTCCAGGGTGATCGGTGGCGCGATCGATCGATTGGCGCGGGTGGACGGGTTCGGTGGTATGCGGGCGCTGGGGCGGGCTCGCCACTGGAACTCGTGCACGCTGAACATCCAGATCGCCAGCGGCTGGGTGCCTTGCAGCAAGGTGTCAGGGATTTCCACATCGGCAACTCCAATGGCGACATACGGCTGGTCCGCCGCCGGGGAGCTTGTGGCGAGGGTGTTCAGGTCCGGTGGGTTGCCGTGCCAGGGGGCATTCAGCGGAACGCGCAGCACTTTCCAGGCTTGTGGCGTGCCCGTGAGGCCGACGCGCGTGACGACGGCGCAGGCCCTGTCCGCCAGGCTTTCGTCCACCTCGATCCAGAGCCGGACCAGATGCGCGGCCTCGCCACTGTCGGGCTTGCGCCGGGTCCAGCCGATCACCGGTCCGGCCAGCGGCGCCCGGGCATGGCTGCGGCGTGCCAACGTGCGCTGGTCTTCTGACCAGGGCTGCTGGTCTTCCGTGTTCCATTTCCATGCGTCGTCGTAGAACCTGCGCATCGGCTCCAGAATCTGCGCCTGCATCAAGGGCCCGCAGCCGATGGTGCAATCGAAGTGGGCGAAATCCTTGGCGATGATTTCGCGTGGTTTGAAATCTGGGTTGACCCGGCTCAGTTGTTCCACCGTCCGGTTTGCGGACTCGACGCTGAACAGCGCGTTCTCTGCGCCGTGCAGAATGGCCACGGGCAGGCGCAGGTATGCTTGGATGTTCTCGTCGGTCACGTAGACGTTCTGTCCGTCGGCGTTCACCAGCCGCTCGTTGGCCACGCAGCGCCCGCCGTGCACCAGCAGGCTGGTGTTGGCCCGGCCGAAGTAGACCGCCAGCCGATCGTGGGTCTCTTCCTTGATGCGATCGTGCTTGAGCAGGCGCGAGATGGTGCCGCTCATGCGCTTGCAGGTGGCGATGCCAGGGCGCGGCGTGCAGCGGTCGTGCTCATGCGGGCACTCTTCGTGCTCATCCATCGGCAGGCTCGCGAACAACCGGTCCAGCAGTGATTCCAGCATGGTCGGCTCTCGTTCGGCGGCGGACAGGCGCAGGTACTCGATGCCCAGCGCATCCCGCAGGATTCCACCCACCTGCAGGCGCATCTGGGCCGTCTTGCTGCCCACCAGGAAGGCTTGCATCTGCGAGAAGGTCACGCCGGCCAGCTTGCCGTATTCCTTGCCTTGGTCATGCAGGTAGCCGCCCAGCAGGGACATGGCCAGCGACGCGGCTCCCACACAGTGGGCGTAGGCGTAGATCTGGAGGTCGTCGTCGTCGCCGACGTCCGGGTGTTCGTCGCGAAGTGTCTTGATGACAAGGTTCACGGCCTTTGGAATGTCGAACTCGGCGATGTCGTCCATTGAACAGGCCTTCTTGGACGCTTCCAGGATGGAGCTGGTGCGGTAGTCGAACAGCCAGACGTCAAAGCCCTGTTCGTAGAAGAACTCGGCGAGACCCGGCTCGTCATTCTTTGAATCGTCGAAATTGCGGATGTGCTCCTGCGGCACGAAGCCCAGGGTGGATTGCGCGAAACCGTTGAGCATCAGCAGCGTCTTGCACTGCCAGACGTCTTTATAGCGCCCGCTGCGCACCGGCGGTGACGAATTCCGGTAGCGGACCAGCTTGAGCTCGACATCATTTTCCTTTGATTGCCGGTTGCGCCGGACATGGAAGGAAATCGGCTCACTGGCCTTGACCCGGTCTTTCTGCCCTTTGATCCGCAAACCGGGGAATGCCGGCCAGGGAGTCGGCCATTCATGCTCGTTGTCGGGGACTTTCGGAAAACCAGGCCAACGCTGCTCGAGTTGCGGGTCCGTGGATTTCTGCTCCTCCTTTTTCAGGTAAAGCTCGTCCGGGATGTTTTCCGGGTAGTCCGGCAGCCTGAAGTCCCAAAGCCGCGTTTTGATCAACAGCCGGAACATCCACAAGGGGTAGCCCGCCAGCGCCACCAGCGCATCGGGTGTGTTGACGCGCGGCCCGATTTGCGGCGCGTGCAGCCGCGTCATGTCCACCATGTCCAGGGTCAGCGTGCCCCCGCCGACCCGCCGTCCATTGACCTCAAAGACGCTGACCTCCATCTGGCCGAATGCGAGCCAGACGTTGGTGCGACCCAGCTTTCCGCCCGGCAGAAACCCTTTTCTCAGTTGCGACCAGGAGGCGGGATAGCCGACCCGTTTCGTGCCGAGCAGCACGTACTCGCGCGGCGCGGCGCCTGTGGGCGTGGTGTCGCGCAGGTTCAGGCGGTATTCCATGGTCCGCTCCTCGCTGGCATGGCGTGCCAGTTTGAGTAGTGACCGGATGCGCTTGCAGGGGCCGGGGCCCTTGTTTTCTTCCTTCGCCTTGGGCGACTGGCCTGTTGCCCATTGCCACAGCTCTTCCGCGCCGCGTTCCTTCAACCAGGTCAGCCCGGCGCGGACGGTGGCATCCCACCGGCGCCACCAACGCGTCAGAACCACCGGCAGAATGCTCACCGAACCGCCCACCACGCTCAGATGGGCCAGCAGCTCGGGGCGGTCCGACGGATTCATTTCTTTGCGGCGTTCCCCGTCCTGGCCTTCTTGTGGTTTCGGGTCCAGTTTCGGGTCCAGGCGTAGACGCGGACGCAGGGCCTCGTCGGCGAAGGCCGGCAAGACGAGATCCGGTCCCGGGATGGTGATGCGGTGCAACGGATCGGCCGCGAAGGCTTCCAGACTGTCAATCGGCAGATGCAGCAACAGGTAGGCGTCGCATTTCACGCCCGCCTCCTTTGTCCCCGGCTTCGCGGAATGGTCGGCGGGCGCTTTCCAGGAAAAGTCGGTGCTGCGCATGGCCTCCGTGAAATGAACCGGCACGCTCCGAGGCACGGCAGCGGGGCTGGTCTTGTCGATGCGCGGCGGCTGTGCGAGCGCGGTCTTTGATGCCGGCCTTTTCAGGTTCCGCAAGTCAGTCTCCAGGAGCTTGGAGATGGCTCGCTCCGCCAGCGCTGTGATGGTCAGCAGCGGGTTGGCTCCCAGGGAGGTCGGCACAATGGAACCGTCGAGCACATAAAGGCCGGTGTGGACGCCGCCGCCCGTGCCGTCAGGATTGAACACGCGCCCGCAGTCGTCAACCACCCCTCGCTTGGCATCGTCCGCCATGCAGCATCCCCCGAGCGGATGCACCGTGAAGGTGCCGCCGGCGAGTTCGGGCCCTGACAACATAGCGCGCACACCTTTCGGCAGGGGCTGCAACACCGGGTTCTGGAGCAGCAAGTCGCCTTGCCGGCCGGCTTTCAGTCGCGCCGTCTGCTGGTCGGCCACTCTTTTGCTCTCTTTAGCACAGTAGGAGATGCACAGGCGGTCGCTTTCTAGCGTGATCAGGCCTTTTGATCGGTCATGACCCATGATCAGCAAGGTCTGGGTGTGCGAGAGCGCACGCGATGACAGGCTGGCCCAATCCGTGACAGGCGCGACCTGCGCGCCAGCGTCAGGCAGGCCGCGATAGCCGCAGGACTCAAGCTGTGCCACAGCGGCACTGGTGGTGATCATTTCGTGGAACAGGCCTGCAATGGCCCGCGGCACGGCGCCATCCTCGATCAGCACGCTCCGGGTTACATCGGTCTGGTGGTCCAGCTTGATCATCCCTGTGATCGTCGGGCCGATGGCATAGCCGTCTTCGGCGCAGCCTGATTCACCCACGCCGACACCGTTGACGCGCCGGGGGAGCAGGTGGTCGAAGGCCAGGTTGTCCCCATTGGTGGAGAAACGCATGCCCAGTTGCTCGGAAAACTTTAGCCCACCCTGTTCCCGCGAGCGCAGCAGGATTTCCGTGCTGCCAAAGGTGCCGGCGGCCAGCACGATGTTTTTCGCTCGCAAGTCGTGCACCAGTACGTCCACGCCGTCGCGATGCGCCTTGCGCGAGTCCGTCGCAACAAGGTGGATGCGCCAGTGATCGCCATTTCTGGACACGTGGAGCACGGACACGCCGGTGAAGATTTCGGCCCCGGCCGCCTTTGCCCGGGGCAGATAGGTCGTCGTGAGCGTCTTCTTGGCGTTGTGGTTGCAGCCTGCGACACAGTCGCCGCAGCCGTTGCAGGGCGCTAGTGCAGGCTGGTCGTTCGATTCTTCGGCTGACGATCCGAAAGAAGCCGCGAGGCGTGCAGCTTCGAAAGAACACGTCAAGCCGCGCGGCCTTTCTTGATTCAGGCGCGTGGCCATTTCATCGAGGCGGGCCGTCTTTTCGGGTTTGACGTCGATCACCCGCGTTGGCCCGTCGCTGTCGGGGTCGTGGACATGCATCGGGACCTTTGTGAAGGTCTCCGCTCCGATCTCGATATCGGCTTTTTCATACCACGGTGAAAGCTCGGCGTCGGATATCGCCTGGGGCCACAGGCGCCCCGTCTCCCCGGACTTGTCGAACACCCGTCTATCTGGCCGCAGCACGACGCCGGCATTGATCTGGCTGGTGCCACCGAGCGCGTTGCCCACCAGCGCACCGATGTCCTTGCCCACGCGGATGTCGAAGAGGCCCGATTCGTAGCCGTTGACGCGCACGGGATCGGTTCGTTCCAGCCGCGCGTGGCCAAACGCCACGCCAAGACCGTCGGGGAACTCCCCCGGCAAGTACTCCTTGCCCCGTTCAAGAACAAGCACCCGTGCGCCGTGCTGCGCGGCCCGCAAGGCCGCCACCGACCCGCCGTAACCGGAGCCGATGACGACAACGTCGGGGATGTCCTTGTTGCGTTCATCGCACCACGTCGCCACCAGGGCGTCCACACTTTTCGACAGCCAACGCATGTTCGCTCCTTCACCGCTCAGCGCCGCCGATCGGGCCCGACGGCTAGCGCATGTCCTTGAACATCTCCAGCAATTCACGCAATTCGCCGTCGGCGACGGGCTTCAGCAACACCGGAAATTCGATGAGTCCGTCGCGGTGGGCCTGGATGGCGGTGGCAGCGCCGGTCAGGATGGCGCCCGAAACCGGCCCCAGCCGTTCGCGCAGGGCCAGGATCAGCTCCGCGCCGTTGAGCGCGGCGCCAAGTTGGTAGTCGCTCAGGATCACGTCGATGCCCGCCGTGCCGGCGGCCGCCTCGAAGGCCTCCTGCGGCGAGGCTGCGAGCAGCACAAAGGCATTCCAGTCACTCAGCAGCGCGTGCAGGACCTGCAGCGAGACCTCGTCGTCGTCGATGCAGAGCACCGTCATGCCCGCGAGATCGACGGCGGCTTCAGGCGCGCGTTCGTCGAGGGTCTGCCTCGGCGCCGGGCGCACGGCGGCCGGTGGCAGGCTCAATTCAAAGCGGGCGCCCCGGGGCTGGTTGTCGCACACGGTGATGCGCATGCCAAGCAAGGGGACCAGGTGGCGCACGATCGCTAGGCCCAGTCCGAGACCTTCTTCCTTCTTCTCGGTGCTGGCCTGGAAGTATTCCTTGAAGATGTCGGATTTGAGGTTGTCGGGAATTCCGGGGCCGGAATCCGCCACACTCAGGATCAAACCGTCGTTGTCGACCGTCGAGGTGACGGCCACGACGCCCTGGTCGGTAAACTTGACGGCGTTTTCGATCAGGTTGCGCAGGACGCGCTCCAGCAGCGCGGCGTCGCAATGGATCTGAACCGCCTCGCAGTGATGCCGCAGGGCCAGGCCCTTCAGTTCCGCGCCGCTCTGGTATTCCGACACCAAGCGATCCAGAAAGGGCTCCAGAGCGAACCAGGTGGGCACGGCCGTGGTGGAGCCAGCCTCGATCCGGGAATAGTCCAGCACCGAGCCGAAAAGGCGTTGCAGTGTGGACAGCGAGCGCGCCATGTGCCGCGAGATGTCCATCACATTCTCTGTCGACTGGGGTCGCGCGAGCAGCCCGTTGAGCATGGATACCGCATGCAGGGGCTGGCGAAGGTCGTGACTGGCCGTGGCCAGAAAACGGGACTTGGCCGCGCTCGATTCCTCAGCGGCTTGCCTGGCCTGCTGGAGTTCAGCCAGCAGGCGATCGTTGGCGAAGCGGATTTCGACGCCGTCCGTAACGAGTCGGGCGAAACTGCGGCCGAACGTGATAACCACCGCGACAAACAGCGCGATCATCACCAGGATTTCCGCCAGGTGATCCGCGCCCGACATCAACCAACCGACCGCCACGCCGCCGGTGAACACCACAGCGTAGAGGGCAAACAGCCCGGGGTAGGCGCCCACGGAAGCCATCGAGCCAGCCAGCCAGCTGCACAGCAGGACCGACATGTACATGCGGGAGGTTTCAGAAACGGCCGGGAACAGCAGCGGCGGGCCGGCCGCCACCACCAGCGCGCAGGCCACCGTGCTGATTCGGTATATTCGCAGCCACCAGTCCAGCCGTCCATCAAGGACATGACCGTTCTGCGCGCCGCGGATAAGGACAACCCGCACCGTGTAGGCTAGACCGACCGACAACACCCACCCGATCGCCACCGCGGCGGGCACCAGGCCCCAGGCCGGCATGGCCACGAAGAAGCTGATCAGCCAGACGGTGTAGCTGTTCTTCACCGACTGGCGCACGGTGAAGCTCAGAAGCTGCGCCGCGACCGGCGAGGTCAGGGGGCTCCCGTCGTCCGAGCCTGGCGCCCAGGGACTCGGTGGCGGGACGCGGGGCGATGGTTGCATGACGGCTGTTACAGGCGCAGCCCCAGCTTGGCCGCCGAATACAGCGCCTCGGTGCGGTTGCGCACGTCCAGCGCGCGGAAGGCCGAGGACAGGTGCGACTTCACGGTGCCTTCGGAGATGCCCAGTTCGCGCGCGATCACCTTGTTGGGCGTGCCTTTGAGGGCGCTTCGCAGCACCGCCTTCTGGCGTTCGGTCAGATCGGCCAATGGCGGCTCAGCGCGCGCACCCGCTGTGCCTAAGCGAGGTGCAGTGCCCAGCACCTGGGGCGGCAGGTACACCCCGCCGGCCAGAATCAGCTGCAAGGCGCCCAGCATCACCTCCGGGCTGGCCGCTTTGGGCACGTAGCCCGCCGCACCGCGGGCGATGGCCGAACGGATGATGTCGGCACCGTCCTCGCCCGAGACCACCACCACGGGGCAGGTGGGAAAGCCCAGCTTGACGGCGTCCAGCGCCTGTTCGCCCTGAAGGCCGGGCATGTTCCAGTCCAGAAAAATCAGGTCGAAGCGCTGGTCTCGCAGATCAGCCGCCTGGACGCAGCTGTCGGCCTCGCTCACGTCCGCGGCGGGAAAGACCTCGCGGAGCATTAGCCGCAGTCCCCGGCGGAACAAGGCGTGGTCGTCAATCAGCAGGACACGCACATCAGACCCGATCGTGTTGGTGGCGAAGGTTGCGAGAAATCAACGCCAGCATATACGCAAAACCCCGCGCAGGCCTCAACCGATGGGTGGGGGTGGACTGAACCAAAGTTCAGCCGGCGTGGACCTTGACATGGACATAAGACGATGCGCGCCGCTGCCGGAGCGAGGAAACTGAAACCGTGAAGTGCGCGTGCGGACGGAATGAGGCGGTGACAGGCACGCGGTGCGGTTCTATCGGCTGTTGTGAGGCCCGCGGTGCTTTGTCGATGACCTGGAGACGGAAATGAACACGGTTGAAAACACGATTGAAACCCCCTTGGACCTGTCGCCGTTCATGGCGCTGTTCGATGAGGCCAAGGCCTTGATCCTGGCCGGCGAGCCGGTCGCGGCCATTCGTCGGCTGGCGCGGCCTTTGAACGCGCTGGTCGATCCGCTGCGGGATGACGCCGATGCGTTTGCCCAATTGATTCGCACGGCACGGGATCACGACGTGTTCAATCTGCTGCAGCAGGATCCCAACACCCGCCGGGCTTTTGACAAGCCACGCGGGTATGCCGGGGATGCGGTCATGCTGGACTATTACTACACCGGCGTGCCTCCCAGCGAAACCAGCGCCCTCGGGCGTGGCCTCTTCGCGACCACCACACGCTCACCCATGGGGCTCAGCGTGGCGCACCGCAAGGCCTTGCTGCGCGCCTACATCGACGACGTGATCGCCCGCAAGCCGGATGCACGCATCCTCAGCGCGGCCTCGGGGCACTGCCGGGAGCTGGAGGGTTCGCTGGTCGAGTCGTCGGTCTTCAAGGGCACCTTCATCGCGCTCGACTAGGACGCGCAGTCGTGTGACGAGGTGCGCTGGCGCCAGCACGCCCTGCGCGGAAATGAGCGGGTGCAGGTGCTTGAGTCGTCCGTGCGCGCGCTGCTGGCCGGCCGCCACACTGATCTCGGTCCGTTCGATCTGGTCTATTCCGCCGGGCTGTACGACTACCTGGAGCCCGTCGTGGCGCAGAAGCTCACCGCCAGGCTCGGCGCCCTGTGCGGCCCCGACGGACGCCTGTTGATCGCCAACTTTGTTCCCGATGGCTACAGCCGCGCCTACATGGAGCTGTTCATGGACTGGCACCTGATCGTGCGCGACGTGGCCGAGATGCTGGAGCTTGCCCGCCATGCCGGCGAGGGCCGTGTGCGTGTGTTCCACGACCCGCACGACAACGTGGTGTACGCGCATTGGCGGCGGGGGTAGTTTTGAAGGCAGTAGCTCAGCCTAATTGGATTCGGAAATCGAGGCACGGTCATGCACGAACATGGTTTTCAGCCAGTCAACAACAGCCTGACGCCCTGTCCGCCTGCGGCCGCGCTGGGAAAAAGCATTGCGCACTTCGCCCGACCGAACGGCCCGAACCTGCTGAGGCGCACCGATCGGCTGTTTCAAGGGGGGGGTCGCGACGGCAGGCAAATGTCTGGCCCTACGTGCGCTCACTCGACAGTGCCCCCGCAGCGACGACCGCCATCCGGTACGAAGCGGGCGATCCGGGTAGTGGCATCAACCTGGCGTCGCAGGACTATCTGGGGCTGTCCAGCCACCCGCGGGTTCATGCAGCGGCCATTGAATCCATCGCGCGCTTTGGCGTGCACAGCGCTGGCTCCGGTGCTCTGCTGGGAAATACGTCAATTTCTCTTGAGCTTGAGCAGTGCATCGCGGAGACGCTTCATGCGCCGCACGCGTTGCTTTTCCCGACCGGTTGGGCTGCGGGTTATGGGGCGGTGGTGGCGCTGGTCCGGCCAGACGACCATGTCGTCATGGACGAGCTGGCGCACGCCTGCCTGCAGTCAGGCGCGCAGGCTTCCACCCGAAATGTGGTTCGGGTCAGGCATCTGGAGACCGAGGCTTTTCGCGCCGCCATTCAGGGGATCCGCGCGGCCGATGCGAAAAACGGCATTCTGGTCATCACGGAAGGCGTCTTTTCCATGGACGCCGACAGCCCGGACATCCGCAGCTTGCAGGCGATCTGCCGGGAATACGATGCCACCCTGCTCGTTGACATTGCGCATGATTTTGGTGCCCTTGGCCCGGGCGGTACCGGGCAGATCGGGATTCAGGGCATGTTGGGCGAGGTAGACCTTGTGATGGGCAGCTTCTCCAAGACTTTCGCGTCAAACGGCGGATTTGTCGCGGTGCGCACCCCGGAGGTCAAGCAGTTCTTGCAAATTTACGCCGGGTCCTGGATGTTCTCGAACGCGCTGTCGCCCGTGCAGGCGGCCACTGTGCTGGAGGCTTTGCGAATCGCGCGCTCACCGGAGGGTGATGTCTTGCGCCATCAATTGCAAGCAGCCAGTCTGGCCATTCGCGATGAATTTGGCAGGGGCGGCATCCGCTGTTTGGGAGAGCCGACAGCCATCGTGCCAACGCCTGTGGGCGCTGAGGCTATTGGCCGCATTGCCAGCTGACTGGCTTTTCGAAAAGGTGCGCTGATCAATCTGGCCGAATTTCCCGTGGTGCCGGTGGGTGCATCGCGGTTTCGCATTCAGATGATGGCGGCGCACACCGAGGCCCAGGCCCGAACCGGCGCCCGTCTGGTGATTGAGGCGTTGGACGAGGCGCGGGAGATGGTGAAGTGGAGCAGAAGCCATGGCAATTCGGCGCGCGGATCGGAATGCGTCGCTGACACGCAGGCGTGACAGGCCACACCGAGAACGATATGGATGAATCCGTCGGCATCCTTTCGCGGGCCAGAACCGCCGTCACCGCGCGGCTGAGGGCGCTGAAGACGCCTGCGGCATCGGGTGTGGGCCGATGAACCGATGCCCATCGCCCATGAAAAAAACACTCTTGCCTTTGACCATCGGGTTTGTAGCGGGAGCGGGCGTCTTTGGATTTCTGCTGCTCAAGTACCTGGGCGCGGATTTGATGTCGGCGCATGCGGTTGTCGCGACACTGTTTGGCGGCCTCGCCGGCGCGGTTGTGGGAGAGGGCTTTGGAGATGGCCCGCCTGAGTGATGACGGCGGTGACCGTAAGGCGAGTTCCAGCCGCGCCTTTTGCATCAGTTCAAGGACTGACGTCTGGATGCACGTAGCGCCGCAAGCCTGGCGCAAAAAGCCGGAACCGGTTGTCACACAGGCTGGTTCCTCTGCGGGGACATCAATTGACGACACGCGTCTGATTCCTGTCGCCAGAGCACCCTCTTCAAGATGCGTTATCTGGGCTTTGACCCGAAGACCGCTGAAAGCATCGCAACAGCGGCCGGACGCCCTCAGGTCCCGCCCACAAACGGATTCATCTTGCGCTCGCGCCCGAAAGTGCTTTC
>ERZ1645187.2495-NODE-2495-length-16076-cov-5.151177_pt1 | contig 16076 bp, 16 predicted proteins | sample MGYA00575352_ERZ1645187 | MGnify/ENA primary metagenome ERZ1645187 (study PRJEB40837, sample SAMN11349314) | freshwater sediment metagenome | isolation source: river sediment | host: Sediment | place: India: Wazaribad , New Delhi | collected 2017-02-21 ... | reverse complement strand
ACAACCATCCCTCCGGCGTGGCGGAACCCAGCCGGGCCGACGAGCAGCTGACCCAAACCCTGAAGGCTGCCCTGGCCTTGGTTGATGTGAAGGTGCTCGACCACTTCATCGTCGCCGGCAACGCGACACCCGTCTCCTTTGCCGAGCGGGGGCTGCTGTAAGGGGGTGATGCCTGCTTCAAGTTGCTGTGTTTCCTGCTCCGATGGCCTCGCCGGTCATCGGGTCTTTTACTTTTCTGAACAAGGAACCCGATCATGACCGAATCGTTTGTCCCCAGCTATCTCTGCCTCAAGACCGCCACCGCCCAGAAACTCGGTCGTAACGGCGGGGGTATCACCTACAAGATTCTCTGCGATGCCGAGCGCCAGCAGCTTTACCTGACCCTGGTCGCGAATGAAGGCGGTGGCTATTACTCGCGTGAAGTGTTTTCCGTGGCGGGCGTGGAAGCCTGTTTGCCGACAGACCCCGCCCAGGCGTTTGCTGCCAAGTGTCTGGTACCGGCGATGCGAGGCAAGTCCTCGAACCATCCTGGCTTTCTGGCGGCGATTCTGCGGGCCGAAGGGCTTCTGCTGCCGGTCGATGGACAGCCGCACCTGCATCAGCTGACCGAGACGTGGGACGCCTGGAAGGCCGGCCTGCTGGCGCAAGACGGTGAGCCCTATGTTCCACCCACCAAGGAAACCCAGGCTGCTGAGCCGTCTGACGAGATGACCCGGCAGGAGCTTCCCGGCGATGTCGCCACCGAATCTCATCCCGGCCGGCGCAAGGTCAAGCGGCTTCGCGGTGTGCAACCCGCCGACAGTGAAGGAGGTGAGCATGCGCATCCTGCGTGATGAAGCCGCCATCGCCGCTTTGCCGGATACCGGGTTGCGCCAGCTGATCGAGAACCGCATCAGCCAGATCAACGAGTGCTGTCCGTGGGATGCCGATGAGCTCGGTCCCTTCATCGTGGTGGAGCCCGGTGATACGGCCGACATGCTTGAGGTTGAAATGGGCTTCTCGGTGTTGCGCAACCTATTCGACGACACGCGCTTTCCGCATCCTGACTTCGCGCCTGCCTTTGAATGGGCAGAGTCCCATCCCGAAGGCTACCTGGAGCTCGTCTACGTGGTTAGTGATGGCGGTTACGGCTATGACGTTTTCGTTGCCGATCAGCCCAGCGTCGATTCTGAACTGCTGGCCTTCTGCCGGACCTACGCCACACCCGCCACCTGATCTCTTCCGCTTTTCTCTCAATTTCTATTCACCCAACGCCGTCCTGTGCCAACGCTCCGACGGCGTTTTGTCATTCTGGAGATTCCCCATGAACACACACCCTGAAACCTTGCCGGCCTCGTTACCGGCAAGCCAACCCAAACCCAGCCATGCCCGCTTCCCGCTCGGCCGGGTGGCCACTACACCCGGCACCCTTGATCTGCTGGACCGCTACCACGTCAGTCTCTTCGACCTCCTGGCTCGCCACGCCAGCGGCGATTGGGGCGATGTCGGCGCTGAGGATGCCCATGCCAACAATCAAGCCTTGATCCACGGCTATCGCGTGCTCTCCTGCTACACATTGGTGCCGGGTGACCGCGATACCCGCGTATGGATCATCACCGAGCGTGACAGGTCGGTGACGACCGCCTTACTGCCTTCGGAGTATTGACCCGTGGATACTCAAAAATGTGACCCGGTTTTGCAGCCGTTCGCCGGTGATGTGCTCGATCGCTGTGATGCGGGGGGACAGCTGGAATCCTTTACGGAGCGGTCGGCCATGCTGGAGTTTGAAGCCGGCATCCAGCCCCGGGCCTTGGCCGAAGCGCTGGCTGTCCTGGACCTGTTACGTCAGTTCCCGTCGCTGATCACCGGCTTGTCGGTGCTTCAAGTTGAGCTTGAGGGCGCCACGCAGTGGCTGCTGACGGCTGACTTGGTACTTGCCCGCCAGTATCTGGCCGACATCGGCGGAAACGAGATTGCCGTACTCGACCCCGCAGATGTACTCAAATCGCAATACGGCGGCATCGCCCTGCTCGGCACCCTCGGCTGATACCCCGAAACCCTTCACAAAAACCAGAGATGGACCGGAACGGCTGACGCGGGCTTGGCACTTTCCGGCCTGCCGTTCACCTTCCCACGTCCTTGTTCAACCCATGGACGGTGCCGGCCGGTGTATCGCCCCTGTGCGGCGGATACCTAGTTCTTCGCTCGCGCCGGCACCGTCTTTTTCCCCGAGGAAATCCTATGCAACGACGTATCCGTTTCACGCGGAAGGTCATCGATGCCTTGCCGCCGTGCCCGGTCGAGCATGGCGGCAAGGAAGTTGAATACACCTCCGAAGAGGCGCCGCCGGGATTACGCCTGGTGGTCACCCGACGCGGCATGAAGAGTTGGCTGTTCCGCTACGTGATGCCGAGAGCCTCCGGACCCGGTATCAAGCGGGCGATCAAGATCGGCGTCTATCCCGGCACTGACCCGGCAGACGCCTGCCGTATCGCCCTGGAGCTCCGCGCGCAGATCGCCCAAGGCATTGACCCCCAGGAGGCGAAGCAGGAAGAAGAGCAGGAGATCACTCTGGATGACTTCTTCCGGACCGAGTACTGGCCAAACGCCAGGCATCTGCGCAGCGCCGATGACGTGGAATCCCGTTGGCGGTTGCACCTGAAGCCCGCCTTCGGCCATCTCCGCTTCAAAGAGGTGAAGACGGCTGACATCATCCGTTTTCACGACGCAAAGAAAGCTGAGCTCTGCGCGGCAACGGCCAACCGACTACTCCAGCTTTTAAAGCGCATCCTGAACGTGGCCCTGATGCTGGAATTCTGCGAGCGCAACCCCTGTCGCGGCATCCGCATGCACGCCGAGCAGAACATCCGGACCCGCACCCTTGCAGGGTCAGAGTTGAAGCGTTTTCTGGCGGCCCTGGAAGAAGAGCCCAACCGGGTCGCGGCGGATTTCTTCCTCTTCGCCCTGGCCACCGGCGCCCGCCGGGAAGAAGGCTTGCAGCTGACCTGGCCGGAGCTGTTCCTGGAGGAGGGCGTCTGGCGCTTGCCGGCCAGTCGCGCCAAGAGCGGGAAGTCCCGGGTCATCCCCTTGAATGCCATCGCCCGACAGGTTCTTGAGCGGCGATTGGCTGAAAGCAAGTCGCAGTACGTCTTTCCGGGCAAACGGGCTGGCCACTTGGTCTCGCCGGAGAAGGCCTGGAAGCGGGTACTGGAGCGGGCGGGCATCATCGATCTGAAGGTGCACGATCTTCGCCGGTCAGCGGCCACCCTGATCTTGAATGAGGGTGGCAGTATGACCCAAGCAGGAAACCTACTTGGCCATGCCCCCGGCTCTACCCTGACAGCGACACGCTATGCCTTCCTCGCTGATCAGCAACTGATCGACGCTAGTCAGCGTCTGGCGACTGTCCTGGCACAGGCCTGCCCGTCGGCAGCACTCAAGGAGGAGGGAGTGGTGGCGACTTCCTGATCGTCTGTAGATACTCCATCGGCAATTTTGCCGATGGAGTATCTGGGACATCATTTTTTTCGAGAGAACACCCATCGACGTTGTCACGTCGCGGGTTCCGCCAGACAGGCCCGTCGGCGTGTCAGCGTTGATCCTGAGGATGGATCACGAGAGGCGTCGTCTTGCCCGGTTCCAGAAGGCAGACCATGGAGGCGCGGCCTGGCAGACGCCAGACCTTGACCAGGCCGGCTGCCTCAAGACGGCGCAAGGCTGGGCCTGCGGCCTCGCGGCTAACATTCACCCGGGCCATGGTTCGCCGTGTCAGGGGAACGCTAGGCGCGCCCCGGATGACGACCAGCAGCATCAGGCCGACAAGCAGCTGACAGGCTTTGCCGGAAACGTGCGTCGCCGCTTCTAGAACATCCAGTCTGACCAGTTTGGGTGTCTTCGGGTTGGCCCGGATCAGCGGGCGTCGAAGCATGGGAGCGTCAGGAGCGGATACGGTCATAGGCAGGGCTCGCTTGGATTGGCTATCCGTCTGTTTCACCTCCGCACGACAGGGGCGACGTAAAGTCGCCCCTGGGTGAGACACGGTGTCGCTACCTGCGCACCCGACCCTCCGACTTTCCATGTTGGGGTATATAGCGTTGAAAGTTGGAGCCCCCTCCACCGCTACCCCTTCTACAGTGTTGCGTTCGTCACTTCCTAGCCACAACCAAATCATCTGCTTCGATGACCTCAGCCCGGGGCAGCACCGCGTGCTGAACCGGGCGATCCACCACGATTCGGTTTGGGCGCGTCGCCAGACGGGGACAAACCGAATCCCGGGGCCCCGTCGAGCTTGGCTCGATGGGGTATGGCTGGCGGCGCTGCGTGGCAAGTTTTGGTGAGCAATGTCATGATGGCGAGATGCCGAATTCACCTACCAGTCCCCCGCAAGCGCTTGATGACGCCTGGGATGCAGCTCTGGAAGCACAGGCGATAGACGCTTGGCTGCATGTTTTCCGGCGGGAGCGTGTCGCAGTTGAACTGGCTATCCACCAAAGGCTCCCATTGGAAAGGCGTGAAGCGATACTGCGCAGCGCGCAGGCCGCCATGCCTGATGAAGGTTCTGATGATGTGGTTGAGCTTGAGGCGATTGCCACCAAGCTTGAGGTCAAGCTCGATGAGATGCTGACCGTGTTGCTCGGAAGGGCTGCGGGACCATTGTCTAAGGTGCGCCTGCCTCCTGCTTTGGAAGTCGCTGATGATCTTGAGCTACTTCGCCACCCAATCTGTCGCGATGAGCGACGCTGGCTTTTTGTCGGCCGGATGCTCGAAATCCTGGACCAGTACCGAGGGCATGGGCGCTCCTTGGTACTGGAGCAGAGGAAGCGCTTGCTTGATCGTCTGGAAGCCGGCGTAAAGACGGTCACCTCGACGGTTCAGAAGCTGGATAGCTATCTTGTCGTCGAGCAGGCATTCGATCTGGATCAGAGAGCGCAGGTCACCCAGATGCTGGAGAGCGTTCAGCAACTGCAAGAGCTGTACCGCTCCACGCTTCAATCCCGGGGTGACGGTGGCTTGGAAGCCGTTCTGGAAGACAACTACTACACCTTGAAAGGGCAGTTTCTCCTGGCCTGCGCCAAACTGGCATTCCAGTTGTACGGACAGGTGGCCAAAGATCACCTGGAGGCCCTGCTGGCGTTGAAGTCCGTCTACATCCTGCAAGTACCCGGCACGAAGCAGGAAGAAGACCAGACGGAGGAAGCCAAGCGGAAGTACCTGGAGCGGGTCATGCAGCGTGCCCTGACTCAAGTTCATGGGCGTGCTCAGCGGGAGTCCTGGCCTGTGCTACCCGTGTTGCGGCTCTACAAGTACGACAGCCGTTTTGGCCGCACCCCACCACTGCACAAGAAGGTCTGTGCTGCTGGTGACGGTGAATCTCCCGGCGCATTGACTGACTATGGCGCCAGTCTGGTATCGAACCTCTGACCTTGCCTTTGACGGGTAATCGGACACCAAGCCTTCCCGCATACCCCGCCTTGGTGTCCTGACCTCAAAAACCGCCATTCAGACTTCTCCCATACGCTGACGACACCCCGTCAGCACCACTAGGGAGATCTGAATGTCTCGTTCCACGAGGATTACGCCGACGGTCGTCGGGCTGGTTGAGCCAGCTCCGACAACTCGTCCGTCGGCGGAAATCGTCGTGATGCCGGCAGACAAGATCGGCCGCAAGCGCATCCAACGCGTCAATCCCCTGGCACGTGCCTGTGGCAGCGATGCGCCCGATCTCAAGGCAAAAGCTCCCAAGCAAACCGAGAAGCGTGTTCCCGGCCTGCCTGGCGTCGTGGAGATCACCTATCGCGAGGGAAAGCGCAAAGGCAAACAGGTCTGGTTTCTGCGTTACCGCGACCCCCTGACCGGGAAAAGGACTGCCATCAAGCTCGGTGAAGTGGGTGTGATGCCCTTCATCGAGATGGCGGCTCTTGCCAAGCGGCATCAGGACGACATCGCCGCCGGTCGCAGCCCAAAGACGGGCTGCATGAGTCTGAGAACCTTCATCCAGCTCTACTTCCACCCCTGGGTCCAGGAAAACCAGCGCTCGTGGAAGGACACGCTGGCGCGCCTGGAATACGTCTTGGCCCTGCTCGGCGACAAATCGCTGGCCGACATTAACCAACGCGATGGTGAGCGCCTGATCGAGCATCTGCGCGCTGGCAACGCTTCGATGCGGTTTGGCAAGCTCAACCTCGCATCGATCAACCGCATCCTGATGGCGGCGCGCCGCGCATTCAGGCTTGCCGCCGATCTTGGCTTCATCGCGGAAAACCCCTTCAAGCGGGTGCGGCAGCTGAAGGAGTCCCCGCCGACTCCCCGGGCTTTGGAAGCCGATGAATTGGGCGGCTTCTTGGCCGTCCTTGAAGGTGAGCCTGAGCTTTTCGTACTCCTGATCAAATTCCTCCTGGCCACGGCTGCACGGATCAACGAAATTCTTGCCCTTCAGGAAGGTGACATCGACTACGCCGAAGGTGTCGTCCATCTGCGCATGACCAAGGCTGGCGAGGCGCAAACCTTGCCGCTGACCAATACGGTGGCGGACATCCTAGAAGCGCTCAAGCCTTTGCGCCGCCACGGGAATCCACATCTTTTCCCGGCGAAAACTGGCAACGGCCACATGGCTGCGCCCTACAAGTGGCTGCGAAAAGTGCTGGCCGCCGCAGGTCTGGAGACGGCTGGCTTTCACCTATTCAGAAAGACGGTGGCCACTCAGGCCATGCAACTGCCCGGCATGGACGTTCTGACCGTTTCCAAACTGCTCCGGCACAAATCGGTTCGCACCCTTGAGGTCCACTACCTCGCCACCCCGCAAAAGCGGCTGCGCCAGGCTGCGAACGACATCGGCGAGCGCCTGCTCGGTGCTTCGCGAAAGGAGGTGACGATGGCCTCGTAATCTCAACCCAGCCCCTTCCGTTGGATCACCTGCGCGCTGAGATGCCCAGTTTGTGCATGCCACCCCGGAAAACTTCTGCCGAGTCACCCTCGGTCCCAAACCACCGCCACGGCAGCCATACCCTCAATCACGTGCTGACCGTCGGCCAAACCAAGGAGTCATCAACATGGCTAAATTGCTGAAACTGAAGTCGGGAAGTTCCTTCGATCCCTCGCTGGTCGCGGGGATCGTCAAGTTCGCCAAGAAGGGCGTCGTTATCCGTAATGAATACAACAAGATCATCGTCTTCGAGCCGGAGGTCGATGCCGATCGCCAGAACGTCATCGCCGACGTGATCGGCAACATCGTCAACAGCGGCCGTGACTGGCAGCAGCCGGATTGGGATGCCGAATTCGCCAAGATCGGCAAGTCGGTGACGGATACCAAGCCGAACGCCAACGGCCAGCACAAGGCCGCCTAATCGTCCCGGCCGTCAGGCATCGACGGTCGCCCACGTATCGCCCCTGAGCGCATCTGCGTCAGGGGCGTTCTTTTTTGGTAGCCTCGTGGCATTGCTTACCCGTGCCATCAAGCTACCGCCCGGCTCTCCGGGTGATGGTGATGGTCTCTCACGCCATGCCATCGACGCCTCGCCCGCCAGAGTTCGACAATAGCCATACCGCCTTTGATTCCTCCAGCGAGGCGAACAGCCAGTCAAGCTGGAATTCCAGCCGGCTAATCCTCTCGGAAGCCAACGAGAACGATGCCGAGCTTGCCGCTGAAATCGAGCGGCTGCTGGGCAATGATCCCGGAGAAGATGTCGACGGCAGCGATGCCGAGAACGACGAGTTGGCCACCGAGTTTGAAGCCGATCTGAAAGCCTTTCTAGGCGAGCTGCAGGATGAAGTGGTCGGCGCCCACCGGGCGCAGGGTGAGCCGCTTTGGGTCGGTTTTGATGGGGAATGGGTGCTGGACCGCCCCTCCCAGACCAACACCATCTTGTCGATCCAGCTGTACGTGCCACCGCAGGCGGCCATCAGCAAACAGGCGGACAAGCAAGCTGATGTTGAACGCCTGAGCCGGATTGTCTATGCCACCGCACCCACACGGGATGGGCGCCCTTCGCTCCAGGTCGCCTTACGGCAACTGGTTGAGCAAGCCCTGGACAAGCAACTGATCGCCGACACCCCCCGTGCCATCTTCGTGGTGGGCTTTGGATTGCGTTTCGACCTGGCCGCTCTGAGCGACTTTGCCGAACTACGGACCCAGGTCGACAGCGTATCCGGCAAGATCGCCACCGTTGGTGCCGAGGCAGAGATGAAGTTCGCCCGTACCTTGCTGACGGGGGATGTCATGGAGCCGGTGACCATCGGTCTGCGCTTCATCGACCTGCTGGCCCACGTGGCACCCGGGACGTCGCTGCGGCACATCGGCAAACTGATCAACCGGCCCAAGCTCGACATTCCGCCGCCGTACTCGATTGAGCGGATGGACGAGTACCTGCGTAAAGATCCTGCAGGTTTCGAGGCATACGCCATGCGGGATGCCGAAATCGCCGTCCTCTATGGGCTACGACTGGCTGCCTTCATCCGCGACAAGCTGGGTATCCAGTCGCTGCCGGCCACCGCCAGTGGCCTGGCCCTCAAGTGGTACATGAAAACCCTGGCGGCAACGGATATCGACCGCATGCAGGCCTTCGGTCTGTGCAAAACCTCGACGGAAGTGTTCCACGCTCGCAGCAAGAAGGCGCGCACGGTGCGGGAGATTAGCCCAACCCCAATGCGGCGCATTCAGGAGGCGTTCCTGACAGACTGCTACGCGGGCGGCCGGAACGAATCCTTCTTCATTGGCCCCAGCCCGGTGGGTGACTGGCGCGACTTCGACCTGGCCGGTGCCTACTCGACCGGCCTTGTAGACCTACCCCTGATCGACTTTGAAAACCCTCAACCCAGCCTAAGGGTTGAGGATTACCTTGGCCACGTGGCGGGGTATGCCCTGCTTGAGTTCAGCCACCCGCCGGAAACCCGCTTTCCGGTGTTTGCCGTCTCCCGGGGTGGCAAGGGCTTGATCTTCCCCTTGAGCGGGATTGCCTATGCCACCGCCCCCGAGATACGTGTTGCCCATGATCTCGGCTGCGCCATCAAGATCAAGTGGGGGGTGGTCTACCCTTGGCTTGTCCGTCCCGGCGATGAACTCCAGGATGGCGTCCCCAAAACCCGGCTGTTCGGCCCCTTCGTCAAGGCTGCGCGCGAACTACGTAAGCAGTTGAAGCAAGCCGCCGAGGGAAAAGACTCGCCCGAGGAACAGGCGGCAAAACTCTACGCAAACAGCCTGTACGGAAAAATCTGCCAGTCGCTGCGTCCGAAGAACGTCTTCGACACCCGCAAGGTGAGTTCAGTCCGCCTGAAGCCCTCGCCGATCACCAACCCGGCCATCGGCGCCCATGTGACCGGCTTCATCCGGGGCATCCTGGCCGAACTGCTCAACAAAATTCCTGCCCATCGCCGGGTACTGTCGGTCACGACCGATGGTTTCCTGAGCGACGTGACCGAGGGAGAGATCGCCGGATGCCTGCAAGGCCCGCTGTGCCGCCGTTTCCAGGCACTCTGCGATGAAATCATCCCAGGCTCCAGCATGCTGGAAGTAAAGCATCGGGTCGCGCAGGTCGTTTGCATGAAAACCCGTGGCCAGCTGACCGGCCAGCCCCTGCTAGGTGAGAAGATCGTGCTCGCCAAAGCCGGAGTCCAGGTGACGGTGGATGCACCAAACGACATCGACGCCGAATCCTACAAGGCGCTCCAGAACGCAGCGATGCTGGACCTCTACCTCAACCGCGAGCCGGGTCAGAAAACGTCCAGCGCCCGCTTCCCGTCAATCCGTGATCAGTGGGAGAAAGGTATCGACATCTTCAAGTTCGACACCTTGCTGACGCTCAGCCTGGAGCCCGACTTCAAGCGCGCACCGGTTGCTCCCCGGATGATTACCGTTGGCCAGAAGGGTGTTGAGCACATCGCCCTGGATACCCGGCCCTGGAGTACGGTTCAGGAGTTTGATGCGGCTCGGGCCTGTGTCGATGGCTGGCGGAGAGAGCGTTGTCTGAAGACGATGGCCGACTGGAAGTCTCTCGGAGGTCTGCTGCGCTTCAACATTGCGCGCACCAAGCTGCGGCTGGCGGGTAAGCCGACCCTGAATCTCAACAAGGGACAACCGCTGCATGATGTCCTGCGCCGAGGTTTTCTGCGCGCCTACGCGCACCAGGCACTCGGGCTGACACCTTCCTTCAAGTCGTATGCGGCACTGGCCAGGTGGCTTACCGAGCAGGGCTACCCGACAAAGTCTTCGGAACCGCGCAGCGCCCGCTCGCAGGAGCTTGTCTTCGGGTTTGCTCCCCGGACCGACGAAATCATGACGTTATGGCACCTGTTGAAAGCGCAGTTTCCGGAGGCTGAACTGGAAGCGTTGCTGGCGGAGGAAGACGTGTTGTAGGAGTTGAAGGGGGCCAGACCCCTTGGAATTGACGAGAAGACGGACGCTTTGCGGATCGCAAAGAGGTCCGGGGCTTGTGGCCTCAAGCGTCAGCAACTGCTTCCAAAAGGTTTAAACGATCGAAACAGGCAGTTAGGGAATCTCCCCTGTCATCAGAAGGATATCTTCATGCAAACTGCCCCCCTTCGTTCAACACAGTAGCTCGCCAGCCGTCTCGGGCTGTCGGTAAGTACCATCGAACGTCTACGTGCCGCCGGGTCAAGCGATGTGCCTCCGGCGATCATCATCGGTCGCTCCGTCCGCTATGACGAAGCCGCCGTCGAAAAATGGCTGCACACGCGTATGGCGGCCTCGGTCGCCAGGTCCACGGGTGACCTGCCGGGAGGCCTCCAATGAACTGGATACCGACCGTCCTTGAAGGTAGTTTTAATCTACCTTATGAGCCATTCTGTCTTAACCCACAGGAACATCGGATCGCCCGCAGGCTGACCTTCAGCCGGTTTGAGGATCGGCTCTGGCTTGTCGACAAAGCTGACGTGCCCTCCTTAGAACATGTCCTGCCACTCTACGAAGGCGACATCTACGAAGGGATCACCGTAGGCCGCGAGAAATTTCTCCTCCCGGTACTGAGATTGCGTGGGGTATCTGGTGAGCGCTGGGCGTCTTCTTTCGAGGCGGCCGTCACTAATGAAACCGGTAAATGGTCGTTCGTATGCGAGGACGAGGAAAATGCCTGCTACATCCAGCAGTGGGGCTTTCCGCTTCCCGAATTCAATCCGGTTTGGGACCGTAAGCGCAGCATCCTGCCCTTGATCGAAGACGCGGTGGATGGACGCCGTCTAACAAGCGACCTCCTCGGCAGGACCCCGCGGTGTAAGTAGCCCAAGCACCTTTTTACGGTCGGCATGGGGGGTATCTGCCCTCCACTACGGCGCCCCGTCGAGCCTCGCTCGACGGGGCTTTCCTATCCCCTGATCAATCCGGGCTCAGCCAGCCCGCTAACGGCGCTAGTCGCTGTTGAAGTCGGATCCTGTGTCGACGACACGCCCTGTCCGTCCATATCCATATCATGGTCCAGGCAATCCCGCCCGATCTGGAGAAGGTTATGAAACCGCTTACCATTCAGCAGCAATCAATCCTGTATTCCCTCTTGTCCCACATGGTTAACGAGAGGGAGGTCAATTTCGCTACGTCTTACGCGAATGAAGCCCTGCCCCCGACTTACCTGACCGCTGGCCGGAAAATCATCGAGGGCTTGTCCGAACTCAGCGCTCTTCTGCCGGGAGCGTCCAGGTCGAGTGCGGACAAAGAACCGAAGACACCCGCTGGAGTGCTCACCAAGGCTGTTTCAACCCTGTTTTTGAGCGGCATGTTGGAAAGTCACCAGTATCTTGCCAAGCACTTCGCCGTAGAGCGCAGTCCTCTGTATTTTCCGGGCATTACGTCAAAAAGCGCTTCGTCTGAGGAGGACGACGATGTTGAGTCATTTGAACGAAACCCCGGGAAACTGACCGCCGAATTCCCAGACGAAGAAAGCCGTCGCGCGCTCATTGACGAACTGGTGACTTGGGTCAGCCGTGACACCGGATTCGTTGAACAACCGGACGGAACGCTCGCCAGAGTTCGTTCAGCCTTGGTGACGACCGCGCTTGTCGCGGCATAACTTATGCCCTTGCAAAGTAGGTCTAGCCCGCCTGGCCTACTTTGCAGATTTATTCTTTATAGGGGTTTTTCGGGCTCAACGTGTCAGTTATCATAAATCCAATATGGCATCGAACTCGCACGACACACTTGCTTTTCGGCTGGCCCAGATCCTGGTCAAGTTGAACCAGGGTGAAAAACTCGATCCACAAACCCTTGCGGAGGAGTTTGGCGTCAATCTGCGCACCATCCAGCGAGACCTGAACGTCCGCTTTGCCTACCTGCCCCTGGTCAAGTCAGGCTCACTCTATAGTCTCGACCCAGCCTTTCTTGGGCAGCTTTCTATAAAAGATATCGAACGCTTTGCCCAGCTTGCCGGTGTTCGAGGGCTTTTTCCCTCCCTTTCTGATGACTTCCTGAGGGATATTTTTGATTCACGCCTTCAGTCCGCGCTGGTGGTCAAAGGACATCACTACGAGGATGTGTCGGGTAAGGAAGAGCTGTTCAGGCAACTCGAATGGGCGATTGTTAAGCGTAAGCTCATCAGCTTCGATTACCAGAAGGCCGATGGGGAGAAGCACTACAGTGGCATCGAGCCGTACAAGGTGATCAACCAAAAGGGCATCTGGTACCTTGCTTGTCGAGATTCGGGAAAATTAAAGACTTTTGGCTTAACGAAGATCGTATCCATCAGCATTTCGGATGACTGCTTTTCACCCGAGTCCTCGGTGACCGAAGCGCTTATTACCGAAGATGGAGTTTGGCTTAGCGACGATAAAAAGGAGGTTGTCCTAAAAGTCTCCAAGGATGTCGCTGTGTATTTCAAGCGGAGAAAACTCGTTGCCAACCAAGTAATCGAGAAAGAATTGGAAGATGGTGGCTTAATTATCTCGACAAGTGTTGGGCATTCGAATCAGATATTGCCAATAGTACGGTACTGGATTCCGCATCTCACCATCATCAGCCCAGAAGGCTTGCAGGACGAAATGGAAGCCGAATTGAAGCAGTACCTTTGCGCATGAGAATCCGGCAGAAAATGTCAGGGGGCACATTCAGTCTTTCAGAACTTCTTCTGGACCAAGTGGACGAGATGGACAAGGAGCTGCGACACAACAATTCCTCGCCTCGCGTTCTTTCTCCCCGGGCAACCAAGTTTTGGCAGCAGGTAGCTTCTTTAATTTGTACGTGGTCACGCAACGGCAGGAAGGTTGAAGTGGCCGGCCCTCTGATCAAGCTTAGGCAAACCACTCGTGCGCTCATGGCAGAAGCCGCCCAATTACATTTAGCCCACTTGGCCGACCCTCTTAGCATGTCTGACGAGCAATGGCAGTTGCTTAGGGATGGATTATTCCAACTGAAGACCGCTTCACCACCGATCTGGTTTCGTTTAGAAGCCAGCTTTTCTGTTAAGAACTATAAGTGAGGAAATCATGGGCTTTTTTTCAGTGCTCGCTTTTATCGCTGCTCCCGTACCCACCACCGCGTTCTATCTTGGCAAAAAAGCCAAAGACTACGTGTCAGATCGAATAGAGGAAGGTAAGAGCCAAGCTCGCGAAGAGGGGCGTAAAGCAGGGGAGACAGCGGCTTCACAAAAGTATCAGAAAAAAGTTTCCGACTTAACCGACCGCTTACGTGGATACCACGATTTTGACAAGACCGTTGTCGGGTTATACGCCGTTGGGCTTGCAACCGCCAACGCTGACGGACACATTGCGGACGAAGAAATCGCTGAGATTAACGATTTCGTTGCTGGTTGTACGTCTGGGAAGTTCCCCGCCGACGTTAAGAAGACAATTAGCGAACTTCGCAAGAACCCCCCCACGCTAGAAAAAGCGGTGGAATTTGCTAGAGATGCTGGCTTGAGCAAACGCGACATTCAAGACGTCATCGATTTAGTAGTTATGGCCGATGACGAATACTGCCCACAGGAGAGAAAGTTTGTAGCAGCCTGGAAACAGATGGCTAAGCAGATTGAGTGGGCTTGAAAAAGAAAACGAAGAGGGAGAAACAACATGGGATTCTTTAAGTCGTTAGCCTACATCGCTGGTGGCGCCGCGCTTGCCCCTTTTACTGGCGGCACTTCATTAGTCGTCGGGATTGCAGCCGGGGCCGCTGCCGGGGTAGCAGCAAAAAAAGCTACAGAATATGTTTCAGACAGGATCGAAGACGGGAAGAATCACGCGCGGGCCGAGGGGCTTAGAGCCGGCGAACGTGCTGCTCAGAGCAAGTACGAGAAGAAACTCTCGGACTTGACTGGCCGCCTACGGAATTATCATGACCTGGATAAGACCATCATCGGGTTATATGCAGTTGGGTTGGCGGTCGCAAATGCCGATGGTCACATCTGTGCTGAAGAGCGAGCGGAAATAGATGGCTTTGTCGCTGGTTGTGCTGCGGGAAGCCTACCTAATGATGTAAAAGACAACATAAATATAATGACTCAGTCTCCCTCTTCCCTTAAAAAGGCTACGCAATTCGCTATCGACGCGAATCTGGCTAGACGTGACATCCAAGACGTCATTGATGTAGTCGCCATGGCCGACGGCATTGTTTGCGAACATGAGAAGGCTTTCATAGCAAACTGGAAAAAGCTGGCTGCAGAACTGGCGATTGCCTAATAAGGGAGAAGGTCCATGACATCTGATCGAGTTAGCCGTCATCGTGCCAGACAAGACAAGCTTAAGGTGCTGCGCGAACATCGCGAGGAAATTGAAACCTACAGGGTTCCGCTCCCTGCCCCCACTCAAAACCAAGACAACGCCCAAGATTCACCAAGCGACGTTTTGCATCAATTCGCTCAGCAGCAAGATCAAGAGATTGAAGGCTTCACGGCGCCGGTTGCTGTGGATCTTGAGGAAGTCACGCGGATGCTGGAGGAAATTCACTCCCGCTGGGATCAGCGCCAAGTGGATGTATTGCTGAAGTCATGCAGGGACTCCGTCACGAGCAGTATCGTCGGGCCATTTGGTCTTGGAAGCCTTGTGGCCGCGATGGACAAAGAGGGAGGTAATGTCACCACCGTCCATAATGCCGACCAAGGTGTGTACGCAAATGAAGCCGATCGAAAGCGCTACAAAGTCGATTTTGACCGAAAAGACTATGAAGATGGCGGCCTAGGGCCAAAGCGCAAAACCCTGTTTCAGAGCCAGGAAAAGATCTATGACGCGTACAAGGGTACCGAGACCCCGAAAGACGGGCGCACCCACTTAGATCATGTGATCTCCGCGAAAGAGATCCACGACGACAAGTGGCTACGCCTCGCCACCGAATCGGAGCAGCGGGACAAAATCGCCACCCGCGAATCGAATCTTGTCCCCACGGATAGCGCTCTCAATCAGTCAAAAAGCGATCGCGATCTGAAAGAGTGGATGAACGCCAAACGCAAGGACGGAACCACCAACGCCGAATACGTCGGTGTGGTCAAGGGCCGAGCGGAAGCGGTTTATAACGAAGCCAAAAAAGACTATACGGTTCAAAAAACCGTTGCAGTAGCCAAGCATTTTGGCAAGGAACTGGGTGTTACAGGCGCTCAGGAAGGCGCCAAGATGGGCTTGCAACAGTCTTTCGGCTTGCTGCTCACCGAATTTTTTTCAGCGTCTTTCGATGAGATTTCCGACGCCTACCGGCACGGTTTCCGGGACAGTCTTTCCAACCAATCTTTTTTTGAGGCCTTGAAGGAGCGTCTATCCCGTATTGTTAAACGAGTCACTTCGAGGTGGAAAGACGCGCTAGCGGCCTTCAAAGAAGGGGCCATCAGCGGATTCTTGAGCAACCTCGTAACGATGCTTATTAATACGCTCGTGACTACCGGCAAGCGAATTGTTCGAGTTATCCGAGAAGGGCTGATGTCGATCATGAAATCGCTCAAAATGGCGCTCTTCCCTCCAGAAGGGATGTCCCCTGCCGAAGCTGCGGATGCGGCGTTAAAGCTCCTTGCGACAGGCGTCACGGTATCGCTTGGGCTACTTGCTGAGGAGACAGTAGAAAAGGCTGTCACGGTGTTCTTCAATACCAATTTACCTCTTCTTGCCCCCTACGCCGGCACGGTATCAGCTGTTTTCGTCGGCGCAATGACAGGCATTGCCAGCGCACTTCTTGTGTATGGGCT
>ERZ1645187.2494-NODE-2494-length-16077-cov-6.457246_pt1 | contig 16077 bp, 14 predicted proteins | sample MGYA00575352_ERZ1645187 | MGnify/ENA primary metagenome ERZ1645187 (study PRJEB40837, sample SAMN11349314) | freshwater sediment metagenome | isolation source: river sediment | host: Sediment | place: India: Wazaribad , New Delhi | collected 2017-02-21 ... | reverse complement strand
TTGCGCAAACGCCCGCGCCCCTGCGCGCGGCGCTCTTGCCCGGCTGGCAGGCGCGCGGCTGGCTCCGCGCCGCCGCGAAAGAGCCCGCGCGGGTCGCCGAAGGCCGGCTCAGGGGCAGCGAATTTGGCCGCCGCGCGGGGCTTGTCTGGCAGGCGCTGCGTCTCGGTTAAAAAGCTGAACGCCTTAAACGAATCTTCAGTTGTTCCATTCATGTTCCTCCCAATGGGCGCTGCCTTTTGGATGACGTCACGATTCTGTGCCTAGGCGCGGAACCGTCGGAGGATCTGGGATGAATCTGATTCACAATCAGAAACTTGGGGTCAAACTGCCCCTTATGCTGGTCGCGATCTCCTTGCTCGCCATGGGGGTCATGGGGGTCAACGCCTATCGAGATGCGCGTGCGCTGCTCGCCAAGGAGGGCACCGACCGGATCGAGAGCGCGCTCGATATGCGCCGCGAGTCGCTCGAGCTCTGGGCGGAAAAGACCTCGAGCGCGATTGCCGAGCTGAGCGCGGCGCAAAGCACCTCGCGCGCGCTGCGCGATTTCACCGCTTCGTGGAAGACGCTCGGCGCCGATCCGGCGGGCTATCTGCTCAACGCCTATGTGACCGAGAACCCGAACCCGGAGGGCGAGCGGCTCGCCTATGATTATGCCGGCGATGTGACGGAGTTTTCGATCGCGCATCGCCGCTATCACCCGGCCCTTGTCGAGTTCGCAAAAACCCATGATATCAATGATATCTACCTGATCGCGCCGGATGGCACGGTGCTTTATTCGCTGGCCAAGGACGGCGAGTTCACCACCAATCTCAACAACGGCCCCTTCAAGGATACCCCGCTCGCCCAGGCCGCGCGCAAGGCTGTGACGCTCGGCCGCGGCAAGACCGCGACGACCGAGTTCTTCCGCTCTTCGGCGGCCAAGGGGCGCAATGTCTCGGGCATGGTGATCGCCGCGCCGGTGCTCAACCCGCAAGGCGTCGCGCTCGGGGTGATCGCTTTCAACGTCTCGATCACCCCGATCGGCACGATCATGGAATCGCCCCGCGCCCTGGGCGAGACCGGCCAGGCCTATCTCGTCTCTCAATCGGGGGTGCTCCTGAACAACCTGCGCAATGCCTCGGCGAGCGCACGTCTGGTCAAGAACGCCGCCAACAATGCCTTCCAGGCCGGGCTGCGCGGCGAAACCGGCTTCATCGAAGAAACCGGCATCAGCGGCACGCCGGTCGTGGCCGCCTATACGCCGATCGAGATCTTCGGTCTGAAGGTCGTGGGCGTCGCCGAACAAGCCTCCGCCGAACTCTTCGGCCCGGCGCGCAAACTCGGCAAAGAGATGTTGCTGCAAGCTGGTGGCATGACCGCGGTGCTCGCCTTCCTCGCCTGGCTGATGGCCCGCTCGATCGCCCGCCCGCTCGGCCGGATGAGCGAGACCGTCCGCGCGATCTCGAATGGCGATCACACCGTCGAGGTGAGCAACACCAAGCGCAATGACGAGGTCGGCACCATCGCCCGCGCGATCGAGACCCTGCGCGTCGATCTCGCCGAGGCCGCCGTCGTGCAGCGTCAGGCCGCGATGCAGGGCACCGCCTTCGATTGCTCCTCGGCCGCGATGATGATCGTCGATCGCGACTTCCAGATCACCTACAACAACCCCGCGATGATCAAACTGGTCAGCTCGCGCCTCGATGATTTCCGCACCGTGACGCCCGATATCGTCGCCGAGGAGCTCGTCGGCCGCTCAATGGACGCCTTCCACAAGCTGCCCGCCCGCGCCCGCGAAATCCTCTCGGACCCGAAGAATTTCCCCTATCACGCCGATATCGTGGTCGGCGAGGGCCGCTTCGGGCTCGATGTCAACATGATCTCGACGCCCGAACAGGGGCCGATCGGCTTCGTCGTCGAATGGCGCGATGTGACCGAGCTGCGGATGAACCGCGCCCTGCTCAACGCGCTCAACGACAATCAGGTGGTCTGCGAATTTTCGCCCGCGGGCCGGATCACGCGCGCCAATGCGCATTTCGCCGCCGCGATCGGCCTGCCGGAAGCCGAGCTCCTTGGCCGCTCGCATGAGACCGTCCTGCGCGGTGATGACGAAAGCGCCGAATATTGGACGCGGGCTCAAGCCCTGGAAACGGTGCTCGGGCGCTTCTACCTGCCGGGCGAGGATGGCCGCAGCGTGATCGTCGAGGGCAGCCTGACGCCTGTGCCCGACCGCAACAACCGGATGCTGAAGATCGTCCTGATCGCCAATGATGTGACTGAAGCCCAGACCCGTCTGCGCGAGAGCCAGGCGCGCAACGAGGCGATGCATGCCGAACAACGCACCGTGGTCGAGGCGCTCCGCGTCGGCCTGACCCGGCTCTCGGATGGCGATCTGACGAGCCCGATCGAGGCGAAATTCTCGCCCGAATACGAGCAGCTGCGCGCCGATTTCAACGCCGCGGTCGGCAATCTCGCCCGCGCCATGCAAGAGGTGATCGACAACGCCGAAGCGATCGACAGCGAGGCCCATGAGATCTCGAACGCGGCGGAAGATCTCAGCCGCCGGACCGAGCGCCAGGCAGCCACGCTCGAAGAGACCGCCGCCGCGCTCGACGAGCTGACCTCGTCGGTGAACACCGCCACCGCGGGCGTGACCGAAGCTGATCGCGTCGTCAAACAGGCGCAAGGCAGCGCCGAGACCTCGGGCCAGATCGTGCAACAGGCCGTCGATGCGATGGGCAAGATCGCGGAGAGCTCGCAAAAGATCTCGCGGATCATCTCGGTGATCGACGATATCGCCTTCCAGACCAATCTTCTGGCGCTCAATGCGGGCGTCGAGGCGGCCCGGGCCGGCGAGGCGGGGCGCGGCTTCGCAGTCGTCGCCTCGGAGGTGCGCGCCCTTGCGCAACGGTCCTCCGATGCCGCGCGCGAGATCGATGCGTTGATCACCACCTCCTCGGAACATGTCCGCCAGGGGGTCGGCCTCGTGGGCGAAACGGGCGAGGCGCTCGAGGGTATCCTTGCCGCGGTCATCGACATCGCCAACCGGGTCTCCGAAATCGCTGCCTCGTCGCGCGAGCAGGCCTCGGGCCTTGCCGAGATCAACACCGCGATGAACCAACTCGACCAGGTGACGCAGCAAAACGCCGCGATGTTCGAACAGACCACTGCGGCGAGCCATTCGCTGACCCGTGGCGCCCAGGCGCTGACCGAAACCACGAACCGGTTCCGCACGCCGCAAGGCACGGGCCGCCGCGCCAGCGCGGCACCGGTTGCCGCGCCCTCCGCCCCCGCAGCCCCCCCCTCGGTCGTCGCCCCCTCCGTCATCGCTCCGGCCGCGCGCGCAGTCGACACGCCGATGCCCGACCGCAAGACGCCCGCCAGCGCTCCGCTTCGGCAAGGCAATCTCGCTCGGAAAGCCGCCGCCGAGGAGGACGACTGGGAAGATTTCTGAGCAAGATTGAAGAAGGAACAGTGGTTTGTTTATGCACCGCCAACGGGAAGGGCTGACTATTGGGGCAAAACGCGTCCTGATCGTGGATGACTCGCCGACGATCCGTCAGCTCATCCGGACCTTGCTCGCCAATGACCGCAGGCTGCGGGTGGTTGGCGAAGCGGGCGACCCCTACGAAGCGCGCGAGAAGATCAAGGATCTCGCCCCCGACGTCATCACGCTCGATGTCGAAATGCCGCGGATGAATGGCCTGTCTTTCCTCGAAAAGCTGATGCGTCTGCGGCCGATGCCAGTGGTCATGGTCTCGACCGAGACACAAAAGGGCTCGGCGGCGGCTCTCGAGGCGCTGTCTCTGGGGGCGATCGACTGTATCGGCAAGCCGGCGAGCGGCGCGCTCGATGAAGCGTTCCAGAATCTCGGCGATCTGCTGGTCGCCGCGGCGGACGCGCGCCTGCGCGAACCGGGGCTGCGCAAACCCGTCGATCCGGCCACCGGCTTTCGCTGGAACGGCCGCTATGTGCTGATCGGCTCCTCGACGGGGGGCGTCGATGCGCTCGAAACGATCCTCTCCGAATTCCCGGAGAACTGTCCGCCGACGCTGATCACCCAGCATATGCCCGAAACCTTCCTCGAGAGTTTCGTGCGCCGCCTCGCCCCGAAGATTGCCCCGCGCTTCGAACTTGCGACCGACAACGCACCTTTGCTGCAAGGCAAAGTCTATATCGCGCCCGGTGGCGCCTATCACCTCGGCGTTTCCGGCGGCGATACCCCGAAATGCAAACTCCTGAGCGACGAGAAGCGCAACGGCCACCGGCCCTCGGTCGATGTACTCTTCGACTCGGCCCGCCCGATCGCCCAACGCTCCGTCGCCTGCCTCCTGACCGGGATGGGCCGCGACGGCGCCGAGGGGATGCTCGCGCTGCGTCAAGCCGGGGCCACCTGCATCGCCCAGGACCAGGCGACCTCGGTCGTCTTCGGCATGCCGCGCGCCGCGCTCGAGATCGGGGCGGCTGAACGGGCCGTGCCGCTCGGCCGGATCGCCCAGAACATCCTGCAACTGACCGGCCGCACTTCGGCTGTGTCGGTGTGATCGTCGAGGCCTCCATGACCCACCGCGCACCCCTTCGTCCGCAGCACATCTCGCAAGGAGAATATGCCTCCGGCCGCACGGATGAACGTGCGATCACGACCATCCTCGGATCCTGCGTGGCGACCTGCCTTTATGATCCGCAAGCCGGCGTCGGCGGGATGAACCATTTTCTGCTGCCCGAGAGCACCGGAACGACAACCCAGGCGGCGAGTTTCGGGGTCAATGCGATGGAGCTTCTGATCAATGACATGATCAAGCACGGCGCCGCGCGCCCGCGGCTCAAGGCCAAGGTCTTCGGCGGCGCGCGGATGATCGCGGGTCTGTCGGATATCGGCCAGAAGAACGCCGCCTTCGTGCTGGATTTCCTGCGCCGCGAAGGGATCGAATGCACGGGGCAGAGCCTTGGCGGCAATCAGGCCCGGCGCATCGAGTTCTGGCCGCACTCCGGCCGGGCGCGGCAAAAGCTGCTCGGCGAGGCGAAGGTCTTTGAAGCGCCGCCGCCGGTCACCCCGGGCAACGAGGTCGAGCTCTTCTGACGCCGCCCCCCCTCAGACCAACGGCCGCGCGCGCCCCGCGCGGCCGTTTTCCTTTGCGCCAACGCCGCCGCGCCGAAGGCCAAAAAAAAATCGGCCCGAGAGGCCGACGCATCCGTCACATCGTCTGGCGAGGCCTTTGCCCCGTTACCGATCCGAGCACCTCTCGGAGGTGCTCAGAACCACTGGATTTCACCCTCGTCCGCGGCCTCCTGAACCGAGATCTTCGGCATCTCGGGGTCGAGATTGTTGATCAGCTCATGAAGGCGCAGCCGCGACAGGATCGGCACGGCATGCAGCTTCACATCCGACGGCATTTCGCCCGAGACCGCGGCCATCAGACGCCCGAGATCCTCGAGCGCCTGGGTGATCCGGTCGATCCCTTGCAAGCCCATGATCGCTTTCGGATCGGTATGATCGGCGAAATGGCACATCGAAAGGGCTTTCTGGACCTCGGAGGAGAGGCGCGCGAGCGTGTCGAGCTCATCTCCGATCCGGGCGGCGAGCGCGTCGAGCGGCAGGTCGCGCCGCGCGGGCTCCAGCGTGTCATGGGGGAGGGCATTGATCATAGCCGCCCCACAACCGCTTCGATGCAGGCACGCAGATCCTGCGGGGTGAAGGGTTTCTTGAGGAAGTTGTTCATCCCGAGCTTGCGGCCGGTGTCGATGATTTCCTTGTCGGCACGGCCGGTGATCAGGATGAAGCCGAGCCCCTTGGTGCGCGGATTGGTGCGCAGCGCATGGAGAAGTTGCAGCCCGTCCATCCCCGGCATGTTGTAATCCGAAATCACCAGATGGACCGGCGTCTTTTCAAGGATTTGCAGCGCGCCCGGACCGTCGGTCGCATAGCCGACCTGACGGATGCCCATCGCATCGAGGGCCTGCGTGATCAGGCCGCGGCTGGTCGACATGTCATCGACCACCATGATTCTCAATTGATCTCTCAGGGCCATCTGCTCTCTCCGATTGTCTGCACCGCTCCCTCCTCGGGGAGACGGTAGGTTGTTATGCCCGCGGTCTCGAGCCGCGATGCGCCGCCAAGCGGCACCCGCTCCGAATGGCCGACAAACAGCCAGCCGCCGGGGTTCAGGCAGGCTTCGAACCGTTGCCACAGGCGCGTTTGCGCCGGCTGGTCGAAGTAGATCACCACGTTGCGGCAGAAGATGATGTCGAAGCGGCCCTTCATCGGCCAGGTTTCGTGCAGGTTCAGTTCCCGAAACGAGACGAGCTGGCGCAATTGCGGCACGATCTCGAAGCCCTCGGGGTGGGGGCGGGTGTATTTCTTTTGCAACGGCTCCGGGATGCCATCGAGCGCGGCGCTGTCATAGACACCGCGCGTGCCCCGCGCGATCATCACCGGGTCGATGTCGCTGGCGAGGATGCGCACATCGCGCGAGCCGACCTCGCTGCACATCTCGGTCAGCACCATCGCGATCGTATAGGCTTCCTGGCCATTGGACGAGCCCGCCGACCAGATCCGCACCCGGCCGCCCGCCTTGGCCCGCGCCAGAAGCGGCGGCAGGGCCTTTTCGCGCAGCGTATCGAAATGGTGCTTTTCTCGGAAGAAATGGGTCACATTGGTGGTCAGCGCGGAGATCATCTCGCGCCGTTCGGAGGCCCCTTCCTCGGATTTCACCAAGGCGATGTAGCCCTGATAGTCGCTCAGACCCAGCTTGCGCAGGCGTTTGGCAAGGCGCGATTGAACCATCGAGCTCTTGTTCGGATTGATGACGATCCCGGCATATTCATAGAGAATGGCCGCGATCGCCTGCAATTCCGACGCGCTGGGGGGCTGATGCCCGGAGGGAGGGGGGAAGGCTTGTGTCATGCGGCTTCCGAGGCTTCGTCGGGGAGCACGGCCCCGAGATCAAGAACGCGGATCATCCGGCCATCGACGATGGTGAGGGCCTCGATGAAACTGTGGGCGGTGTCGGCGGCAAGCTCGGGCGGGGCCTGAAGCTCATTGCGCGGCAACGCGAGAATGTCGGAGACCGCATCGACGAGCAGGCCCGCCGTCTGGCTGCCGACCTGAACGACGATGATGACGTTGCGCGCATCGCCTTCGACCGGCGCCATCCCGAGGCGCACCGAGAGGTCGACCACCGGCAGCACCGTGCCGCGCAGGTTGATCACGCCGCGCACATAGGCGGGCGCATGGGGCAGGGGCGTCGCCCGGGTCCAGCCGCGGATCTCGCGCACCGACATGATGTCGACGCTGTATTCTTCCTCGGCAAGGCGAAACGACAGCAGTTCGAGTTCGGAGGTGTTGGAGCTATGGTCAGCCATGGGGTGTTATCCTGCAAGAGCGAGGTTGGGGCCGCGGGTCCGGCCGGAAGCGTTCTGCACGAGGTCGGCAGGGTCGAGGATCAGCGCGATCTGACCGTCGCCCAGGATCGTCGCCGCGGCGACACCGGGGATATGGCCATAGCTGCGTTGCAGGCCCTTGATGACGACCTGGCGCTGTTCGAGGATCGCATCGACGATCAGGGCGCTGCGCGCACCGTTTTCCTGTGCGGTGAGGAGCACGATCCCGCCCTCGTAATTGGCGCGCGGGCAGCGGTAGCCGAGTTCGGCGCCGAGGTCATAGAGCGGCACGAAGGCGCCGCGCACATGGATCACATTGGTTTCCGGGCCGAGCGCGCGGATATCCTCGCTCGAAAGCGTCGCGGTTTCGAGGATCGAGGAGAGCGGCACGACGAGGGTTTCGCCCGCCACGCTGACCACCATCCCGTCGAGCACCGCGAGCGTCAGCGGCAGCGAGATCGAGAAGCGGGTGCCCTTGCCGGGTTCGGAGGAGATGCTGATCCGCCCGCCGAGCGACTGGATCGAGGAGCGCACCACATCCATGCCGACCCCGCGCCCCGAGAGCGCCGAGACCTTGTCGGCGGTCGAGAACCCGGGCAGGAACAGCAGATTGTCGATCTCGGCATCGCTGAGTTGCGCATCGGGGGCGACCAGCCCCTTGGCGATGGCGATGTCGCGCACTTTCGGGCGGTTGATGCCGGCGCCATCGTCGGAGACTTCGATGACCACGCGGCCCGAGCGGTGTTGCGCGGAGAGGGTGATCACCCCCTCGGTCGGTTTGCCGGCGGCGGCGCGCGTGTCGGGGGTTTCGAGCCCGTGGTCGACCGCGTTGCGGATCATGTGGGTGAGCGGATCGGCAAGGCGTTCGATCACGGTCTTATCGCCCTCGGTGCGCAGGCGCACTTCCTTGCCCACCGCATGCGAGGCCTCGCGCACGATCCGGGCCATGCGCTGGAACAGCGGTTTGACCGGCTGCGCGCGGATCATCATCACGCTGTCCTGGATGTCGCGGGTCAGCATCATGAAGGCTTCGAGCCCGGTCATCACCGCGGAATTGGGCGGCAAGCCGGCTTCGGCGACCGATTGCGCGAGCATCGCCTGGTTGATCACCAGCTCGCCCACGAGGTTCACGAGGCGATCGATGCGGTCGAGATCGACGCGCACGGTGGCCGAGGCCTCGGCATGTTCTTTCGAACTGGCCGCCGCAGCCGCGGGGGCAATCACGGCCGACACCGCGGCGGCGCTCTCCGGCGCTTCGGCGCTGTCCGGAGCGGGCGGCGCGCTCGGCTCCGGCGCGGAGGCCGCGGACGGGGCGGGCGCCGGCGCGGGCAGATCCTCGAAGAAGCCAAAGCCCGTGTCCTCGGGCGCGCTGTCGGGGAGCGCGGCGAGCGTGGGGGCGGACGAAAGCGCGGGCGCCAGATCGGGCAGCCCCGCGGCCCCTTCGGTGATGTCGATCTGGCAGACATCCTCGACGAAATCGAAGACCTCGCGGATGTCGGCCTCGGTGATGTCGCCGGTGAGGGTGATCTGCCAATGCAGCGTCACCGCCTCCGGGTCGAGCGCGTCGAGATCGGCGGGGCTGTCCTCGATGCAAAGCACCGAAGCCTCGCCGAGCGCAGCGAGCGCACGCAGCAGGTGCAGCGGCTCATTGCCCGAGGCATAGAGCGCCGCGCTGGGGCGCATCACCACGGTCCAGACCGGCAATTCCGAGGCCGCCTCCTCGGGCGCGAGATCCTCGTCCAGAGCGCCGCCGAAATCGAAGCTCAGCCCCATCGGCTGAAAATCGGTGACCTCTTCCTCCGCGGCGGGGCCGGCGCCGCCGCCGATCAGCTTCTCGAGCTCGACCAGACATTCCTCCGAGCCCGGCGGCACCGGTCCCGCATCGCGCGCCGCGCGCACATGGTCGCCGAGCAGATCCGCCGCGTGGAAGAACAGCTTCATCGCCTCGGGGGTCAGCTCAAGCCGCCCCGAGCGCAGCTCATCGAGCACCGTCTCGTAACGGTGGGCGAAGCCGACCAGAGCATCGAGGCCGAAGGCCCCGGCACCGCCCTTGATCGAATGAACAGCCCGGAACACGACGTTGATCGTCTCATTGTCGTAGTTGCCCTCGTCCATGTCGGAGAGCGCATCTTGCAGGCTTTCGAGCAGTTCTTCGCATTCAATGAAGAAACTTGCCCGGATTTCGGCCATCGGGTCGGTCGCCATGGTCTCCTCCTTCAGCCCGCAACCATCTGCAGGGCCTTGATCAGCTTGGGCGGATCGAACGGTTTGACGATCCAGCCGGTCGCGCCGGCGGCGCGGGCGCGCGCCTTCAGTTCGGGCGCGGATTCCGTCGTCAGCACGAGGATCGGCGTGGCGCGGTGTTTGTCCTGCCCCCGCACCGCCTCGATGAAGCCGAAACCGTCGAGCCGCGGCATGTTGATGTCGGAAATGATCGCATCGGGGGCGATGCCCTCGAGCACCTCGAGCCCATGCACGCCATCTTCCGCCAGATGCAGGGTGATCCCGGCCTCCGTCAGGGCGAGTTTGAGCATATCGCGGATCGTGCGGCTGTCATCGACCGCAAGGACTGTCAGGCTCATGCGGCCTCCTCGGATTGCACATCACTGAGTTCCACGCCGAAGATCGCCAGAGCCTCGTCAAAGGCCTCCGAGCGCGGCGAAATTGAGAGGGGCAGGGCGCGGGCGCGCCAGCTGCGGGCCGAGGCCAGCAAGACTTGCAACCCGAGGCCGCCGAAATGGGTCACCGCCCCCGCATCCAGTGTCAGCGGCGCGCCCTGAGCGGCGCGCAATTGCGCCGTGAGCTCGCCGACATGCGAGAGATCGACCCGAGGAGGAAGCGCGAGCACTGTCATCGCACGACCTCAAAATGAGTGGTCAGGAAAAGGCGCACCGTGTTCCCCTTTCATTCCAGATGAAAGAGGCTTAACCCGCCACCAGTTAAGATTGGTTTGACGCCCGCGGTTATTTTCGCGCGGCAAGCGTCTCGAGATGGGCCGCGCAGCCCGTGAGCGCGGCATAATCGTCTTCAATCACGGAAATCGGAAATTTTTCCATCATTTCCGAGAATCGGCCCTTGGCGTGGAAGGCCTCGGCAAAGCCGAATCGTTCGAGCCAGGGCGTGAAGGCGCGCGCCACGCCCCCGCAAAGGTAAATCCCCCCGAAGGGCAGATGCACGAGCGCCAGATCCCCCGCCGTCATCCCCAGCATCCGCACGAAAAGCCGTCCAGCACTTTGCGCCAGCGCCTCGCCCGCCTCGAGCCCGGCCATGATCCCGGCCGCGTCGCGCAGCGTCTCGTTGCCGGCCTCGGCGGTGACAAAGCCGTAGACCCGCTCAAAGCCGCGCCCCGAGAGCACATGTTCGACGGAGGCGAAGAGGTGCTTGCCCTGCACATAATGCATCAAGGCCATGTCGCGCGCATTCTGCACCGGCATCGAGATATGGCCGCATTCGGAGGCCGCGACGAAGCGCAGCCCGTGGGCCTCATGCACCGGCGCCGCGTTGAAACCGGTGCCGAGCCCGATCACGAGCTGGCCCGCCGCGCGCGGCGCGGGCGCGCCGGGCAGGATAACCCGGGTGGCGCCGGGCGCCAGATGGCCGAGCGCATAGCCCTGCGCCTGAAGATCGTTGAGGATCGCGACGCGCCCCGCGCCGGTGACCTCGGCAATGCGTTCGGCGCGGATCTGCCAATCGAGATTGGTCATCACAGCACTCGAGCCATCGACCGCGACCGGCCCTGCAACCGCCACACAGGCCCCCGCCAGCGCGCCGATCTCGCGCGTGGCGCAATACTCCGCCAGAACCTCCTCGAGGCTCGCCCGCCCGGCATTCAAAAACCGCGCGATTGTCTCGGGGCGGAGCCGCCCGCCCTCGGCCAAGGCCACGCGGGTATTCGTGCCCCCGATATCGGCCAGCAGGCTCAGGCGGGTCTGATCGGTCATGCGCGCGTCTCCAATGCCGTTCTCCAGGCGTGATAGGACGCCTTCGGGGTGCGTCGCAAGCTCTCGAAATCGACATGGACAAGGCCGAAGCGCTTCTCATAGCCGAGCGCCCATTCGTAATTGTCGAGCAGCGACCAGGCAATATAGCCCCGCAGCGGCACGCCCGCGGCGATCGCGTCGCGCGCCTGCGCGAGATGGGCGGCGGTATAGGCGATGCGGTCGGCGTCCGCCACCGCGCCGCCGACCACCCGGTCGGGCGCGGCCATGCCGTTTTCGGTGATATAGAGGGGCAGGGCGCCGGTATAGTCGCGCGCGACGCGGGTGAGAGTGGCGCTCAGCCCCTCGGGGCAGATCTCCCAGCCCATCTCGGTCTTCGGCCCGGGGCCGGGGTGGGGCCGGAGCGCAGGCCAGGGCCCGGGCGCCGGGCCGATCCGCGCGCAGGTGTAATAATTCAGCCCGAACCAGTCGAGCGGCGCGCCGATCGTGGCGAAATCCCCCTCCCAACCCGCGGGCAGATGGGGCGCAAAGCCCTCGAGCACCTCTTCGGGGTAGCGGCCCAGAAACAGCGCCTCGGTAAAGAAGCGGTTGTAGATCGCATCATAGCGGCGCGCGGCCGCCGCGGCCTCAGGGGTTTCATCGGCGGGCAGGGCATATTCGAAATTGCACACCGCGCCGAGGTTTTGCAGCCCTTGGCCCCGCCAGACCTCGATTGCCCGGCCATGCGCCAGAAGCAGGTGATGCATCGCGCGCGCGGTGGCGCGGATATCGCGCAGCCCCGGCGCATGGACCCCCTCGAAATGGCCCAGCCAACCCGCGCAATAGGGCTCGTTCAAGGGCGCCGCCGACCACAGCCGGTCGCCATAGGCGCGCCCGACGATCTCGGCGAAATCGGCGAAATGATCGGCGATCTCGCGGTTGCGCCAGCCGCCGCGATCGGCGAGCGCGGCCGGCAGCTCCCAATGATAGAGCGTCAGCGCCGGTTTCAGCCCGCGCGCGAGCATGCCGTCGATCAGCCGGTCATAGAAGGCCAGTCCCTCGGGGTTCACCCGCCCGCGCCCCTCGGGCAGGAGCCGCGCCCAGGAGGTCGAGAAGCGATAGACATCAAAGCCCGCGCCCGCGACGAGATCGAGATCCTCGGCCCAGCGGTGGTAATGATCGCAGGCCCGCGCGCCGTTTTCCGCGCGGGTGACATTGCCTGGCGTGGCGGCGAAAGTGTCCCAATGCGTCTGGCCCGCGCCGCCAAAGCCATGGCCCTCGATCTGATAGGCCGAGGTCGCGGTGCCGAAGAGAAAGCCCTCGGGGAAGGCCGCGCGGGGCGGCAGCGCGGCGCCGCTCATGGCCGCACCGGGCAGGGGCCGCTCGACTGGCCCACAACCAGCACCGCCTCGAGAAGCTCGTGGCGCGGCGCGCGCTCGCCCTGCGCGATCATCTCCAGAAGCATCCGCGCGCAGCGCCGCCCCGCCTCGCGCACCGAGGAGCGCGTCGCGGTGAAGACCGGATCCTCGGCGCCGTTCTTCAGGAAGCCGAGCTCGTCATCATGGGTAACGATCGAGACCTCGCGCCCGGGCCGCAGCCCCGCCGCCTCGACCGCGCGCCGCACCCCCATCGCCGAAAGGAGCGACGAGGTCAGAAACGCCGTCGGCGGCGCCGGGCGCGCCAGCATCGCGCGCGCCGCATCATAGCCCTGCGCCTCGGTCATCTCGCCCGCCACCATCAGCGCGGGGTCCACCTCGAGCCCGCGCTCGGCCATCGCGCGCTCAAACCCCCGCCGGCGCCGCGCGGCGAAATCCATCTCCTCGATGCCGTTGATCAGCGCGATCCGCCGATGCCCGAGATCGGCGAGAAACTCGGTCGCGCGGGTGAAGGCGCGGGTGTTGTTCACATCGACCCAGGAATAGGGCGTCTCGACCCCCATCGCGCGGCCATGGACGACAAAGGGCAGGCCCATTTCCGTGAGCTGCGCGATCCGCGGGTCATTCAGCCGCGGGCCATGCACGATCATCCCGTCGACATTGCCCTTCGAGCGCACCTCGCGATAGGCGCGCGCCTCATCGGCATCGGGGACGATGGTCAGCACCATGTCATAGCCCTGCTGGGCATAGATCTCGCCGCAGCCGGCGATGAAATCGGCAAAGACCGGGTTCACGATCTCATGGCGGATCGAGATCGGGATCACATGGCCGATCGCCATCGCGCGGCCGGTGGCGAGGCGCTTGGCCTGGGTGTTGGGGCGGTAGTTGTGGGCCAGCGCGGCGGCCGCCACGCGCGCCCGCGTCTCGGCATTGACCTCGGGGTAGCCGTTGAGCGCGCGGCTCACGGTCGTCGGCGAAAGGCCAAGCAGATTGGCAAGCTCTTTCAAGGTCATCGGAGGGGCCCTATCAACCGGAACGCGCCTTCAAACGGCTCTCAAAGCGGTTTGATGCCCTTTCAAATTATACCCTCGCCCCGCGCCGGTCAATTCCTGCACCGCAGCATTGGCGCCGCGCCGGGATGCTGCGGGTGCGAGGAAGATTTTCCCGTCTTATCTTGCGCATGCGGCAAAGGCGCCGATTGACTTTCGCGCCCCGATGCGGGAGGCTCAGGCATCCAAAACGCTTTGGCCTTCGGGGGCAATTTCCCGCCAAAGTTGCAGCACACATGCGAGGGCGCCCTCCGCGCGCCCCGGTCTGGGAGGACTGCTTGATGATGCCGACGAAAACGCTCCACCTCTCTGCCGCGGCGCTGGCGCTGTTGGCGGGCGCTGCCACCGCGGGCGAGCTGAAATTCCCGCCCGGGGAGGATGCGCGCTTCAACTGGGCTTCCTATGAGGCGCTGAAATCCATGGATCTGAAGGGCCAGAAGCTGACCGTGCTCGGGCCCTGGCTCTCGGCCGACAAGGATCTCGTGGAAAGCGTTCTGGCCTATTTCGAGACCGCGACCGGGGTCGAGGTGGACTATTCGGGCTCCGACAGTTTCGAGCAGCAGATCGTGATCGACGCCGAAGCCGGCTCGCCGCCTGATGTCGCGATCTTCCCGCAGCCGGGGCTTGCGGCCGATCTGGCGCGCAAGGGCCATCTCAAACCGCTCGCCGCAGGCACCGAGGACTGGATCAAGCAAAACTACGCCGCGGGCGAGAGCTGGGCGGCCTACGGCAATTACCAGGGCCCCGATGGCGCGCGCCATCAATATGCCTTCCCCTTCAAGGCCGATGTGAAATCGCTCGTCTGGTATGTGCCGGAAAACTTCGCCGATGCGGGCTATGAGGTGCCGCAGACGATGGAGGATCTCAAGGCGCTCACCGAGCAGATCGTCGCCGATGGCGGCACGCCCTGGTGCATCGGGCTCGGCTCGGGCGGCGCGACGGGCTGGCCCGCGACCGATTGGGTCGAGGATTTCATGCTGCGCCTCAACAGCCCCGCCGATTACGACGCCTGGACGACCAATGATCTGAAATTCGACGACCCGAAGGTGATCGCCGCGATCGAGGATTTCGGCTGGTTCGCGCGCAATGACAAATTCGTCGCGGGGGGCGCGGGCGCCGTCGCCTCGACCGATTTCCGCGACAGCCCGAAGGGCCTCTTCACCGCGCCCCCGCAATGCTACCTGCACCGGCAGGCGAGCTTCATCCCCTCGTTCTTCCCCGAGGGCACGGTGATCGGCCAGGACGCCGATTTCTTCTATTTCCCGGCCTATGCGAGCCAGGATCTCGGCCAGCCGGTGCTCGGCGCGGGCACGATGTTTGCGAAAATGACCGACAACCCGGCGGCGGACGCCTTCATCAGCTTCCTCGAAAGCCCGATCGCGCATGAGATCTGGATGGCGCAGACCGGCTTCGTCACCCCCTACAAGGCGGTCAACCCCGAGGTCTATGGCGATGAAACGCTGAAGAAAATGGGCGCGATCCTGCTCAACGCCACGACCTTCCGCTTCGATGGCTCGGATCTGATGCCCGGCGCGATCGGCGCGGGCGCCTTCTGGACCGGCATGGTCGATTACGCGGGCGGCAAACCGGCCGAAGAGGTCGCGAAATCTATCCAGACCACCTGGGATACGCTGAAGTAACCACCGCCGCCGCCCGTGCCGGACCCCGGCGCGGGCCCTCGGGGAGGGCGCCATGGACCAATTGCTTTACGCCACCACCACGATCGTCGCGGGCGTCTTTGGCTGCGTGGCGTGGTTTTGGGGCGCAAACGGGCTGCTTGACCTCGCGCTGCCGCCGCGCGGGCCCCATGCCGGGCGCAACATCACCCGCGCCAACCTCGTCCGGCCCTGGCTCTTCATCGGCCCGGCGGTGCTCTTCCTCGCGCTCTACCTCGTCTATCCGGTCTTCTCCTCGGTCCTGCGCTCGCTGCAAGACGCCGACAGCCGCCAGTTCGTGGGGCTCGCCAATTACCGCTGGCTTCTGGAGGATGCGAAATTCCGCGAGGCCTTCGCCAACAACCTGCTGTGGCTCCTGATCGTGCCGGGCGCCTCGACGGTGCTGGGCCTGCTGGCCGCGCAGATCACCGACCGGATCCGCTGGGGCAATCTCGCCAAAAGCCTGATCTTCATGCCGATGGCGATCAGCTTCGTCGGCGCCGGGGTGATCTGGAAGTTCATCTATGATTTCCGCGCCGAGGGTCAGGATCAGATCGGCCTTCTGAACGCGATCTGGACCGCGCTCGGCCACCCGCCCGAGACCTGGCTCACCCTGCCTTTCTGGAACAATCTCTTCCTGATGGTCGTGCTGATCTGGATCCAGACCGGCTTTGCCATGGTGATCCTCTCGGCGGCGCTGCGCGGCATCCCCGAGGAGACG
>ERZ1645187.2493-NODE-2493-length-16077-cov-130.327924_pt1 | contig 16077 bp, 13 predicted proteins | sample MGYA00575352_ERZ1645187 | MGnify/ENA primary metagenome ERZ1645187 (study PRJEB40837, sample SAMN11349314) | freshwater sediment metagenome | isolation source: river sediment | host: Sediment | place: India: Wazaribad , New Delhi | collected 2017-02-21 ... | reverse complement strand
GGCAGCGTCTGGCGCGGCTCGCCGACAAGGTCCAGGTGATGAGCGTCACCCACGCCCCGCAGGTCGCGGCCCGCGCCGACACCCATTTCCTCATCTCCAAGGAGCCGATCCCCGGCAGCGACGACCGCGTCGCCACCCGCGTGGTCGAACTCACCCGCGACGCCCGCCGCGAAGAGATCGCCCGCATGTTGTCGGGCGAGACGGTGACGGCCGAGGCGAGGGCGGCGGCGGAGAGTCTGATCGCCGGATCATGATGCGCACGACCGCGCGCCGAAGGCGCACCCCCTTCTCCCCTTGCGGGAGAAGGTGCCCGAAGGGCGGATGAGGGGGCTGGGCCTCACTGCGACCCTCGGAAGTCGTGGTCTCGGCCCGGTTGCCGCTGCGCGGCGCCCCCTCATCCGCCCCTTCGGGGCACCTTCCCCCGCGAGGGGGGAAGGAAGATCGGCCTTCGGCCACGTGACATTGCCGCGCACTTCGGAGACGATCCGGCGCGACACGACGAGGAAGCCATGACGTCCGCCGAAACGCCCATCGACTCCCTCTCTCCCCTGGAAGCCGCCGCCGAGATCGCGCGGGTCTCCGAGGCGATCCGTGAGGCCGACCGGCTCTATTACCAGGAGGACGCGCCGACCCTCACCGACGCCGATTACGATCGGCTGCGCCGCCGCCTGCTGGCGCTCGAGGCGCGCTTCCCCGACCTGCGGCGGCCCGAAAGCCCGAGCCTGAAGGTCGGCGTGGGGCCTTCGGAGCGGTTCGAGAAGATCCGGCACGCGGTGCCGATGCTGTCGCTCGACAACGCCTTCTCGGACGAGGACGTCGCCGACTTCGTCGGCCGCGTCCGTCGCTTCCTCGCCACCCACGGCCAGTCCGTCGATTTCACCGCCGAACCGAAGATCGACGGCTTGTCGCTGTCGCTGCGCTACGAATCCGGCCGCCTCGTCTCCGCCGCCACTCGCGGCGACGGCGCCGAGGGCGAGAACGTCACGGCCAACGTCAAGACCATCGCCGACATCCCTCGCGTCCTGCCGGATGGCGCCCCCCCCGTGCTCGAGGTGCGCGGCGAGGTCTACATGGGCCACGCCGACTTCACCGCGCTCAACGCCCGCCAGGAGGCCGCCGGAGAGAAGACCTTCGCCAACCCGCGCAACGCCGCCGCCGGGTCGTTGCGCCAGCTCGATCCGCGCATCACCGCGTCGCGGCCGCTGAGGTTCTTCGCCTATGCTTGGGGCGAGGCGCCGGACGACTGGGTGCCCACCACCCAATGGGACCGCGTCCAGGCCTTCCGCGACCTCGGCTTCCCGGTCAACGACCTGATGGTCCGCTGCGCCGACGCCGAGGAATTGCTCGCTCACTATCGCCGCATCGAGGCGATGCGCGCCGGCCTCGGCTACGACATCGACGGCGTCGTCTACAAGGTCGACCGCCTCGACCTGCAACAACGCCTCGGCTTCGTCTCGCGCTCGCCCCGCTGGGCCATCGCCCACAAGTTCCCGGCCGAACGCGCCACCACCATCCTCGAAGGTATCGACATCCAGGTCGGCCGCACCGGCGCCCACACACCGGTGGCGCGGCTCACGCCGGTCACCGTCGGCGGCGTCGTGGTGTCGAACGCAACGTTGCACAATGCCGACGAGATCGCCCGGCTCGATGCCCGCATCGGCGACACGGTCACCGTCCAGCGCGCCGGCGACGTCATCCCGCAGATCGTCGAGGTGGCGAAGGACGCGGACCACGAGGAACGTGCTCCTTACGCCTTCCCCCACCTCTGCCTCTGCGAGCTGAAGACGCCGCTGATCCGCGAGGAGACGGCGACCGGCGAGGAGGGCAAGATCCGCCGCTGCACCGGCGAGTTCGCCTGCCCCTATCAGCGCCAGGAACACCTGCGCCACTTCGTCTCCCGCCGCGCCTTCGACATCGAGGGGCTGGGCGACAAGCAGATCGAGTTCTTCTTCGCCGATCCGGACTTCCCCGTCCGCGAGCCGGCCGACGTCTTCACGCTCGCCGCCCGCAACGCCGAGAGCCCGCTGAAGAAGCTCGAGAACAAGGAGGGTTTCGGCGCGGTGAGCGTGGCGAAGCTCTTCGCCGCCATCGACGAGCGTCGCTCGATCGGCCTCGAGCGCTTCCTCTTCGCCCTCGGCATCCGCAACGTCGGCGAGACCACCGCCCGCCAACTCGCCCGCGCCTACGGCTCGTGGTCCGCCTTCCACGACGGGGCGATGCGGGTCGTCGATGGAGATGCTGCGGCGCGCGAGGAGATGGACGCCATCGACCAGATCGGCGAGACGGTGATCGACAGCGTCGCCGCCTATTTCCGCGAGCCCCACAACCGCGCCGTGGTCGATCGCCTCACCGCCCACGTCACCCCGCTCGACGCCGAGAAGCCCAAGACCGACACGGCCGTCGCCGGCAAGACCGTGGTCTTCACCGGCAGCCTCGAGAAGATGACCCGCGACGAGGCCAAGGCGATGGCCGAGCGGCTCGGCGCCAAGGTGGCGGGCTCGGTCTCGGCCAAGACCCACATCGTGGTGGCGGGACCGGGGGCGGGCTCGAAGCTCACCAAGGCGCGCGACCTCGGGGTGCAGGTGATGACCGAAGAGGAATGGCTGGCGCTGGTCGAGGCGGGGTGAACCTCGCGCCGCCGACGCCGGTCGGGCCGCGAGACCCGCCTCGGTCGCAGACGTCGTGCCGCACGCCTACCGAAGGCGCATGGCTGCCGTCCGCATCTTTCATGCAGATATGAAATTCATTGCACGATGTGTCACCGCATCGCCGCATTTCGACGCGATCTTCGGCGGCGACGACGAGGAGACGCAGATCTCCCGCCCATGGGACGAACGCCGAGGTCGGGGCTCCGACAGACCCCTGGAACCGAGGAGATCTCCCGATGGTTCGTCTCATCCGCGCCGCCGGGCGCAAGCTGCAGCACCTCTCCGCGTCGAACGAAGCCCACGACGCCCGTCCGGTCGAGACCACCGACCGCATCGACATCGAACTCACCGCCCGCGAGGAACTCCGTCCGCGGCGCAACACCACCCTGGGCGGTGCCTATCGCTGGTGGGGTTTCTGATCAGGCGGGCGATCGATCGGCGCTGCGCCGCCGCGCCACCTCTTCGACCAGATCGGCGAGCCGCGCCACCGCGTCGGCCTTGCCGGCCGCCCGCGCCGCCTCGGCGGCCTCCGCCAGTTGCTCGGGGTCGCCCATCGCCTTGCCGAGCTCCTCGGCCATGCGCTCCGGCGTCAGCTCCGCCTGCCGGATCGGCCAACCGCCGCCGGCCGCCTCCAGCACCGCGGCGTTCGCCGCCTGATCCTGATCGAGCGCGCCGGGCAACGGCACCAGGATCGACGGTCGCCCGATCACCGCGAGTTCGCCGACGCTCGACGCCCCCGACCGGCAGACGACGAGATGCGACGCGGCGATCCGCGCCGGCAGGTCGACGAAGAACGGCGCCACTTCGGCCGCCACCCCCATCTCCGCATAGGCCGCCGTCACTGCGCCCGCATCCTCGGCGCGCGCCTGCTGGACGATCGTCAGCCGGGCCCGGAGCGCCGGATCGAGCCGCGCGATCGCCGGCGGCATCACCTCCGAGAAGAACCGCGCCCCCTGGCTGCCGCCGAAAACGAGCAACCGGAACTCGCCGTCGAGGCTCGGCACCGCATAGGGCACCCGCGCCGCCGAGATCACCATGTCGCGCACCGGATTGCCGGTGTGGACGGCCTTGTCGGCATTGGCGCCGAGCAGCCGAGTGCCCGGGAACGACAGCGCGATGCGCGTCACCCGCTTCGCCAACACCCGATTGGCCCGTCCCATCACCGCGTTCTGCTCGTGCAGGATGGTGGGGACACCGGTGAGCTGCGCCGCGATCATCGGCGGAAAGGTCGGATAGCCGCCGAAGCCGACCACCACGTCGGGCCGGATGCGGCCGAGCAGCCGCCACGCCTGCCAGGTGCCGTGGATCAGCGCCGTGGCGGTGCGCAGGATCGAGATCGGATCGCGCCCCTTGATGGTCGCCGAATGAATGATGTCGATCGCCCGCGCTGGGAAGGCTCGACCGTATTTGTCGGCCCGCTCGTCGGTGGCGAGTTCCACCGCATGACCGCGCCGACCGAGTTCGGCGGCCAGCGATTCCGCCGGGAACAGATGGCCGCCGGTTCCCCCGGCGGCGAGCAGGATGGTGAGGCTCATCGCGATCTCTCGTCCTCTGCGATCAGGCGGCGTGCGGCGCCACCCCGTCGGGAGCGCTCTCCCCGATCGGCTCGAGCCGGATCGGCGCGGCGAAGCGCGTCGCCTGCGGCCGCCGCCGCGTCAGCGCCAAGAGGCAGCCCATCTCGAAGGCGATGGCGAGGAGCGACGACCCGCCATAGGAGATGAACGGCAGGGTCATGCCCTTGGCCGGCATCAGTTGCAGGTTCACCGCCATGTTGATGCCCGACTGCACGCCGATCAGCACCACGAGGCCGACGACGGCGTAACGGATGAACGGCTCCTCTTCACGCGCCGCATGGGCGAGGCCGCGGAAGACGATCCAGGCGAAGATCCCCACCAGCAGGCCGCACATGATCAGCCCGTATTCCTCGCCGATGACGGCGAAGATGTAGTCGGTGTGGCTGTCCGGCAGGAGACGCTTCACCGTACCCTCGCCCGGACCGCGGCCGAACCAGCCGCCGTTGAGGAAGCTGTCGTGCGCCTGCTGCGCCTGATAGCCGTCGGCGGTCATGTGGCCGCCGGGCTTGGCCGCGCCCTGCTTGTCGAGGAAGCGGTTGATGCGGGCATGGACGTGCGGCACGAAGGTGTAGGCCGCCCAGATGCCGCCGACGCCGGCGCCGCCGAGGCCGACGATCCACCACATCGACATGCCCGCGACGAAGAACACCGCGCACCACGCCGCCGAGGCGAGGATGGTCTGGCCGATGTCCGGCTGCGCCACCAGGAGGCCGGCGACGATGACGAACAGCAGGATGGCGAAGAAGTTGCCGGGGATCTCCTTGCGCTTGTGATGCTCGGCGAACAGCCAGGCGCAGAGGATGATGAAAGCCGGCTTGACGAACTCCGACGGCTGCACCGAGACGCCGAGGACGTTGATCCAGCGCCGCGCCCCCTTCACCTCCTGCCCGAAGAACAGGACGGCGACGAGCAGCACCAGCGACCCGGCGAAGACCAGCAGCGACACCCGGCGGATCTGCTTCGGCGTCAGGAACGACACGCCGAACAGCACCGGCAGCGCCAGCACGAAGAACACCGCGTGGCGCTTGACGAAGTGGAAGCTGTCCGAGGCGCCGATGCGCTCCGCCACCACCGGCGAGGCGGCGAAGGAGAATACCAAACCGGCGACCAGCAGCACCACCGCCGCCGCGATCAGCGTCCGGTCGACCGTCCACCACCAGGATGCGAAGAGCGAACGATCGGTCCGGTTCATGCGCCCACCCCCTCGATTCCCGGGATCGCCTTCACCAGGGTGCGGAAGTGATCGCCCCTGACCTCGAAGTTCTTGAACTGGTCGTAGCTGGCGCAGGCCGGCGACAAGAGCACCACCGGCTCCGCCGCCGCATCCGACCCGGCGTCCGCCGCCGCGAGCTCCAGCGCCCGCTCGATGGTCTCCGCTCGCTCGAAGGCGACGCGCCCGTCGAGCGTCGCGGCGAATTCGTCCGACGAGACGCCGATCAGATAGGCCTTGGCCACCCGATCGAAGAACCCGTCGAGCGACGAGATGCCGCCCGCCTTGGGCTTGCCGCCGACGATCCACCAGATCCGATCGAAACTCGCCAGCGCCTGGGCGGTCGAGTCGGCGTTGGTCGCCTTCGAATCGTTGACGAACAGCACCCGCCCCTTGCGCCCCACCTGCTCCATGCGATGGGCGAGCCCCGGGAAGGTCGAGAGCCCCGCCGCGATCTCGGCATGACCGAGGCCGAGCGCCCGGACCGCCGCCACCGCCGCGCAGGCGTTCTGGGCGTTGTGCCGGCCGCGCAGGGAACCGATGCCGGCGAGATCGGCGACCACGGTGGTCGCGCCGTCCCGCGCCTCGACGATCGTCGAGCCCGCGGCGAAGACGCCGTCGGCGAGCGTCGTGCTCGCCGAGATGCGCACGACCGGATGTCCCTCGGCCGCGACGCGGGCCGCGATCTCGGCCGACAACGGATCGTCGACGCCGATCACCGCGGTGCCGGCCGCCTCGACCAGCCGCTCCTTGATCGCCGCATAGGCGGCCATGGTGCCGTGGCGGTCGAGGTGATCGGGCGACAGGTTGGTGAGGATGCCGACGGTCGGATCGAGGCTCGGCGCCAGATCGATCTGGAACGACGAACACTCCACCACGTAGGTGCGGTTCGCCGCGAGCGGCTCCAGCGACAGCACGGCGCGGCCGATGTTGCCGCCCATCTGGCTGTCGCGGCCGGCCGAGCGCAAGAGGTGATCGATCAAGGCCGTCGTGGTCGACTTGCCGTTGGTGCCGGTGATGGCGACGAACGGCGCCGCCGGACACGCCGCCCGGCGCTCACGGACGAAGAGTTCGATGTCGCCGACGACCGGAACGTAGGCCGCCCGCGCCATCTTCACCGTCCAATGCGGTTCGGGATGGGTGAGCGGCACGCCCGGCGCCAGGATCAGGGCGTCGAGCTCGCGCCACGAGACGTCGGCGAGCGAGGTCACTTCGAGACCGCGGCTCTTCGCCGCCACCCGCGCCGGTTCCGCGTCGTCCCAGGCGATCACCCGCGCCCCGCCGGCGACCAGCGCTTCGGCCGTGGCGAGCCCGGAGCCGCCGAGCCCGAACAGCGCCACCACCTTGTCCCGGAAGACGTCGACCGCGATCATGACGCTCACCTCAGCTTCAGGGTCGAGAGCCCGATCAGGGCGAGGACGACGGCGACGATCCAGAAGCGGATGACGACCTGCGGTTCCTTCCAGCCGAGCTGTTCGAAATGGTGGTGGATCGGCGCCATCTTGAAGACGCGCTTGCCGGTGAGCTTGAAGCTCGCCACCTGGATGACCACCGACATCGCCTCGAGCACGAACAGGCCGCCGACGATGCCGAGCACGATCTCGTGCTTGATCGCCACCGACACCGAGCCGAGCAGACCACCGAGCGCCAGCGAACCGGTGTCGCCCATGAAGATCGCCGCCGGCGGCGCGTTGAACCACAGGAAACCGAGACCGGCCCCGACCACGGCGCCGAGCACCACCGAGAGTTCGCCCGCGCCGGGCACGTGGTTGAGGCCGAGATAGGCCGAATAGTCGACGCGGCCGGTGAGATAGGCGATCGCCGCGAAGGTCGCCGCCGCGATCATCACCGGCACGATGGCGAGCCCGTCGAGCCCGTCGGTGAGGTTCACCGCATTGCCGAAGGAGACGATGACGAAGGCGCCGAAGACGATGAAGAACCAGCCGAGATCGAGGAAGAAGTCCTTGAAGAACGGGAAGGCGAGCGCCGTCGGATGGGCGCCGCGGTTCATCCACACCATCACCAGCACGGCGATACCGGCGATGACGAACTCGAGCGCCAGCCGCTGCTTGCCGGAGAAGCCCTTGTGGCTCTGCTTGGTGACCTTGAGATAGTCGTCCCAGAAACCGATCGCGCCGAAGCCGAGCGTCACCGCGGTGACCGCCAGCACGTAGACGTTGGACAGGTTCGCCCACATCAGGGTCGACACCAGGAAGCCCGCCAGGATCATCAGCCCGCCCATGGTGGGCGTGCCCTTCTTGGTCAGGAGATGCGACGCCGGCCCGTCCTCGCGGATCGGCTGCCCCTTGCCCTGCTTGACCTTGAGCGTGGCGATGATCGCCGGCCCGAACAGGAAGACGAAGAGCAGCGCCGTCAGGATCGCGCCGCCGGTGCGGAAGCTCTGGTAGCGGAACAGATTGAAGAGGAAGAACTTGTCGGAGAGTTCTCCGAGAACGTAGAGCATCGCTTCGAACCTCGGCCGTCAGGCGTCTTCCGCGATCGTGCGGGTGGAAGAGAAACGGGACTTCAGAGCCTCGACCAGCGGCCCCATGCGACTGCCGTTGGAGCCCTTGACCATCAACGCGTCGCCCGGGCGGATCGCCGCCAGGAGCTTCGGCTCGAGGTCCTTGGAAGTGGGGGTCCAGGCCCCCTGCATGTCGGTGGGCAGCGCCCGCCACAGCGCGTGCATCAACGGACCGCAGAGATAGACGAGGTCGACCCGCGCGTTGACCAGCGCCTCGGTGAGCCCGGCGTGCAGCGCTTCGCCCTGGGCGCCGAGTTCCAACATGTCGCCGAGCACCGCGACGCGCCGCCCTTCGAGCCCGACCGGCATGTGGCCGAGCAGGTCGATCGCCGCCCGCATCGACGCCGGATTGGCGTTGTAGCTCTCGTCGATCAACAGCGCCTCGCCGTGACCGAGCTTCAGCGCATGCCGTTCGCCGCGCCCCTTGGGCGGCGTCATGGCGCCGAGCGCCAGACCGGCGCGGGCGAGATCCGCCCCGACCAGCACCGTCGCCGCCAGCACCGCGAGCGAGTTCTTGACCACGTGCATGCCCGGCGCGCCGATCTTGTAGGTGATCGCCGCCCCGAGGATCGTCGCCATGACCGTCGAATTTTCGGCCTGCAGCGAAGCCCGCTCGAGATGCGCCTCGAACCCCTCGCCGATGCCGAAGCGCACCACCGTCGCGCCCCGCGCCTCGGCCGCCGCGATCAGGATGTGCGCCTGCGCGACGTCGCCGTCGACGACCGCCGCGCCGCCCGGCTCGAGTCCGGAGAAGATCTCGGCCTTGGCCTCGGCGATCGCCTCGACGTCGCGGAAGAACTCGAGATGCACCGGCGCCACCGTGGTCACCACGGCGACGTGCGGCCGCACCATGGCGGTGAGCGGCGTGATCTCGCCGGCATGGTTCATGCCGATCTCGAAGATCCCGAAGGCGCACTCGGCCGGCATCCGGGCGAGCGTCAGCGGCACGCCCCAATGATTGTTGTAAGAAGCGACCGAGGCGTGGGTCTTGCCCTGGGCCGAGAGGACGTGGCGCAGCGCCTCTTTGGTCGAGGTCTTGCCGACCGATCCGGTCACCGCGACGATTCGCGCACCCGTCCGCGCCCGCGCCGCCACCGCGAGCCGACGCAGCGCTTCGAGCACGTCGTCGACCACCACGTAACGCCCGTCCGCCGGCAGCGCCCCGAGCTTGTCCTCGGCCACGACACAGATCCCGGCGCCGCGCGAGAGCGCCGCCTCGACGAAGTCGTGGCCGTCGCGGGCGTCGCCCTGGATGGCGAAGAAGGCCTCGCCGGCGGTGATGGTGCGGCTGTCGATCGAAATGCCCTCGATCGCCGTCGCCGGCCGCCCCGCTGGGCGACCGCCGGTGGCGGAGAGGAGAGCGTCGAGTGTCCAGAGCGGTGCGGTCATCGAGCGAGGTCCCGGAGAGCGGTGGCGACCGCCTCGTGGTCGGAGAAGGGCAACGTCGTCTTGCCGACGATCTGGCCGGTTTCATGACCCTTGCCGGCGACGACCAGAACATCCCCCGCCATCAGCCCGCGAACCGCCTCGCGGATCGCCCGGCCGCGGTCGCCGATCTCGATGGCGCCCGGGGCCGCGGCGAGGATCGCCCGGCGAATCGTCGCCGGATCCTCCGAGCGCGGATTGTCGTCGGTGACCACGACCACGTCGGCGAGCCGGGTGGCGATCTCGCCCATGATCGGCCGCTTGCCCGGATCGCGATCGCCGCCGCAGCCGAAGACCACGACGAGACGGCCCGTGGTATAGGGCCGGAGCGCCTCCAGTACTTTCTCGAGCGCATCCGGCTTGTGGGCATAGTCGACGAACACCGGAGCACCGGCCGGGGTCGCGCCGATCAGATCGAGCCGCCCCGGCGCTCCCTCGAGCTGCTCGAGCGCGCCGAGCGCCGTCGCCACCGGCGTGCCGGTGACGATGGCGAGCCCGGCGGCGACCAGAGCGTTGGAGACCTGGAAGGTGCCGAGCAGCGGCAGCCGGACGACGTGCGTCGCCCCCTCCGCTTCGATGGTCAGCACCTGACGCCCGGCCTCCGTCGTCACCGAGACGAGCCGCAGATCGTCGCCCGCCCGCCCGACGCCGAACAGGCGGCGGCCGGCGGCGCGCACCCGCTCCGCCGCGCGGAGGCCGTCGGGCGTGTCCATCTCGACGACCACCGGCCCGCCGGCCGGGACCAGATCCTCGAACAGCCGCATCTTGGCGTCGAAGTAGTGGGCGACCGTCGGATGATAGTCGAGGTGGTCGCGCGACAGGTTGGTGAAGGCCCCGGCGGCGATCCGCACGCCGTCGAGCCGATGCTGGTCGAGCCCGTGCGAAGAGGCCTCGAGCGCCACATGGGTGACGCCCTCGCCGGCGAGCCCGGCGAGATCGCGGGCGAGATCGACCGGATCGGGCGTGGTCAGCGAACCGTAGGTGGCCCCGTCCGGCTTGACGATGCCGATGGTGCCGATCGACGCGGCGGCCTTGCCGAGGCGCATCCAGATCTGGCGGGTGAAGGCGGCGACCGAAGTCTTGCCGGAGGTGCCGGTCACCGCGACGATGGTCGCCGGTTGCTCGCCGAAGAAGCGCGCCGCCACGAGGGCCAGCGCCTTGCGCGGATCCGCCGCCCGCACCACCGGCACGCCGACGTCGCCGAGATCGGTGCCGATCCCGGCGAGAACCGCCACCGCCCCCTTGGCGACCGCACTCGCCGCATAGCTCGCGCCGTCCGCCTTCGCCCCGGCGAGCGCGGCGAAGAGGAACCCCGGCCCGGCCTTCCGGCTGTCGGCGGTGACGCCGAGGATCTCCGGATCCGCGGTCTCGGTCGTGTCGGCGATTCCTCGGGTGAGATCCCTGAGGCGCATGGCTCGAAACCTCGCTCGCCCGCCCGTCGACATCGCGCCGCCGGACGTGCTCAGTTGGAAGCCACGATCGGCTTCGGCTGATCGTATCTCGGCATCACCCCCAGCATGGGCGCGATGCGGCGAATGATGGCGCCGACGGTCGGCGCCGAGTTGAGACCGGCGGTCGCCGCGCCGACCTCCTTTTCCGCCTTCGGTTCGTCGAGGACGACCAGCACGAGATACTGGGGGTCGTCCATCGGGAAGGCGGCGAGATAGGAGTTGAAGCGCTTGTTGCCGGCATAGTGGCCGTTCTCGATCTTTTCCGCCGTCCCGGTCTTGCCGCCGACGAGATAGCCCGGCACGTCCGCCTTCGAACCGGAACCGCCCGACCCCGGCGTGTTGTTGAGCCGGAAGAGGTAGCGCATCTTGTCGCTGGTCTCCGGCTTGAGCACCGGCACGGCGATCTTGTCCGCCTCCTCCCGCGACCGCGGGAAGAAGGTCGGATTGAGGAAGCGCCCACCATTGACTACCGCGGCGCCCGCCACCGCCGTGTGCATCGGCGTCACCGAGATGCCGTGGCCGAAGGCCTGGGTCGCGGTCGAGACGTCCGACAGCCGCTTCGGATAGAGCGGCGCGGCGACTTCGGGAAGCTCCGTCTCGAGTTTCTTGTGGAAAGACACCTTCTCGAAGAAGGCGCGTTGCGCCTCCGAACCGACCTTCAGCGCCATTCGCGCCGACCCGATGTTCGACGAATAGATGAAGATCTCCGGCACGGTCAGCGACCGCCCCTTGGCGTGGAAGTCCGAGATCTTCTGCGAGCCGAACACCAGCGACGACGCCGCGTCGTAGGAATCGCTGAGCCGCACCTTGCCCGAATCGAGCGTCCAGGCCGAATTGAACGTCTTGAACACCGACCCCATCTCGAACACGCCGGCGGTCGCCCGGTTCATGTTCTGCTTCTCGAGCGCCTGCTCGGCGTGGTTCGGATCGAAGTCGGGCAGCGACGACATGCCCAGCACCTCGCCGGTGCGCACGTCGAGCACGATGCCGATCGCCGCCACCGCGTGATAGCGCTGCAGCGCGTCCTTGATCTCGTCGCGCACCACGTGCTGGACGCGCAGGTCGAGCGACAGCCGCCGCGGCTCGAGCCCGCGGTCGGTCGACATCCCCGCCGCCCGCAGTTCCGCCAGCCCGCTCTCCTGATCGACGTACTTCTCGATGCCCGAGATGCCCTGGTTGTCGATGTTGACCGTGCCGAGCACGTGACCGGCCAGCGCCCCGCCCGGATAGAACCGGCGGTTCTCCTCCATGAAGCCGATGCCCGGAATGCCGAGGCGGAAGATCTTCTGCCGCTGCTGCTTGGTCACCTCGCGCTTCAGCCAGACGAACCCGGCCTTCGACGACAGTTTCTTGCGGACGGAGTCGTCGTGGCGCATCTCGGGGATGACCGAGGCCAGCGCCTCGATCGCCTCGTCGACGTCGATGATCCGCTTCGGTTCGGCATAGAGCGACGACGACTTGATGTCGGTGGCGAGCACCTCGCCGTTGCGGTCGAGCAGATCCGGACGCGCCGTCGACACCTGGGTGCTGCCCGAGGCGAGCGCCGCCGAATGATCGTCGCTGGCCATGCCGAGACCGGCGAGCTTCATCCCCACCGCCGCATAGACCACGGCGAAGGCGAGACCGGCGAAGACGATCCGCCCGCGCGAGGCGGTCAGGTCCCGCGCCGCGCGGGCCTCGGGATGTTCGTGATCCTGGTCGTGTTCGGCGACGTCACTCATGGACACGAGACCTCACCGGTTGGACTTGGCCGCTTCGGCGGCCGGCTTGGGAACGACGATCTTCGGCACCAGCATCATCGGCGCCCCGCCACCACCACCGCCGGCGGAAGGCTTGGGCACGCTGCCGGTCGTCGCCGGCCCGTCGCCGTGGCCGCCCGGCAGCCGGTCGAGCAACTTGCCGATACCGGCGTTCTTCTCGCTCGACTTCTCCGGCTGGGCGAGCTTGACCGACCCCTTCGGCGCCGGCGGACGGCTCTCGCCCGAGACCGCCGGCTTGAACGGAATGTCGTCGAGCGTGCCGATCTGGGTCGGATCGAGCGGGTCGAGTTCCAGATAGGAGTGATAGCGCTCCGTCAGATCCTGGAGGCGCCGGGGCTGATTGAGCAGGCTCCACTCCGCCTTGAGCGACGCCATGGCGTCGCGCTCGGCCTCGATCTTGCGGGTGATCTTGGCGACCTTGGCGGTCGCCCGCTCCGCCTCGTACTTGAGATCGTAGACGACGCCGGCGCCGACCAGCATCAGGACGACCAGCAGGATGTTGATGGCCCTGAGCATCAGCGACCTCCCCGCCCGTTGGTCTCGACCCGAGGCAATCCGAGCGTCTCCGCATCGATCGGACGCGCCGCCGCTTCGGTGCGCACCGCGGCGCGCAGCTTCGCCGACCGCGCCCGCGGATTGGCGGCGATCTCGTCCGCGCGCGCCTCGTCGACCCCCTTGGTGGCGGCGACGAAGGTGGCCGGCTCGACCGTCGCGATCGGCGCATGGCGTGAGCCGCCGGGCGCCGTCTTGGTCCGATCGGCGAAGAAGCGCTTGACGATGCGATCCTCGAGCGAATGGAAGGTGACCACCACCAGCCGCCCGCCCGGCCGCAGCACCCGCTCCGCCGCGCCCAGCGCCCGGACGAGTTCGCCGAGCTCGTCGTTGACGTGGATGCGCAGCGCCTGGAAGACGCGCGTCGCCGGATGGATCTCGTTGGGCTTGGCCCAGATCACGCTCTCCACCACCTTGGAGAGCTGTCGCGTGGTGGTGAAGGGCTGAGCCTTGCGCGCCTCGACGATGGCGCGCGCCACTTGGCCCGAACGCTTCTCCTCGCCGTAGACCCGGAAGATGTGGGCGAGCGTGCCGGCGTCCGCCGTGTTGACCACGTCCGCCGCCGTCGGCCCCGCGTCGCCCATGCGCATGTCGAGCGGCCCGTCGAGACGGAAGGAGAAGCCGCGCTCGGCCCGGTCGAGCTGCATCGACGAGACGCCGATGTCGAGCACCACGCCGTCGACCCGCTCGAGCCCGAGCGCCGCGACGTGCTCGTCGAGATCGCCGAAGACGCCGGAAACCAGCCTGAGTCGGCCCTCGGACGCCGCCACCAGCGCCTGCCCCGCCTCGATCGCCGTCGGATCGCGATCGATCGCCACCACCGAAGCGCCGCTCGCCAGGATGGCGCGGGTGTAGCCGCCGGCCCCGAAGGTGCCGTCGACGATCGTCTCGCCCGGCCGCGGCACCAGGCGCGTCAGCACCTCCCGGAGGAGCACCGGTAGATGCGGCGATGTCTCGTTCATGCCACGCCCTCCGGCCGCGTACCGAGAAGCCGCGCCGTCATCGCCCGCGCCTCCGCCTCGAAAGCGGCGAAACGCTCCGGCGCCCAGATCTGAAACCGCGCTCCGAGCCCGACGAACAGCACCTCCGAGGTGATCCCGGTCGCCTCGCGTATCCACTCCGGCACCATGATCCGCCCCTCGCCGTCGAAGGCCGGCGCATCCCCCTGCCCGAGCAGCATCGCGGCGAGCGCCGTGTGTTCCACCGAGAAGGGATCGTGCCGGGAGAGCGTCGTCTCGATCGCCGCGAGCAGCGCCGCCCCGCCCGCATCGACCGCCGGATGCGTCGGCGAGCGCAGACAGAAGAGCCCGTCCGACCCCTCGCGCGCCAGAACCGCCCGGAACGACGCCGGAACCGAGACGCGCCCCTTGGCGTCGATCCGCTTCGTCTGTCGCCCGAGAAACCGCTCCACCATCGACCTCGGCCCCCGGCCCCGTTCCCACCCACCACGCCGAATCGCGCGGCCCCGGGGACGACGCCGAACCGGCCGCGTCTGCGGCCCTGCGGCGGTCCCTCGACTGGGAAACTCGGAGCGGGATGACTTGGGATAACATGGGATCCGTTGGGCGGTCAACGAAACGCCGGCACCCTCCGACCCGAAGCGCACCGTTCGCCCATTGAAACTCTCTTAGGGTTAATCGGGCGTTTACGAAGCCGCCGTCGCCATGCCGAGAGCGCCGATCGGAGGTCTCGCCGAAGCGCTCCTCGCCGCGCCGATCGCGGTGCTATCGTCGCGCCCGTCGCAGGAGCGACCGCCACGCGAGGAGAAGCGCATGTTCCGCTGGGGCATTCTGTCGACCGCCAGGATCGGCCGCGAACTGGTGGTGCCGGCCATTCAGGAATCCGAGAACGGCGTCGTCACCGCGGTCGCCAGCCGCGACCTCGCCCGCGCCGAGGACTTCGCCCGCCGGTTCGCCGTCCCGAAGGCCTTCGCCTCCTACGAGGCGCTGCTCGCCGATCCCGACATCGACGGCGTCTACGTGCCGCTGCCGACCTCGCAGCACGTCGAATGGACGCTGCGCGCCGCCCGAGCCGGCAAACACGTCCTCTGTGAAAAGCCGATCGCCATGACGGCACCGGAGATCGACGGCCTGATCGAAGCGCGCGACCGCCACGGCGTCGTGATCTCGGAGGCCTTCATGGTCACCTATTCGCCGGTCTGGGCGAAGGTGCGCGACCTCCTCGCCGAAGGTGCGATCGGCCGCCTGCGTCAGGTCCAGGGCGCCTTCGCCTACTACAACCGCGACCCGGCCAACCTGCGCAACCGCCCCGATCTCGGCGGCGGTGGGCTCGCCGACATCGGCGTCTATCCGACGGTGACCACCCGTTTCGCCACCGGCCGCGAGCCGTTGCGCGTCCAGGCCAGCGTCGACGTCGATCCCGAATTCGGCACCGACGTCTGGGCGAGCCTGCGGGCCGACTGCGGCGACTTCGAATTGAGCTTCTACGTCGCCACCAACCTCGCCGCCCGGCAGGTGATGGTCTTCCACGGCGACGCCGGCTTCATCGAGGTCGAATCCCCCTTCAACGCCAACCGCTGGGGCGCCGAGGAGATCGAGTTGACCGACCGCGGCCACGGCCGCTCGACGGTCTTCCGTTTCCCCGATCACCGGCAGTATCGCCGCGAGGTCGAGGCCTTCGTCGACGCGGCGCGCGGCGGATCGGCGGAGATCTTCCCGCTCGAGAGTTCGCGCGCCAACCAGCGCTTCATCGACGCCGTCCGCCGCGCCGCGACGCACGACGGCTGGGAGCCGGTGTGACGGGAACACGCCGACGGCCGCGTCGCCCCGGCCCGAGTGCCGCGGCGACGCCGTCGGCGCCGGAGAGAGAAGAAATGCCAGTCGGCCTGTAAGCCGGGTTCTGTATGGCGGGGATCACTCCCCACGTGGCGGCCATTCGTCTGGGACGCCCGTTGCCGGACGCCTCGCGCAACC
>ERZ1645187.2492-NODE-2492-length-16082-cov-17.803207_pt1 | contig 16082 bp, 21 predicted proteins | sample MGYA00575352_ERZ1645187 | MGnify/ENA primary metagenome ERZ1645187 (study PRJEB40837, sample SAMN11349314) | freshwater sediment metagenome | isolation source: river sediment | host: Sediment | place: India: Wazaribad , New Delhi | collected 2017-02-21 ... | reverse complement strand
CCCACAGGGGGCGTGTCGATGCGCGGACGGGGAAAGGAAGATGGAGGCCTCGTCCAAATCGGAACTTCTGAAGGCGATTCATGTTTTGTATCAGATAGTTGTTATGTGGTCGACGAGTTTAAAATTCCGTATCCCAACGAAATTCTAACCCAACTGGAGGAATTACCCGAGTTTGGTCAATAGGTTATCGAACCCGAGTTTCTTCTGTTTCAAGAGCGGTGGATATCGTGTCGTGATGAACAACCACAGATAGACTCCGGCAGAGATTGTGCGATAGGATAATTTCCTTCTCCGACAAGAGAATCTCCTCTGCCGTTGAGGAAAAGATGCACGAGCAAACTGTTCTACTTAATCATCTGCTGACTCAGTCGATCACGCAGGCACCGGAAGATACTACGCCACCCACTCATGGCATTGAGGAACTATTTTCGTATATTAAAAGTAGATCAAAGAGTGGGGTTGCGATTGAATTCTTTGGTGACTTTCCGGATGACTTAGAATCAGATAAAGATAGAATTGAATATGGTAAGTCGAAAAAGTATGACTTCATTCGCATCAAAGATGCAAATATTGAAGAAGTTAATGGGCGTCGCTATATTGTAATGCTCATTCACCATATTGATCAAAAGAATAGAAGTTTTCCGGTTGTTAATCTAGATACTTATGAAGGGCGTGAAATTACGGCTGAAGAGAACGAGAGAGGTGTTACGAGCGCGCATGTTGTTATTTCGCTCCCGTCGGAAGGTGATGTCGATGATGCAAAATATCGCTGTGCGATCGAGTATACTTCAGGTATCACTAGGCGCGGAATTGAATTCTTGCTGAATAGGCAGCTTCGTAGGTCTATAGATTGGGAATTTTCTGTCGAGCAGACGGGAAAGCGTGGGCCAATCAAGTCGAAAATCTATAAATATAGGCCAAAGATTAGGCTTGCATCAGACATTTATAGAAATTTACTTGTCGGTGATCAGTTGGCTTTATTTTCTTCCGCGGTTTTTACCAAGCGTTCCACGAGAGATAATACCGCCAAAGAAATTGAATTGATGCAGGAAGATATTGTCGCAGACATCGAAGTTCGAATTTCTGGATCGCAAGCGCCGGCCGATCCTGCAGCGAAAAAGGCTTGGCTGAATAAGCTAATTTCTTGGTATCAAGATCGCGGATATAGATCAAAGTTGTACTATAGGCATATGAATGGCCGCAAGTATAAGGGGACTCAGTCGACTGAAATTGACGGCGCGGCGGATCGACTATTATGTAATACCACTATGTACTCGCTCACCACAGAACGGTCAAAATGGGATAACATAATCCAAGGACAGGCAGTGCAGGAAATTGTTAATATTTTGCGCAGAGACGAGTTATGGCAGAAAGCCAAGGCGGATTAAAGAATATTCACCACGGGAGGAGGCAGCCACGCGTACGCCTGCTCGCGCCCCTGAAATATATGCAAATATCGCATCCGGAAAAAATTTGGTATGATTTTTTCATACCGGCGGGATTGGCTGTTGCATCACTATCGTTCTATTTTCTAATCGATGACCGGCCCTCTCTTTTCGGGGACGGTGGTATTGCAAAATCATTGAGAGATATCCTTGCGATAGCAATTCCGTTTTTGTTCGGCGCACTCGCTAGTGTAGCAATGGGTCTTCCGGGGCCGTATTTTGATAAGCGGCCCCTTGGTGCCCCTCTTTTACTTGACGGAAAAGCGTTGACTATGCGTCAATTTGTGGCGTATCTTCTTGGTTACGTAACTTTTCTTAGTCTTCTTCTTCTTGGTGTTTGTTTTTTTGGGGACACCTTCCATCAAAGCATAATTTCTTTATTCGCGCGAATTCACATTCCGCGGGCTGTACTGTTTTATGTAGGTGCTGTATTAATATTCACGATTGGAAGCTTTCTTAGTGTATCAATTTTGTGGTCTTTGTATTTCCTAACGGATGTTGTTAATGTATCGGAGGATGATCCGAAATAGATGGCGAGTGGACCAGTCGAAACACAGGATACTCGGCCGCGAGATCCTATGTGATATATTCGGTGGCCGGCGGGGTAGGCTCGCCGGCTTCAGCCTACAGGCAGCAGAAGCCGCAGTTGCGGGCGTACTCTGCCCTCACCCCACCACCGTCAACGTGTCGTCATCCGGCCCGAGATCCATCAGCCATTGCCGCGCGGCCTCTTGGGAGCGGATCTCCCACCGGTCGGGCTCGCCGCCGCCAGTCAGCTTCAGGGCATAGGAATCGCCCCGTCTGAAGAGCCGGTCGACGCAAGGCTCGGCGGTGTCGTTGGGGTATCTGCGGAAGGCGATCAGGCGCATCGGTCGCGCTCCTCTTCGGTGTGTGGTGAGCGGAGTCTAGGCCCCGCGATGCCGGCGATCCACGAGGGACTGGTCAGGTCCCACATGTCATGACCACGAGTGCGTGATGGCACCCACGCGAGGGTGTCCGCACGGCGGATTGAATCCCGGCCGAACCCATATTATTTATGGGTCGAACCGGAGCCTGCGCCTTGCCCTTTCCCACCGATCAGCCGGCCCGATTGTCGTCGTCGGACGCTCGGAAGATCGTGCGGGAGATCGCGGCGGACTCCCGGAACATCGTCTTTCCGCTCCATGCTCGCGAGCGGATGAAACAACGGAAGATCTCCGCATTGCAGGTTCAACAGTGCCTCATGAAGGGCATCGTCAGCGAACCGCCCTATGTGAACGCGCACGGACTATGGGAAGTGACCATGTCGAGGCCGAACGGCGCCGAACCGATCACGGTTCCCGTGGCGATCGACTGGAAAACGAGGGTGATCGTCGTCACGGTCAAACGAGGGTGACATCATGAGATACCACTACACCGAATGTGGTCTCGACTATGTCTTCATCGAAGGCGGCGTCGAAACCCACGCGACGCCCTACGGTGAAGGAATTTCGATCGCGGATGTCGAAGGACTACACCGCGCGATCGGAACCGCGATCGTCTCACGGCCGCAGCCGTTGCGCGGTGCGGAGCTTCGCTTTCTGCGATCGAACATGGACATCACCCAGGCGCGGCTTGCCGACATGCTCGGCTCCACGGAACAGTCTGTTCGCTTGTGGGAGAAGTCCCGCGACAAGCCCCTCGGCGGTCCCGTCGATCGCCTGTTGCGCATGATCTACATGGAACACACCGGACGGCGGTTGTCGGTGCGGCGTGTCGTCGAAGTCGTCACCCGCGATCCGGTGACGACGGCGGTGGATCTGCGGACGAACGGGCGGACGTGGGAACCCACGAGCGCGGTTGCGGCGTGATCGACGGGAGAAGGCGCGGCGGCATCGTTCGCCATGCCACCGCGCCCTCCCATGAGTGCCGATCGTCACCGTGGAGAAGGTTGTCCGTCGATCGGCACCGCATCTCGTGGGAGGTGGGAGCCGGCAGCGAACCGCCGGCCCCCCTTCCTTCCCCTTCCGTGGTTCGAGACACCGCACCTGTCCACCCCGCGCGACGGTGTCTCGCGGCACGGCCCGTCGAGGATACGCGCGGGGTATCTGGTCAACCGGCCGTCTCGATCAGGTTGCCGGCGCGCTGGCGTCCGAGACCTTCGGAGAGACGTTTGAACCCGATGAAGCCGAGCACCGCGCGCTTGGTCTCGCGCCGGTAGGTCTGACGGTTGGCGACCGCGACCGCAACTTCGACATGCAGATGTGCGGGGGTTCGGTTCATGATGCCGATCACCGCAGCCTCGGACTTCGCCTTGCGTAGGTCGGCGAGCGCCGGTTCGATCAGCGGCGGGACACCGTCGATCGTGGGGGCGCCGTGGAGCGGGGTTCGGGTGTCGAGCGGCTTGGGATGGGGGTTCGCCATGGTCGCGCCTTTCACTGGTGTGGGATGCCGAGTTGCAGGAGGTCGCATTCGATCCGCGACACCCCATCGGGGCGAACGGCGGTCACTTCGAACATCGATCCGTCGCAGCAACGGGTGATTTGGTCGCCGCGCTTGATCGCCCACGGAAGGTTCGTTCGGGAGAAGGTCGCGGTCGGATCGCGAGAGACGACCTTCATCTCTTCCATGCGGAGGTTGACGTCCTTCGTCGGCCAACGGAACACGCCGAGGATCTCGATCGCCTCGGCGGGGTAGTAGGTCGGCGACTGGTTCGGGACGGTGTGCGCCGGGACGATCCGCAGGCGCTCGCCGAAGCGCTGGTCGATCTCGGCGGAAACGTCCTGCATCGCGGCGTGCCAGTCGGGGGTGACGAACGACATGCTATCCCCCATCACCGGAGTTCGAGCGTCGCCGGGTCCACGCCGGAGGCGGCGAGGGCGGCGTTCAGCGTGTAGCCGAGGCCGGGTTCCGCCGCGACGCGGAGAGCGTAGCGCAGGGCATCGGCACGGCGGCGAGCTTCGGCGTCGCCCCTGTCCGCCTTGAGGCCGGCGGCGGTCGCGGCGATCTCGACTCGGCGCTTGAGCGACGGCGGATCGGTGATCGGGCGGGCGGCGGTCGCCTCCGGCGCGGTTTCCGGGGGGAGCCCACGCAGGAAGAGCGCGGCTTGCGCGACCGGCATCGATCGCGCGTTGTGGCATCTGGTGATGCGGGCGGCCGTGCGCGGCCGATCTGCGGCCTCGGGAAGCGCCAGGATCGCGGCGGAATAGGCGTCCGCTTCGGCCTTGGCCTTGGCGACCAACGCAGCAGCGCGACCGGCGGGGGTGTCGGCTTCCGCCACGCGGGCGGCTTCCGCTCGAGTCTCGTCCGCTTCCGCCTTCTGCTCGGCGAGGGTGACGACGGTGTGTCCGTTGGCTCGGGCTTCCTCGATCGTGCCGACCTTGCCATCGGGGTAACGGACGTGCCCGGGGCGGGACTTCCACTCTTTCAACTTCATGGCATCACCTCCTCGGGTTCTGCGGATAGAGACCGGGGTGAACCCCCGGCTGGTTGGTGTAGGGACCGGCGCGCACCGCTCCGACCTGTCCGCCGTGCGGGTTCGCGGCCGACTGCGGACAGGTCATTTCCAGGCGCCGGATCTCGGCGCGGAGTTGCTTCGCGTCGCCGGCATGGAACCGCATCACCCGCTCGCCGTCCCGAATCTCGGCGGTCTGTTGACCGGCGATGAGCGCCATGTGGGCAGCGCGGAGAGCGGGGAGCATCGAACACGGATCGGCGACCGTGGTCGGTCGGCCGGGGTTCTGCGGAAAGCAGGCACCGGGAAGCGGCGACCGCTTGAACGGGGGTCGGGTCATGGTGTCACCTCTTCGCCGGCTGGTGAGTGGGGGTCGGCAGATAGCGGCCGGGTTCGTCGGGCTCGGGCGGCTGGTCACCGGCTTCGTGCTCCTCCTCCTCCGCGTAGACGGTGGAATCGGGTCCGTAGGGGTGAACGAATCCGGCCTCGCTCATGAGGGCGCGTTCGGCCTTCAGCGCGGCGATGTGCTGTTCGAGGTCGACGCCCTTCTCGGCGAGCACGTCTTCGAGGGTCGAGTAACCGAGCTTCAGTTCGCGCTCGATCGCCTGAATTTCCTTCGACCGATCGGGAGATGCCTTGCCCATGCCGCGCCACTTCGCGCGCGTCCAGGCATCCGGGTTCGCGTGGAAGGGAAGCGCGGCGTCGGGAACCTCGATCAGTCCACGCATCACCGTCTCTTCGACGAAGGCGCGGTAGACCTCGGCATAGAACCGGATCACGTAGTGCTTCCGCCGCCGCATGTTCAGGCGGTGCGGGAGTTCCAGCGCGAGGCGCGCGGCGGAGAAGTTGGTTTGACTGTAGTCGCCACTCGCTTCTTCATAGGAGAGACCAGCACCTCGCGCGGCCTTGCGCACCAGCGATCGGTCGAAGGCTTCGAACGTGTGACTCGGATTCTGCACCGCGTTGAAGTTCAGTTTGTCGCCGGGGAACATATGGTTGACCACGCCGGGCGCCGGATTGATCTTCGCTTTCGAGTACCAGTCGGCACGCGGCCCGACGAAGTCCGACATGCCGGACATTTCGTCGTTCACGCCGAGCGCCTTGAAGGCGGCGGCGGCGGGTAGGTCGGAGGTGACGGTCACACCGAACATCGTCTGGAGCAGCGCGTTCGCGAGGGTGAATTCGCCGAGGCTTTCGCGCTCTTGGGACGGGGTGAGACCACCGACCACGGGCGACAGTCCGCGCACATCGCGGGGGGACTTCGCCTCCATGATGTGGAGCACCTTCCGCCGGCCCCACCGTGTGTAGGCAGGCACGAAGGTTCCGGTCGGCGGGGCGTTCATGCTCCCCATGGGGAGTTGGCGGAGATAGTAGCCCTTCAGTCGGCCGCTCTTCGGATCGAACGCAACACCGTTCACACAGTTGAACCCGTCGCGGTAGCCGGTGATGGATCGGTCGAGTTGCGTCGGGTCGAGTAGCGCGACCTTGGAGAACCACCTACCGCCCGGCGCTCGCGACCAGTCGAACACCGCGAGGATCTCGCCGGTTCGGAGCGCGGTCAGATAGGCAGTCGTCGCGAGTTCGTCACCCGCGAAACGGCCGGTCGTGTCGACCTCGTTCGCATTGGTCCAGAAGTTCGACCATGCGGTTTCGAGGACGTCGTTCAGGGCGGCGGCTTGGCGATCGGTGATGCCGAGAGCCTTCGCGTCGACCTTGGCGGACAGGGTGAGCCCCGTTCCGACGGCGGCGGTCAGCAGCGAATCCAGCATCGTCGCGACGAGCGGGTTCTGTGTCGAGAGGTCCGTCGCCACGGCCCCGACGACCGCGCCCTCGCGGGCGGCCGGCGACGCGGAACCGAAGGACAAGCCGTTGCCGAAAGCGAATGTCATGGGAACGCTGTAGCGAGCCCACGCCATGCGGGGGGTGCCGTCCGTCCCATCCATGAAGCCGGCCTGCGGCTTCAACGGAGCGACGTTGACGCCGGGCGGCGGAGCGGGAGAAGCCGGAATGTCCATGGTCAATCTCCCACGTTGCGGGCGCCGTAGCCGCGATCGACGGCGACTGCGCGTGCGGTGGCCTTCAGTTCTTCCAACCGCGCGGCCTTCGGATCGGCGGCGCTGGTGGGAGGAACCGGAGCCCGACCGGGCGCGGTGGCGCGGGTCGGCGCGTAGCCCTTGGACTGGTTGAAGTACTTCATTCCGTCGGCGATCTCGGCGAGACGCTTTTCGCGATCGGTCATGGTTCAGACTCCCGGCTGGACGGTGCGGATGCGGTAGCCGCGATCGACGGCGACCGAACGGGCGGCGGCCTTCAGTTCTTCCAAACGCTGCGATCTCGCGTCGCCGTGGACGGCTTCCGATGCAGCGATGCCCGGCGTGATGCCGACGCCTTCGCGGCCCATCGCGTCGAGGAACGCATCCGCCGCCGGGTTCTCGCGCGGCAGACGGGCCATGAGTGCCAGGGCTTGGTCGGGTGCGAGATTGGAGCGGAGCGCCAGTTCGCGAGCGGTCATCGGATGCGCGATACCCTCCGGCGATTCGAGAATCGCGGAGATGCGCGACCGCTCGGCGAACAGAAGTTCGGCATCCGTGAACTGGCGCGGGACGGGCGGCGGGAGCCGGCCCGCGTTGGCGAATTCGGCGAGGTTGCCGGCGATGGCGCCGGGGGTGCCGGTCGGCGGACGGGCGACGGGCTTAGCCATCTCAATGAACCCTTCGATGTTGATGGTTCGATGCGTTGTTCAGCATCACCGCGAGGTCGGCGACGCTGGTCTGTTTGGTCGTTTCGTCGGAAACTCGTTTCGACTGGCGCGCGACGTCGTCGATCGCGAGTGCGTAGATGGCGGCGTCGAGGAAGTCGTTTCGCAGCACGGCGGACGGCACCCATGTCTCTTTCAAACGGCCGCGCGTCGCCTTCACCTCGAGCCGTTCGGAGGTCAGTTGTGCGAGGGAGTCGTCGGAGAGCGTGACGGCGAGGTGGGTATAGCCGGCCCCGCGAGTGGGGCGGGTGAGACCTTGCAGGAAGGACAGTTTGACGTTGTCCACTCCGACTACGGTCGCGCGGATCGTCCCTTTGATCCGCGAGCCCTCGGCGGTCGCGAGACGATGCCAACCGGGGCGGCCGATCACCGGATAGACGCGGCGGCGCTTGCCGCGCTCCCGCAGGACGAACCCGACGACGTGGGAGGCCCCGAACCCCGCATCCACGGCGGTCGCGGCGATCGGGAGCGACCGACCGTCGACCGTGGGGAAGGTCCTACCGAGGATGCTAGAGAGGTCGCCCCACGGTGCATCCGTCGAGGTGTCGCCGGGCAGGGTGACATGGGCGAGGACGTAACGTTCTCCGCTCTTCCCATGCGCCAGGACGGCGACCTCGATCCGGCTTTTCTGGACGTCGGCGCCGACCGTGATGCGGTCCACGTCCGCCGGAAGTCGCTTCGCGTCGAGAGTGGCGCGGGCGCGGAGGTCTTCGACCGTCGCCTCGATCTCGGCGGTAGCGGCGAACGGAAGCCCCCACGTCGTGTTCGTCAGGACACGCCGGCTTTCGAGATCGGTGGCGCGGTTCACGGCCTCGGCAACGGCTTTGATGGTCGAGAATTCGGACCCGAGTTCGTTCAGGTGGAACGACACCACGCCGGGTTCGCCTTTCGCGGTCGCGCGCCACTCGCCACCGCGCAACATCACCATGCGCTCGGCTTCGTCGGCGAGGTTGCCGCAGGCGAGGCAGGCAAGACGGGCGTTCGACGGATCGTCGCCGAGCTTGTGGGCGAGCCGTTCGGGAGTGATCGGCGCCACGTCGTCACACTCGCGGCAGGTGACGAAGAACTTGCGCTGGTCGCCGGCCTCGTGGCGGGCGGCGATGCGGGACAATCCGACGCTGGTCGGCGTGGACGCGAGCACCAGAAGGGAGCGACGACGATAGGAGGAGAGCCGGCGGCGGACCAGTTGCGAGGGTTCACCTTCGCTGTTGCCGGTGCCGGCGCTCTGCACCACCATCGCGCAGCGGTCCAACTCGTCGATAACCGCCACGCGGTTCGACTTGCCGGCGAGCGCCGAGGCTTTCCACGAGCCTGTTATCGCGAGGGAGCCGGTCGGGAAGTCCTTCAGTTCGGAGGAGTCGGAATGCGATGCCCCGCGGCCGACAGTGTCACGAAGGGCGGGGGTCGCCTTGATCAGCGGGTTGAGCGTCTCGCGCACCCACGCGGCGGCGTCGGACTCGTCGGGGCGAACCGCGAGATGGGGTCCGCCCTCGGTGGTGATCGACCATCCGAGAAGACCCATGATGGCGAGTGACTTCCCGATCTGCGTCGAGGTCATGTAGATGAGTTCGCGGGTGTCGGGCTCGGCGGCGGCGTCGACCATGCCTTTCTGCGCTGCGGTCAGACGAACCCGGCCCGGCCGCGCGTTGGTCGCGCGGGGGAGATGCACTTCGCGCTCGATCCATTCGGACGGCTTCAGTCGCTCCGGCGGTTTGAAGGCTCGGCGCATCGCGATCGTCAACTCGAGGGTGTCGGTCGCGGTCATCGCACACCCCCCAGGACTTCGGTTTCGATGAACTTGTCGATGTCGGCGAACGCGGCGAGTTCGTCGCGCATCGCCTCGCGGAGGGTGTCGGCGATGTCGTCGGGGGCGAGGCCGGCGAGCGACGGGGCGATCTTGTCGCCGAGCGCCAGGAGGGAGTTGCGGAGACTGGTGACGACGTCGACCAGAGCATCGGTAACGGCGGCGCGTGGCACGAGGGCGCCTTCACGCGCCTGCACCTCTAGCTCGATCTTGCGGGCGCGGGCGCGCTCTGCGGCGGCCTTGGCATCGGCGAGGGAGTCCAGGCGACCGGCGTACGCGGCGCCGGAGGCGGGCGTCAGGTCGTCGAGGGAACCGCGACCGGCCGCGTGATTGCCGGCGGCGCGCGCCGGGTCGGTGGCGGCGGCGAGCGCGGCTTCGGCATCGGCCCGGGGATATTGGCGGTGATGGTCGCGACGGATGCCGGCGGCGATCAGCAGCCGACGCGCCTTGTCTCTCGGCAGTCCGAACTTCTCGCCGAGTTCGGTGATGTTGACGGTGTCGGGGCGGGTCATGTGGTCGGCGTCGGCCCACACGACGGGCCAGCAGAGCACCGCGTCGTGTCCGACGTGGCCTCGGGTCTCGCCTCGCGCGACCGCTTGCACCTTCTCATGATCGGGATCGATCAGGCCCATGTGCACGTAGATCTTTTCGCGACGGCCGGTCCGCTTCATCGCGTACGCCACCGCTGCGTCGATCTCGGTGAGCTTGAAGAACCGGACCCGGTCCAGCGTGCCGACCTCGATCAGGCCGCGCTTCCACTCGGGATGTCGCTCGAGCCCGCCGAACAGAAAGCGGAGATGCTCTTTCATCGCCTCGGCGTCACCCGGTGCGCGGGCGGCACCGCCGGCCGCTCGCGGCTTCGTGGACGGCCGCGCGGTCTTCGGTCGGCCCGAGGCACCGGCCCGCGCCTTGCGGCCGTTGGCGACGCCCGAAACGGCCGGATCGACCGTCTCATTATTGTTGACAATCCGGCGCGTTTCTGCCATATCGTTCACCATTCTCGGTCAATTGCATCGCGCCTCCCCCGGTTCGGCCCCGTGGGGAGGCGCACTCGTTCGTTTTCACTTGAAGATGTCGAGACGTTGCCGAGCGCGTGATGCGGCCGTGTAGAGCCATTGTCTCGCGAAGGTCGGTTCGTTCGGATTCGGGCAGTCATCCGCCATGACGACGACGTGATCCCACTGGTTGCCTTGCGCCGCGTGGACGGTATCTATGAAGGCGTGATGCGCGTAGACGACCGGAAGCCTACTATACTTGTCACAGTCCCGAGCCCACCCGGTCAAACCTTGGAAGTCCGACGAGTTGTCGATGCAATCCCCGGTCAACGCGCGTAGGGGGACGAAGACGGAGACTTCGGTGCGGCCCATGCGGCCGACGATCTCGACGCACTTCTCGGAGACGATCTCGCCGAGGTGAAGCACCTCTAGTCCCACCACTCTTCCGACCGACACCACGACGAGTTCATCCCCAGCGGAGAGGCTAGCTTCTTTGCTCGTGGTACGGCAGCGAAGACGATTACCGATCTCGACGGGCGGTAGGTCGCGCCGGAGTCGCCGCAACAGCACCCCCCGCGTCTTGTGGGTGCCGACGAGAATTTGAACGTCGTCGAGTGGATCGTTCAGCGCCGCGTCGATAAAGGCGATGTTCCGCCGCGACACGAACGCGCCGGGAACATCATGCGGCGGGAGCTTTCCAGGCTTCGGCAGTCGTCGACCGTCCAAGATGTTCGACACCATAACGTCGGTTTCGAACTTGGCACGGTTGTTGACCCTCAGCCGTACCAGCGCGTTGGGGAGGTCGAACCCGAATCCGTACTCGCCCTCGGTGACGACGGGCGGCAACTGATTCTGGTCTCCCACCGCGATGATCACGGCACCAGGGTGCACCACCTTTCGAACGATGTCGGCCAACTCACGCGATACCATCGACGCTTCATCGACGATGACGACGTTGAACGACGCACAGGGTGGGTTGTCCGCCCGCACGAACGCCACTTCATTGGATCGCTTCTCCACCATCTTGCCGGTTCGTTGGTCGCGAACCCACATGACGCGGGGGCGGTCATATGCCTTCATGAAGGCACTGTGCAGAGTCATGAAGGCGGTGGCCGTGCCCCCCAGCGCGTCCATTGCGCGGCGGGTGGCGGTGTTGGTGAACGCGGCCACCAACACCTTCCGATGGGCGGCGAGGTGGAACATCGACACGAGCCGCGCCACGACAGACGTCTTGCCGGAGCCGGCGACACCGGACACCACGGCGTGTGCACCACTCGCGTGGGAGAGCAGCATCATAACCGCGTCGTATTGCTCGGTGGTGAGGATGTTGTGACTCCCCACGAACTCGTGGGCTTCATCCACGAGGCGATCGAACACGCTGCGGTCGACGTCGTCCGGTAGACGGTCCCGCATCTCGCGGAGCAATGCAGACATCTGAGTGCGGTCTGAATTGTCGGTCCACACGGCGCGGCCCTCCTTCACAGCACGACCAGTGCGGCCAGGATCTCGGCGGCCGGCGCGACGGAGTGGAACCGACGAAGACCGTCGCGGGTGTCCACCTCGAGCAGGGCGCGGCCGTCACCCATGGTGGCGATGGAACCGACTGCGGAGATCGGCAGGAGCACGACGTCCTCCGGCCGCTGGCGGCTTTCGACGGGGTAGACGCGCACGAAGATGGGGCGGTCGGTCTGGCGCCCAAGCGCGTTCGCCACCGTCTCGCCGGTCTTCGGTCTCGCGGGAATCTTGAACGGTGCGTCCGGGTCGGGCTTCGCAAACGGGTTCGGGGACATGCTGGTTCCTTTCAGTGCTTGATCGAAGGGGTGAAGGCTTCGGCGATGCCGGCGGAGAGGCCGGCGACGACATGGAAGGTTGCTCGCCGCCTTGCGGCTTCACGGGCGCGGTTCTCGGCGGCGAGGTCATCCGCGAGCTTGCGGTACTTGCCGGCGGCGGCCCGCGCCTCGGCGGCCCGCTGGCGATCGGCCTCGTTGAAGATGGAATCGGCGATCCCGGTCGCGATCGATCGCGCAAGGGCGATCACCTCACCGTCGACACGGCCGGCGAGGGGCGGTTCGTCGAGGAGACCGTCGACATCGGAGAGGCGATCCGCCCATGTGTCGGCCTCGTCATCGCTCACACGATGAAGTCGCCCGGCTCCGACCCAGGCTTCGACGGCTGCGGTCGCAGTCGCAGCGCGTTCGTCACCGGGCGCGAGGTCCAGCAGCACCGCCACCCGGTCGCCGAGCCCCCCGTACGGGAGGCGTTTGCGCGCCATTTGGGCGGCCTCGCCGGGGGTGGCGACGGGTCGGCCGTGGCGCATCTCGAGCAGCCCCGAATGTGAGTCGGCCGCGATGATGGCGATCTCGCCACCGGCTCCGACGCATACGGCTACAGCCAGGATGCCGAGGTCGATCGGCTCGACTCCAGCGATCTCGATCCGACGTCGGCCGGTCGCGATAGCCGCGATCTCGTCGAGGTGGGGCGTCCACTCGGTCAGGTCGGCCATGTCAGTATCCCCCACGCGGCGGGGTCTTGTCGTCCCACGAGCGCAGGGGCGGGTTGATGCCGGCGCGGGCGATGGCGCGTTCGATCCGGGCCAGGGCGAACGAGCGGTGCGCACCTCGGGCGAGCCCGAGCGCGTCCGCGTGATCGTCCTTCAGAGGAGCGGTGCAGAACTTGAAAGCGTTCGCGATGCGCCACCACGGGTGCGAGTCTTCGATCAACGCCTTGACGCCGGCCGCGTTGCTGACGCCGGCCTTCAGAAACATGTCGATCGCGGTGTCGGACATCGTCGGTCCAACGGGTTCGGGATGCAGAATTTCGGTGGTCATGCTGGAGTCCTTGCGTTGCCGCGCGGCCCATGGCCGGCGGGGGTGGTGGTGGAGTTGCTCGGGTTGTGGTGGGAGTTAGACGCCGAGGACGTCGTCGCCCGAACGCCGGGCGCGGGCGGCGGTGCGAGCGTGATGAAGCGCGTCGGCCCGACGCGCGAGGTCGGCCGGCATCTCGCCCGCTGCGTCGGCGACCAGGGCGAACCAGTCGTCGATCACCGACGCGGCCCACCGCTTCCTGCGGCCGACATAGGTCGGCGCCGGGAAGGCTCCGGCGGCGATCTTTCGATGCAAGGTCGCCGGGGAGAAGCCGGTTCGCCGCATCACCTCGGCCGCGTCGATCAGCACCTCGCGCTCGGGCTCGGGCTCCGGCGCGCGGCCGATCGCCGGAGCGCCCATCGCCGGCCCGGCGAGGCGCGCTTCGATCTCGGCGACACACATCTTCAACGTCGCGAGCAGGGTGGGGTCGTCGAGGCGGGGGTGCATGGTGATCACCGACCGCGAGCGGTGGAGAGGCGGGGAGCCTTCGGCCGCTTCATGGGCGTGGTGGGTTTGCCGGCGGGCGTCGCCTTCACCGGCTTGGCAGCGGGCGCCGGCTCGGGCTCGTCGATCGCGAGGGGATCGGTTCCGGCAGCGCGGCGATGCGCCTCATACCGCAGCACCTCGGCGTAGGTCGTGAATTCGGACCGGCCGACGTGGAAGGTGCGCGGGAAGTTGGGATCGCGGAGCTTCAGCTTGCGAAGTCCATGGTAGCCCATGTTCCACCGGGGCGCGACGAAACGGACGAGCGACACCGGAGTGTCGTCGCCGATCACGTCGCCCTTCGCGTCGGTCTCGGGATCGGTCGCAGGACTTGCGACGGCGGGCAGCAGGCGATAGAGCGCGGTCGCAACGGCTTCGGCGACCACCTTCGAAATGATATCGGGGGAGAGTGCGGCGGTGTTCATGTTCGCGGTCCAGGGTCGGGGCTCGTCTGCACCCGAAGGACCGAAGGAACATTGCAGAGTTGCCGAACCACACGGCCACGCACGGCCGGAGCCGCGTCGGGCGATGTGTCGTCATCCGAAGGCCTTGTGTGCTGGTGCTCATGCGACGGAGCGAGGCATCTGGCCGGACGCGACTTTGGTTCGGCTCATTCCTTCCCGCGTAGTGCCGCTGTGGACGCGGCACGGGGGAGGGCGGGGGGTCAGACGCGAAGTCGCTCGCCTGAACCCATTACCGGCCGCGTTGCTCGCGGCATGTGATGATCCTAGGAGCGAGGGATTCCGCGTGTCAATCCCCTTGTTTGCTTATTATTGTCGGTTGTGGATCAATCGTCTTTCGGCAGTTTGCTGCAGACGAAATCCGCCCACTCTTGCATGAGTGTCGCGCGCTTCTTGTGTAGATCGCCTCGCCGATATGCTCTTTCGACCTTGCTCGCGACCTTATGTGCAAGGCACTTCTCGGCGACGGCTTGATCGAATTCGGTCTCTTCCGAGACCCAATCCCGGAACGAGGATCTGAACCCGTGAACGGTCGCCGATCGACCCATCCGACGCATGGCCATTTTCATCGACATGTCGGACATGGATTTCCCGGCTACGGTGCCGGGGAACACCAGTCCACCCCGCCCGCGCCGGAATCGACGCATGGTTTCGAGGATCGCGAGAGCTTGAGAGGAGAGGGGGACGCGGTGTTCCTCGGGGACCTTCATGCGCTCCGGCGGGATCGTCCAGGCGGCGTTGTCGAGGTCGATTTCGGACCAATCAGCGCCGAGCACTTCGCCGGTTCGGCAAGCGGTCAGGATCAGGAACGCGAGCGCGTGGTGGGAGATGCCAGGGCGCTGGACGTTGTGCAGTTCGGCGAAGAACGTGGGCATGTCCGCGTAGTCGACGGCGGCGTGATGCACCTCGGCACGTGTGCGGCGCTTGGGGAGGAGATGTTGCAGGTTGTCGCGATACCTCGCGGGGTTCGGCGCGGCTCGCATCTGGTGAGCGATGGCGAAGGATAGAACGGCCTCGATCCGGCGCCGGCATCTCTCGGCGGCCTCGGGTGTGCCAATCCAAATGGGCGTGAGCACTTCGACCACATGCCGAGGCTCGATGCGCGAGACGTTCAGCCTGCGCAGTCGCGCCAGTGCCGCGCGGTGTGCCTTCGATGCCTTTGGATCGCGAACGCGGTCTAGGTCCATCTCGGTGGCGCCTAGCGATACCTCCCATTGCGCTTTCGTCTTGGCGTGCTTCGCGTCGGCCGTCTGCAACGTGATGACGTGCTCCGCCACCTCGGCGAACGTCGACCCGAGTTCCGGTTCCGCCTTGGCGGCGCGCGGCGGGCGCTTACCGATCTCGGCGTGGGGGTCGCCGCCGGCTTTGACGAGTGCGCGGGCTTCCTCGGCGCGCTTCCGAGCTTCCTCGAGGTCGACGAACCCTTCGCTGAGACCAGCCGCGCCTAGCCCAAGGTCGCGAACGCGATCGGCGGCGCGGTAGCGCCACACCCACGACGCGGTGCCCGTTTTCGCGACCACGAGGACCAATGAACCGCCGTCATTGAAGCGGCCGGGGAGCGCGTTCGCGATGATTTCTTCGAAGGCGACGGGGGTGAGGAGGTGCTTTGCCACGAGAATCGTCCTCGTGTTGGGATGGAGTTTTGGAGGCGGATCACAACGAAATCCGTTGTGAATGAAGGTGGCCTATCCCAACAACGACGTCAAACGAGGGCAATTCAGGGCAAACAAAGGGTGTCTCGCGCTTGGCCGAAATGGCGGAATTGCGCGGTCTTTCAAGGGTTGGCAATGTTCGGAAAGGGTAAGCTGGAGGCCTCGTCCGGATTCGAACCGGAGTACACGGATTTGCAGTCCGCTGCGT
>ERZ1645187.2490-NODE-2490-length-16090-cov-6.936763_pt1 | contig 16090 bp, 10 predicted proteins | sample MGYA00575352_ERZ1645187 | MGnify/ENA primary metagenome ERZ1645187 (study PRJEB40837, sample SAMN11349314) | freshwater sediment metagenome | isolation source: river sediment | host: Sediment | place: India: Wazaribad , New Delhi | collected 2017-02-21 ... | reverse complement strand
TCTCAAGCTCACGGCGCTGCTTTTGAGTGTTTTTGCCATCGCGCTGATGACCGATCTCAGCGCGCACGGCCAGCTCACCGGCATGCTGCTGGCGCTCGCTTCGGGGTGCAGCTACGCGTTTTACATTCTGTATCTCGACCGCACGGCGCTCAAGGATATCCCCGTCTGGACGTTCGCGTTCTGGTCGTCGCTGGGGTGTCTGGTTGCTTCGGCGGGGCTTGGCATTTCCACCAACACGCTGGATCTTTCCGGCGCGACGGTCAAGCGCGTTTCGCTGCTGCAGATCATGGTGCCGCTGCAAAGCGTGCTTGCCGTTCGGCTGTTTCAGCTTGGCGTGCGGTATTCCGGCTCAACCGCCGCGTCGCTGCTGAGCACCATGGAACCCGTGACCAGCACGATTCTTGGGATGCTGATCCTCCACGAGGCGATGGACGCAAAAAAGCTCATCGGTTGTGTTGCGATTGTGCTAAGCGTGATCCTGGTCGTCGTTGGCACCTCGCGCGGGGAAAAAGAGATTGCGGTTATGGAGTCATAAGCGGTTTTGGCAAGCCGCAAAAGGTGTATAACAAAGGATTGTCCGAGTGTTTCGGGCAATCTTTTTTTCATTCGCTCTTCCCCCCAATTCGTATAGGATCAATATCGGAAAAATATACGGCAATGATGCGGGAGCGGCTTTACAAACGGGGATTGCTGTGCTATTCTCTTCTCTGTTGGTAATACACATTGGTAGTACCAATAAAACGACCGGAGGGCAAGCATGAGCGAACAGACGCAGATGAACTCGGTGCGCAGCAGGCTGTTGCGCGAAATGAAAGAGGGCGCCTATCGTTTCTCCGGCAAGCTTCCGCCGGAAGGAACGCTTGCGGAGCGCCTGAACATCAGCCGCACGCAACTGCGCGACAGCCTCGCCCAGCTGGAACGCGAAGGCTTCATCAGCCGGCATCAGGGCGTCGGTACCGTCATCAACCGCCATGTGCTCGCGGTCACTGTGCGGATGGATATGGAGATCGAGTTTATGGAGATGATTCAGGCGTCCGGCCACGAACCGGGTCAGCTTTCGTTCTCCTATGATCTGGCGCCCGCCGGAGAAATTGCGGCAAAGCACCTTGCGATCGCGCCGAGCGACACGGTGCTCAAGGTTTGCCGTCTGATCGGTGCGGACGGGCAACCCGCGATCTATTGCGAGGACTACATCCCCGCCGCGTTGATCAAGAAAAAAGACTATACCGAGCTAGACCTGCAAAAGCCGATCTTCTCGTTTCTCAAGCAATATTGCGCGCTGGAAGCGCACATGGACCTCACCGAAGTGCGTCCGGCGGTTGCGGACGCGGCGCTTGCCGAGATGTTTTGCGTGCCGCAGGGGACGCCGCTGCTGTATCTCGACGAGCTGGATTACGACAAAGAGGGCATGCCGATGCTGTATTCTCCGCAATATTACATCGGCGGCGTGATTCAGCACACCATGCTGCGCATGAAGTTCTAGATAGGCCTGCACAATCGAGCAGGCTTATTTCCGTTTTGTATCGAATTTTGATTCAGGAGGAGCGAACGATGAAAAAAGTTGCCGTCGTGATGGGGAGCGCTTCCGATTTGCCGCTGGCAAAGGACGCGCTCAAGACACTCTCCGCGTTCGGAATTTCCGCCGTGGCGCGCGTGCTTTCCGCACACCGCACGCCGGAGGAAGCAGCCGCGTTTGCAAAGGGCGCGGAAGCGGATGATTTTGGCGTGATCATCGCCTTTGCAGGCAAGGCGGCGCATCTTGCGGGCGCGATGGCGGCAAACTCGATTTTGCCGGTGATCGGCGTGCCCGTCTGCGGAAAAGACCTCGGCGGGCTGGACGCGCTCTTGAGCACCGCGCAGATGCCAAAGGGCGTACCCGTGGCGACGGTCGCCATCGACGGCGGTTCCAACGCGGCGCTGCTCGCGGTGCGCATCCTCGCGCTCTCGGACGAGACGCTCAACGCAAAGCTCAAGCAATACACCCTGAAGCTTGCGGAGCAATCGATCCTTGCGGACGCGCAGCTCCAAAGAGAGATGGACGAGATTTAACGCGAATAAACGAGACAAACAAAACTGCATCTACGGCGAAGGAGACGATCTACCGATGAAAAAGCTGGAACAGATTTACGAAGGCAAAGCGAAAAAGGTTTATGCCACAGACGATCCCAAAATCGTCATCGTGGACTACAAGGACGACGCAACGGCGTTCAACGGCCTCAAAAAAGGCACCATCGCGGGAAAAGGCGTGGTCAACAACAAGGTATCCAACCACTTTTTCCGCTTGCTGGAGAAGGAGGGAATCCCGACGCACTATGTCGAGCAGCTTTCCGATCGCGAAACAGCCGTGCGCCGCGTGGAGATTTTGCCCGTCGAGGTGATCGTTCGCAACCGCGCCGCGGGAAGTTTTTCCAAGCGCATGGGCGTTGCGGAGGGCACGACGCTTGCCTGTCCGATTCTGGAGTACAGCTACAAGAACGACGAGCTGGGCGACCCGTTCATCAACTCCTATTATATCCGCGCGCTGAACATCGCAACCGACGACGAGATGGAGCAGGTGAAAACCTACTCGTTCCGCATCAACGAAATTTTGAAGGCGTATCTGGACGAGCTTGGCATCGAACTCATCGACTTCAAGCTGGAGTTTGGCCGATTTGACGGAACGGTGATCCTTGCGGACGAGATTTCGCCGGATACCTGCCGCTTCTGGGACAAGTCAACAGGCAAAAAGCTGGACAAAGACCGCTTCCGCCGCGACCTTGGCGACGTGGAGGAGGCATATCACGAGATCATCCGCCGCCTGATGGGAGAATGAGCATGCGTTTGCCTTTGGTGTTGCCCGCAGCTTATGAGCGGTTCAAGCCGGACGACGACTGCATGCACGAAGAATGCGGCGTGTTTGGCATCTATTGTAACGGCAGCGGGCTGGACGCGGCGGAGACCGCCTACTACGGCCTGTTTGCGTTGCAGCACCGCGGGCAGGAGAGCGCGGGCATCGCGATTTCGCGCAAGGGAAAGATCGACTGCCACAAGGCGATGGGGCTCGTCAGCGGACGCTTTTGCGACGGGCTGGCTTCGCTCAAGGGCGGCAATCTCGCCATCGGGCACGTGCGCTATTCCACGATGGGGGATAGCCTGCTGGTCAACGCGCAGCCGCTGGTGGTGGAGTCCCCGCTGGGCCCGCTTGCGCTGGCGCACAACGGCAACATCATCAACGCAAAGGAGCTGCGCGAGGAGTTGGAGGCGGAAGGAACGACCTTCCAAACCACCATCGATTCGGAGATCATCGCCGCCTTGATCGCAAAAAACAGCGGCAAAGGCTTGTTTGAAAGCATTTCGCATGCGATGGAACGGCTCAAGGGCAGCTATGCGCTCGTGCTGATGACCAAGGATTCGCTCATCGGCGTGCGCGACCCCAAGGGCATGCGCCCGCTCGCACTCGGCAGCCTCAACGGCGCATATGTGTTTGCGTCGGAATCCTGCGCGTTTGACACCATCGGCGCGGAGTTCATCCGCGATGTGCGCCCGGGCGAGATCATCGTGGTCAACCACGCGGGGCTCAAGGCGCATCAGGCGGTGCGCTCGGCCGATACCGCGCTTTGCATCTTCGAATACGTCTATTTTGCGCGGCCGGATTCCGATATCGACGGCATCTCCGTCCATAAAGCGCGGGAGCGCGCGGGCGAACTCCTCGCGATTTCGTCCCCGGCGGAGGTGGACGTGGTCTCCGCCGTGCCGGATTCGTCCTTGCCCGCCGCGATGGGCTATGCGCGGCAGGCAAACCTTCCGTTTATCATCGCGCTGTCCAAAAATCGCTACATGGGGCGCACGTTTATCGAGCCGTCGCAGGATCGGCGCGAGATGGACGTATCCCTCAAGCTCAGCGCGCTCAAGCGAAACGTGCGCGGCAAGCGCGTGCTGCTGGTGGACGATTCCATCGTGCGCGGCACGACGAGCAAGTATATCGTCGAGATGCTCAAGACCGCCGGCGCAAAAGAGGTGCATCTGCGCATCAGCTCGCCGCCGGTCATGCACCCGTGCTGCTTTGGCATCGATACCTCGTCCTATGAGCAGCTCATCGGCGCGAACCACTCCGTCGAAGAGATTCGAAAGTTCATCGGCGCGGATTCGCTGAGCTATTTGAGCATCGAGGATCTGCACAAGACCGTGGAATGCGCGGCGTGCAACTTCTGCGCGGCCTGCTTCAACGGCAAATACCCGGAGGATGTCTCCGCCTTGATCAAGCGCGGCGGCAAGCACATTCTGGATCGCTAAGGAGGAAAACAGCATGCCGGTGACCTATGAGCAGGCGGGCGTGAGCGTGGAGGCGGGCTATGAAGCCGTGCGCCGCATGAAAGCCTATGCCGAGGCGACGTTTGATCAAAATGTGCTGCAATCCCTGGGCTCGTTTGGCGGCATGTATGCGCTGGGCGAACAGGTGCTGGTCTCCGGCACGGACGGCGTGGGCACGAAGCTCAAGGCGGCGTTTGCGCAGGAGAAACACGACACCGTGGGCATCGATTGCGTGGCGATGTGCGCAAACGACGTGGTTTGCCACGGGGCAAAGCCGCTGTTCTTCCTCGACTATATTGCAACGGGCAAGCTCGTACCGGAAACGGCGGCAAGCATCGTCAAAGGCGTTGCGGATGGATGCCTTCAGGCGGGCTGCGCGCTCATCGGCGGGGAAACCGCCGAGATGCCGGGGTTCTATCCCGTTGGGGAATATGATCTAGCGGGCTTTTGCGTCGGCATCGTAGACAAAGCGAAGCTGATCGACAATTCGCGGGTCAGAGCGGGCGACGCAATCCTCGCGCTCGCCTCTTCCGGCGTGCATTCCAACGGGTTTTCACTGGTGCGAAAGCTGATCCCGATGGAGAAAGAAACCCTCGGCGAATACAACGCGGAGCTTGGAAATACCCTCGGCGAAGCGCTGCTCACGCCCACCAATATCTACGTGAAACCGATGCTCTCGCTGATTGAGGCCGTGGAGGTGCATTCCATCGCGCACATCACTGGCGGCGGGTTCATCGAGAATATCCCGCGCAGTATCCCGAAAGGGTTGACCGCGAAAATTGAGAAAAGCGCCGTGCGCGTGTTGCCGGTGTTTCGCCTGCTGCAACGGCTGGGCGAGCTGGACGAAGCGCATATGTTCAACACCTTCAATATGGGCGTCGGTATGACCGTAACCCTCCCGCAGGCGGATGTGGAGCGCGCCATCGCGCATCTTGCCGCAAACGGCGTGGAGGCGTATGGCATCGGCACGGTCGTTTCCGGCGACGAGGGAATTGTCCTATGCTAAAGGCGAAGATCGCCGTGCTCGTCTCCGGCGGCGGGACGAACCTGCAGGCGCTGATCGACGCGCAGGAGAGCGGGCGGCTTAGTAGCGGGCAGATCGCGCTCGTGATCGCGACCCGGCGGGATGCGTTTGCCCTTTTTCGCGCCCAGCGCGCGGGGATTCCGGCAGAGACGGTAGAGCGCGCGGCGTTTTCGACGCAGGAGGCGTTTGAGGCGCGGCTATTGGAACGGCTGGCGGCAAACGGGATCGATCTAGTCGTGCTCGCCGGATTTTTGCATATCCTCTCGGCGGGCTTTGTCGCGCACTATCCGGATCGCATCGTCAACGTGCATCCGTCGCTGATTCCCGCCTATTCCGGCAAGGGATATTACGGCATCAAGGTACACGAGGCGGTGCTGGCGGCGGGCGAAACGGAGACGGGCGCCACCGTGCATATGGTCAACGAGGTGCCCGATGGCGGCAGGATTCTCTTCCAGCAGCGCGTGCCGGTCTTTCCGAGCGACACGCCCAAAACGCTTCAGCACCGCGTGATGGAACAGGCGGAATGGCGGTTGCTGCCGCGCGCGGTGGAGGAACTCTGCGCGGGATTGATCGCGCGGGAACAGGAAGGAACAAACGGGATGCAAAACGAGAGCAAACAAACCAATCTGTTTGAAACGATTCAGGCAAACCCCTATCCCGGACGCGGGATTCTCCTCGGTCTTACGCCGGATGGCACGCGCGCTGCGCTTGCCTATTTCATCATGGGACGTAGCGCGGGCAGTCGCAGCCGCGCCTTTGCAAAAGACGGCGATAACCTGGCCATTCGCATGCTGGACGACGGAAAGATCGCCGACACCAGCCTGATTTTCTATACGCCGCTTCGGACGCTGGCGCACGCCGTCGTCGTCACCAACGGCGACCAGACGGACACCATCTGCGCTTCTCTTGCGGAGGGAAAAACGTTTGAAGACGCGCTGATGACGCGCACGTTTGAGCCGGACGCGCCGCATTTTACCCCGCGCATCAGCAGCATGTTGGAATTTTCCGGCAGCTTTTCCTATAAGCTTTCGATTCTCAAGGCGGGCGATGCGGCGGGCACAACAACCCTCCGGCAGACATTTGCCTACGAGCCGCTGGCGGGTACGGGGCACCTAATCCATACCTACGCGGGCGATGGCAAAACCCTGCCGAGTTTTTCCGGCGAGCCGGTCGCAATGGCGGTGCTTGACGACTGCGGTGCATTTGCACAGGCGCTCTGGAGCGCGCTCAACCCGGAGAACCGTGTTTCGCTCTATGTGCGATTCACGAATTTACAGACAAACGAATTCGAAGATCGGATTTTGAACCAATACGAGACGCAAGGAGAACCGGCATGAAGGAACTCACGCTCAAATACGGCTGCAACCCGCATCAGAAACCCGCGCGCATCTATGCGGAGGCGGGCGAACTGCCCATCACGGTGCTGAACGGCCAGCCGGGGTATATCAATTTTCTCGATGCGCTCAACGCCTGGCAGCTTGTCAAAGAGCTCAAGACGTCTCTGGGGCTGCCCGCGGCGACGTCGTTCAAGCACGTCAGCCCCGCTGGCGCGGCGGTTGGCCTGCCGCTGAGCGAGGTGGATCAAATCGCCTGCGCGGTGGACGACATCGCGTGTCTCAATGATTCGCCGATCGCCTGTGCCTATGCGCGCGCGCGGGGAACCGACCGCATGTCCTCGTTTGGCGATTTTATCGCGCTGAGCGATGTTTGCGACGCGACCACGGCGAATATCATCAAGCGCGAGGTGTCCGATGGAATTCTCGCGCCGGGGTATACCGACGAAGCGCTCGAAATTCTCAAAACCAAGCGAAACGGCAACTACGCCGTGATCCGGATCGACGAGAGCTACGCGCCGAAAGGGATGGAGCATAAGCAGGTATTCGGGGTCACGTTTGAGCAGCCGCGCAACACGGCAACCATCGACAGCGCACTGCTGCAAAACCCCGTGACCACGGTTGCTTCGGTGAGCGAGGCGGCCAAGCGGGACATGCTGCTTGCCCTCATCACGCTCAAATACACCCAGTCCAACTCCGTCTGCTTCGCGGCAAACGGGCAGACCATCGGCGTTGGCGCGGGTCAGCAGAGCCGGATTCACTGCACGCGGCTGGCGGGAGAGAAGGCGGATATCTGGTGGCTCAGGCGAAGCGCGCAAGTGCTTGCCCTGCCGTTTTTGCCCGAGATCAAGCGGCCGGAGAGGGACAATCTGATCGATCAATACATCGGCTCTCTTGGCGGCGCGGCCTGCGGAGAAGCGGGCTGGAAAGCCTATTTTTCGCAAAAGCCCGTGCCGATGACAAAAGAAGCGCGCGCGGCGCATCTTGCTTCCCTATCCGGCGTTTCGCTGGGCAGCGACGCGTTTTTCCCGTTTGACGACAATATCGGGCGCGCGCGCCAAAGCGGCGTGCAGTTCATCGCCCAGCCGGGCGGCTCCGTGCGGGATGCGGACGTGATTGCCGCCTGCAACCGCTATGGGATGGCGATGTTTTTTACCGGCATGCGGCTGTTCCATCATTGATGGCGCATACCAAACACGACAAAGACGATAGGAAAACGCGTATGAATCTGATGATCGTTGGCGGCGGCGGGCGCGAACACGCTTTGCTCGAACAGCTGCGTAAAAACCCGCGCGTGGAGAAGATTTACGCCCTGCCCGGCAACGGCGGCATGGCGGCGCACGCCGAGTGCGTGCCGATTCGCGCCACGGATATCGACGGTATCGTCGCGTTCGCGGTGGAACACGCGATCGATTTTGCGGTGATCGGCCCTGACGATCCGCTGATCGCGGGCCTGTGCGACCGGCTCCGCGCGGTGGGCATTAGCTGTTTCGGGCCGAGCAAATCCGCCGCCGCAATCGAGGGCAGCAAGAGCTTTGCAAAGAATCTGATGCGAAAATACGGCATCCCGACCGCCGATTACGCGGTGTTTGACCGCGCGACGGAGGCATATGCCTATCTCGCGGCTGCCAAGTACCCACTCGTCATCAAGGTGGACGGTCCTGCGCTGGGCAAAGGCGTGGTGATTGCCCAGACGCGCGAAGAGGCGTTTCTCGCCGTGCGAGCGATGATGGAAGATGGCGCTTTTGGCGTGAGCGGCAGCCGCGTGGTCGTGGAGGAATACCTCACGGGCGTGGAGGCGAGCGTGCTTGCCTTCACCGACGGAACGACGCTGATTCCGATGATCTCCGCGCTGGATCACAAGCGTGCGCTGGATGGCGATTTGGGCTTAAACACGGGCGGAATGGGCGCGCTTGCGCCAAACCCGTATTATACGACAGAGCTTGCTAGAGCTTGCATGGAGCTGATCTATCTGCCAACCATGCGCGCGATGAACGCGGAGGGCAAGCCGTTCTCCGGGTGCCTGTTCTTCGGCCTGATGCTGACAGAACATGGGCCAAAGGTGATTGAATACAACTGCCGATTTGGCGATCCCGAAACGCAGGCGGTACTTGCGTTGCTGGAGACGGATCTGTTGGAGGTCATGCTCGCCGTGGAGGCGGGCAGGCTCGCCGAGGTACCCGTGCGCTTTCGCGCAGGCTCCGCCTGCTGCGTGGTGCTCGCGAGCGAAGGATACCCCGGCGCATACCAAACGGGCTTTGAAATCTCGCTGGGCGATACGCAAGAGGATAAAAGCGTGGTTGTCTATCACGCGGGGACAAAGCTTGAACAGGGCAGGCTCGTCACGTCCGGCGGGCGCGTGCTGGGCGTAACCGCGCTGGGCGAAACCGCGCGCGCGGCGCAGCGCGCCGCCTATGCGGCGGCGCAGCGCATCCAGTTTGCGCACGCCGTTTGCCGCCGGGACATCGGCGAGCGCGCCATCCTTTGGGCAGAACAGGGAGAGTGAACACGATGGTATTTCGCATCTATGTGGAAAAAGCGCCGCAGTTTGCGCAGGAAGCGGCGGCGACGCTGGCGGATATTCGAAACGTACTGGGCATAGCGCACATCACGGGGCTTCGCATCCTGAATCGTTACGACGTGGAGGGGATCGGCGACGCCCTGTTTGCTGCCTGTCGATATACGGTGTTTGCCGAACCGCAGACGGATTTGGTCTACGACGCGCTCCCGCAGGATGCGGATGCGGTCTTCGCGATGGAGTATCTGCCCGGGCAGTTTGACCAGCGCGCGGAGGCCTGCGCGCAGTGCATCGCGTTGTTGAGCCAACAGGAAGCGCCCGTCGTGCGTACCGCACGGGTCTACCTGCTTTCCGGCGGGTTGGATGCGGCAGAGCTAGCCGCCATCCAGCGATCCATCATCAACCCCGTGGAAGCGCGAATGGCGCAGCTTACGCTACCGGAAACGCTCGTTTTGCGCGCGGAACAGCCGCAGCGGATTCCCGTTTTAGCCGGGTTTTGCGCGCTGGAGGAGGAAGGCCTTGCTGCTCTGATCGCGCAATATAGCCTTGCGATGGATGATGGCGATCTGCGCTGCTGTCAAGATTATTTCCGAGCGGAACGGCGCGACCCGACGCTGACGGAGCTCAAGCTCCTCGACACCTACTGGTCGGATCACTGTCGGCATACGACGTTTTTAACCGCGCTGGACGACGTTTCGTTTGACGATCCGCGCGCACAGCAAACATACGAAACCTATCTTGGTTTGCGGGAACAGCTCGGCATCACGAAACCCGTCACACTGATGGATCTGGCGACGATTGGCGCAAAATGGCTCAGACGACAGGGCAATTTGGAGCGGCTGGACGTTTCCGACGAGATCAACGCCTGCACAGTGAAGACCACAATCACGGTGGATGGCAAGCCGGAAGACTGGCTCGTGCTCTTTAAGAACGAAACGCACAACCACCCGACGGAGATTGAACCCTTTGGCGGCGCGGCAACGTGCATCGGCGGCGCGATTCGCGACCCGCTCTCCGGCCGCGCGTTTGTCTATCAGGCGATGCGCCTCAGCGGCGCGGCAGACCCGCGCACGCCGTATGGCGAGACGCTGCCCGGCAAGCTGCCGCAGCGCAAGATTGTCACCACGGCCGCCGCGGGATACAGCTCCTATGGCAACCAGATCGGGCTTGCGACCGGCTTGGTGGACGAACTCTATCATGAAGGCTTTTTGGCAAAGCGCATGGAGGTCGGCGCGGTGGTTGGCGCGGCGCCCGCGAAAAACGTCCGCCGCGAAACGCCGAACGCGGGCGATGTCGTCCTGCTGCTCGGCGGCAAAACCGGGCGCGATGGCTGCGGCGGGGCGACGGGTTCCTCCAAGGCGCACTCGTCCGATTCGCTCTCGTCGTGCGGCGCGGAGGTGCAAAAAGGCAACGCGCCGGAGGAGCGAAAGCTCCAGCGGCTGTTTCGAAACCCGGACGCGGCGCATTTGATCAAACGCTGCAACGACTTTGGCGCGGGCGGCGTTTCGGTCGCCATCGGAGAGCTTGCCGACGGCGTGGCGGTCGATCTGGATCGCGTACCCGTAAAGTATGATGGTCTCGACGGAACGGAACTTGCCATCAGCGAGTCGCAGGAGCGCATGGCGGTGGTCGTTTCGCCGGAGGATGAGTTGGCGTTTCTCGCGCTGGCGGCGGCGGAAAACCTGCAAGCAACGCGGGTGGCGGTGATCACCGCAGAACCGCGCTTGACGATGACGTGGCAAGGCGAGCAGATTGTCGATCTCAAACGGAGCCTGCTGGATAGCAACGGCGCGCAAAAACACGCGCGCGTTCGCGTTGCGGCGCCGTACACGAGAGAACAAACCACGGACGAAGGTTCGTTTGCCGCGCGTTATCGTGCGCTGGTGTCCGGCTTGGAGTTTTGCTCTCGCCGGGGCTTGATCGAACGGTTTGACTCCACGGTTGGGGCTTACTCCGTTCTGCTGCCCTTTGGCGGCGCGCGGCAGAGCACGCCCGCGCAGGCGATGGCGGCAAAACTGCCGCTGCTGGGCGGCGAAACCAACGCTTGCACGCGGATGGCGTGGGGGTATGACCCACGATTGAGCGAACAATCGCCCTATGCGGGCGGGTACGCCGCCGTGGTCGCTTCGCTGGCAAAGCTCGCGGCAACAGGCGCGCCGATGGAGGAGCGATACCTGAGCTTTCAGGAATATTTCGGCAAACCGGGCACAGATCCCGTGCGCTGGGGCAAACCCACCGCCGCGCTGCTTGGCGCGCTGCAAGCGCAGCTCGACTTTGGCGTGGCTGCCATCGGCGGAAAGGACAGCATGAGCGGCTCGTTTGAATCGCTGGATGTGCCGCCGACGCTGGTGTCCTTCGCGCTTGGCGTGGGCACGACGCAGACGACTCTTTCGCCCGAATTTAAGCGGGCGGGTTCGCGCGCGGTTCTGCTCGCGCCCAAGATGCGCGCGGACGGGCTGCCGGAGGCGGAGTCGATGCGGGCGTTGCTGGCTCAGGTGTACGCGCTGATTGCGGGCAAGCAAATCCGCGCGGCATATGCGCTCGGTCGCGGCGGCATCGCGGAGGCGGTGTTCAAGATGTGCCTCGGCAACGGGCTGGGCTTCCGCTTTGCGGAGCATTTGACGCAGGAAGAACTCTTTCAGCCGCGCATTGGCGCGTTTGTCGTGGAATGCAGCGCGGACGATGCAATCGGAACCCCGCTTGGCGAAACGCTCGGCACCAGCGTGATGGTTTGGCGCGGGGACGAGATCGATCTGGCGCAGTTGGAGCATGCGTTCGACGAAACGCTGGAGGACGTGTTTCCCACGCGCACCAAACACGCCGCACTTACGAGCGAAATCCCCGTGCGGCATACCGCGGGTTCGATCAAACCGCGCACAGGATCGCTCGGCAGGCCGCGCGTGCTGATTCCCGTGTTTCCGGGTACCAATTGCGAATATGAATCCGCCCGCGCCGTGGAGCGCGCGGGAGCGATTGCGCAGGTGCTGGTGCTGCAAACCGCGTCGGCCGACGCGATTGGTGAATCCATTCGCGCGTTTGCGCAGGCGTTGGATCGCGCGCAGGCGTTGCTCCTGCCCGGTGGGTTCTCCAACGGGGACGAGCCGGACGGCAGCGGGAAATTCATCACCGCGTTTTTGCGAAACCCGATTGCAAGCGATGCGCTCATGCGGCTCATCGACGCGCGGGACGGGCTTGTGCTTGGCATCTGCAACGGGTTTCAGGCGCTCATCAAACTCGGCCTAGTGCCGTATGGCAAGATTATGGAACCCTCCGCCGCGCTGCCGACGCTGACGTTCAACCAGATTGGGCGGCACCAGTCCCGCATCGTGCGCACGCGCGTGTGTGACGATCGTTCGCCGTGGCTAATGCTTGCCGGCGCGGGCAACGTCTATTCCATGCCGATTTCGCATGGCGAAGGGCGCTTCCTTTGCGGCGAAGAATTATTAAGCGACCTCGCGCAGCGCGGGCAAATCGCCGCGCAATATGTCGACGAGAACGAAAATCCAACCATGGACGTGCGCTTCAACCCCAATGGATCGCTGGCGGCGGTAGAGGCGATCACCTCGCCGGACGGGCGCATCCTCGGTAAGATGGGACACAGCGAGCGAATCGGCGCGGGGTTGTATCAAAACGTGCCCGGGCAATATGACATGCGGTTGTTTGAATCGGCTGTGCTGTATTTTTCGTAAAACGAGTTCGCTGTAACCACCAAAAGCACAAACAAGGCTCTCCGGACTGTTCCGAAGAGCCTTTTATCGCGTAGAAGCGGTTTACTTCCGGTTCAGCAGGCGCGCAACCGGCGGACGATGCACCGTGATAACTCCTTGCGGGCAAAACTCCTGACAGCAGAAGCACTGGATACACTTCTTTTTGTCGATCTTTGCGTGTTTGTCGCGGATGGTAATCGCGCTGGCGGGGCAGACTTTTTTGCATTCCGAGCAGCCGGTGCAGCGATCCCGCGCGACGCGGGGGCTGCTGGCGAACATGCCGGAGAGAATCTTGGAAATCGTCTCGTTCTTTGTGCCCCAGAACTTCACGTCGTGCTTGGGCGTAAGCTGAAAATCGGGAATGACGAACGATTCCAAATCGCCGTGGATCGTCAGTTCGCCTAGATCGGACGGGACAAGCCCGCGTTTGACGGCGGCATCCAGCGTCGGCACGTCGCTCGGGGTCAGGTTCATCAGGTGCGCGCCGGCAAGATCGAGCGCATGCGGGTTAAAGCTCGCCAAGATTGCGCCCATATAGCGCGGCGTTCCGCCGGAAGGCCCGTTGCCCTCCATCGTCATGACCGCGTCCGCAATCGAAAGGCGCGGCTTGCACCATTGGCAGAGATCGACCAGCATATTGCCAAACGCTTCGTGCGTGTTGTAGCGGTAATGGTATTCCGATTTTCGCAACCCCGGCACCGCGCCAAAGAGGTTTTTGCATGCGCCGGTATAGGCCATCAACCCGTGGGTCTTCATCTTGCAAAGGTCGATGATCGCGTCTGCCTCGACCAGATAGTTCGTGATTTGGAACTCTTTTGCCGAGACTGCCTCGGGAAAGGAAACGTCGAGGATCGAAAAATCTTCGTTGAGCGTTGCGCCCGCGTCGAGCACCTGCCGCATGCCGGTTCCGCTATACACGGCCGACAGGAAGGCGAGGCTGAACGGCCCGCCGGGGCTATCTCCAACAATGACGCTTGCGCCTTTTTCCGCGAGCAACGCGCACAGCGCAAACGCAACCTGCGGGTGGACGGTTGCCGCCTTGTCGGGTTTCACGCGCATCATCATGTTCACCTTGACGGCAATCTTCATGCCGGGCGTGACCCAATCCAGTCCGCCGATGGGCGACAGCGCGTCCATCAACGCCTGCTTCACGTCCTCGGGCGCATAGCTGCCACAGCGGGCAATCGAGACAGTACGGTTCATAGCGTTCTCACAATCGGTTCCATCATTTTGCTGGGTTCTTGCCACCGATTATAACACAACGCCTCGCGCATATGAAGAAAGCGGATCGAACAAGACAAACCAAAACCAACAGAAAATATTGTTTGCAAGAGAGTCTCGTTGGCAGAGGGAGCAGGGATTATTTTCGGCAAGCACGAGCGATGTAAATATAAAAAACCGCGACACAGAAAACACCATGCATGGTAAGTAAAATTCATAAAGCATTCTGTTTAGAGTGTTTTATAAATATTTCTGTTGCGTCAGAAAACGAAATTGAATTTCTGTGTGCGCGAAGTAGTAGCGGATGGATTTCTGTTGATTTCGCGGAAATACCATGCAGGGTATAATCATTGTGAAAGAATATTCGATAAAATCTGACATTTTTGTAATCGAGTTTCTAATAACCCATAGATGTATTTGAGAAAACGACTATCGAAACGAAGAAGTGGAAGAAATGTATAAAACGACACGCGAAAAAACCATGCACCGTAGACACGTTTTTGTGAAAACCGCGTGCGGTTTGAAAAGAAGGTCTGCGCTTGTTCGAATTTTTTGGAACCAGCAGGAGTTTCTCTTCGAATAATAGGACAAATCCAAAGCTAAATTTCTTTGAAGAATTTCAAAAAGGGATATTGACACGCGAAATAGCATGTCATATAATCAAGTCACTTAAGCGTTTAAGCAAATCGTTTTCACTTCTTTGGCGAATCTTTTGATCGAAAATTTCCACGACGATGATTGATAAAACACCCAAGAACGTATAAAATGAATTTGTAAACTTAAGCGTTTAAGGATCGCCGTTACCCATCTTGTATCAGGAAAGTTTAAAAGGAGGAAAGAATTGTGCTGAAAAAATCTACGGTAATCCTTATGGTCATCCTAATGGTTCTGGGTCTCTTTGCCGGATGCCAAGCGCCCGCCGCAACACCGGCGCCCGAAGCCACCGCAACAGAGGAAGCAACCCAAGCGGAAACAGCAGCCCCCGCGGCTGAGGAGCCGGTCACGATCGACTTCATGAACTTCTCTGCCAACGAGGGCGGGCTCTTGACGCTCGGCCTCATGAAAGACCTCTTTGAGAAAGAGAACCCCAACATCAAGGTCAACATCGAAACATTTGGCTACGACACCTACGCCACGCAGCTCCAGACCCGCGTTGGCGGCGGCGATGCGCCGGACTGCTTCGAACTCGGCCTCGATGCGTTCCCGTCCTATGTTGACCAGAAGGCAATTCTCCCGCTGGACGACATGATGGCGGCCTCCAGCACCGACCTGAGCGTCCTGACGGACAAATCCCTGCAGGCGTTCTCCATCAACGGCACGAAATACGGCATGCCGTATAGCTACTCCACCGTCGTGCTGATCTACAACAAGGACCTCTTCGATCAGGCGGGCGTTGCCTACCCGACGGCGGACTGGACCTGGGCGGATGCCGACGCAGCCGCGCTGAAGATCAAAGCCCTTGGCGACGATTACTACGGCCTGATTCAGCCGATCTCCACCTATGAATTCTTCAAGGTGGTCAAGCAGTATAACGGCGGCCTGCTCAACGACGATAACACCGCCTTTACCGTCAATCGCGCGGAAAACGTGCAGGCACTTCAGCGCCTCGTCGACAACGTGCGCGTCACCAATATCTGCCCCAGCACGGAACAGCGCGGCAGCCTCGATGAATGGGGCGTGTTCAAACTCGGCAAAACCGGCATGATCGTCACCGGCATCTGGGCGTTCCCGTCGTTCACGACCGACTGCGCCTTCAATTGGGACATCGCGGTGGAACCCGGCGCGGCGACCAAAGCCACGCACTATTTCGCAAACGGCTTGGCCATCAGCGCGGACTCCAAGAACGCGGAAGCCGCCTATAAGTGGATCGAGTTCATCGGCACGAGCGAACAAGTGGCGCAGCTCCGCGTCCAGCTCGGCTGGGAACTGCCCTGCGCGACGTATCAGTCCGCGATGGATCAGTATGCAAAGCTGACCCCGCCGGCAAACCGTCAGG
>ERZ1645187.2489-NODE-2489-length-16094-cov-11.571794_pt1 | contig 16094 bp, 9 predicted proteins | sample MGYA00575352_ERZ1645187 | MGnify/ENA primary metagenome ERZ1645187 (study PRJEB40837, sample SAMN11349314) | freshwater sediment metagenome | isolation source: river sediment | host: Sediment | place: India: Wazaribad , New Delhi | collected 2017-02-21 ... | reverse complement strand
GGCACCATGGACCAGATCGAGCGCATCGCCCGCCAATGCCGCGATGTCGAACTGGTCAGGCTGGCCGATTGCCGCCACTCGCCGCACAAGGACCAGCCGCGACAGGTGATCGCCACCGTCGCCGAATTCGTCGCCCGGATCCTCGATTAGCCGTTCTTGACGCCGCTGACCACATGGCCGGCCGGCCCGGCCGCCGCCGCCGATTCGCAGTGGCCCGCCTGGTCGTCGAAGAAGAAATCGGGCTGAAACTCCTTGAGGAAGACGCCCTTGTCCAGCCCGCCGAGGAACATCGCCTCGTCGACTTCGATATCCCAGTCCATCAGCGTGCGCACCGCGCGCTCGTGGGCCGGCGCGCTGCGCGCCGTGACCAGCGCGGTGCGGATGCGCATCGGCAGCGTGCCGGCGGCTTGCAGCCGGTGCAAGGCCTCGAGCAGGGGCTTGAACGGACCCGCCGGCAGCGGCCGCCGCACGTGCTGGCGCTCGTGGGCGACGAAGGCGGGCAGGCCGTCGCGCTGGTAGATGCGCTCGGCCTCGTCGGAGAACAGCACGGCGTCGCCGTCGAAGGCGATGCGCACCTCGTCCGGATGCCGGTCGGCATCGACGAAGGACTGCGGATAAACGCGCGCCGCCGGAAAGCCCGCCGCCAGCGCCGCGCGCACGTCGCCGTCATCGGCCGAAAGGAAAAGATGGGCGCCGAGCGGATTCAGGTAGTGATACGGCGGCCGGCCGCGCGTGAACACGCCGCGCTCCACCGACAGCCCCGCCGCCTCGGCGGAGCGGAACACGCGCAGCCCGGACACCGGGTCGTTGCGGGAGAGGATCACCACCTCGACGCGACGCTGCCCTTCGCTGTTGAACGCGAGCAGTTTCCTGACCAGCGGGAACGCGGCGCCCGGCCGCGCCGCCTGGTCCATGCGATCCAGTTGCACGGCCATGTAGGCCGAATCGTCGGCATCCTCGAACACCCGGTTCTCCTCTTCGAAATCGAAGAGCGCGCGGGATGACAGGGCGACGACCAGTTTCCCTTCAAGCGAGACGGACATGGGGACTCCTTGGGCTGCCGCGGCAGTATCGCACGCGCCGGCGGCGGCGCGGCGCCACGGCTGACTTTGGCGCATTGGCGGCGTGCCGCCGCGACTGACTTTCGGCGCGGCGCGACGGCTGACTTTCGCGGCGGCGCTCTCTCAGCCTGCCTTGCCGGAGAACACCAGGACATCGCACTGCGATTCGTCGAGCACGTGCTTGGTGACGCTGCCGAGCAGGAGTTCCTCGGCCAGATGCGCGCCATGCTTGCCCATGACGATGAGGTCGCAATCGCCCGCCTGTTCCTCGGCGATGATCTGCTGCGACGGGTCGCCGTGGCGAACGATCGCCGAATACTGCACCGGTTCCAGCCCGACGCCGCGCGCGAGCTCATGCACGCGCTGGACGCCTTCCTCGCGCGCCTTGCGGATGTAGCCGTGAATCACCTCTTCGTCGACGCCGGCGAAGACCAGCTTGCCCTCGAACGGCAGCTCGAAGGCGTGCAGCAGGACGATATCCGCTTGCGGCGCGATGCTGCGCCCCAGCCGGATGGCTTCCTGGGCGGAGCGCGAGAAATCGACCGGGATCAGCAGCCGGCGATACGGCTCGTGGGGCGCCTGCTTGACGACGAGCACGGGACGGCGGATCGACTTGCGCAGCAGCCTCGACGCGGTCGAACCGAGCAGGGCATGGCGCAGGAAGGATTCGCCGCGGGCGCCCACCACCAGCAGGTCGGCGCCGATCGCGTCGGCCCGCTCGCCGATGGCTTCGAGCGGACTGCCCGCCACCAGCATGCCGGCGGCGGCGATCCCCTGGTTGCGCCGGGAATCCTCCAGCATCTGCCGCAGGGCCTCGCGCGCATCGTCCTCCAGGCGCCGCTTGACGGCGGCGACGCCGTCGCCGAGCAAGCCGGCGAGGCTGTCGACCGCATCGAGCTCGAATGCGTGCATGACCGCATACTCCGCGCCAGTCTCGGCGGCGATGCGGAAGCCCCGATCCACCGCGTGATGACCCGGCGCCGACAGATCGGTGGCGGCCAGAATGCGTGCCAGAGGTTTCATATGGCGTCCTCCTCGGAAAAGCGGACATCGCCGCGGAAACGCGAGCGCAGCAGACGATAGCGCGAGGCGCGCTGGGCCTCGATGCGGCCGAGCACGTGATCGAGCGGCACGTCGAGCAGCAGCAGGGTATGGGTGGCGATCATCAGGCCGGCCTCGATGGTTTCCGGCACCACCTCGGTCGCGCCGGCCGCCCGCAGCGTGTCCACGTGCGTCTCGTCCCGGGTCCGCACCATGACGGGAATCTCGGGCCGCGCGAGGCGGACGGACTCGAGCGTGCGCAAGGCTGCCCCGGTGTCGTCATGGGCGATGACCAAGAGACGCGCCGAGCCAAGGCCGACCGCTTCGAGGATGTCGCGCTCGCTGCCATCGGCGAAAAAGACCCGCTCGCCGGCCGCGCAGGCCTCCTTGACGCGCGCCGGATCGAGGTCGAGCGCCACGTAGGGAATGCGCTCCTGCTGGAGGAACAGGCTGACGTTCTGGCCGATGCGCCCGAAGCCGCAGATGATCACGTGCTGGCTCAACAGCGCGCCATCGTTGGGCAACTGGAGCGGAACGTCGTCGTCCGCCGCCGCCGGCCGCGCGAGCCGGCTCGCCAGCACATGGCCGTGGCGGATCAGGAACGGCCCGAGCACCATCGAGAGCAGCACCGATGTCAGCACGATCTGCCCCAGATGGGAATCGACGACCTTGGCGTCGAGGCCGATCGCCAGCAGCGCGAAACCGAACTCGCCGCCGACGGCCAGCGACAGGGCGGTCCGCCAGGCATTGATCGAGTCGATGCCGGCCATGCGCGTGATGGCGGCGACGAGCAGGATCTTGCTCACCAGCAGGCCCGCCGCGCCGAGCAGCGCCCAGTGCCAGACACCGAGCGCCTCGACCGGATTGAACAGCATGCCGATGCCGATGAAGAAGAGGCCCAGCAGCACGTCCCGGAACGGGCGGATCGCCGAATCGACCTGGTGGCGGAACTCGGTTTCGCCCAGCATCATGCCCGCGAGGAAGGCGCCGAAGGCCATCGACAGTCCCAGCATGTGGGTCATCGCCGACGCCGCCAGCGACACCAGCAGCACCGTCAGGGTGAACAATTCCATCGAGCGCCGTTCGGCGACCAGATGGAACAGCGGCTTCAGCAGCCAGCGGCCGCTGACGACCACCATGGCGATGGCGAGCGCGGCCTTGGCCAGCGCGAGCGTCATCGTCCAGCCCAGCGTGCCCGCCGAAATGCCGCCGAGCACGGGGATGGCGACGATGAACGGCACCGCGGTGACGTCCTGGAACACGGACATGGCGACGGCGAGGCGGCCGTGCCGCGACTGGTCCTCCGCCTGTTCCGCGAGCTGCCGGCCGATGATCGTCGTCGACGACTGCGCGAAGACGGCGCCGACCACGAAGGCCGCCGGCGCCGGCAGGCCGGCCAGCCAGACCACCAGCCCGACCACGACCGTGGTGAGCATGACCTGCGCGGTGCCCAGCCCGAAGACGAGGTGGCGCAGGGCCCGCAATTGCGGAATGGAGAAGGAAAGCCCGATCGAGAAAAGGAGGAAGACGATGCCGAACTCGGCCAGCACTTTCATCGGCGTCGCATCGACCACGGGGCCCGGCGTGTGCGGGCCGACGAGCACGCCGACGAGCAGGTACGCGAGCAGGGTCGGCACGTGCAGCCGTTGCAGGATCAACACCACGGCGACGGTGCTGCCAAGCAGGACGAGGATCTGGGCGAAATCCTGAGCGCTCATGTCGGAGATAGTACCCGAAGCATTTGCTTGCGCGCCTCATCGAGCCACAAGGTCGTCGACGCCACCGACACCGCGATCGCCCATTCGAAGGCCGCGAGGTCGACGGTGTCGAACACCGCCTGGGCCGGCGCCCAATGCACGGCCACGACCTGAAGGCCGACCACGGCGGCGAGCGCCAGCCACAGCTTGCCGTTCCTGAAGAACTGGCGGTTGAAGGCGCTGCCGGATTCGGCGCGGGCGTTGAAGATATTGAAGAACTGGAACAGCACGAAGGTCGTGAATGCCAGCGTGCCCGCCTTCGCTTCGCCGCCGGGCGTCGTCAGGCCCCAGGCATACACGGCGAGCGTGCCCGCGGCCATGGTCAGGCCGTAGAGGAAGATGCGCCACATGCGCTGCCAGGAAAGGATGGAGGCGTCGGCGGCGCGCGGCGGCTGGCGCATGATGCCCGGCCGCGCCGGTTCGACGCCCAGCGTCATTGCCGGCGGCCCGTCCATGATGATGTTCACCCACAGGATCTGGATCGCCGTGAAAGGCGTGGCGAAGCCGAGGAAGGGCGCGCCGAGCACCGTCAGGATGGCGCCGATGTTGGTGGATAGCTGGAAGCGCACGAACTTGACGATGTTGTCGTAGATGGTGCGACCCTCCTTCACCGCCCGCACGATGGTGGCGAAGTTGTCGTCGGTCAGCACCAGCGTCGCCGCCTCCTTGGTCACCTCGGTGCCGGTGATGCCCATGGCGACGCCGATGTCGGCGGTCTTGAGCGCCGGCGCGTCGTTGACGCCGTCGCCGGTCATGGCGACCACGTGCCCGCGGGCCTTCAGGGAATCGACGATGCGCATCTTGTGCTCGGGGGCGACGCGGGCGAACACGGCGCTGCGCTCGACCAGCGCCGCCAGCGCCGGCGCGTCCAGCCCGTCGAGCGCGCTGCCCTCGTGCACCTCGCCCTCCAGCCCGAGGTCGCGCGCGATGGCGGCGGCCGTGACCGGGTGGTCGCCAGTGATCATCTTGACCTCGACGCCGGCCTCGCGGCAGACGCGGATGGCTTCCTTCGCCTCGGGGCGCGGCGGATCGATGATGCCGACCAGGGCGGTCAGGGTCAGGTCGTTCGCCCAGGCCATGAGGTCGCCCGCGGGGTCGAACTCATGCGCGGCGATGTCGCGTTTCGCCAGCGCCAGCACCCGCAGCGCCTCGCCGGCCAAGGCCCCGTTCTCGGCCGCAAACGCCGCCCGCGCCGCCGCGTCGAGCGGCCGCGCCCCGGCCGCGTCCAGCCAATGGCCGGCGCGCGCCAGCAGGACGTCGGGCGCGCCCTTCAGCCACATGCGCACGACGTCGCCGTCGTGGTGGAAGGTCGCCATGAACTTGTGCGCGGAATCGAAGGGAATCTCGGCGATGCGGGGCGTCCTGCCGGTCAGCCGTTCGGCATCGAGGCCGGCCCGGGCGGCCAGCGCCAGCAAGGCGCCTTCCGTGGGATCGCCGATCGGTTCGCCGTCACGCATGCGCGCGTCGTTGCACAGCGCAGCGGGCATCAGCCAGGCCGCCAGATCCCGCGCCACCGCGCCATCCGCACCGCCCGCAGCATTCGTGCCACTCGTGTCTTGCGCGCCACCGACCGGGTGGCGTCGCCCGGCGCAATAGAGCGCCCGCGCGGTCATGCGGTTGAGCGTCAGCGTGCCGGTCTTGTCGGAACAGATCACCGTGGTGCAGCCCAGCGTCTCGACGGCGGCCAGCCGCTTGACGATGGCATTGCGCCGGGCCATGCGGTGCATGCCGAGCGCCAGCGTCACCGTGACCACCGCCGGCAGGCCCTCGGGAATCGCCGCCACCGCCAGCGCGATCGCCGTCATGGCCGTGCGCACCAGGTCGTCGCCGCGCCAGACTCCGGCCAGGAACATCAGGCCGACGACGGTGCCCGCGACGAGCGCCAGCCGCTTGCCGAGCGCATCGAGCTGCACTTGCAGCGGCGTGGCCGATTCCGCCGCCTCGGCCAGCATCCCCGCCAGGCGTCCCATTTCGGTCGCCATGCCGGTGGCCACGACGACGGCCTCGATGCGTCCGCGCGTCACCACGGTGTTCATGAACACCATGCCGCAGCGTTCCGCCAGGTCTGACTTTTCCTCGACGGCCTCCGGCGTCTTGGCCACCGGCTGCGACTCGCCGGTGAGCGCCGCCTCGGCGACCTCGGCGGCATGGGCGAGCAGCACGCGCGCATCGGCCGGCACGCGGTCGCCGGCTTCGAGCAGCACGATGTCGCCGGGCACCAGCTCGCTGGCGTCGACCTGCCGGACCGAGCCGTCGCGGCGCACGCGCGCGCTGGGCGCCAGCATGTTCTTGAGCGCCGCCAGCGCGTTCTCGGCGCGGTGCTCCTGGATGAAGCCGAGCGTGGCGTTGAGCAGGACGACGATGAAGATGACGACGGCGTCGCCGACATCGCCGACGATGCCCGCGAGCACCGCCGCGCCGAGCAGGATCAGGACCAGCAGGCTCTTGAACTGGTCGAGGAACTTGAGCCAGGCCGGCCGCGGCGGCTTCTCGGCGAGCCGGTTGGGGCCGTGGCGGGCGAGCCGCGCCCCGGCCTCGGCGGCCGGGAGCCCCCGAGGCAGGCTGCCGCCGAGTTCGGCGAGCGCCGCCTCGGCCGGCAGCGCATGCCACGAAGGATTCGGGGGCGGCGGCGGGGGCGGCGTCATCATGGGGCCGCTCACGAGCCCGCCCCGCGCGCGCGCCGGGCGCGCCCCGGACGAAGCTGCCGGGGAACCCCGGCGCCATGGCCCCGGTCAGCGGCGAGGTCGCCGACAGCGATGGCCATGGGGATTCCCGTCGTCAGTCGCTGTTCGCCAGGCCGAGCAGTTGCAGCAGGCTGGTGAAGAGGTTGAAGATGGACACGAACAGCGTGACCGTGGCCATGACGTAATTGGTCTCGCCGCCGTGGATGATGTTGCTCGTCTCGTAGAGGATCAGGCCGGACATCAACAGCACGAAGGCGGCGGAGACGGTCAGCGACAGCGCGGGCAGTTCGAAGAAGATCGCCGCCAGGCCGGCGAGAAACGCGAGCAGGATGCCGACCATGAGGAAGCCGCCCATGAAGCTGAAGTCCTTGCGCGTGGACAGCGCGTAGCCGGACAGGCCGAGGAAGATCGCCGCCGTGCCGCCCATGGCCATCATGACCGTCTGGCCGCCGTTGGGCAGTCCGAGGTAGTGGCCGATGATGGGGCCGAGCGTATAGCCCATGAAGCCGGTGAGGGCGAACACGAGCGCTACGCCCAGGCCGCTGTCGCGGAACTTCGTGATCGCGAACAGCAGGCCGAAGTATCCGACCAGCGTCAGGATCAGGCCGGGATGCGGCAGCTTCAGCGCCACCGACGCCGCCGCCGTCGCGGCGGCGAACAGCAGCGTCATCGAAAGGAGCATGTAGGTGTTGCGGATGACCCTGTTGGTCGCCAGCACCGACTCGGCGCCGGCGCCGCGCGGAAGTGCGATCGCTTGTGTCTTGAATGGGCTCATGTCTGTCCTCCGTCATCGGGGTTGCGGGGCGGTCGGGCCGCGGATGCGGCCAGGCGCGGACGGGGACCCGCCAGACCGCTCGATCGATACCGGCGATCCCCGACTTCACCAAGATAGCGAAAGTCGAAACAAAGATAAATTCGTATTAACGATACTGGTAATGCGATTTTTCCGTATATTTACCGGTGCCATGAACCTCAAGCATCTCCACTACTTCTGGAAAGTCGCCAAACACGGTGGCGTGCTCCGCGCCGCCGAGGCGATCCACGTCTCGCCGCAGACCCTGAGCGGCCAGATCAAGCTGCTCGAAGAGCGGCTCGGCACACCGCTCTTCGCCCGCCAGGGACGGTCGCTGGAACTGACGGACGCCGGCCGGCTGGCGCTCGAATACGCCGACGACATCTTCACCCTCGACGCCGAGCTCGAACACGCCATCCGCGCGGTTCCCAAGGGACGCCCCACCGACTTCCGCGTCGGCGTCAGCGATGCCTTGCCCAAGGCGCTTGCCTACAGGCTCCTGCACCCGGCGATCGAATTATCGAATCCGGTTCGAATTATTTGCCGCGAGTGGCGCATCGAGCCCCTGCTGGCCGAACTGGCGCTGCACCGCCTCGATCTGGTGCTCGCCGACTGGCCGATACCCACCAACATCGACGTGCGCGTCTATACGCACAAGCTCGGCGAATCCGGGCTTTCCTTTCTCGCCCATCCGGCGCTGGCGCGCCAGTCGGCCGCGCCTTTTCCGCAATGCCTCGAACATATTCCGCTCCTGATGCCTGGCGAGGATTCCTCCATGCGGCGCCGGACCCGCGAGTGGCTCGACCGCAAGCGCCTGCGCGTCACCGTGGCCGGCGAATTCGACGACGCGGCCCTCATGGCCGCCTTCGGGCGCGAGCGCGTGGGCGCCTTTCCCGTGCCCAGCGTGCTGCTGGACGACTATCTCGCCACGGGCGATCTCGTGCTGCTCGGCCATGCCGACCGTGTCGGCATCGAGTATTTCGCGCTGTCGGCAAGCCGGCGGCTGACGCATCCCTGCGTCGTCGCGGTCACCTCGAAGGCGAGCATCAGCCTCGAACCGAACCAGCGGCTCGCCGCCCCAGCTCAGACGCAAGGCGCCGCCGGCGGAACCTCCACCAGCCGGCCCAGGGCGGCGAAGAAGATCGCCGCGCGCACCGGCAGCCCCTCGTCCGCGAAAAGATCGACGTAGCGCGCCAACTGTTCGCGGTAGCGCCCCGCCACCGTGCCGAGGTCCTCCCCCGACGGAGTTCCGGTCTTGTAATCGACGATCCAGCGCACGCCGTCCTCGACGAAGGTGCGATCGACGATGCTGGTTGGCGTGCCGCCACGGCTGACTTTCACGAGCGCCAGTTCCGCCGCCGCGCCGTCGCGCGACTTCAGCACCCAGCGCCCCGCTTCGCTGGCCAGCGTCGTTTGCAGGATCGCGCAGGCGCGCCCTGCGCCCTGCGCGGAATCGCGGTCGCCGCGGCCCTGCTGCGCGAGCCAGACTTCCATGCTCGCGCGCAACGACGAAACCCGCTCAACCGGCCAGGCATCGAGCCCGTCCCTGGCGATCATCTCAAGATACGCATGGACCAGCGTGCCGACCAGCGCATCGAGCGGCTCGCCGGTCTCCCCGGCATCGCCGCCGCTCTCGGGCGGCGGCGGCGGCGCGGCCGCGGGCAACGCGACCGGCACGGGCCGCGCCAGCCGGAGCAGCTTCGGCGCGAAGTCGAATCCCCGCCCGGATACGGCATCCTCCATCGTCATCACGCCCACCGCCTCGAACTCCCCGCTCACCGCCGGCCAGAGCAGTTCGAGCAGGCTGCCCGCCCGCGGTTTCGCCTCGCCTTTCGCATTCGCTTCCACCGCCGCCACCCAGTGCAGCCGGCAGATCGCGCGCGTCGCGCCGACATATAGGACACGCGCCGCCTCGTTGGCCTCGCGCCGCTGCTCCAGGCGGTTCAGCCACTTGTAGGGCGTTTCGGCGTCGTCCCGATCGCGCCGCCGTTTCATCGGCGCCGCCACCAGATGCTCGCGACCGCCGACGATCACTTCCTCCCAGCGCATCAGCGGCGTGTCGGCGCCGCCGGTCTTGCGGTTCAGGCCGGGCAGGATCACGGTATCGAACTCCAGTCCCTTGGCCTTGTGCAGCGTCATGAACTGGAGCGTGCCGTCGGCAAGCGCATCGGGCGCCGCGTAGAGCCGCGCCGCTTCCTTCTCCAGTTGCGCCAGCGTCAGCCGGCCGCCGGCTTCCAGTTCGTCGAGCAGATCGAGGAACGCGGTCGCATCCGCCAGGTCGGTCGCGCCACGCAAACAGGCCGGTCCGCCGAGCAATGTCCAAGTGCCCTCGACCCAGCGCCGCACCGTCGAACGCCCCTGCTGGCGCAGCGCCCGCGCGACGACGTCGACGAAGCGCGCCAGCCGCGAACGGCCGTCCGGAGAGAGTTTGGCGACCCGGTCGGCGTCGTTGACCAGATGCCAGATCGTGGACACATGGTCCTCGGCGGCGATCGCATGCAGGTCCGCGAGCGTGAGGCCGCACCAGGGCGCGCGCAGGATCGCCAGCCAGCAGACGCGGTCGCCCCGGTGCAGCAGCGCGCGCGTGAGCGAGAGCAGGTCCTGCACCGGCTGGCGCTCGTTCAGGCGTTCCATCTCGACGGCCGTGAAGCGCAGCTCGGGCCGATGCCGGCGAATCTCCCGCACCAGCGCCGAGAGATGGTCGCGCGCGCGCACCAGCACGGCGATCTGTCTGCCGGGATCGGCGGCGCGCTCGGCGTCGATGATGGCGAGGATCTCGCGCGCTTCCGCGAGTTCCACTTCACCGCCCTTCTCGACCACCAGGGCATGCGCCGTCACGCCGGCATCGTCCTCCCCGTCCTTCGTCGCGGCAGACTCGCGATAGCGGATCGCCCCCGACGGAATGTCGTCCTCCGGCGCGAACACCCGCGCGAACGTGCCATTCACCCAGTCGACCACGGGTCGCCGCGAACGGTTGTTGCGGTAGAGGCGCAGCGGCTCGACGGGCAGTTCGCCCAGCCCGTCCGCCCTGACGTCGAGGAAGAGGCCGACGTCGGCCTTGCGGAAGCGGTAGATCGACTGCATCGGATCGCCGACGAGGAACAAGCTGCGGCCGTCGTCCGGCATCCAGCCCGCCGTCAGGCGTTTGAGCAGTTCGACCTGCGTCGGGCTCGTGTCCTGGAACTCGTCGACCAGCAGGTGGCGGATGCGGTAGTCGAGCGCGAGCGCGAGGTCGGTCGGCTGCGTCTCGTCGCCCAGCGCCTGCCGCGCCCGCAGCGCCACCTCGACGAAGTCGGCCTCGCCCGATTCGTTGAACACATTCCAAAGCTCGGCGGCGGCCAGCCGCAGCAGATTGCCGAGCGCCTCGATCGTGGCCCATTCCTCTTCCGTGTAATGCGGATCGGGCAGCCGGCGCGCCTGCGCCAGCGCGTCGATGGCCTCGGCCGACAGCCCGGCGATGATCCCGGCCAGAGCCTCCTGCTGCGGCTTCGACTCCTTGCGCGGAAAACCGATCTTGACGTTCAGCTGCTTGCGCGGCCCGTCATCGTTCGTCAGCAGCAGTTCCGCCAGAGCGCGCCACAGCGGCAGTTCCTCGGGCTCAGTACGCAACGGCTTCGACCAGTCGCGCAGCGGGGCCAACGGATGCTCGTCGGGCAGGTTGCCGGCCGCGTAACGCGCGATCGGCATCAGCGCTTCCTGCACATCGGAGGGGAACATGCGCCCGGCGCGATCGAGGTCGGCCCGCACCAGCGCCGACAAGGCCCGCTCGGCGTCCCGCCACGGCTGACTTTGGAGCGTGTGCCGCAGCCACTGGTCGCGCCGCGCCAGCATCGCGGCGAGCAGTTCGGCAAGCCGCATCGCGTCATTGTCGAGATGCTTGAGCGCACGCTCCACGGCGCGGGCGTGATCGCCCTCCTCCTCGAGCCAGGCGAGCGCGCGCCGCGCCGCTTCCTCGTAATGGCGCCCGGCGTCGTCCGCCAGGCGTGGCTCGGCGCCGAAGCGCGAGAGCACCGGCATCTGGCGCGCAAGGCTCGCGCACAAGGCATCGATGGTGGTCACGCGCAATCGGCCCGGATGTTCGAGCAGGCCCCAGTCCTTGCGTCGCGACACCGCCAGCGCCGCCAGCGCGAGATCGAAGCTGACGCGCTTGTGCGGCGGATCGGGCACCCGGCCCGCCGCCGCGGCCGCGAGGTTGTCCATGACGCGATGGCGCATCTCCGCCGCCGCCTTGTTCGTGAAGGTGAGCGCGACGATTTCCTCCGGCGCATCGACCTCGGCGAGCAGCTTCAGGAAGCGCTGCGCCAGCAGCTCCGTCTTGCCCGCGCCGGCCGGCGCCTCGACGATGTACGAGCCGGGGCCGAGCGCGCGCCGGCGGCTTTCGTCGTCTTCGCGGAGCAAGCCGTCGCCCTTCATTTCGTCGGTCATTTCGCCGCTCATTCGGCCTGCTCCCTGCGCTCGGGCAGGCGCAGCAACGGCAGCACGTCGCAGTAACGCAAGTCGTTTTCGTCGGCGACGCGCACGCCCGCCTCGCCGCCGCGAATCTCGCGCGCGATCGCGCCGATCGCCTCGCGCCATTGCGTGAGCGTGGCGTTCCAGTCCTCGACCGCCTTGATTCCATCTGCCATCGCCGCCGCGCCGACGCCCACGAAGCCGCACTCGCCCGGCCGCAATTTGGCGAAGGCCACCGCCGCGGGCGGCTCGTCCAGCGCCCAGGCCGCGTACGCGGGCAACTGCGGCTCGGCGATGCGCTCGCCGTCCCACGCCGTCGTCTTCGGCTCGCGGCTGGTCTTGTAGTCGATCAGCAGCCGGCCGCCATCGTCCAGTTCGTCCAGCCGGTCGAGCGCTACCTCGATGGCCAGGCCCCCGATGTCCACCTGGCGGCGCTCTTCGCGGGCGACGACGCAAAACGGCCGCGGCCGCCGCAGTTCCACGGCCAGCCACTCGAGCAGCAGGCCGGCGAGATGCTCGCGCTCCAGCGCCGCGTAGCGCGGCGGCAGCGGCGCCTCGCGCCGTTCCGCGAACTGCTCGATGGCGGTGGCCGCGGCTTCGCGCGTCGCCTCGCGCCGCCCCGCTTCGCCGAGTTCGCGCATGGTCCGCGAATCGCGGCCGCGCCACAGATGTTCCATCGCCCGGTGCAGCAGCGTGCCGCGCTCGGCCGCATCGAGCCCCTCCACCGGTTCGGCGAGCGCCCGCGCGCCGAGGCGATGGCGGAAATAGGCCCACGCGGGGCACAGCGCCTGCGCCTTCAGCAGCCCCGTGCCGCCGGCGATGACGGCACCCTCCGGCACCGGCGGCGCGACGTGGTCGTCGAGCGATTCGATGTCGCCAGTACCTACCAGCGATTCGACCAGCGACTCGACCAGGGCCGGCGCGGGCACGGGCGCAGGCATAGGCAGCCCGGCCAGCAGCGGGCTCGGCCGCAGCGGCCGGTCGCCTTCGGCGCGGGCGTACGAGAACACCACTTCGGGCGCGCTGCGCAGCAGGCGCTTGTGCACGGCCCGCGCGAATTCGAGTTCCACCTCGGCCGACGCGTGCGTCGACCGCGCCCGGCGCTGCGCTTCCGCCGGCAGCAGCGGATTCGGCCGCGGCGCCGGCGGCCAGACATCGTCGTTCATGCCCAGCACCCAGAGCGCGTCGAACCGCGCGCCCGCCGCCTCCAGCGGCCCGAGCACCTCGATGGCCGGCGTGCCCTCCGTCTCCGGCTGGAACACGCGCTCGCGGCACTGGCGCGCGGCCAGCCGCACGGCCTCGGCAAGGCCGATTTTGCCGGTGACGGCATCCAGCGTATCGAGCCCGGTCAGGGTATCGAGCAGCGCCTCCCTGGCCTGCCACTCGTGGCTGCTCAGGCCGTGCTCGCCTGGCCAGCCGGCGTCGTCGAGCAGATCGACGAGAGCCATCGCCCACTGCGAGGGCCGGCGCGCCGCGCCGTGGCGCGTGCCGAATTCGAGCAGCTTTTCCAGGTGGCCAATGCAGCGGCCGACGCGCAGGCCGCGGTCGCGCGCACGCCGCGCGGTGCGCAGCACGCCGGGAAGATTGAGTTCGGGCGGCAGGCGATCGCGCAGCAGCACGTCGAGCCGGGCGCGGCCGTCGCCCTCGCTCTCCGAAGCCGACCAGTAGGGTCCGCACAGCAGCGCGCCAAAGTCAGCCGTGGCGATACGCCGCGGATGCGCCGCGATGGCCAGCAGGCGCAGCGCCGTCGCCGCCACGGGCTGTTCGGCCAGCGCCGCCCCGAGCGAAAAGTTGTAGCGACGCGGCATTTCGGCGTTCCACGGCGCCAGCGCCTCGGGATGCAGCGCGTCGTCGAGCGCCGTCGCCAGCCAGCCGCGCACGGCCGCCAGCTGCGGCACGACGATGCCCAGCCTCGCCCGCCCGCCAGCCAACAAGCCCGCCGCCCAGGCCGCCGCCGCGCGGCATTCGGCCTTGCGGTCGGGAAAGTCCGCCAGCGTTGCGACGGCTTGCCCTTCCTCTTCCGCATCGCGCCCGGACGGCAGTTCCGACACCTCGACGCCGCGCCCGGCCAGCAGGCGCATCAATGCGCGCTCCTGCGGGTTGTAGCGGTCGAAGCCGGCGAAGCTCACCCGCGCCGGCAGCCGGCCCGCGCCGCCCTCGATGGCGCGCAACTGCCACGCCCGGAGCCGCGCCGGCTCCAGCCAGCCGTTCCCTTCGCAATCGGCGCGAAACCGCCGCTGCCAGCGCAGGAAGCAGCGCAGTTCCTCATTGGGCGCTTCGCCGCCATCGTCATCGAGCGGCATTGACCAGACTTCGGCGAGGTCGTTGGCCTCGGCGGCCGCCGCCGCCAGACCTTCCATGTCGAACAGGGCCTGCTCGCCATCCTCCGTCTCCTCGGCATCGCGCGCTATCGCGCGCTCCCAGAGCACGCGCTCCTGCATCGCCGACAGCGGCAGCCGCGGCGCCTGCCGGGCGTTGATCCGTCCGGCCAGCAGCGCCTCGCCGGTCACGCGGCCGAGCCAGGCATCGAGCGTCAGCGCGTCAAGCGGCGCCCAGCGCGCAAGTCCCTGTGCCTGTTGCGCCTGGTCGTGCGCCTCGCGCAGCCGCCGCGCGAGCCGGCGGGTGGCGCAGATGACGACGGCGTCGGCGTCAGGCATGGCTTAGTAGAAAAGGCTGAAGAGGAAGGAAACGGCGGTGCCCCAGAAGACGAACGTGTCGGGCGGGATGATGGTTTTCATGATGAATGACCTCCGTGGAATGTACGGAAGCCATTCTCGCCACCAGAAGGCTCATGGCGTGCGCCTGCCGGAAGTCGACTTTTCGGAGGGTGTTGCCTCCGGAAAGAGTCCCGTGCTCCAGACCTCATGCAGCGGCACGGCCTCAATGGATGGGGCAATCGGATAACGTCGGCTGCCCGGATACACCACCGCAATTCTGTCGAGCCCAAGATCCTCGCGCGCAATGCGCATGGAGGGCGTCATCCGCGGCGCATCGGCGCGTTTGCACTCGACCCCCAGCAGCCGCCCGCCAACGCGCAACACCAAGTCGATCTCGGCGCCCTGATGTGTCGCCCAGAAATACGCTTCATCCGGCTTCACGACCGCCAGCACTTCCTCGATAACATAGCCTTCCCAGGAAGCACCGAGTTTCGGATGGGTCAACAGATCCCGCTCGCCGCCGATGCCCAGCAACTGGTGCAACAGACCGGAGTCGCGCAGGTAGATCTTGGGCGCCTTGACTTGTCGCTTGCGCACATTCGCATGCCAAGGCCGCAACTGCCGTACCATGAACGCATCCGTCAGCAGGTCAAGATAACGGCGGCAGGTGGATTCGCTGACACCGAGGGCGCGCGCAGGTTCGGCGGCATTCCATGTTTGACCGTGGTAGTGCGCCAGCATGGTCCAGAAGCGCCAGAGCGCCGCTGCGGGAACGCGTACCCCCCATTGCGGAAAATCGCGTTCCAGGAGCGTCTGAATGAAGTTCTTCCGCCAGGCGACGCTGTCCACATCGTTGGCCGCCAGGTAGGACAAGGGAAAACTACCCCGCAACCAGTGCCGATCCGGCGGTGGATTGCCCAATTCGCCCAGCCCGAAGCCGCGCAGCACCAGCGTCTCCATGCGACCGGCCAGCGTCTCCGAGGACTGGCGAAGCAGGTCTCCCGAAGCGCTGCCGAGGATCAGGAACCGCGCGGATTCCTTCCTGCGGTCCGCCAGCACCCGAAGTATCGGAAACAAGTCGGGCCTTCGCTGAACTTCGTCGATCACCACCAACCCTTCCAGCGGAGCCAATCCCGTCATCGGCTCCGCCAGACGCGCGAGGCTCACCGGGTCTTCCAGGTCGAAGTAATTGGGGGAATCCTCGGCGACAAAAGTACGCGCCAGTGTGGTCTTGCCGCATTGGCGTGGGCCGATCAGCGCGACGATGCGGCTGCGCGTAAGCGCTGCCCGTACTGCCTCGATGTTTGCCGAGCGTTCGATCATGCGCGCACATTACCATGAAAATCTATCAGCAATACACTGATTTTCATGCTACTGACGCTTGACTGCCTCCTGCATTTCCGGCGCCTGCAAGGCGCGCGCGGCCGTATCCACCGGCGCCAGGTCGCGAATCTCCTTGCCCTCGGGCACGGCCTGAAGGTCGCGGAACTTGCGCGCCGTGACCAGCACGCGCGTTTCCAGCGAGCCGACCGCGCGGTTGTAGGCGCCGATGGCCTCGCCGAGATTCTTGCCGACGCCGGCCCAGTTGTCGGCCATGGTCGCCAGCCGCTCGTAGAGTTCCTTGCCGAGGTCGCTGATCTTCTGCGCGTTCT